>Ga0055526_1002440_pt1 | contig 12598 bp, 7 predicted proteins | sample AraplaCol_mMF_r2_FD_55013 | JGI IMG/M metagenome (GOLD analysis project Ga0055526, IMG submission 55013) | Arabidopsis root microbial communities from North Carolina, USA - plate scrape MF_Col_mMF_r2 | ecosystem: Host-associated > Plants > Roots > Endosphere | place: USA: North Carolina... | reverse complement strand
GCGACCGGCGATGCCGCGGCGTAGCCGCTGCCTGCCGACACGTTCAGCGCGTTGCTGGCTGCGTTGCCGCGTGCCAGCGCCGTGGTGCTGTTGCCGTCGATGGTGATGCCGCTGTTCAGCGCCGCGGCCGTTGCCGGCGAGGTGCCTTCGAGCTTGAACGTGGCGGACGTCGAGGCGTTGGCCGACACGGCCGCGCTGCTGGTCTGCGTGTTGTTCAGNCCGGCGNTCGCGCCCAGCACCGCGGCGCCGTTGAGCGCCACGCTGTTGTCGGCGCGGTTGGCCGAGGCCTCGGCGGTCGTGCTGTTGCCGGCGATCGTCGCGGTGCTGTTGGCCAGGCCCGTCGTGGCCGAGGCCGTCTGGTCCTGGTTGTACAGGCGCGTCGTCGCAGCGCTGCTCACCGAGGTGGTGGCCGACTGCGCGTTGTTCAGCACGTTGTCGCCCGTGGCGGTGCCTGCCACCAGCTGCGCGTTGGCGGTGGCGCCGGCCGGCGTCGCGTTGGAGGCTTTCACGCTCAGCGTGTTGGCGACATCGTTGATCACGCCCAGCGATACGTTCTTGTTGCGCGACAGGTCCACCGACGAGGCCGAGACCGCGCCCGGTGCATACAGCTCCAGGTCGGAAGCCGCCGAGACGGCCGCGTTGCCCGACTGCGCCGACGACAGGGCCGTGGTGTTCGACACGTTGGTGCCGCTCAGGCTCAGGCTGTTGGTGGCCGTGTTCGCCACGGCGCTGCCGCGCTGGCTGTTGTCGGACACGCTCAGCGTCGAGCCGGAGATGGCCGCGCCGGCGGTCGCGTCGATGGCGTAGGTGCCGTAGACGCTGGTCGAAAGCGTCGCGCCGCCCGTGACCTGCTGCAGGTTCGATACCGTGTGGTCGGCCTGTGCGCCGGTCGCGCCGAGCGCAAGGCTGCCCGCGCTGGCCGTGGTCGCGGCACCGCCCGAGGCGATGGTGTTGCCGGTGACCGAGGCGCTGTTGGTGGCGCTGTTGCCGGTGACGGCGGCGCTGCTGCTGTTGCCGTTGACCGCGAGCTGCGAACCCGTGACGTTGCCTCCCACCGCGACCGCGACGCCACCCTGGTTCGGGATGGCGGCGACGGCCGACGTGCCGGGGATGGTGGCGCCGAACGGGACCGACTGTGCGTTGCGCAGGTTGTCGTAGGTGGCGGTGGTCACCGTGCCCAGGATGCTCGCCGGTGCCGTGAGCAGGCCGGTGTTCGCGCCGGTGCCGACCGTCCAACCGTTCGAGGTCAGGTAGGCGATCTCCTGCGAAGTCAGGCTCGACTGAAGTACGCCCAGCGTGCCGCTGGTGATGGTCGTGTTGCCGCCGAGTGTGCTGCCGCCAAGGGCATCAGGGTCCAGCACATGAGCGCTGTACGTGAACGGCGTGGCAGGCGACGCAGGCGTGCCCGGCGTGCCGGCCTGGCCCGCGAGTGCCTGCACCGAAGCGCTGCTGTTCTGTACGTTCTGCACCGCGCTGGAGGTCGACAGGCCGTTGCCCGCGAGCGTCAGGCCGTTGGCGGCGCTGTTGGCCGTTGCGGCCGCGCTGGCGCCGTTGCCGTTCGATGCCACGCTGGAGCCCGTCACGTCGCCGCCGATCTGGGTGCGGATCTGCGAAGCGGTCGTGCCCGGGGCGTCTTCGGAGCGCAGGGAGGCAGTGAGGCTGCCCGAGGCGTTCTGCACGCTCTGCACGCTGAAGGCCGCATCGGCGATGGCCGTGCCGCCGTTGCTCACGGCGCGCGGCTGTGCGCTGACGGTGGCCAGCGTGTTGCCCGACACGTCGAGGGTGTTGCCGCTCGCGCGGTTGCCGTAGGCCAGTGCCTGCAGCTGGTTGCCCGAAGTCGCGACCGTGGATGCGGCCACGTCGTCCTCGATGGCCGTGTTCACCACGTTGCCGCCCGAGGCGGTCGCCGTGACGACCGAGCCGGCGGCGTTCTGCACGCTGGTGAGGTTGCCCACCGAGGCCGCGCCGGCCACGGTGCCTCCGGTGCCCAGCGCCAGCTTGGCGGCGTTGGTCGCGTCGTTGCCGTAGGCGGCGGCGACGAAGGCGTTGCCCTGGTTCGACACGCTGCTGCGGGTGACGTTGCCTTCGATCAGCACCGTCTGCGCGCCCACGGGCAGGAAGCCCGTGCCATCGGCCACCGCGCTCACGGCGCCGGCGGCGGTCTGGTTGCTCAGCAGGCCGTAGGCCGCGGTGACACCGGCCGAGCCGGCTGCGGGCACTGCGACCGAGGCGGGCGCCTCGGAGGGAGCCACGGTGGCGCTGTTGGCCGTCACGTTCAGGCTGTTGGCCGCCGAGTTGCCGTAGGCCACGGCGCGCTGCAGGTTGTTGGTGAGCGCGACGGTGCTGTCGGTGGCGTGCGTGCCGAGGTAGGCCGCGGCGGTGGAGCCCGCGAGCAGGGCGCCGACCGGCGAGCCGCCGTCGGTCACCTGCACGTTGGCCACGCCCGCGCCGGAGCCGACGGTGGTGCCGGTCAGCGACAGCGCATTGCCGGCGCTGTTGCTCACGGCCACCGCTTCCTGTGTGTTGCCGCCCACGGTGAAGCTGCTGCCGTGGATGGTGTCGCCGCCGGTGCCGCGCGAGTCGCCCATCAGGCCGACGACGGAACCCACCGTCTGCGCCGAGACCGGTGCCGAGTAGTTGCCCTGCAGGTTCGTCACGGTGGCCGCGCCGGATGCGGTGACGTTGCCATCGGGCAGGCTGCCGCCCGACAGCACGGCGGTGGAACCCGAAAGCGGCAGCGCATTGGCCGCGAGCGCGAGGCTCTGGCTGGCGTTGTTGCCATAGGCGGTGGCGGCCGAGCGGTTGCCCGTGACCGAGACGGCGCTGGCGTTGTTGGTGCCATCCTCGGAGCCGGTGATCGCGCCGATGACGCCCAGGCTCGAGAGGGCGCTCACGCCGCCGTTGTAGTTGCTCTGCTGGTTGGCCAGCGCGGCGGTCGCGGTGAACGCGGCGGCATCCTTGCCGCTGAGGATCGCGTTCGACGCTGCGTTGCCGGTGGCCGAGGCGATGGCAGCGTTGTTCGCTACGGTGACCGCGCCGCCGTCCACCGACTGCACGGCGGCGATGACGCCCGAACCCTGCGTGGCGGCGGAGAGCGACACGCCCACGTTGCCCTGGCTGCTCGACACGGCGAGGTCGGCCGCGAGCGTGCTCGACAGGCTGCCGCCGTTGTAGGCGCCGGTGTTGGCCGTCGCGCCGCCCGAGCCTGAGACCGACACGCCGTCGGCCAGCACGATGCGGTTGCCGGCCGTGCCGGCGGTGGCGCCGAGGGCTTCATTGCCCGTGGCGGCGCTGGAGATGGTGTTGCCCTGGACCGAGAGCGAGCCCTTCAGCGTATTAGTGTCGCCTGTGGCGTTGCCGCCGATGGAGGCGATCACACCGTCGCCGTTGGCCGAAGCCGAGTGCGTGACCGGCGTGGCCGACTGGTTCACCTGCTGGTTGGAGACGACGGCCGAGCCGGTGAAGGCCGGCGCGCCGCCCGACTGCACGCTGATGGTGCTGTTGGCGGTGTTGCCCTTGAGCGTGGCGGATACCGTGTTGCCGTCGAGCGCGGGTGCGGCGGCAACGCTGTTTTCGCCGTCGGCGGTCAGCGTGAGCGTCACCGTGTTGCCGCTGGCCGAGGCGGAGGAAGCCCCGCCGGTGCCCTGCTGCACCGAGGTCGCGACCAGGCTGCCGTGCGCCGCGCTGCTGGAGCCGGCAGGCGAATAGCTCAGCGTCACCGAGCCGGGGCTGGTCGAGGCGTAGTCCACCGGCACCGTGCCGGAGACGGTCGACGAGCCGCTGTTGATGGTGGTGCTCGCCGAGATGGTGTTGGCGGTGTTGGCCGCGCCGCCGCCGGAGAAGCCGTCGAGGTCGACCTTCACCGTGTTGCCGGTGGCGCTGCTGGAGACCACGCCGCTGTTGGTCTGCACGCCGAGCGAGGCCGCACCTTCGGCCGGCACCTGGCCGCTGCCGCCCGCGAGCGACAGGTCGACGGCGTTGGTGAATGCGTTGGCCGTGGCGCTGGCCTTCACGCTGTTCTGCGTGACGGTGTTGCTGCCGCCGGTCTGCGGGCCTGCGGTGGTGACGTCGATGACGCTGCCGGCAGCCGTGGCCGTCACGGGCTGCGACTTGTCCTGCACCGACTGCACGCTCTGGTAGGCCGTGGTGTTGACGGCCACCGTGGGAATGGTGGAGACCGTCGTGTCGGCTGCCTGTGCGCCGCCGGCCACGAGCGTGGCCAGCACGGCCAGGCCGATGCTGCTGAGCGGCGCGCCGTTGGCGCGGCCGCGCGGGTTCTTGCGGTTCTTCTGCATGGTTCTTCCTTTGATGAATCTGGAAAAAAGACTGGTTCGATGAAAAGCGAAATGACGGACGTCGCGTCGTCCTGGGATGAAGACTTCGTGGTGCCTCTCGGTGACTTACTTCCCTCCGGTTGCGTTCTCCTCACGGACCGGACGGGCCGGCCCACCCCTCCCCGCGCCCTGGACGCGGAGCTTGGCGATCTCCTGCAGGCCGGGGCCGTCGCGGTGGATCGACGTGTCGGCCTTGTCTGGACGCCATGTGACGCTGATGCCGCCGGGCGCGAGGCCGCGCGATGCGAGCGCGGTGGTGACCACGCCGATGCGCTGGTCGGTGAGCAGGTCGCGCTTGCCGGCGTCCCAGTTCTCGGTGTCGCGCGCCACCAGCACCACCTCGGTGGGGGCCTTGGCCGCGGCCGCCGCGATCTGGTCGATGAGGTTCAGCGTGCCGCCGGTGAGCGCGGCCGCGCCGAACTCGAAGGGAATCTGCAGGCTGGAGCCCGTGAGGCTCGCGCCCGTCTGGCTGGCCGCGTTGACGGCCTCGCCCTGCTGCACCGGCGCGCCCGAGGCGTCGACCAGCGGGTTGGGCACCTTGCGCATCTGCTCGGCGGGCGTGAGGGTCAGTTCGCCCGTCATGCGCATGCCCAGGCACGGGTTCGGATCGACCTTGGACACCGCAGCCACCAGGCGCACCACGCCTTCCTCGAGCGCCGCGCGCACGCCCATCTGCACCGGTTCCTGGCCCTTGGCGCCCACGTCGATGTCGTAGAGCTTGCTGCCGAAGAAGCGGAAGACGTTGAAGCCGACTTCGTAGCCGTTGAACTGCTTCGTCAGGCTGATGGTCTTCACGATCATCAGCGTCTTGGTGTCGACGATGCGCAGGTCGATGCCTACCGACTGGCTGAAGGTGCGCGCCTTCACGCCCACCTGGTTCACGCCGATCTCGGCGCCGCCGGAGTTGATGTTGTAGTTGAGCTCGGTGATGCCGCCGACGATGAAGTAGTCGGACTTGTTGATCGAGCCGCCGAAGTACGGCAGCCATGGCACCGTCTGGCCGCCGTTCGGGCCCGCGAGCTGGTGGGTGCGGCCGTCGCCGAGCTGGCGGCGGTCGGCATAGCCGAGTTCGCGCTCGGCGATCACCGGGTCGAAGCGCTCGGCCACCTGCACCGCGCCGCCGAGCTTGCCCAGCGCCGAATACACCATGAGCGCGCCGCCCTGCGTGATGGCGTTGCCTTCGTTGATGCTGTACTTGCCGGTGTAGTCCTTCACGTCGCCCACGGTGATGACGATGGGCGGGCGCTGCGTTGCGGTCATCGCGGACGCCACGTGATCGCCGAAGCAGGCGAGCACCGCCTCCATGGGCGTGACGTTCTCGCGCACGGCGGGGCCGAGCACCACAGGCGCTTCCTTCGGCGCCATCTGCTGCTGCGGCGCGACGACGCAGCCGGCCAGGCTCATGACGGCTGCGGCTGCAACCAGTCCGCGCGATGCGGCTTTTTTTCCGAGCGGCAACGCGCGGATCGACTTGAATGCGGTCATTCCTTTTTCTTCCCTGTCGGTTGGGTGGTCAGTTGAGTGCGCCGAAGGCGCAGGCCGTGCTGCCGCTGATGCTTGCGCTCTGGCTGCCGGTGTTGGTCTGGTTGGAGTTCAGGGCCTGGCTCGACCAGCCCTGCACGTTGCTGGTGGTGGAGCCGATCACCGCGGAGCCCACGGCGCCGCTGTTGGCCTGGCCCGTGCTCACCGTGCCGGTGCCGCCGACGCCCGTGCTCGAGTTGCCGGTGGAGTTGGCCGACGCGCCGCTGGTGCCGGGCGAGTTGGCGGTGGTGCTGTTGGTGCCCTGGTTGCCCTGCGCGGTCGAGGTGACGTCGCAGTTGTATTGCTTGCCGACGTAGTTGTTGGTCGTGTAGTTGGCCGCGCCGTACGAGCCGGCCTTCTTGCGCTGGATCATGTCCTGCACCGCCGCCTGGTTGGCCTTGTCGGCGGAGGTCTGGAACTGCCAGGCGCTGTTCTCGCCGACGTTGTTGGCAGAGGCGCACGCGGCCGCGACGGCGAGCAGCATGCACAGCGCGGCGCGTGCGGCGTTCGAGGAAAGAGAGCGCGCGGCGAAGGAGGGCGACGCGCCGCTGGGGGCCAGGGCAAATTGGATTGGCATGGGAGTCCTGCGTAGGGAAATGGGAAAGACGGGAACCGGGTGTGAACGCCTGAAGCTCATGCGCGCATCGCCCGTTGCACGGGTTGGGGAAAGCCGGGCCATGCGAGCAGCTCGCCGCCCTCGTTGGTTGCTTCGTTGCGCGATGGCGAAGCCGCCCCGGGCGCGTGCAATGCAGCTTCGAGCGCGCGGTACTGCGCGGCGGCGATGAGGTCGTGCTCGCTGGCCTCGGGGTCCTGCGGGCCGCACTCCTGCATGAGTTCCAGCACGGCGCGCTGCATCTGCAGCAGGTCGGTGCTCAGGCGCGCGAGGCGCAGCTGCATGTCGGCGGGAATGCTCATGGCCTGCCTCCGTCGCGGCCGATGCCGTAGCCCTGCAGCCATTGCGCGCCGGCGTGCGATGCGATGTGCACGTCGTCGTCGCGCTCCACGCCGTCGACCACCACGTGCGGCGCGAAGTGCGCGCACATCGCGAGCATTCCGCGCAGGCATTCCCGGCCGAACTCGTTGTCGCGCGCGCGGCGCAGCAGGGCCGCGTCGAGCTTCACGATGTCGGGCCCGCATGCCTGCACGGCCGCGAGGTTGTCGGTGCCGCTGCCGAAGTCGCGGATGGCGATGCGGCAGCCGCGCAGCTGCAGCTGCACGCAGAAGTCGTGCGCTGCCTCGAGGTCGGGCAGCGCGGCGCTGTCCGCGATCTCGATCACGAGCCGCGAGGCCAGCGCAGGCTCCCTGTCCAGCACCGCGAGCAGCGAGGCCCACCAGTGGTCGACCTGGATGCCCTGCGCCGAGATGCTCACGCCGATATGCGCCGAAGGCTGCAGCCGCAGCGCGGCCACGGCGCGCCGCATCACGGTGCGGTCGAAGGCGCGCGTGAGGCCCAGTCGCTGCAGGCAGGGCATGAAGACTTCGGGCAGGAGCGAGGCCGCTTCGCCGTGGCTCGGCGCGATGCGCGCACGGCCGGCGCGGTAGAGAGTGGTGGCCACGCTGCCCGGGTGCACCACCGGTTGCCACGAGAACGAGAGGTCTTCGGCGCGCAGCGCTTCGCTCACGCGCACGGCCACGTCCATGTCGGCGCGGTAGAGCTGGCGCCAGCCGTCGGCTCGGCTCTCGCGCGAGTCGGGGAAGGGCTGCGCGGTCCACAGAGTGAGCTCGATCTCGGAGGCGCCGAGCTGCTGCGGCGAGCGCACGTCGATCCAGTCGGCATGCAGCTGCACCAGCGCGGCGATGCCGCCGGCCCGCACGGGCTCGGCGCCGAGCACCGCGAGCAGCGTCTCGATGGGGCGGGAGGCATGCGGCGCGTCACCTCGATCGCGCATGCCGTGAGCCGCGCAATCGAATGCCTCGTTCTCCCACAGCAGGAAGCAGTCGTCACGCAGCCGGGCCATGTCGGACGAGGGCAGCGAGATGAAGTTGGCGCACAGCCGGCGCTGCACTTCGAGGCTCGTGGCGGACGCGAAGTCCTGCCCGTAGGCCTCGACCAGATNCGGCAGGTTCGCGATGAACACGAAGGCNCAGGCCCTGCGAGCGGCGATGCGTTCCGCAGCCGCGGTGGAGTTCCGGGCCACGGGCTCGGCATGCGGGCCATGTGCGCCGTGAACGCGGCTTCCTGCGGGCGTGCGCTGCGCCCAGGCGGCGGGCCGGTGCGTGCCTGCAGGCCAGGCGGTCGGTGATGAGAGAGCGGCCATTTGCGTCCTCGATCGAATTTCTTTTGCTCGAACCCGGTGAAGAGAGAAGAAAGAGGCCGCGCTTCTTGCGGCAGCACTTCTCCATCCCGCGCCGCGGCGCAGGATCAAGACGGAAGACAGGAAATCACCGGACGAGCGAAGGCATCACGCGACACGCACCCCTTCGAGGAGTGCCGGCGATCGGCTATCGGGTCACGGGAGAGAGGGCGTGCGGTTCGCGCGAGAACTTCGGCGCGGCACGCGGGAACGGCTAGGTGTACGGCATGGACGTGGCCTTCGGCTCAGCGGGGCCACGCGTTCGTGCGGCGGACCCGCGAACCGCATTCAGCGGCTCGTACGTTCGGTGGAACGAGGGTCTGCAGGCCATCACGTGCAAGCTCCGTAGNACAGTTGTGAAACAAAATGAATACTACGGATTGCAGTAGGAGGCCGCATTCGCTTTCGGACGGCGAATGTGTGCCAGTTCACATTTGTCAACATGACCACCGGAGATCGCAGTCTCCGGGTGGAAGCGGGCTTTGGAAGGCGGACCCGGTCTGTCCTCGGGAACGCGCCCGGCACTCGCATGCAGAATGCCGGGCACCGATCTTCCAACCTTCTCTTCACACCGACCGATGGAACATTCCGAGCGAGAAGAGCCAGGCAGGGCGCCGACACCCGCATCGGCGGAAGCCATGCTGCTGTATCTGTTCGATCTTGCCGGCGTTGCCGTGTTCGCAGTCAGCGGCGTGCTGGCCGCAGGCCACGCGGGACTCGACTGGCTGGGCGTGCTGGTGATCGCCTCCGTCACCGCGGTGGGTGGCGGAACCCTGCGCGACCTGCTGCTCAACCGCCATCCGGTGTTCTGGATCAGTGACGTGCGCCATGTCTACGTGATCCTCGTGGCGACCGTGGCGAGCATCGCGTGGGTGCACTTCATACCGATACCGGAGCACGCGCTGGCATTGGCCGATGCGCTGGGACTGGGGCTCTTCGCGATCACCGGGGCGCAGATCGCCGAAGAGCGGCGGCTGCCGGCGGTCATCGTGACACTGGTCGGCACCATGACCGGCGCAGCCGGCGGCCTGATGCGCGATGTGTTCACCGCGCATGTTCCGCTGCTGCTGAGCAGCGGCATCTATGGTTCTGCCGCCATCGCGGGCATCGCCGCCTATCTGCTGCTCCAGGCCGCGGGAGCNAGCAGGCGCTGGGCCTTCCATGCGGGCGTGGTGCTGATCGTGGCGCTGCGCGTGGGTGGCATCTACGGCGGCTGGCACCTGCCGNTGCTGCAACTGCCGGCCTAGGGCTTCCTGTTCACGAGAGCCGCGGCCTTGCAGGGCTCCTGAGCAGGCTCACCACGCTCCCCGCCAGGGCAGCCAGCGCCGCCATCGTGAGCCCCAGGTGCACGGCACTGTGCGAAGGCAGTACCCCGAACACCAGGCTCATCGCCAGGCTTCCGAGCGTCAGCCCGGTGAGCCGCGCGGTTCCTTGCGCTCCACCGGCCGCGCCGCTGCGTTCCTTGGGCGCCGAGAGCAGCATGTTCTGGTTGTTGGGCGTCTGGAAGAGGCCGAAGCCGAAGCCGGCGAGGCTGGTGAAGAGCGCGATCGGAAAGGCCGGGTCGCCGTGTATGGGCCACAGCGCGCACAGCGCCAGCCCGGTTGCGAGAAACGCGCTTCCCGCCGCGCAGAGCCATGCGGTCGGCACCCGCTGCGCCATGCGTGCCGACAGCGGCGCGGCCAGCATCACCGCCAATGGCCAGGGGGTCATCAGCAGGCCGGTGGCAGTTGTGCTCTGGCCGAGTTCGTGCTGGATGTAGAAGGGCAGTGCCACGTAGCTCGCCATCTGGCCGGTGAAGCAGCAGACCGAAGCGATGACGGAGATGCGGAACGAGTGCACGCGCAGCAGGTCGAGCGGGACCAGCGGCGCCTTCTTCGCCATCTCGCGGCGCACCAGCAGGACCATCGAGGCGATCGCCACGCCGAGCAGCGCGCCGCCGTGCGGCAGGCTCGACGGCAGCCGGTCGCTGCCGAGCACGAAGGCGGCGAACATGATCGCGTTGAGCGCNATGCTCCAGAGGTCGATGCTGTCCTTCGTCGACTCGGGGCGCGGCAGNTTCGTGCAAGCNGCGAGCACGAGGAGGCCGATGGGCAGGTTCACCGCGAAGAGCCACGGCCAGCTCGCCGCCGAAAGAATGAATGCGCCGATGGAAGGCCCCGCCGCCGTGGCGCTCGCAATGGCGAGTGCGTTCCAGCCTATCGCGCTCGCCAGCAGCCGGCGTGGATAGGTGAAGCGCAGCAGCGCCAGGCCGAGCGGCATCACTGCCGCCGCGCCCAGCCCTTGCAGGCATCGCGCGGCGACCAGCCATGGCAGCGACGGAGAAAGCGCGCACAGCACCGACGCCGCGGTGAACAGCGCGACGCCGCCGGCGAACACTCGGTGATAGCCGAGTCGCGCGCCGACGGCGGAAGCAGGCAGCAGGAACATCACGACCGCGAGCTGGTACGCCGTGATGATCCAGACCGCATCGGCAGGCGTCGCCTGCAGTTGCCGGGAGATGCTCGGCAGCGCCACGTTGGCGATCGCGCCGTCGAGCACCACCAGGGTGCCCGCGCCGAGGATGGCGGCGACGGCCGCGATGCGCCGGGGCATCGGCAGGCCGTCGNNATCGTTCGCNGCCTCGGTCCCGATGGAAGAAGTGCTGGAGCGGAGTGAAGGTGAGAGAAGCATGGGAGTGGCCTTGATGGAAGACGCTCGATTGCGTCGACCCAGAATAGGTCGCGAAGACGCGCCGGCCCAGAGCGTGGCGCGCAGGTTGTTCCTGCATGCGGCGCCTGCCTGGATCCGCGCGCCTGTGCTAGCGTCGGGCATGCAAGACGCCGATCTCAACCTGCTGACCGCGCTGAACGCACTGCTTTCAGAAGGCAACGTGGCGAAGGCCGCCGAGCGCATGGGCCTGAGCGAATCGGCCATGAGCCGCACGCTGGCGCGGCTGCGGGAGGCCACAGGCGATCAACTGCTGGTGCGCGCCGGGCGCGGGATGGTGCCCACGCCGCATGCGCTGGCGCTGCGCGATCGCGTGAGAGACCTGGTGCAGGAGTCGCACGCGGTCCTGCAGCCCGCCGACGCGTGCCTGGACCCGCGCACGCTGCAGCGCCTCTTCACCATACGGGCCAACGACGGCTTCATCGAGGCCTTCGCGCATGTGCTGGTGGCCCGTGTCGCGAAGGAGGCGCCCGGCGTTCGCCTGCGCTTCGCGCCCAAGCCCGACAAGGACGTGCGCCCGCTGCGCGAAGGCCTGATCGATCTCGACGTCGGCGTGCTGGGCGACTCGGCGGGGCCGGAGGTGCGCGTCCAGGCGCTCTATCGGGACCGCTTCATCGCCGCGGTGCGCGAAGGCCATCCGCTGCTGGCCGAGGCCGGGATCACGCCCGAGCGCTATGCCGCCTGCGACCACGTGGTCATGTCGCGCCACGGCCGCAAGGAAGGGCCGGCGGACGTGGCTCTCGCGGCGATGGGGCTGGCGCGCAACGTCGCGGTCACGGTGCCGAGCTTCGGTGCTGCCTTGTCGATAGCGGCGGCGACCGATCTTGTGGCCTTGGTACCGGCCTCGTACTTCGAACGTCTGAGGGCGCAGAGCACGCTGCGCTCGTTCCCGCTGCCGATGCACACGGAGCAGATCACCATCTCGCAGATGTGGCATCCGCGCATGGACCGAGATCCCGCGCACCGATGGCTGCGCGGCATGGTGCTGGAGCTGTGCCGGGACCTTGCGGAAGGCGAAACCTAGTCCGCAGCGGGCTCGCTCGTCGCACCGGGCGCCGACTGCGCCAGGTGCCTACCCACCGTCGACAGCAGCCCGCGCAGCCAGCGATGGGCGCCCTGGTGCTGCGAGCGCTCGTGCCACAGCTGGTAGAAGCGCATGCGCGGAAATCCTTCGGGCGCGGGCATGTTCACCACCGGCAGGCTGCGCGTGAACTGCTCGGCGAAGTGGCGCGCGGTGGTGAAGACGAGGTCGCTCTCGGCCACGAGGCAGGGGGCCATTGCGTAGTAGGGCACGAAGACGCGTGCGTCGCGGGTCTGCCTGAGCCCGGCGAGGTGGCTGTCGACGACCGCGCGGTGCGACTTGGCGAAGGGCGTGGGCACGACATGGGCGGCCGCCAGGTAGCGCTGCAGCGTCATCGCGCCCGGCGCGGCCAGCGGATTGGTCGGGCTCATCATGCAGACCAGGTCGTCCTCGATCAGCAGAGACAGGTGCATGCGCTCCGGCGGCAGCGGCCAGTTGCCGATGACGATGTCGAGCTCGCCCTGCGCCAGCGCGCGCTCGTAGTCGTAGCCGGGNGTGAGGGGGTGGATCAGCAGGCGTGCCTGCGGCGCCTCGGCGCGAAANCGCGCCACNGCCTCGGCCATGAAGCTCGCGGCCAGGTAGTCCGGCGTGGCGATGGTGAAGGTCATGGTGCTGGAGCCGGGCTCGAAGCGCTCGGGGCCGGCCAGCATGCGGTCGATTTC
>Ga0055526_1002436_pt1 | contig 12602 bp, 13 predicted proteins | sample AraplaCol_mMF_r2_FD_55013 | JGI IMG/M metagenome (GOLD analysis project Ga0055526, IMG submission 55013) | Arabidopsis root microbial communities from North Carolina, USA - plate scrape MF_Col_mMF_r2 | ecosystem: Host-associated > Plants > Roots > Endosphere | place: USA: North Carolina... | reverse complement strand
TCGCAGCTCTACGACTACAACATGGTGACGCGCGAACGCACGCTGTTGAAGACGCAGGAGGTGCCGTCCGGCCACAATCCCGACGACTACATCACCCGCCGCGTCTTCGCCCCGGCCTGGGATGGCGAGAAGGTGCCGGTCACCCTGCTCTATCGCCGGGATACCCCCCTCGACGGCACGGCACCCTGCCTTCTCTACGGCTACGGCGCCTACGGCATCACCATTCCGGCCGGCTTCAACACCAATTGCTTGTCGCTCGCCGACCGCGGCTTCGTCTATGCCATCGCCCATATCCGCGGCGGAAAGGACAAGGGGTTTGCCTGGTACGAAGACGGCAAGATGGACAAGAAGACGAATACCTTCAAGGACTTCGTCGCCGCGGCCGATTATCTGAATCAACAGAAGTTCACCTCTTACGCGAAGATCATCGCCGAGGGCGGATCGGCCGGCGGCATGCTGATGGGCGCAGTTGCCAATATGGCGCCGGAGAAGTTCGCCGGCATCATTGCCGCCGTTCCCTTCGTCGACGTGCTCAACACCATGCTGGACGATACGCTGCCGCTCACCCCGCCCGAGTGGCCGGAATGGGGCAACCCGATCGACAGCAAGGAAGAATACGAGCAGATCGCCTCCTACTCGCCCTATGACAATGTCGGTGCGAAAGCCTACCCGCCGGTTCTGGCGCTCGGCGGCCTGACGGACCCGCGCGTCACCTATTGGGAGCCGGCCAAATGGGTGGCGAAGCTGCGCGATAAGACGACCGGCGACGCGCCGATCCTGCTCAAGACGAATATGGACGCCGGCCATGGCGGCGCTTCGGGCCGCTTCCAGCGGCTGGAAGAGATCGCCTTCGAGTATGCGTTTGCGATCAAGGTTGCGGGGAAGATGTAAGGGTTGGGTGGGGCGTCACAGAGGCCAGGGAGAGAGAAATGCCCGTCTATGTCGCCCTACTCCGCGCCGTCAATGTCGGCGGCACCAGCTCTCTGCCGATGGCCGAGCTGAAGGCAGTCTGCGAAGGCCTCGGCTTTACCGAGGTGAAGACCTACATCCAGAGCGGCAACGTGCTTTTCCGCTCGGACGAGGCGGAAAAGACGGTGGAGGAGCGGCTCGACGAAGCGCTCGGCAAAAAGATGGGCAAGCGGCCAGGGGTGATGGTGCGCAGCCGCAAAGAACTCGACAAGATCGCTGCCGACGCCCCCTTTCCCGAGGCCAAGCCGAACTTCCTGCTCGTCCACTTCCTGCCCGAAAAGGCGCCCGGTGTTGCGCTGGAAAAGATGGTGGCGCCCGATGGCGAGGAGGCCAAGCTCGCCGGCCGGGAAATCTATGTGCATTATCCCAATGGATCCGGCCGCTCGAAGCTGAAACTGTCGGCGCTGAAGCCCGCAACCTCGCGCAATCTCAACACCGTGCGCAAGCTCGCCGAATTGGCAGCGGCGCTGGAAGGTAAGGACTAAGGGGCCTCAAAAAGTCAGTGCGGTTCTGCGCTTCCAAGAAAAGTTGAATCGCCCGACGCCCTCGGCATTTCCACCACCGGCAGAAAGAGCATCTTCACGAAGGTGCGCAGCATCAGCACCTGTTCGGCCAGCGTGTTCGGCTCCTTCAGCGTCTTCGACAGGACGATCCCGCCTTCCAGGACGGAGGACACCATGTCGGCGAGCTGGTCGACATTGACGGGTTCGCGCGGCGGATAGATGGCCATGATCTCCCGCAGCATGCGGCCGAAACGGCGCCGCCATGCAAGCACCGCATTCCGGTTGGTCTCCTGTATCTCGCGGTCGAACAACCGCTCGTAGTAGCAGACGGTCGCCACGAGGCAGCCGGGATGGCCGTTCGGCAGGTCGGAGAGCAGTTCGGACAGCAGTTTGAGACCGAGCAGGAAGGATTGCAGCGGATCGTCGACCAGATCGCGCGCGCGGCTGAAGATCTCATCGTAGATGCGCTCGTCATTTTCGATGTAGCGGTTGAGCAGCGCCTTGGCGAGCTCGTTCTTGTCCCGGAAATGATAGAAGAAGCCGCTCTTGGTGATGCCGGTCTCGGCGATCAGCTCCTCGATGGAGGTGCCGCCGAAACCCTTCTGCAAGACCGCCGCTTCGGCCACATCGAGGATGCGGGTCCGCGTTTCCTCGCCCTTTCGCATGTCCCCTCCTGCCCTGGCTCCTGTACCGGCGGTACGGTTTTCAGCGCCGCATATTCAGATCTGCCATCGCCCCGGCAGCATCGAGTGAAGCAAGCAATTGATATCCATCGGCAAAAACCAAAACCGCCTGGAGTATACCTCAAGTCGCCTAGTTTGACAGCCGAATAAGCGTCAGAACATCATTGATCGACAGCAGCCGTTTCTGGCGCTGCGAGGGAGAGACTTCACAATGGTAAAGTACAGAAACGGTTTGCCGCAACTCAAAGGCGGCACCTTCATTACCGATGGCGGCATGGAAACGACGTTGATCTTTCACGAAGGGATCGAACTTCCGCATTTTGCCGCCTTCATATTGCTGGCTTCCGAAGAGGGGCGGCAGCGCATGCGGAATTACTATCGCCGCTACCTCGATATCGCACGGCGCCACGGCACAGGCTTCGTGCTCGACACTGCCACATGGCGGGCCAATCCGGACTGGGGGCAGAAGCTCGGCTATACCAGCGAAGCCTTGAAGGCGGTCAACGAGGAGGCCGTCGACCTGCTCGTCGGCTTGCGCAGCGCCTATGAGCGGCCGGAGCAGCAGATCGTCATCAGCGGCGCGATCGGCCCGCGCGGTGACGGTTATAAGGCGGGCATCATGGATGCGGCCGAGGCGGAGGACTACCACGCCTTCCAGATCGCGGCTTTCGCCGGCACGGAGGCCGATATGGTCAGCGCTTTTACGCTGACCAATATCGACGAGGCGATCGGCGTGGCGCGGGCGGCACAGGCGCTCGGCATGCCCTCGGCCATCTCCTTCACGCTGGAGACGGATGGCCGGCTGGTGACGGGCCGCAGCATTCAGGACGCCATCGAGACGACGGATGCGGCCACCGGCGGGGCGCCGGCCTATTACATGATCAACTGCGCGCATCCGACGCATTTCGAAGCCGCGCTCGATCCCGAAAGCGCCTGGGTGAAGCGCATTTCCGGCATCCGCGCCAATGCCTCGACCATGAGCCACGAGCAGCTGGACAATAGCGAGACGCTGGATGCCGGCGATCCCGCAGATCTCGGCCGCCGCTACCGCANACTGCTCGGCCGCATGCCCGCGGTGCGCGTGCTCGGCGGCTGCTGCGGCACCGACCACCGCCATGTTGCAGCGATCTGCGAGGCATGCCTGCCGCAGGCGGCGTGACGACCTGAGAGGGAGGAGAGAATGACGATTGGATGGACGATGATGGGAGTGGTGACACGGGAGCACGGCTGGCACGATCTGTGGCTTGCGATCACGGGACGGCACAGGCGCCCCGAGCCTGAGGCGGCCGTGGAGGTGGCGCTGCGCGATAGCGATCTCGCCTTCGGCGGCTTCGACGGCCAGGTGACCTATGGGCTTGAGGCGGACTGGCGCGAGGGCCGGTCCTCGCGACGCAGGCGGCTGCGGGNGCCGGTCGGCTTCTGACGAAGGGAAAGNCGGCGTCAGCCTTTGGCGNCGCCTTTCGNCGGTTTGGCCTTGTAGCCGCTGATCTCCTCGCCGGCGGTCGGGGAGAAGCGCAGGTTCCAGAAGGTCGCGGTGATCGAGATGATCGTGACGACGACGAATGCGGCCGAAAAATCGCCGAGAGCAGGCGTTTCGGCGCCTGACAGGGCCATGGAGCCGTGCAGCGCCAAGGCGCCGATGCAGATGCCGAGCGACAGCATCAGCTGCTGGAAGGTGGTGTAGAAGCTGGTGGCCGAGCTCATCCGCTCCTTGTCGATCTCGTCATAGGCAATGGTGTTATAGGCGGTGAACTGGAACGACAGGAAGAAGGCGCTGAGCACCAGGACGACGAAGATCAGCGGCATCGGCCAGTCCGGCCGGAAGGCGGCGCAGAGGCCATAGCCAATCGTGCCGAAGATGCCGTTGAGGACGAGGCTGCGGCGGAAGCCCAGCCGGCTGAAGACGAACTTCGCCATCGGCTTCATGGCGAGCGCGCCGATCGCGGTGGCGATGACGATCTGGCCGGCCGCGGCGGCAGACAGGCCGAAGCCGATCTGGAAAAGCAGCGGCAGCAGGAAGGGCTGCGCCCCTTGCGTGATGCGCGTCAACGAACCGGCGATGACTGACGTGCCGAAGCTCGGCACCTTCATGAGCGAGAAATCCATGATCGGCGACGGGTGTTTGCGGGCATGCTTGAGATAGGCGATGCCGAAGATGAGGCCAAGGGCGATCAGGAAGATCGAGAAGGCGCCCTCGCCTTCATGGCTCGACATTTCGAAGCCGAAGAGCAGCGAGCCGAGCGAGATTCCGGAGAGGATGAAGCCGATCGTATCGAAGGGACCGCTGGCCTTGCCCTTCACCTCGTCAATGTAGATCGAGACGAAGATCATGCCGATGATGCCGACCGGCACGTTGATATAGAAGATCCAGCGCCAGTCGAGATAGGTGACGATGAAGCCGCCGAGCGGCGGACCGATATCGGGCCGATCAGCGCCGGCACGAGCAGCCATGACATGGCGCTGACCATATCCTTGCGGTCGACGCTGCGCATCAGCACCAGGCGCCCGACCGGCATCATCATCGCGCCACCCATGCCCTGCAGCAGCCGCGCCAGCACCAGGAAGGACAGCGTCGGCGCGAGCGCACAAAGGATGGAGCCGGCGACGAAGACGGCGATGGCGGCGCGGAAGACGGTGCGCGAGCCGAAACTGTCGGCCATCCGGCCGCTTGCCGGAATGAAGATCGCCAGGCTCAGGAGATAGGAGGTGAGCGCGATCGACATGGCCGGCGCGCTGACGGCGAAATCGCGCGCCATTGTGGGCAGCGCCGTCGCCAGCACGGTCGCATCGATATTTTCCATCAGCATCGCGCTCGCGACAATCATCGCGATCACCCGGAAATTGGGCGCGGCGCGCCGAACCATCGGCGCCTGGTAAATCTGATCCGACATCGTCCGGAATCACTCGCGGTGGCGCGGCGGAGCACACGAGGCAGCAAGGCCGCGGGGATGACATGGCGCAAGGCCAAGAGGAGACGATTTGCTATACGCCTGCGATCGTGGCGGCGCTATGTCCTTTATGGCAAGGCAGCTTTGACGAGAGGTAAAGGCAGATCACGATTCCTTGCATCGGCCTGCTCTTCGTGAAGGTTGTCACTCCCGCGCGAAGGTCTTGCGCGCGACAGAACCGGCTTGCACCGCAGGCATCCCGGCCCTACCTATGAACCATGACCCCTGCCCTGCAGAAAAACCGGCCCGGCGCGGCCTTTCCGTTCGACAACAGCTATGTCGGCTTACCCGAGCGTTTCTTCGCGCCCCAATCGCCGACGCCGGTGACCGAGCCGTGGTTGATCAAGCTCAACGAGCCGCTCGCCGCTGAACTCGGGCTCGACGTGGAAGCTTTGCGCCGCGACGGCGCGGCGATCTTTTCCGGCAATCTCGTTCCGGAAGGGGCTGAGCCGCTGGCCATGGCCTATGCCGGGCATCAGTTCGGTGGCTTCTCGCCTGTGCTCGGTGACGGACGGGCGATCCTCCTCGGCGAAGTGGTCGATGCCAAGGGCAAGCGCTTCGACATCCAGTTGAAGGGCGCGGGGCCAACACCTTTTTCGCGCCGGGGCGACGGGCGGGCAGCGCTCGGGCCGGTGCTGCGCGAATATATCATCAGCGAGGCCATGTTTGCGCTTGGCGTTCCCGCGACGCGGGCGCTGGCGGCCGTGACGACGGGCGAGCCGGTCTATCGCGAGGAGGTGCTCCCGGGCGCAGTTTTCACCCGCGTGGCGGCAAGCCATATCAGGGTCGGCACCTTCCAGTTCTTCGCCGCAAGGGGCGATACAGAGGGCGTTCGGGCGCTAGCCGACCATGTGATCGACCGGCATTATCCCACGCTGAAAGAGGCCGACAATCCCTATCTCGCGTTGTTCGATGCGGTCTCAGACCGCCAGGCGGCGCTGATTGCACGCTGGCTGCATGTCGGTTTCATCCATGGCGTCATGAACACAGACAATATGACCGTCTCCGGCGAAACGATCGATTTCGGCCCCTGCGCCTTCATGGATAGCTATGATCCGGCAACCGTGTTCTCGTCGATCGACCAGCATGGCCGCTATGCCTATGCCAACCAGCCCGCCATCGGCCAATGGAACCTTGCAAGGCTCGGCGAAACGCTCTTGCCGCTGATCGACGCTGAGCCGGACAGCGCGGTCGACAAGGCGAATGTCGTGATCCGGGCCTATGGCGAACGCTTCCAGGCACAGTGGCTGGCGGGCATGCGTCATAAGATCGGGCTCGCCGGCGAAGAGGACGGCGATCTCGAACTGGTGCAGGTATTGCTGGCCCTGATGCAGGCCCAGGTCGCGGATTTCACGTTGACCTTCCGCCGGCTGTCGGATCTTGCCGGCGATGATGCCGCAGAGCCTGCTTTTGCGGCGAGTTTCCGCGAGCCGGACGCCTACCGCGACTGGCTGGCGCGGTGGCGGGAAAGACTGTCACGCGATCCGCAAACAGCCACCGAGCGCGCCGTCGCCATGCGCCGCGTCAATCCGGCCTTCATCCCGCGCAACCACCAGGTCGAGCAGGCGATAGATGCAGCAGTGGAAGATGGCGATTTCTCGCTGTTCGAGGCGCTGCTGACCGTGCTTTCGAAACCCTACGAGGACCAGCCTGGCTTTGCCGCCTACATGGAGCCGCCGAAGCCGAGCGAGCGAGTGCTGCAGACGTTCTGCGGAACCTGACGGTCGACGGCGCCCGTTTCATCGCTGCAGCCCGGCCACGGCGATTCGCTTCCCTTAAGCTCGGCGGCCTAGTCCGACGCATCTGCATCGTGACCGTAGCCTGCGGCAATTGTGGCCGTTGAAAGGCATCTCCTTCGCGCTATCTGCCTGATCGGCGGTGCTTTTCCGCCGATCCCTCACCCGGCTCACCTTAGCGGGAGACAGCCTTATGGCGATCGTCATCACCTCCATCTTTTTCATCATCATCGGGCTGGCCCTCGGCGGCGGCGGGCTTTGGCTCGTGACGCTCGGCGGTAGCATCTTTTATCTGTTCGCCGGCCTGATGTTCCTCATCACCGCCGGTTTGCTTTTGATGCGCAAGGCGGTGGCGCTCTGGGTCTATGCGGCGCTTATCGTCGCAGCTCTCGCCTGGGCGATTTGGGAGGTTGGTTTCGACTGGTGGCAGCTCGGCCCGCGCGGCGGCATGATCATCCTGCTCGGGCTCTGGCTGCTGACGCCGTGGATCCGCCACCCGCTCGGCTTGCGCAGCCCGACGGGCATCACCTATGGCGCCAACCCGTGGCCGCTCGCCGTGCCCGTCATCCTCGCCGTCCTTGTCGCCATCTATTCGATGACGACGGACCCGCACGATCTTGCCGGTGCGTTGCCGACCGATGCGGTTGCCGCCAACCCTGCCTTCGGCGGCAGCGTGCCGGATGGCGAATGGCACCAGTACGGCCGCACGCCCTTCGGCCAGCGCTATTCGCCCCTCGACCAGATCAATGTGCAGAACATCGCCACCCTCAAGGAAGCGTGGCGATATCAGACCGGCGACGTCAAACGCCCTGAGGATATCAGCGAGACGACCTATCAGGTGACGCCGCTCAAGGTGAAGGACACGCTCTATCTCTGCACGCCGCACAATTGGGCGATCGCGCTCGACGCCAAGACCGGCAAGGAGAAATGGAAGTATGACGCCAATTCCGGCATGAACCCCGACCGGCAGCATCAGACCTGCCGCGGTGTCACCTATTATGCCGATCCCGCCGTTGCCGCCGGCCAGCCCTGCGCCGAGCGCGTCTACCTGCCGACATCGAACGCCAGGCTGATTGCGCTCGATGCGACAGACGGGAAGATCTGCACCAGCTTTGCCGACCAGGGCGTGCTGCATCTCGAAACCGGCATGCGCTACAATCCGGCCGGCTATTATTATTCGACCTCGCCGCCGGTCGCGGTGGCGGGCAAGATCATCATCGGCGGCGCGGTGAACGACAACTACTCCACGCAGGAGCAGTCCGGCGTTATCCGCGCCTTCGACATCAATACCGGCGCGCTGCTCTGGAACTGGGATTCCGGCAACCCCGATGTGACGGCGCCGATCACCAACGGGCAGACCTATACCACCAATTCGCCGAACAGCTGGTCGGTCTTCAGCGTCGACGAGACGCTCGGCATGGTCTACCTCCCGCTCGGCAACCAGGTGCCCGACCAGCTGGGCATCAACCGCAGCGACAACGTCGAGAAATTCTCCTCGTCAATCGCAGCGCTCGATATCGCCACGGGCCAGCTGCGTTGGGTGCGCCAGACGGTGCATCACGACCTCTGGGACATGGACGTCCCGGCCCAGCCGTCGCTGATCGACCTGACGAAGCAGGACGGCACCGTCGTTCCCGCTCTCGTCGGCGCGACCAAGCAGGGCGATATCTATGTGCTCGACCGGCGCACCGGCGAGCCGATCATCCCGGTCAAGGAAATCCCGGCGCCGGGTGGCGCGGTCTCCGGTGATCACACCTCGCCGACGCAGCCGATTTCGGATCTCACCTTCTCGCCCGAGCCGCTGAAGGAGAAGGACATGTGGGGCGTGTCGCTGTTCGACCAGCTCGCCTGCCGCATCGACTTCCACCGATATTATTACGAGGGCCGCTACACGCCGCCTTCGCTCAAGGGAACGATCGTCTATCCAGGCAATTTCGGCACCTTCAACTGGGGGTCGATCGCGGTGGATCCGGAGCGGCAGATCATGTTCGGCATGCCGACCTACCTCGCCTTCACCTCGCGCCTGGTGCCGGCCGCCGACATTCCGCCGAGAGGCCAGGACGAGAAGGGCAGTGAACAGGGGCTCAACCGCAATGACGGCGCGCCCTATGGCGTCTTCATGGGCCCCTTCCTCGGGTTGCTCAAGATCCCCTGCCAGGCGCCGCCATGGGGCTACGTCGCGGGCGTGGATCTGCGCACCGGCAAGATCGCCTATATGCACAAGAACGGCACCGTGCGCGACATGACGCCGCTGCCCCTGCCCTTCAAGGTGGGCGTGCCCGGCATCGGCGGGCCGATGCTGACCAAAGGCGGCGTCGCCTTCCTGGGTGCTGCGGTCGACAACTATCTGCGCGCCTACGACGTGACGAGCGGGCGCCAGCTCTGGCAGGCACGGCTTCCCGCCGGCGGCCAGGCGACGCCAATGACCTATATGGCTGATGACAACAAGCAATATGTCGTCATGGTCGCCGGCGGCCACGGATCGGTCGGCACCAAGCCCGGCGATTACGTGATCGCCTATACGCTGCCTTGATGCCAAGATTCCCTCTCCTCTCCAGGAAGAAGGATGAACGCAAGCTCTAGGCAGGGTTGCAACGCCATTTTCTCCCCGGTATTCGGGGAGAACATTTATGGAAATCTCTAGCAGTATTCGCAATTATTACGGGGTCGGCGGTCTTTTCGACCGGTCGGCCAAATCCAAGGATCAACAGACGACGGAATTTACCAGCACTGCGCGTGGCGCCGCGCCTGGTCTCGAACCGAGCACCACGCCGCTTTCGATCGCCAATACCATCTGGGCCCTTCAGAGCACCGAAGGCCCTTACATCAATCCGCCTTCAGACAAAGAAGTCGCAGCGAGTGCGGCCCATGACTCGGTGGTCGACGAATTCTCCAAATGGGGCAACATGACGCCGGCGGAATATATCCGCGCCCGCTATCTCGAGCAGCATGATCTGACCGAAGCCGGCCTGGCCGCCATGCCGGCCGATCAGCGCGCCGCGATCGAGAAGGAAATCGCCGACCAGATCAAGCGCGAGATGGCCGGCACCGAGGATGACGGCACTAAGACAACCGAGGCCATTCCGGCGGCCTGAGCCCAAAACCCAAGTCAAAATGCGGCGGGAGAACGCTCTCCCGCCGCATTTTCGTGATTCAAACCATCTCGACGATCATGCGGCCGACTTCGGCAAAGATCGGGTTGAGTTCCTTCACCGGCACCGTCGCCTCGCCGATGTAGACAGCGGCGACGATCGGGCCGCGATCCGGCGGCCATATCACCGCGATATCGCCGAGAGAGCCGTTGGGGCCGGTGCCGGTCTTGTCGCCGATCTTCCAATCCTGGGGCAGGCCGGCCCTCAGCCGTTCCTTGCCTGTCGTGCTTGCCACCAGCCAGGCGATCAGCCTGTCGTAGGAGGCTTCGGTCAGGATCGAGCCGAGCGTCAGATTGCCAAGCGTGTCGAGCATCGCATCCGGTGTCGTCGTATCGCGCGGATCGTCCTTCCTGCCCTCGTTCAGCGTCGGCTCGGTGCGATCGAGGCGCGTCGTGCCGTCGCCGATCGAGCGCAGCCAGTCGGTTAGCGCGGGAGGCCCGCCGAAGCTTTCGAGCAGCAGGTTGGCGGCCGTGTTGTCGCTGACGGTCACCGCCGCTTCGCAGAGCTCGGCGATCGTCATGCCGTCGGCGCCGGCATGTTTTTCGCTGAGCGGGGAATAGTCGACAAGCTTGTCCTTGCCGTAGCTCACCCGGCGGTCGAGGTTCTCCTCCCCCTTGTCGACGCGAGCAAGAACGAAGCCTGCGGCTAGCGCCTTGAAGGTGCTGCACATCGGAAAGGCCTCGCTGCCGCGATAATTGAAGGAGATGCTTGTCTGGGTATCGAGCACGGAAACGCCGAGGCGGCCGCTGGTGCGTTTTTCGAGCGCGGCGAGACGGCGCTGGATGTCGTCGTCACCCTCTTCGGCATTCTTCGCTGCCTTCTCCTGGGCATTGGCGGGACGCGTCAGCGCGGACAGGCCCATTGCAGGCAGGCAAAGTGCCGAGCCTATCAGCAGGCGGCGGGTCAAACTGAGATCCATGAAATCCTCCGGCGGGTGGGGAGGACAGAGCTAAAGGGTGATTGCGGCGGCATCTCGTCAGCGCGGCGACCTTTGTCGTTCGCAGGCGACCTGAGGCTCACACGGCGCTTACGCGGCGCGTGTGACCTCGACCGTCACATGCGACAATTCCTCCAACGTCGAAAGCCTTCCCTTGTAGAAAGCCGCGTCACGCGGCTTGGCGGTGACGATGGCGACGATCGCGGCATGATGGCCGGGGCCGACCTGCCAGACATGCAGGTCGGTGATCCGGTCGTCCTCCGTCTCGATGGCATTGCGGATTTCCCCCGGCAGCGTCTCGCCTTCGGGCACGACGTCGAGAAGGACGCCGCCAGAGGATTTCATCAGGCTCCATGACCAGTTGGCGATAATCAGGCCGCCGACAATGCCCATGATGGGATCGAGCCACGACCAGCCATAGAGGCTGCCGAGTGTCAGCGCTGCGATGGCGAGCACGGAGGTGACGGCATCGGCGATGACGTGCAGATAGGCAGCGCGAATATTGTTGTCGCCGCCTTTTCCATGGTGATCGTGACCGAGATGATTATGAGCGTGGTGATGGCCGTGGGAATGATCATGCCCGTGATGTGCGTGATTGCCATGCGCTTGATGATGCGCATGGCCGCCTCCGCCGGCAAGCAGCCAGGCGCTGGCAAGATTGACCGCGAGGCCGATGACCGCCACCGCGATCGCCTGAGCGAAACCGATCGGCACGGGATTTGCGAGGCGGAGCACGCTTTCCCAGGCCATCAGCAGGGCAATCAGGGCAAGGATAATGGCACTGGCGAAGCCGGCGAGATCGCCGAGCTTGCCGGTGCCGAAGGTGAAACGTGGATTGTGCGCCTGCTTTCGGGCGAAGAGATAGGCGAGCGCCGAAATCAGGAGAGCGCTGGCATGGGTCGACATGTGCCAGCCATCGGCGACGAGCGCCATGGAACCATAGACGGTGCCGGCGGCGATTTCCGCCACCATCATCACTGCCGTCAGCGCGATCACCAACCAGATGCGCCGCTCGTTGCGCGCATGATCGGCGCCGAGGAAAACATGGTCATGTTCCAGCGCGTCCATTGCAGCCTTCTCGATCCCGGCATTCATTGCAGGCTCCTTCTTCAGAGGCATTCAGCGGATATAGGTTCTCAGCACTTCCGATATTTCCTCGACCGCCTCCGCCCTTGCCGCATCATCCTCGGCATTCAGCACATGTTCGCGCAGATGATCGTCCAGCACCTCCCCGGTCAGCCCCGTCAGGGCGCCGCGCACCGATGCGAGGAGCTGCAGGATTTCCCCGCAGGGACGCTCGGCCTCCAGCGCGCGCTCAACCGCTTCCATCTGCCCTTTGAGGCGGCTGACGCGGGCAATGAGCTTCTTCTTCTGCAAGGTGGTGTGGGACATGGCAAGCCTCAATTTAATATAGGGGGGTATACTATCATGAACATGCCGTCCACTGAAATGGTATGTCTCTCGCTGTCGCTTCAGCACGACGAAAACCCGTGCTGGCGAGGCATTTTCCGCTGAAGGCTGATACTCGGCGCAATCCGCCATTGACAAAAACCGCATTTGCGACGATCTATGAGCCCATGATCAAAAACGCGCACCAGAGCCGCTCGTATTTTTGGCTGTACCTGTAAAGGGCGGCCGGACAAGATCATATTGTCAACAAGCCGCCGTCAGGCG
>Ga0055526_1002418_pt1 | contig 12652 bp, 10 predicted proteins | sample AraplaCol_mMF_r2_FD_55013 | JGI IMG/M metagenome (GOLD analysis project Ga0055526, IMG submission 55013) | Arabidopsis root microbial communities from North Carolina, USA - plate scrape MF_Col_mMF_r2 | ecosystem: Host-associated > Plants > Roots > Endosphere | place: USA: North Carolina... | reverse complement strand
AGCTTGAAATTCTCGATCAACACATCGGCGGTGGAAACGAGGCGGCGGACGAGATCCTGGCCTTCGGGGCTTTTCAGGTCGGCGGTGACGGAGCGCTTGCCGCGATTGGCGGCGTGGTAATAGGCGGCCGAGAGGTTCTCGCCATCGGCGCCCTCGACGAAGGGCGGCCCCCATTGGCGCGTGTCGTCGCCGCCCTCGGGATTTTCGACCTTGATAACGTCGGCGCCGAGATCGGCGAGCATCTGTCCCGCCCAGGGGCCGGCGAGCACGCGGGCAAGCTCGATCACCCGGATTCCGGCAAGCGGCGGCTTCTTCGTCACGGTCTCTGTCATGTTCCTCCCGGCAATGTCTACGGCGCCATCGTCACCTCAGATGTATCGGATACAGGCTTTGAAGCAAAGCGGCGCTCGCGCCAGAGGATGTAGATGCCCGATGCCACGATGATGGCAATGCCGAGCCATTTGACGGCATCCGGAAAGTCGCCGAAGACCAGCCAGGCGAAGATCGTCGCCGAGACGATCTCGAAATATTGCAGCGGCGCCAGCGTCGAGGCCGGTGCTGCGCGATAGGCGTAGACGCCGACGATGCCGGTGATTGCGGCCATGGCGCCGACGCCGGCGACATAGAACCAGGCGCGGCCTTCCGGCATGACGGGATCGAAGAGGTCGGAACCGGTTCCCTGACCGAGGAAAAGCAGGAGGACACAGAAGAGCAGGCCCCAGATGCTCATCTGGAACTGCATCGACCAGGGGTCTTCCCTGCGCGAGAGGGCGCGGGTCATCAGCACGAAGATGGCGATGCAGAGCGCGCTGACGACAGGCAGAAGCGCGATGTAGCCGACCTCTTCGAAACTTGGCTGAATGATCAGCATCGCCCCGAAGAAGCCGACGCCGCAGGCGGTATAACGTCGCCAGCCAATCGTCTCCTTCAGGAAGATGCCGCCGAGGATCGTCACCATGATCGGCTCGACGAAGAAGATCGCGATCGCGTCGGCGACCGCCATATATTTCAGCGTGGTGACGAAGGAGATCATCGAGATGGTGATGATCGCGCCGCGGATGGCATGGAAGAGGCTCTGGCGCCAGGCGAAATCGGCGAAGCTGCGCCGCCATATCACAAGCGGCAGCATGCAGAGCGCCTGGACGACGAAACGGCCGGCGGTGATCTCCCCGGATGGCACGGTGGTGATGGCAAGCTTGGCGAAGATATCGATGAGCGGCGAGACCATCACCGAAAGAACCATCAGCGCAAGCCCCGTCGTCACGTCGGAGGCGGACGAAACGGGGCGGGCGGAGGTGCTGCTCATGATGAAATCCCCGTACTCAGCATATTGGTCGCTCAGGATCTTGCGACCACCTCGTCGCACCAGTCGGCGAAAGCTGCGATCGCCGCATCCGCGCCGATCTCATTCAGCGTCTCGTGTCGCAAGTCCTGATATATCTGAGTGCTGATACGGGAGAAGCCCAGGCCTTTCAAATGGTTTGACAGCCAGAGCACGGCTTTTCCCCGCTCCGTCGCCGGGTCTTCTCCGCCGCCGACCAGATGAACCGGCATATCGCGCGGCAGCCGGTCGAGATGGATTTTCTGCGGTCCGCGGAAGGTCAGCTCGAAGAGATCGAGCCAGAGAGAGACCGAGGCGTCGAAGCCGCAAAGCGGATCGGCGACATATTTGTCGACTTCATCNGGTCTGTGCGACAGCCAGTCGAACTCGGTGCGGCGGCCGGGAATGGATTTGCCCCAGGCGCCGAAGGTGAGCTTCGGCAGCAGGCCGCTCGGCACGTCGGAGCCCTTCAGCATGCGCTCGGCCAGCAGGATCGCCTGGGCGGCGCGGCCGGCGAGGCCGACGGCGAAATTCGAATTCCAGACGGCGACGGCGTCGAAGTCGGCCGGAGCGGTGACGGCTGCATTGAGGGCGATGAGGCCGCCCATCGAATGGCCGAAGAGGATGATCGGCAGGCCGGGATGGCGGGATGCCGCATGGCCGCGCATGGCGATGAGGTCGCCGATCACCCTTTCGACGCCACCTCGTCGGGCGAAGCGGCCGATCGGCGCATCGGGCGCCGTCGTTTCGCCGTGGCCNCGGTGATCATGGGCATAGACNTGATAGCGGCGCGCCGCCATCGTCTCGGCAAAGGCGCGATAGCGTTTCGAATGTTCGGCGAGGCCATGCGATATCAACAGGATGCCGCGGGCCGGACCAGCAGCTTCAGCATGGTGATAAGCCAGCGACGCCCCCGCTACGGCGAGCTTCTGCGTTTCAGCAAACATATGGATCCTCCCTGCGGCAACAGACCAGATTGCCTGATAAAAGCAACATGGGGGTTTGGTTTATCCGATAACAAAATACGACGTTGCTGCGATTCAGGGTTGCGCCCGTTTGAGCTTCGTGCTTATTTGTTCCCGTATTGTTCTTTTGGGGGTTGAAATGAGCAGCATGCAATTGCGTACCCTGGCGTTTGCCTTGTCGATGGTTGTTTCCGGCGCCGCTACGGCCCAGGAGGGCGGTGGGCGCACCCGTTTCATTCTGGCGGCGAGCTGGCAGCCCNCCTTCTGCCAGACGAACCAGAAAAAGGCCGAATGCGCGACNCAGGCCGTGGANCGCCATGANGCGACGAACTTCTCGTTGCACGGGCTCTGGCCGATGCGCCAGGATTATTGCGGNGTCAGCGCCGACCAGAAGGCCGCCGATAAGGATGGCAACTGGAACACATTGCCGGAGGTCGTGCTTTCGGCCGAGACGAAGACGGCGCTGGCAAAAGCGATGCCCGGCACGCAATCCGGCCTGGAACGGCATGAATGGACGAAGCACGGCACCTGCACGAAAATGAGCGCGGACGACTATTTCGGCGTCGGCGTGCATCTGGTCGGCGCGCTCAACGCCTCGGCGGTGCGCGAGCTCTTCGCCGCCAATATCGGCAAGCCTGTCAAGGCCGAGGCGATCAAGGCGGCTTTCGACAAGAGCTTCGGGCCTGGCGCCGGCGACCGCGTTAAGATGAGCTGCCGGCGGGCCGGCAATATCCGGATGATCAGCGAGCTGACGATCGGGCTTTCGGAAGCCGCCGGGGCGGTATCGGCGAAAAGTGCCGGGCTTGCCGATCTGATCCAGGGCGCGGGAAAAACCTCCTTCGGCTGCGACGAAGGTGTGGTCGACGCTGCGGGCTTTTGACCGGAAATCCGGAGTAAACCGGGTTTCGGCGTTGCCCGCAGGCGCTGTTTCGCCTACATAGCGGCACAATCGAAGTTTCCCGCCCGGAGCAGCGCAGTATGGCACGTCAGTTCATCTATCATATGTCCGGCCTCAACAAGGCCTATGGCAACAAGAAGATCCTGGAGAACATCCATCTTTCTTTCTACCCCGATGCCAAGATCGGTATCCTCGGACCGAACGGCGCGGGTAAATCCACCGTGTTGCGCATCATCGCGGGCCAGGACAAGGAGTATACCGGCGAAGCCTGGCTCGCCGAAGGTGCGACGGTCGGCTACCTCGAGCAGGAGCCGCACCTCGATCCCAACAAGACGGTGTTCGAGAACGTCATGGAGGGCGTTGCCTCGAAGACGGCGATCGTGGATCGCTACAATGAATTGATGATGAACTATTCCGACGAGACNGCGGAAGAGGGCGCCAAGCTTCAGGACGTCATCGACAGCCAGAACCTCTGGGACCTGGAAAGCCAGGTCGAAATGGCGATGGAAGCGCTGCGCTGCCCGCCGCGCGATTCCGATGTCACCAGCCTATCCGGTGGTGAGCGCCGCCGCGTCGCGCTCTGCCGCCTGCTGCTGTCGCAGCCGGATCTGCTGCTGCTCGACGAACCGACCAACCATCTCGACGCCGAAACCATCGCCTGGCTCGAAAAGCATCTGCGCGACTATCCGGGCGCCGTGATGATGATTACCCACGATCGCTACTTCCTGGACAACGTCACCGGCTGGATCCTCGAACTCGACCGTGGCCGCGGCATTCCCTACGAAGGCAACTACTCGGCCTATCTGCAGGCGAAAGCNAAGCGCATGCTGCAGGAAAATCGCGAAGAAGCATCGCGCCAGAAGGCGATCAGCCGCGAGCAGGAATGGATCGCTTCCAGCCCGAAGGCCCGCCAGGCCAAGTCCAAGGCGCGTATCAAGTCCTACGAGCAGCTGGTGGATGCCGCCGAAAAACAGCGTCCCGGCGATGCACAGATCATCATCCCGGTCAGCGAGCGCCTCGGCCAGGTGGTCATCGAGATGGAAGGCATCACCAAGGGCTTCGAGGGCCGGACGCTGATCAATGACCTGTCGATCAAGCTGCCGCCGGGCGGCATCGTCGGCATCATCGGCCCGAACGGCGCCGGCAAGACGACGCTGTTCAGGATGATCACCGGCCAGGAAAAGCCGGATGGCGGCTCGATCCGCATCGGCGAGACCGTGCATCTCGGCTATGTCGACCAGAGCCGCGACGCGCTCGCGGCCGACAAGACGGTCTGGGAGGAAATCTCCGGTGGCGCCGAAATCATCAAGCTCGGCAAGTTCGACATGAACTCCCGCGCCTATTGCGGCGCGTTCAACTTCAAGGGTGGCGATCAGCAGCAGAAGGTCGGCAATCTCTCCGGTGGTCAGCGCAACCGCGTTCACCTCGCCAAGATGCTGAAGGCCGGCGGCAACGTTCTGCTGCTCGACGAACCGACCAACGACCTCGATACCGAAACGCTGGGTGCGTTGGAAAACGCGCTGGAGAATTTCGCCGGCTGCGCCATCATCATCAGCCACGATCGCATGTTCCTCGACCGTCTGGCGACGCATATTCTCGCTTTCGAAGGCGATGGCCATGTCGAATGGTTCGAAGGCAACTTCGAGGATTATGAACAGGACAAGGTGCGCCGCCTTGGTCCCGATGCCCTCAACCCGGGCAGCCAGGCCCATAAGCGCCTGACGCGCTGATCCATCTTTTTTCCTTGCGAAAGCCCCGGTTCGGCCGGGGCTTTTTCATGTCGATCTCTGTCGCAATTTGAGCAGGCAATTTCGCGGAGAGTGCGAATTGTCGCTTGCCACGGCATTTCAAATCACATAAAGATATCTTTATATCTTGATTGGATCGAAGATGAGCGAACCNCTGAAGCTTGGACTGGATGCGCTGGTNGACGTCTTGAAGGCGGCNGGCGAACCCACGCGCCTGCGTCTTCTGGCNCTTCTTGACGNTGGCGATCTGACGGTGACCGATCTTACCGAAATTCTCGGCCAATCCCAACCGCGCATCTCCCGTCACCTGAAGCTGCTCGGCGAGGCCGAACTGATCGAACGATACCAGGAGGGTGCCTGGGCCTATTTCCGTCTCAAGCAGGACGGCAAGGCGGCCTTGCTGGTGCGGGCGCTGCTGAAGCATGTCTCCGAGAACGATCCGACCATCCTTCGCGACGGCGAGCGGCTGTCGCAGGTCAAGCGCCAGCGGGCCGAGCGGGCGCAGGCCTATTTCAGTCGCAACGCGGCCGAATGGGACGAGCTTCGCCGCCTNCATGCCGCCGATGAGGAAGTCGACGCCGCCGTCATCCGGCTGCTCGGCAACCAGCCGATCGATTCGCTGCTCGATCTCGGCACCGGCACNGGCCGCATCCTCGAACTGCTGTCCGGGCTTTACCGCCGCGCCATCGGTGTCGATGCCAGCCGCGACATGCTGAGCGTGGCGCGCGCCAATCTCGACAAGTCCCGCATCACCAAGGCCACCGTGCGCCATGCCGATATCCTGAACCTGCCGTTCGAGGGGCAGGATTTCGACCTGGTGACGATCCACCAGGTGCTGCATTTCTTCGATCAGCCGGAAATTGCCATCGCGGAAGCGGCGCGCATGCTTCGGCCGGGCGGCCGGCTGGTGGTCATCGACCTGGCGCCGCACACGCTCGAATATCTCCGCGACGANCATGCGCATGTCCGTCTCGGCTTTTCGCACCAGNCGATGTCCGACTGGCTGCGCAAGGCCGGGCTCGACGTCGAGCAGGCCGTCGATCTTCATCCGGGTCAGCAAAGCGGGCAGGGCTTGACGGTCACCGTCTGGCTCGCGCGCGATCCGAGGCGNCTCATGGCTTCGCAGACGAACGAAGGCGCCGAACCTACATTTGCCGGGAGGGTATGACATGGCTTTGAAAAACGAAGCACGCGGCCGCAACATCAGGATTTCGTTCGAATTCTTCCCGCCGAAATCGGAAGAGATGGAAGGGCAGCTCTGGCATACCGTCAGCCAGTTGCAGGATTGGGACGCGGATTTCGTGTCGGTGACCTATGGCGCCGGCGGCACCACCAAGGCGCCGACGCTTTCGACCGTCACGCGTTTCCTGTCGCAGACGCCGTTTGCCACCGCCTCTCATCTCACCTGCGTCGGCGCGACGAAGGAGGAGACGCATCAGGTGGTCGACACCTTCCGCAAAGTCGGCGTGACGCATTTCGTGGCGCTGCGTGGCGATGCGCCCGGCGGCGCCGGCGCGCCCTACCAGCCGCATCCCGGCGGTTACGCCAATGCGGCGGAGCTGGTGGCCGGCCTCAGGGAAATCGGCGATTTCGAGATTTCGGTCTCCGCCTATCCGGAAAAACACCCGGAAAGCCGCGATACGGCCGCCGATATCGACATGCTGAAGCGCAAGGCCGACAATGGCGCCAACCGGGCGCTGACGCAGTTCTTCTTCGACAACGACAATTTCGAGCGTTACCTGGAGCGGGTGCGCGGCGCCGGCATCTCGATCCCTGTTGTGCCCGGCATCATGCCGATCCAGAACCTGACGCAGTTGAAGCGTTTTGCTGGGGCCTGCGGCACGATCATCCCCGCCTTTCTCGACGAGCGCTTCGCCGGCTTTGACGACAAGCCCGAGGAGCGGGCGAAGGTGGCAGCCGATGTCGCTGCCGAGCAGATCGAGGATCTCGTCCGGCGTGGCATCCATGATTTCCATCTCTATACGATGAACCGTGCGCCGCTGGTTTCCGCCGTGCTCGACAATCTCGGCGTGTCGCGCCGGGAAACAAAAAGTGCGGGCGCAGCCGCCTGATCCTTTCGGGATGTTCAAAAGTAAAAGCGCATGTCGGGCGGGACATGCGCTTTTTCGTTGGCGGATTGATCAGCTACTGGGGAGTTTAGGCACTATCAGTCGTTACGCTTTCGTCGGCCGGCTCAGATGAAGAGCATGGACAAAACGAAAGCAAACGCTGCACTGACCAACAGAACATTCAAGGATTGCGTGAGTCCCATGTCTGTCTCCTCGCGTTAACCGGCCAATAATATGTCTGAAATATGTCGGTTGGAAAGCGGATTTTATGCTGCGCTGCAGAAGGGATCAGTGGATAAGTCGAGTGCAGTTTCGGTAAGCCTCTGAAATAAATCGATAATTTTCGATGAATTTTTGTTCACAGATTTTAACATGCCGTTAAATCAGGCGATTTCGGATTTACTTATGCGCCCAAAACATGGCGGACCGGCAACCGGTTGAAAACATGCGGAATTCGCAACCGGTTCAGGCGGTTCTCAGCAGCAGGCGATAGGCGCGGCCGTCGAGAATGACGAGGCCGAAACCGATCAGCGCCATACCGGCAAATTCGCCAAGTGCAAGCCTTTCGCCAAGGAAAAGCACGCCGAGCAAGATGGCGCTCGGCGGCACCAACAGGGTGACAAGCGAGGCGTTGGTGGCGCCGGCCGCCGCCATGATCCGGAAATAGAGGATATAGCCGAAGGCGGTCGACAACAGCGCCAGCGCCAGGATGGCAAGCAGCGCTTCAAGCGGCGGTGCGGCCAGCGCCCAGGGGCGATCGGTGAGCAGCGACAGCGGCAGTGCAATCAGCGAGGACGCGGTCAACTGGCCGGCTGCGGTGACAGGGGCTGGAACATCCCTGAAGCGTTTGCCATAGGTGGCGGCGAAGCCATAGGAGATGGCGGCAAGCACGGGAAGCATCAGCGCCCAGAGCGGCGCTTCGCCACCAGCCGAGATGCCGGGGCCGATCAGCACGATCGTGCCGAGGAGGCCGACGAGGCAGCCGACGATCTTTGCCGGGGACAGTTTCTCGTCCGAGGTGAAGTGGTTGGCGATGAGCACGGTCCAGATCGGCGTCGTCGCATTCAGGATCGCCGCAAGGCCGGCGCCGATGCGGGTCTGGCCGAAGAAGATCAGCGCGTGCGGCAGAGCATTGTTGATGAGCCCGAGGATCAGGAACTCGCGCCATCGGGCCTTCAGGATCGCATAGAGGTCGAAACGGCCGGCGACATAGACATGCAGCGCCAGCGCTGCCAGCAGCAGCCTGAGGAAGACGAGGGTCAGCGGCGGCACGTGCTGGACGGCGATGCGGGCGAAGAAAAAGGAGGCGCCCCAGATCAGGCCGAGCAGGACCAGCAGGCCCCAGGTCCAGGCATTCATTCTGCTGTCCACGCCGGTTCCTCCACCGCAAGCCGTTCGTTTCGCCGAAAACCGGCACCGGTTTTCGGCGTGAAGCTTTAGCGCAGCAGGCGGATCGCGCCACCCGTTTCTTGCGAAACGGGCGGCAAGGTGTCAGCGGGGATCAGAGGGCGTTGAGAAGGGCAGGCGTCGCCCAGCCGTCGGCCGGCATGCCGAGGCGCTGCTGTTCCTTCTGGATCGCGACACGCGTGCCGGAGCCGAGGATGCCGTCGATCTCGCCGACATCATGGCCGAGCGACTGCAGCTTGGTCTGCAGCGCCTTCATCTGGTCGCTGGCGAGCCCCTGTTCCGGCACGCCCTTGAGATAGGGCTCGGCGCCGGAAAGACGCGTGCCGAAATAGGCGGCAGACGTCGTGTAGATAAACGACTTGTTCCATTCGAGATAGATTTTGAAATTCGGATAGGCGATGAAGGCCGGCCCCATGCGGCCCTGCGGCAGGACGAGGTCGCCTTCGAGGTTGCCGAAGGCGGTATTGCCGTCACGCGGCTTGACGCCNANCGCAAACCATTCTCCCGCTTTCATCGTGCCGCCGAGGCCGGATTTCTCCCAGGGCAGGTTATCGGGCAGGGTCACTTCCTGCAGCCAGGGCTGGCCGCGCTCGAAGCCGAGATGCTGGATGAATTTGGCCGCCGTCAGAATGGCGTCCGGGCTGCTCTGCTTCAGGCGGATATGGCCATCACCATCGCCGTCCATGCCATAGGCGATGATGTCGCGCGGCAGCATCTGCACCTGGCCGATCTCGCCGGCCCAAGCGCCGGTATTGGTGGCGGGGTCGAGGTCGCCGTGTTGAACCATCTCGACCAGGGCGATCAGCTGCGGGCGAAAGAGTTCCGGGCGGCGGCAGTCATGCGCCAGCGTCACCAGGGCGTTGCGGGTGTTGAAATCGCCTTGGACGGCGCCGAAATCGGTCTCCATCGCCCAGAAAGCGGTGATGACGCCCGGGGGAACGCCGAATTCCTGCTCGGCGCGGGCAAAGACGTCGGCATATTGCTTCATCTTCTGGCGGCCGATGTCGAGGCGGCCCTGGCTGACGGTGCGCTGGGAGAATTCGAGGAAGGTCTGCTTGAAGACGCCCTGGGCGCGATCCCGGCTCAGCACCTTGGGGTCGATCTCGGCGCCGGCAAAAGCCTCGTCGGCGGCCGCCGCGCTGGCGCCGGCTGCGACCGCATCTTTCTTGACACCTTCGAGGAAGGCGGAGAGATCGCCGCCGCAGGGCGCTGCCGGGGCTGCGTCCGTGGCCTGCTGGGCGGCCGCGCCGCCTGCGAGGGCGAGGACAAACAGAAGGGCGAGTGCAGAGCGGCTTGCGAGCGAGCGGTGCATGGATACGGTCCTTATATCAAAAAGATTGCCGTCGCTTTCACAGATGAATGTGACGGAAGCAAGAAACATCGCAGGACGTTACTAAGAATTTCTATCCTTGGAAACGGCCGCGACCCAGTTGTTCCAGTTCTTTGCGCTGCCGGCAAAGACATTGATATCTGTGGGACCGCTGATGCCGGGGATAACGCCGGTNGAGGTATATTGCCAGAAGGCCCAGCGGCGGTCNGTATAGGTCACCTCAGGGTGTTTTGCCACCGAACGGACCCAGAAATGATAATCCTGGAAGTAGCCGGCGAGATTGTCGCGGTGGAAATCGACCGAGGTGTAGATGATCGGGCGCTTGCCGTAATAGGCCTCCAGCCGGTCCATGAAACGCTGCATTTCGGCGCGTACGGTTTCCGGATCGGGACGGTAGCGGCAGGTCTTCGATTCGGCGTTCCATTCGACGTCGAGCACCGGCGGCAGGCGCATGGCCTCCTTCGGCACGTTGCGGATGAACCAGTCTGCCTGCTGATCGGCCGAAGAGCAGAAATAATAGAAATGATAGGGAGCGTGCGGGATGCCGGCGGCGCGGGCTTCGCGCCAATATTCGTCGAAGCGCGGATCGACCCTGTCCTTGCCTTCGGTCGCCTTGATGAAGGCGAAGGCGACGCCGGAATTCTTGACCGTGCCCCAATCGATATCGCCCTGCCATTTGGAGATGTCGATGCCGTGGATCTGGTTCTGCTGCGGATGCTTCGGGCCGAAATCCTGCGGATCGGTGTCCTTGAAACGCGTCTTCGGCTTGATCGACGCCGTTTCGAGATAGTCGTAACCGGAAGAGGTGCAGCCGGCCAGCATGATAGCCAGGGGCAAAACGCAAAACAAAAGCCGGCGCATGGGCGTCCCGTCGTAACTCGAATGATCTCTTTGCCCCACANCCTGACCTTCGAAAAAGACGAGTCNGCAGAGGAATAACCCTCTTTTCACCATATCAACGTAAAAAATCGGTTAGTTTCAAGCGAATTATCAGCGCTTGCTGATAATGGCCGCCCGCCAGGCATAACCGCCGCCAACGGTATCGAACAGCAATGTCGCGTTGTTTTCATGGGCTTGCGCTTCCAGGACCTCGCGCAAATCGGGCCGNGGAGTGACGTGGAATTTCGCAAGCCAGGCCTGCAGCATGCGCCGGAACCAGCCCGGCAGGCCTTCCTGCTGGCCGAAATCGACGATGTGCAGCTGGCCGCCGGGATTGAGTGCGGCGATTGCTGCATCGACGGCGCGNTCCCAGTCGGGGATCATCGACAGGGCATAGGAAATCAGNATGCGGTCGAAGCCGCTGACACCGAATTCGCGCGGCGTGAACGCCGTGGCGTCGGCGACGCGGAAGTCCGGGATCGTCGCCTTGGTGGCGAAGGTCTTGCGGGCCGAAATCAGCATTTCCTGAGAAATGTCGAGGCCGAACAGCTTGGCGGTCGGGAAATGCCGATGGGCGAAGGCCATGTTGCGTCCGGTGCCGCAGCCGACTTCGAGCAGCGTGCCGCCCTCCGGCACGTCGAGCTTGCGGATCGTGCTGTCGCGGCCGAGAAGGTAATATTTGCGGGTGAGGTCGTAGATATGGCGCTGATAGCGGTACATGCCATCCATCAGGCTGGCATGTTCGTCGCTCTTTCCTGCCGTCTCAGTGCCGACCTTGCTCACGCCTTCTTCCCGTAAATGTGGAAGCCGCCATAGATTGCCGAGCGATCGAGCGCCGTCAGCTCACGCGACTTCTCCTCGAAATAATCCCACTGGTCGCGGATCACCGGCGCCAGGCGGCCTTCGATGATGCTCTTTTCAGCGGCGGTGCGGAAAATCACGCGGGCGCCTTCGCGCGCCGTGCGAGTGATTTCCCGCCAGACGTCGTTCAACTGCTCGTCCGTCATCCAGTCCTGTGCGTCGAGCAGGATATAGCGGTCGCGCGAGGCGGCCGGCTCGCGGGCGAGCAACTCGGTGAAGCTGGCGTGGTGGACGTTGACGCGGTCGACATTGGCGCGGATCACCTGATAGTGTTCCGACTTCAGATAGGTCGGCAGCGGGCCTTCCTCTTCGGTGCCGTAGCGGCGGCCGAAGGCCTGCCAGGCGAAATAGTTGTCGCTCATCGGGAAATGACAGGCGAGCTTTTCCAGGCGGTGCTTCAGCACCGGCGCGATCGAATGATCGGCGGCAAGGCTTGCGAGTTCGTCATATTGCTGCGGCGGAATGCCGAGGCCGAAGAGCGAGCTCTTGCGGCCGGTAATCCAGCGCACGACCGGCTTTTCGAACAGCGGCGCGATCTGCTCGTCGAAGAACTGGCGCTGCTCGCGGATCGAGCGGGTCTTGGTCATCTCGCGCAGCTTGACGCCGTGCAGGCGGGCAAGAAGATGGGCCGCGCCGATGAAGCGGCCGAGCAGGCCGGTTTCGTAGATGTTGCGGTCGAAGACGGTGACGCGGCGACGGCCGAATTTGCGGCCGTTCCAGTAGCTGCGGGTCGCCTCATCGAGGCGGGCAGCGAGATGCTGGTCATAGGCGCGGCTGTTCGACTTCTCGTTCGGCATGGCCAGGAAGCGGACGAGATCGGCGTGGCCGGGAAGATGTTTGAAGGCCGCAAGCTTCAGGCGGTTCAGAGCGATATGGTGCGGGTTGAGGTCGACGACGTCGATCGAGGCCGGCGCCTTGGAGAGATAGGCGAGCATGTTGCAGCCGCCGGAGCCGATGGTGACGATGCGATGGTTGGGCTTCAGCTCCATCGCCTGCATGTCAAGATCCGGATCCTCCCAGATCTGCGGGTAGACGAGGCCGGAGAAGAGAAGACCGAAGAGACGTTCGGAAAAGCCGTCCTTCGAAAAAGCCTTGTGGCGGAGAAGGGCGTCCTTGAGTTTCCGGTTCTTGCGGAAGCCGGCATCCGGTGCAAATTCTGACATGAGTCTGTCAC
>Ga0055526_1002404_pt1 | contig 12680 bp, 4 predicted proteins | sample AraplaCol_mMF_r2_FD_55013 | JGI IMG/M metagenome (GOLD analysis project Ga0055526, IMG submission 55013) | Arabidopsis root microbial communities from North Carolina, USA - plate scrape MF_Col_mMF_r2 | ecosystem: Host-associated > Plants > Roots > Endosphere | place: USA: North Carolina... | reverse complement strand
CGGCGGTCGCCCGCGAAGGCCGGGGCCATGCGCGAGGCCTTGTCGCCCAGCGTGATGACGGTGTCGTTCATGCCCAGCGGCTCGGTGATGCGCGCGCGCACCAGCTCGCCCCACGACGTGTCGTAGCGCTCGGCGAGCAGCTGCCCGAGCAGCGCCATGCCGAAATTGCTGTACGCGCCCTCGCAGGGCGGCGCCGAGGCAGTGAGCCTGATGCGCGCGAGCGCGGCCCAGAACATGGGCTTGTCGTAGGAGTGGAACTGCTCGACGAGCGGCGCGCCGCCGGTCACGCCGTCGGCCATCACGGGCATGCAGCCGGTGTGCGTGACGAGCTGGCGCAGCGTGACCGAGGCCACCGCGGGCGANAGGCCGTCGACCTTGCCGGCAAGCAGCCTGCCGACCGTGTCGTCCAGCTTCAGGTCGCCGCGCTGCACCGCCTGCGCGAGCAGCAGGCCGGTGAACACCTTGGTGACAGATCCGATCTCGAACATCGGCTGCTCTGCGCTGCCCGATGCGATGGCACGTGGCTGCGACGGCGGCTCGGGGTTGTAGGCGGCGCCGTAGGCCACCTGCCCGTCGTGCAGCGTGCCCACCACCATCGTGCCCCGCTCGGTGCCGAGGGCTGCTTTCGCAAGAACGGCCGGATCGCTTGCCAGCGTCAGGGGCTGTTGTTGCTGTTGCGGCGGCTGCAGTTGCGCCAGGGCATTGCCGGCCAGCAGAGGGACGAAAAGCCAGGCCGCAAGCCAGGAGCGGTACAGCAAGGCATGGGGCATGAGCCGCATCGTCGGATTCCTCAGGCGTTCGAAGAGCCGCAATCCTGCCACGTCCGGAGTCCCCCTCGCGCGCCGCGACGACAATCGGCCGATGCGCGCATTGCTCGGCACCTTCTCCTGGCAGGAACTCCGCCACCACCCCTGGCGCAACGCGGCGGCCGTGCTGGCCGTGATGCTCGGCGTCGCGCTGGCCTTCTCGGTACAGCTGATCAACGCCTCGGCGCTCGACGAGTTCTCGAGCGCGGTGCGCTCGGTCAACGGCGAGCCCGACCTGGAGGTGCGCGCCGTGCAGGGCGGCTTCGACGAGGCCGTGTTCGCGCAACTCGCCCGCCATCCGCAGGTGGCGCTGGCGAGTCCGGTGGTCGAGGTGCAGGGCCTGGCGCTTGCCGGCGGGCAGCAAGTGCCGATCCGCGTGATCGGCATCGACGCGCTGGCGCTGCCGACCATCGCACCCGCGCTGATGCCGCAGGCCGCGGCGGGTGCCGACCGCTTCGCCCTCTTTGCGCCGGGCCATGTGTTCCTCAACCTCGCGGCTCGCGATGCGCTGGGGCTGCCCGCGCAGGCGCCGGCCGACGGCAGGGCCGAGAAAGTGCAGCTGCGCAGCGGCGACGCCTGGCACAGCCTCTCGGTGGCCGGCCACGTGGCCGCGGGCGGCAAGGCGCTCGCGGTGATGGACATCGCGGCGGCACAGGAGCTCTTCGGCCGCATCGGCGAGCTCAGCCGCATCGACCTGCGCCTCGCGCCCGGTACAGACCGGGCCGCGTTCATGGCCTCGCTGCAGCGCGCACCCGGCTGGCCCGCAGGCGTGCAGTTCGCCGAGCCCGGCGACGCGGCGCAGCGCGTGAGCAACCTGTCGCGCGCCTACCGCGTGAACCTCACGGTGCTGGCGCTGGTGGCGCTCTTCACGGGCGCCTTCCTGGTGTTCTCGGTGCTGGCGCTGAGCGTGGCCAAGCGCGCGCAGCAGTTCGCGCTGCTGGGCGTGCTCGGNCTCACGCCGCGCGAGCGGCTGCGTCTGGTGCTGGCCGAATCGCTGNTGCTGGGCCTGATCGGAAGCCTGGCCGGCCTCGCGCTGGGCACGGCGCTGGCGGCCTTCGCGCTGCGCGTGCTGGGCGGCGACCTGGGCGGCGGCTACTTCGAGGGCGTGGCGCCCACGCTGCACTGGAGCGCGGGCGCCGCCCTGCTCTACGGCGGGCTCGGCGTGCTGGCCGCGCTGGTCGGCGGCTGGTGGCCCGCGCGCGCGGCGCAGTCGCTGCCAGAGGCGCAGACGCTCAAGGGCCTGGGCGCCGCGCCCACGCAAGGCAAAAGCCACTGGCTGGCGCTGGGCCTGGTCGCGCTGGGCGCCGTGCTGGCCAACCTGCCGGCCATCGGCGGCATTCCGGTGGCGGCGTATCTCTCGGTCGCCTGCCTTCTGGTGGGTGGCATCACCGCCCTGCCCTGGCTGATCGCGCTGCTGTACGACCGCGTGGCGCCGCTGTTCTCGCAACGCGTGTTGCCGATGCTGGCGGTGGAGCGAGCCCGGCGCATGCGCGGCACGGCGGCCGTGGCGGTCAGCGGCGTGGTCGCGAGCCTGAGCCTTGCGGTCGCGCTCACGGTGATGGTCGCGAGCTTCCGCGACTCGGTTACGCACTGGCTCGACGTGGTGCTGCCTGCCGACCTGTACGTGCGCGCCACCTCGGGCGGACGCGGCGGCAACAGCGGCGGCGGAAGCAGCACCGACACCGCCACCTTCGCGCCGGCCTTCGTCCAGTCGCTGGCGCAGTTGCCCGGCGTGGCGCGCACCGGCACGCTGCGCACGCAACCGCTGCAGCTGGNTGCGGCGCGGCCGGCGGTGACGCTGATCGCGCGCAGCCTCGAAGGCGGAGCCGCGCAGTCTCTGCCGCTGGTGGGCAGCGCACTGCCGGTGCCCGAAGGGCAGATCGGCATCTACGTGAGCGAGCCGATGGTGGAGCTCTACGGCGCGAAGCCGGGCACGGTGTTCGCGCCGCTGTCGGCCGCCATGGGCAAGGCTGGGGCCTCGTTCTTCGTGGCCGGCGTGTGGCGCGACTACGCGCGGCAGTTCGGCGCCATCGCCATGGATGCGCGCGACTTCGAGCGCCTCACCGGCGAGCGCAAAGTGAGCGACGTGGCGCTGTGGCTCGCACCCGGCGCATCGGAGGGCGCCGTGCAGTCGGCGGTGCGGGAACTGGCGGCGCGGCAAGGTGGCACAGGCGATTCATCCGCGGGCTCGGTGGAGATCGCCTCGGTGGGGCAGATCCGCGCAACCTCGCTGCGCATCTTCGACCGCAGCTTCGCGGTCACCTACTGGCTGCAGGCGGTGGCCATCGCCATCGGCCTGTTCGGCATCGCGGCCAGCTTCAGCGCGCAGGTGCTGGCGCGGCGCAAGGAGTTCGGCCTGCTCGCGCACCTGGGCTTCACGCGGCGGCAGGTGCTGGCGGTGGTCGCCGGCGAAGGCGCCGCGTGGACGGCCATCGGCGCCGTCGCCGGGCTCGGCCTGGGGCTGGCCGTGTCGGTGGTGCTGGTGAAGGTGGTGAACCCGCAGAGCTTCCACTGGAGCATGGACCTGCTGGTGCCGTGGGAGCGGCTGCTGGCGCTGTGCGCTGCGGTGGTGGCGGCGGGCACCGTGACGGCCTGGATGGCGGGCCGCGCGGCCGCAGGCAAGGACGTGGTGCTGGCGGTCAAGGAAGACTGGTAGGCCGACGACCGTATTCGTGCAAAGCCGATTCTTGGACTGGAACCCATGCAGCAAGCACCTTTCTCATTCTCCCTTTCGCGCAGAAGCCTGCTGCTGGCCGCGCTCGCATCCGGCCCGCTGGCCGCATGGGCGCTGCCCGAACGCCGCCTGCAGTTCCCGCGCGACTTCGGCAGCCACCCCGACCTGCGCACCGAGTGGTGGTACATCACCGGCCACGCGAAGACATCCGCCGGGCGCGAGTTCGGCTACCAGGTCACCTTCTTCCGCTCGCGCGTCGAGGCCACGCAGGGCATGCGCTCGGCCTTCGCAGCGAAGCACCTGGTGTTCGCGCATGCGGCCGTCACCGATCTCGAAGGCCGCGTGCTGTTGCATGACCAGCGCATCGCGCGCGCAGGCTTCGGCGTGGCGGAGGCCTCGGCGGACGACACCGACGTGCGCATCCGCGACTGGTCTCTGGCACGCGAAAACGGCATCTATGTCGCGCGCATTCCGGCAGGCGAATTCGCGCTCGAACTGCGCTTCACGCCCACGCAGCCTGTGCTGCTGCAAGGCAACGCCGGGCTCTCGCGCAAGGGGCCTGAAGAATCGCAGGCCAGCTATTACTACAGCGAGCCGCAGCTCAAGGCCCAGGGCAGGCTCACGCTCAAGGGCCAGCCCTTCGACGTCGCCGGCACCGCCTGGCTCGACCACGAATGGAGCGAGGCGCTCATGCACCCCGAGGCCGTGGGCTGGGACTGGATCGGCATGAACCTCGACGACGGCAGCGCCCTCACCGCCTTCCACCTGCGACGCAGCGACGGCAGCGCGCTGTGGGCCGGCGGCTCGTTTCGGCCGCGCGATGGCGCGGCGCGGATCTTCCGGCACGACGAGGTCAGCTTCGAGAGCCTCGCCACATGGATCAGCCCCCGCACGCAGGCGACGTATCCGACGCGATGGCGCGTACGGACGCCCGCCGGCAACTTCGAAGTGCGCGCCCTGCTCGACGACCAGGAACTGGACAGCCGAGGCTCCACTGGCGGCGTGTACTGGGAAGGCCTGAGCGACCTGGTCGATGGGCAGGGGGAGCGACTGGGACGGGGGTATCTGGAGATGACGGGCTACGCGACGCCGCTGAAGCTGTGATACCCCAGTACCCTGGGCAGCGCCGCGTGCTACCGCGCCTAATGCCAGTTAGCAGCAATGACTTGCGTCAAGTTGCTTTGGTAGTTGGCTGGCAGCGTAGTCTGGCCTGAGGCTGGCGACGAGAAACTTGCCATGGCTTGGACGAGGTTCTGCACTTGGCTATCCATCAATGTCCTGCCGCCGACCGACTTGAACTCCTCTACCTGATACTGACTGCCTAGGTACCAGTTGCTGACAATCATCTTGTCTAGGGTTCCGATCAGACTGATTTCCAAGTCATTTGATGTTCGACGGAACCACAGCTGATTGATATCGACGGAGTCATCGAAGAGCACGGCGTCCTTGTTCCCGACCGTTGTATCGTTCTCGACGATGCGATCGACGCCATAGCCTCGCCTCATCAGGTAGATGTCGTTGCCAGCACCGCCCTCCAACACGTCATCGCCCCCCGCTCCATCCAGCACGTCGGCTCCGGCGCCCCCGTACAGCGAGTTGGCTTGCTCGTTACCGATCAGGGTATTGTTCAGGTCGTTGCCGGCCAGCACCGTCGCGCGGTCCAGTAGCACGCCCTTTTCCACATTCGCCGCCAACGTAGTGTTCACACTCGTATAGACAGTGTCGTATCCGCCGTCCACCGCCTCCATCACCGTATCGCCGAGGTCGTCGACATAGTAAGTGTCGCTACCGGAGCCGCCCGCCATGCTGTCAGCCCCTTGCGCACCGTCCAGGGTGTTGTCACCTGCGTTCCCAGTCAACACGTTCGAAAGCTCATTGCCTGTCGCGTTGATGTTGCGCTTGCCGGTCAGCGTGAGGTTCTCCAGGTTCTTGCCCAGCGTCCAAGAAACGGAAGACTCGACAGTGTCGATGCCGGCATCGACATCTTCATGGATCGTATCCAGTTGGTCATCAACGACATAGGTATCGTTGCCCGCTCTGCCCGCCATATCGTCTGCCTCGGCTCCCCCGTCCAATCGGTTGTCGCCGGCGTTGCCCAACAAGCGATTGCGCTGACCGTTGCCGGTCGCATTGATGTTCGCGGTGCCCTCGAGCTCGAGTACTTCGACCTCGTCCGGCAAGCTATAGCTCACGCTAGATCGTACGGTGTCGTAGCCGCCACCTGGCAGTTCGTTGACGGTGTCGCGCACGTTGTCGACGATGTACGTGTCGTCTCCGGTACGGCCGGTCATGCTGTCCGCGCCTTCCATGCCATTGATCGTGTTGGCACCCGCATCGCCTGTCAGCACATCGTTCCCGCTCGTACCCGCGATGGGCAAAGGCTGCGCCGGTCGAGCGGCAGTCGCTGCGGAAGCGCCAGTTCCCAGTAGCGCAGCACCGGGCACTGTGACACCGCTCGCTTTCAAAGCAGGCAGCGACATCGGCGTCGCGTCCGGGCTCCCGGCGAAGATGAAATGAGCGGCTGTAAGGGCCGCAGGTTCGACGGCAAAGAGTCCGACCGAGACCAGCGACTGTCCCGGCGCCTCGGCCAGCACGCGCGTGATGAACTTGCCGTTGATGTTCATCGCCTTGTTGATCTTGAGCTGGCTGAAATCCTTGATCCAGGCAAACTGGCTCAGGTCGATCCTGTCCGCCGCCAGTTCGAAATCCGCGATCAGGTTGCTGGCGCCCATGTCGCTGCCCATGAAGCTCATCGACCTCGAACCGCCGCCACCCGCCGCAACCACGAAGCGGTCAGCTCCGGCTCCGCCTGTCCGCGTGCCTGCACCTGCCCGCCCCGTCGAATACGAAACACGACCTTGGTCACCATCCAGCACGAGAACATCGTCTCCGGCGCCGCCATTCAAGGTATCAACCGCCCCACTACCCAGCAGCCTGTCGTTGCCGTCGGTGCCCAGCGAGGTGGTGTTACCGCCACCACCAAACGGCAGGGCGGTGTCTTGGAGCCCGACGCCCTTGCTCTCGACGCCTTCGCCCAATTTTTGACCTGCCTTCTGCCAAGTTTGCAGCGCTGCCGGTGAGGCAAAGAACCGCAGCTGCGCCCCACCGAGCTGATCCACCTGCCGATTCCGCACGAGCACACGCTGGCCGTCGCCCAGGTCCAAGCGGACGTCTGCCCCTACCTGAGTGCGAGCGAGCGAGGCGAAATTCATGTTGCCGAAGCCCACCAATGCAATGGCTTCAGGAGCATCCGCGCTGTCTCCCACTCCGAAGTCGACAATCTCGTCCCGCGACCCTGCATCCTTGCCGATGACGAAGAGATCGCTACCTTCTCCGCCCGTGAGCACGTCGTTGCCTTTGCCGCCGTCCAGCGTGTCGTTGCCGCCGCCACCGCTGATGACATCCGCGCCACGCCCCCCTATCAACACGTTGCCCAGCCCGTTCCCCATCAGGATGTCGTTGCCATCACCGCCGATCGCAGCCTCGATGTCGCCGCTTAGGACCTTCAGCTCCCGTCCCGCGATGGTGCTGGTGCTCCCACTGAGCAGATTGATCGTGCTGTCGCTCGTTACGGCGCTGGCGTTGATGGTGTCGATTCCACCATTGCTGTCCACCAACATGCTGGGGATCTGAAGCGTGGGTATCCGGATGCCGCGGACGAACTGCTCCTTGCTGCCGAATTCATCGGTGTAGACATACACATCGTCAGGGCCGGTCTTCTTGCCGTAGAGATCCAGCTTCCAGCTCTTGAGCGTCCCGGAATTCCCGGCGGTTGCGTCGATGACCTGCAATTTCCAGTCGCCCGCGCTTTGTTCCCCTCGCACATGAGTCGTGTTGAAGCTGAAGCTGAGTGGACCCGACGACGCATTTCCCAGGTCGGTGGCCGCACTCCCCGGCGCCTTGTCGGGCCGGTTGACCAGAATGCTCTCGGTTCCTCCGGGAGAAATCAGCTTGATGATCAGATCGCCCCAACGCTGATGATCCAGGTCGAGCGTGACTTGCGCACTCTCGACCTCCAGGCCGGCTCCCACGGAGAGGATGCGCGTCAGAATGCCGGCACCATCGGGAATCGCAGCGCTCAGGGCGCCGCTGGAGGCACTTGCAACGAACTCGTTCGCGTACGTGTTCTGCTCCTCGATCCAGGATTCGGCCATCCGTACCGCGGCACGGGCATCGAGCTTGCCGAAGCCGTAGTCGTGGCTGACATGCATGCCCCCGCCATTCCAAGTCTTGGCACTGTTTGTGACCCAGTCGGTGCCATTTGGATCGTCCACCTTCGTGGCCGTCATAGCCAGGATGGCCTGTATGTCGCGGTAGCCAAGTGATGGGTTGGCTTCGAGCATCAGGGCTATGACCCCAGACACGATCGGTGCCGCGAAGCTTGTGCCCTGGCTGGTGCCGTAATTGCCTCCGAAGGTCGAGCCGTTATCCCCGATGAGTTCGCGACTGGTCGAACCAATGTTGCTGCCAGGTGCCGACACCAGGATGGAGGCGCCCGGGTTGCTAAAAGGCTTGCTCCCCTGTTGCAACGTGCCCAGATCGCCCGGCGCGTTGATGCTGCTCGCAACGATCACAGCCCGGTTTGCGGTCAGTGCGTTGTAGTTGGTGTTGGCGCCCGTCGCGCGATCATTGCCACCGGCCATCACGATTGCCGTGCCAAGCCCGTTTCGACCGCGGGAAATGGCCTCAAGAATCCCGGTTTCGACGGTGCCTGTTGGAACCACATTCAGCCCGAAACTCGTGGAAGCACCCCACGAGTTGTTGACCACGTCGAAATTCTTGAACTTGGCCAGTGCATTGGAGATTTCCTGGCCGAGTTTGCCGACTTCCAGGCCTTCGCCCTGGATGTAATGACCCGCGAGCGTTGCGTTGTAGGCCACACCGACGCCGCCCTCGCCATTCCGCGCTGCGACCATGACGCCAGCCACCATGGTCGCATGGCTGCTGAAGGTCTGGGGCGTGTCGTTTCTCCCATTCGCGTCCAGCGTGTTCAGCCAAGCCTTGTCGACATTGGGCTGAAGATCCCGGTGACGGTAGTCGAACACCTCGGGCCCCGCACTGAACGCACCGCCTGGCTCGAACTGGCCGATTCTGACGCCCTTGCCGGTGTAGTCCTTCCACACAGGCATCACGTTGACATCGCTCAGGTACCACTGCTCTACAGCCAGCGGGTCCCTCGGCAGGTCATCCGTGTGCAGGTAGACAGCAGCCTTCATAGACTCCGTCTGGCCAGTGGTGCCATTGCTCACCTCCGTGGAATGCCCCTCGGCATCCTTCACCTTGTACTTGAACCCCATCACTCCGGTGTAGTTCGGATCGGGCGTGAAAAGCACGTCACCACTGCCGGTGAGTGCGACGGTACCGCCCTTGGCGTCCAGAACCTCGGTGATGCTGAGTTGATCGATTCGGCTGTCCCAGTCGCGATCGTTGATAAGCAACTGCGTTCTGGACAGCAGGTGAGCGGCGGTTCGACTCAGCGCCTGCCCTGCGGAGTTGACGGTCAGAACATCCTTGACCGGCAATGGACTGCCAATGGTCAGGTCGACGCGGTTGACGTCGGCGAAGCTCAGTTTCTCGATGCCAATAAGTGTGTCGGCACCATCACGGCCGGTGCGGGTATCTACCACGCGATAGCGGGCACTTCCCTTTGCACTGTTGAGCTTGGTAATGCGGTAGTCAGCATAGCTCCCGGCGTATTGGGCAACATCGATGCCATCGCCGCCGTTCAGGCTGTCATCGCCCCCGCCACCGATAAGTACGTCATTGCCCGCGCCGCCACTCAGGGTGTCATCGTCCAGGCCGCCGTCGAGCACATCGTCACCCGCACCGCCTATCAGTTTGTCACGCCCGCGATGGCCGCGAATCAGATCGTTGCCTGCACCGCCATCCAGGGTGTCATCGCCATCCTCGCCCGACAGCACGTCATTGGCAGCACCGCCGATGATCACGTCGNCCCCCGCGCCGCCACGCACAACCACGGTGGAGTGGCCTCCCCCTATGAAGACATCGTTTCCGACGCCGCCGATGGCCATCTCGATGTTGCTCTGACTCAGGTTGAGCGAAACACCTTGAGCGCCCATCACCTGGGCAATGTCGAAGCCATCACCGCCATCGACCCGCTTGTCTGCCGCGTCGAACAGCAAAACGTCGTCTCCGACGCCGCCAAGAAGGGTATCGGCGCCCGCGCCGCCAGCCAACCAATTGTTGCCAGCATCACCCGCCAGTAGGTCGCTGCCAGCCCCACCGGTGAGATTGCGCACCTTGAGAGACGCCGCATCGAGGATTTCGGCGATGGCAGCATTGGTGTTCTTCGACACATAGGCCGTCGTGGCAGCCGCGCCCCCGACAGCGCTCTCCGTGACAACGGTGACGGAGCTACCCTTCTCGTTCTGTGTGACGGTGCTGCCTGCAGGGTTGGCCAGGAAGTTGGCCGCGATGGCTTCCCTGCTGATGCCGTTTTGCGTGAAGGTACCCCGGGCCAAGACTTCGTTGCCATCGCGCACTTCACCGCTCTGCGCGACAGCCGACAGATTGATCGCAGTGATGCCCAGTTCGGCAAAAGTCTTCAGTTCGCCCGCATCGGTCTTGCCGTCGTGGTTGGCATCGACCCAGACACGCAGGTTATTCCAGGCCGCATCTTTTGCGGTGAACTGGTCGTCGGCGTTGCTGTCGAGGCTCCGGAGGGCCGCGAAGCCATTCGCATACGGCTTGGTGCCGGCAACGCCGCCGGAACCGGTCACGCCGTTGTAGTACTCGCTCAGCGTCTCGCTGATGTTGTTGATTTTTCCGTCGCCATTGAGGTCGTGCACGACGATCCCGTCCTGCGCACTGACCCAGCCGGTTTGCTCCAAAGAGCCGCCGTCGTTGTCGGCGTCGAAGAGGACGGGGGATGTCCCGGAGTCGGTGAGCTTTACGCCGTCGCCGTTCAGGTCCAGCAGCAAGGGGTCTGCGGGAAAGAGGTTGAAGTTGAAGGCCGACGCATTGTTCAGGCTGCTGCCGAAAAGACTGTAGTCGACAGGTCCCGCCAGGGGGTCGATGTTTCCAACACCGCCGGTATTGGAGAACGGCAGGCCCAGACCACTCGATGCGTTGATGTTCAGACCGAAGTTGAAGTTGCCGGGCCGCAAACCATCCGTGATCGCGTAGCTTGCAATGGCCTGGTTGCCGACGGCGGTATTGACGTTCCAGAAGTTGCCAATACCAGCGGTATAGCTTCCGCCGGTGACCAAGTTATTGTTGGCGCCGCTCGGGCCTGAACTCGTGCTGAACGGTGTCCTTGTCTCACCAGCCACTGGCGTCGTGGTTGCCGTATTCAGGACGGCAGTGTTGATCTCAGTGCCGTTGGTCTCAGGAGCAATGCGCACACCATTGGCATCAAACTGCTGAACTTCAACGTGTTCTGGCTGCATTGCGCCCGGCAGATACGTGCTGACGGTCGAAATGCTCCCTCCTCCCTTCATGGCAACAATCTCTGTACGGCGGATCAAATTTTGATCTGCATCGAAGAGTTGAATTGACTCTCTGTCGGTGTTGTAGTTGACGCTGTCCATCAGGGTCGCGCCGCCATCCAGATTGCTAGTGGTGACCTGAGAATTCGGTCGAGGGGCTGGGGCATACAAGCCGACAGCGGTTCTGGGGTCGTAATTTTTCGTCACGGTGCCGCCCGGAATCGTTGCGGTCACCGACCAGTAGCCGTTGTTGTCCTGTGAGACGCTGGTGATTTCTTTTTCTTTGAAACCAGACCATGCTTGCGCGAATATTTTCATATTTTGTTCGAAATATGAAATTCCACCGGCGCCAGTGGAAGTGATTTGATCTAGGTACGCATCCTTTGCTCCGAAGGCGGCCTTATCGAATTTTTGAGCAGCAGTCAAGGCAGGGTCGGCATAGGTTTTTGCCAGCAAGGAGTCCAAGATTGAGNTTTGCCCAACGATGAACGACAGTGGATCTANGGTCAAGGTTCGGCCGCTTATAACGAATTTCTTTCCTTGCAATTGCGAATCAGCCAGCGCTTCAAAAGCAACAGCGCGTCCTTCGACGACTCCTCGGGCCACGCTATAGTCCCCCGGGCTTCTGTAATCCTCTATCCGGGGAATTCCGATGGAGGGATTTCGGTTGTCCGCGTCATGCTGTGTTTCGTGGCCGCCTTCGATCGCAATGTACAGCGAGTTGGCAAAAATATTTGCCGGCGTACCTGTGCGAAAATAGTCTTGCGAAATATATATCCCAACAGTCCCGAGATTGGGGTCAAAAGAAATTCCTGGCCTGGTGGCAGAGATAATATACGGCGTATTGGCGGCAGCTGCTGCCTCATATTGTGTGGTCAATGCCGGTGACGCATTAATGATCTGCATGTGAAGCTCAGTCCACTTGGCGGCAGGTTGCGTTACTTCATTCTCCACCTGAAAGAATGGCTTTCCGTTAGCCATTTTCATGTTCAAGGACACGGTCATATTAACTACTCCTGATTAAAGATTTCCGTCGCTTCAATTCTTTGCAGGCAACCGGTCGAGCCACCTATATATAAAGTAATTGATTGCTCCGAATTTTTATATATTTTTGAGATTCTGTATTGCCCAGGCCAATCTATTGGGCGCGCGGCAAAAAGAATGTTTTCTGGAACATATTTAAATGNCTGCATGAATATTTCCTCAACCCTTTCATACTCCGTGCAGCCTGGCGCAGGAAATCCAACGCTTANGACTTTTCTTTTTTTATCTACATCTCTTTTATTTAGCCCGGCCATTGACCCGCCGAATGCGCCTTCGTCCATTTTTATTGCCTCGCCAGTGCCATAGCCAAACTCGCTGGGGTCATTCCTGTTTATTGGGAATCGCGTAAATTTGTATCCAATCCTTCGCCAATAGAATTCAGGATTTCCCAGAACTCCCTGATCAAGGCCATCTTTCAGTGCAGAAAGGAGGTCTTCGGTGGTCTGGACTTTGGGCGGGGGGGCTTCTCCAGCCAACCAGGATCTGCCCGAGGCACATCCCAGAAGTACTCCCGCCAATCCGATGCAAATCGTTTTGCCAATCTTTTGATAGATATTCATAATTAAATGTTGTTTGACACTAGCGCTCCCTCAAGCTTTCGCTCGTTGCCCGCTGAACCGGACTCAGCAGGAATTCGATGATTCGCCGCTTGCCCGTTTTGATCTCCGCCGTGAGATTCATCCCTGGAGACAGCCTGATCGGCCTGCC
>Ga0055526_1002395_pt1 | contig 12700 bp, 11 predicted proteins | sample AraplaCol_mMF_r2_FD_55013 | JGI IMG/M metagenome (GOLD analysis project Ga0055526, IMG submission 55013) | Arabidopsis root microbial communities from North Carolina, USA - plate scrape MF_Col_mMF_r2 | ecosystem: Host-associated > Plants > Roots > Endosphere | place: USA: North Carolina... | reverse complement strand
GATGTACTGCAGGAGCAGGCCGGTGCTCATCAGCCGCCGCCCAGGGCCACGGTCACCTGGTAGGTGACCAGCGCGGCGACGTAGGCGGCCGCGAACAGGTAGAAGGTGGCAAAGCCCACCTGCTTCCAGGAGTTGGTTTCGCGCTTGATGGTGGCCAGGGTGGAAATGCACATCGGGGCGTAGATGAACCACACCAGCAGGGACAGGCCGGTAGCCAGCGACCAGCCNTTGGCNACCACCGGGGTCAGGGCCTGGATGGCGGCGTCATCGTCGGCGGCGGACAGGGCGTAGATGGTGGCGAGCGAGGACACAGCCACTTCGCGGGCGCCCATNCCGGGGATCAGTGCGATGCAGATCTGCCAGTTGAAGCCCAGCGGGGCGAAGAACACGGCCATGGCATGGCCGATCTGGCCGGCGAAGCTGTAGTCGATGGCCGGCATGGTGGCGTTTTCGGGGGCACCCGGGAACGACAGCAGCACCCACAGCAGGATGGTCAGCGAGAGGATGATGCCGCCCACGCGCTTGAGGAAGATCATGCCGCGTTCGTACAGGCCCACGGCCAGGTCGCGCGGGTGCGGAATGCGGTAGGACGGCAGTTCGAGCATCAGCGGGTGCTCGCTCTTGTCGCGGCGCCACTTCTTCATCACCCACGACATCGCCAGTGCGCTGAAGATGCCGGCCGCATACAGGGCAAACAGGATCAGGCCCTGCTGGCTGACGAAGCCCCACAGGGTCTTCTGCGGGATGAACGCGCCGATCAGCAGGGCGTACACCGGCAGGCGTGCCGAGCAGGTCATCAGCGGGGCGACCAGGATGGTGGCGAGGCGGTCGCGCGGGTCCTGGATGCTGCGGGTGGCCATGATGCCGGGCACCGCGCAGGCGAAGCTGGACAGCAGCGGGATGAACGAGCGGCCCGACAGGCCGGCCGAGGCCATCATGCGGTCGAGCAGGAACGCGGCACGCGGGAGGTAGCCCGACTCTTCCAGGGCCAGGATGAAGGCGAACAGGATCAGGATCTGCGGCAGGAACACCACCACCCCGCCCACGCCGGCGATGATGCCGTCGGTGAGCAGGCTGGTCAGCGGGCCGGGCGGAAGGTTGGCGCCCACCACCTCGCCCAGCCAGCCGAAGCCGGCTTCGATGCCGTCCATCAAGGGCGTGGCCCAGGCGAATACCGCCTGGAAGATCAGGAACATCACCACGATCAGGGTCATCAACCCGAACACCGGGTGCAGCAGCCAGCGGTCCAGTGCGTCGTCGATCTTCGCAGTGCGGGTGGGCATGCTGACCGCNGCGGCGAGGATGCCGCGCACCTGGGCGTGGTAGTCCGNTTCNCCGGCGACCGCCGCCACCAGCGGGGCATCCAGGTGCGGCACCATCGCATCCAGGCGTTCGACCAGCGCCTGGGCGCCGTTGCGGCGNACGGCCACGGTTTCCACCACGGGCACGCCCAGGGCCTNCTCCAGCGCCGGCACGTCGATCTTGATGCCACGGCGCTCGGCCGCATCCACCATGTTCAGCGCCACGATCATCGGCTTGCCCAGCTCGCGCAGTTCCAGCGCGAAGCGCAGGTGCAGGCGCAGGTTGGTGGCGTCGATCACGCACAGCAGCACGTCGGGGGCGGCCTCGCCCGGGTAGAAACCCCGGCACAGGTCGCGGGTGATTGCTTCGTCCAGGCTGGCCGGCTGCAGGCTGTAGGCGCCAGGCAGGTCGAGCACGGCGAATTCACGGCCAGATGGCGCGCGCAGGCGGCCTTCCTTGCGCTCCACGGTCACGCCGGTGTAGTTGGCGACCTTCTGGCGGCTGCCGGTGAGCTGGTTGAACAGCGCGGTCTTGCCGCTGTTGGGGTTGCCGACCAGGGCAATGCGCAGGGTGGCGGCGCTCATGCGGCCTCTCCATCTGCAACGGCAGTGATGTCGATGCGCCTGGCTTCGGAAATCCGCAGGGCGAAACGGGTGAACCCGACCTGCACCAGCAGCGGTTCGCCGCCGATGGGACCACGGGCTACCAGACGCACATCTTCACCCTTGACGAAGCCCAGTTCCCTGAGCCGACGGGCGATGGCGTCGTTTGCATGGAGGTCGCGCACCGATTCCACCAGAGCGGAGCCGTGCAGCGGCAGATCGGACAACGTCACAGGTCGCCTTCGGTCGATAAGAATGGTTATCAATTCTAGCATCGCCGCGCCGCGTCATGGCCCGGGCCGCATGGGCCGCTATGATCCATACATGTATGGAGCAGGCGCAGGCCCCCGATGAGTGACGCTTTACGAATTGAACGCAGCGCGGCCGTGCTGACCCTGTGGCTGAACCGCCCTACCCTGCACAATGCCTTCGACGCCGGGCTGATCGCCCAGCTCACCGCCGCGCTGGAAGCGGCCGGCCGCGACGCGCAGGTCCGCGCGGTGGTGCTGGCCGCCACCGGGGCTTCTTTCTCGGCCGGCGCGGACATGCAGTGGATGCGCGGCATGGCCGCCGCCAGCGAGGAGGACAACCGCCAGGATTCGCTGGCGCTGGCCCGGTTGATGCGCACCCTGGATGAGCTGCCCAAGCCGACCATCGCCCGCGTGCACGGGGCGGCGTTCGGCGGCGGGGTCGGCCTGGTGGCCTGCTGTGATATCGCCATTGCCAGCACCACCGCCCGCTTCGGCCTGACCGAAAGCCGGCTGGGCCTGCTGCCGGCGGTGATCTCCCCTTATGTGATCGATGCGATCGGCCCGCGCCAGGCGCGGCGCTGGTTCGCCACCGGCGAGCATTTCGACGCCGACACCGCCCTGCGCATCGGCCTGGTCCACCAGCTGATCGAACCTGAACGGATCGACGAAGCGGTTCAACGCCAGCTGGGCCTGCTCGACAAGGCCGGCCCGATCGCCTCGTCGTCGGCCAAGGAACTGGTGCGCCGGGTCAGCCTTGGGCGCGACCGCGACGCAACCGACCGCGACAATGCCGCGCTGATCGCCCGCCTGCGGGTGTCCGAGGAAGGCCAGGAGGGCCTCGGCGCTTTCCTGGACAAGCGCTCGCCCCATTGGGTTACCCAGGACTGAAGGGCCCCGGGCCCACGCACCCGCGGGCTGGCCGCTTTGCCGCCCATCCCGCGTATCCCCCTTTCATGGCCCACAGGGAAACCTGGGTCGCTCCACTTCGCCAGGAACGTTCGTGACTCCATCCCCCACCCGTCCACTGCAGGCTGTGCGTCTTCCCTCCCATGGGGAGCATCGGCATGGATGATTTCGTACGCATTGTCGAAGTCGGTCCGCGCGACGGACTGCAGAACGAAGCCCAGCCGGTGGCCACCGCCGACAAGATCGAGCTGATCCGCCAGCTCTCGCTGACCGGCCTGCGCACCATCGAAGCCACCAGTTTCGTCAGCCCGCGCTGGGTGCCGCAGCTGGCTGACGCCGCCGAGGTCTATGCCGGCATCGAACGCCGCCCGGGTATCGCTTACCCGGTGCTGGTGCCCAACGAGCAGGGCTACGACCGTGCCCGCGCGGTGGGCGTGGAGGAAGTGGCGGTGTTCACCGCCGCCTCGGAAACGTTCAACCGCACCAACACCAATGCCGGCATCGACGAGTCGCTGGCGCGCTTCGCACCGATCCTCGAGCGCGCCCGCGTCGACGGGGTGAAAGTGCGCGGCTACGTGTCCACCGTGCTCGGCTGCCCTTACCAGGGCGAGGTCGCCGTCAGCGAAGTGGTGCGCGTCGCACGCGCGCTGCACGANNTGGGCTGTTACGAAATTTCGCTGGGCGACACCATCGGCGTGGGCACGCCGCGCAAGGCCCGCGCCATGCTGCGCGCGGTGGCCAGCGAAGTGCCGATGCCGGCCCTGGCCGTGCATTTCCACGATACCTACGGCCAGGCGCTGGCCAACATCGATGCATGCCTGGAGGAAGGCGTGCGCGTGGTCGATTCGGCCGTGTCCGGTGCCGGCGGCTGCCCTTATGCCAAGGGTGCCAGCGGCAACGTGGCCAGCGAAGACGTNGTGTACCTGCTGCATGGCATCGGCATGCGCACCGGCATCGATCTGCCGGCGCTGGCCGCCACCGGCCGCTGGCTGGCCGCNCGGCTCGGCCGCGAAACCGGCAGCAAGGCCGGCAGGGCCCTGGCCGCGACATGAGCCGACGCCGCCCGCGCACGGATGCAGCGGTCGGTGATCACCTCACCGGGCACGTCGACGCGCTGGCGGCCCTGGAAGAGGCGCTGGCGCAGCCGCCCGGCGACGACCTGCACGCCCTGCTGCGCGATGTGCAGCAGGCGCTGCAGGAAGCGATGGACGANCGCCAGCTGGCGCTGCGCCGCTACGCGGCCCTGTTTGATGCGGTNCCTGATCCGGTCAGCATCCTCAGCGAATCCGGCGTGGTGCTGGATCTCAACANGGCCGGCATCCGCGCCTATGGCCGGNCCCGCGAAGACATCATCGGCCAGCCGATCGAACTGCTGAATCCGGACCTNCCCAGCGATCACCTTGATCCGGTCTGGGAAGCGTTGCGCCGGGGCGAAACCTACGTNATCGAAGTCACCAACATGCGCGGNGACGGCAGCCGCTTCCCGGTGGAAGTGCATTCGGCCGGCTTCGAGCACCAGGGCGAGCACTGCATCGTGGCGGTGGCGCGCGACCTGAGCAGCCGCTGGCAGGCCGAATCGCGCTACCGGCTGCTGATGGAATCCATCGACAAGGGGGTGATCCTGTTCGACCGCGACCTGCGCGTGATCTCGGCCAACCCGGCCGCGCACCGCATCCTGGGCACGCAGGGGAATGGCGGCAGCCTGGCCGCCATGCTGAGCCCGGACGACTGGATCAGCGTGGACGAGCACGGCCATCCGCTCACCCGCGACCAGTGGCCGGCAGCAGAAGCACTGCTGCGCGGGCGCATCGTCCGCAGCACCATTGTCGGCCTGTACCACCGCCCACGCGGGCGGATGATCTGGATTTCCACCACCAACGTGCCGGTGTACGGCAATGGACGCGACTGCCCCGATCACGTGTTCGGGCTGTTCAGCGACATCACCGAACTCAAGCGCAACAACACCCTGTTCGACCGCGCCCAGTCGCTGGCCCACATCGGCGGCTGGGAATGGGACCGCGGCCTGCAGCGCCTGTACCTCACCGATGAAGCCGCGCGCATTCTTGGCCAGGAGCTGCCGCTGCAGGACATGGCGCACCTGATGGACTGCCTGCGCCTGGACGACCGCTCGCAGCTGCAGCAGGCGCTGCTGGACGTGATCGACCGCCAGGTACCTTTCGAGCTGGAGCTGCAGGGCCAGCGCAGCGACGGGCATTCGTTCTGGGTGCGCATGATCGGCGAGGCCGAGGCCGGCGACGTCAATGCCGCGCGCATCGCCGGCACCGTGCAGGACATCACCTCGCGCAAGCATGCCGAGGAAACCCTGCGCATCCAGGCCCGGACCGACCCGCTCACCGGCATCATGAACCGCGATGCGGTGCTCACCGACCTGGCCACCCGCATGGGCAGCCCCACCCACTGCAAGGTGGGCGTGCTGTACATCGACCTGGACCGCTTCAAGACCGTCAACGACCTGCTCGGCCACAACGCCGGTGATGAACTGCTGATCGATGCCACCCGGCGCATTTCCACCGCGATCGGCACCGAAGGGCTGGTGGCGCGGTTTGGCGGCGACGAATTCCTGGTGGTGTGCGATACCCGCGACCAGCCCGACCAGCCCGAGCGCCTGGCCGAGGCGATCACCCGCGCCTTCTCCACCCCGTTCCGGTTCGGCAGCGACGAGTTCTCGGTCACCACCAGCATCGGCATCGCCCGCGCGCCACAGGACGGGCTGCGCCCGCAGCAGCTGATCCAGAACGCGGACATCGCCATGTATGACTGCAAGCGGCGCACCCGCAACGGCTGGCAGGTGTTTTCCCCGGAGCTGGCGCAGCGCCAGCACGACCGCCTGCAGATCGAAAGCCGCCTGCACCGCGCGCTGGACGACGACGAGTTCCACCTGGTCTACCAGCCGCAGGTGAACCTGCATACCGGCCAGCTGGTNGCCGCCGAAGCGCTGATCCGCTGGCGCAACTCGCAGNTGGGCGANCTGCGCCCGGACATCTTCATCGGCCACGCCGAAAGCACCGGCGACATCGTGCGGATCGGGCTGTGGGTGCTCAACGAGGCCTGCCGCCAGGTACGCCAGTGGCAGGACGATGGCCTGGGCATCGTGCGGGTGGCGGTGAACGTGTCCTACCGCCAGTTCGTCGGCGAGGACCTGGCCCGCAACGTGCGCCAGGCGCTGGACCAGTACGGCCTGCCCGGCAGCGCGCTGGAGCTGGAATTCACCGAGCGGGTATTGATCGAGGACGCGCCCGACACCCTGCAGACCTTCGCGCGGCTGCGCGAGATGGGGGTGCTGCTGACCATCGACGATTTCGGCGAAGGCTACAGCGCGCTCAACTACCTGCGCCGGCTGCCCATCCACGGGCTCAAGCTCAGCCAGATGTTCGTCGAGGGCGTGCCCGGCAACCGCTCGGACGTGGCGGTGTGTGAGGCCGTTTGCGGCATCGCCCGCAGCCTGGGACTGGGGCTGGTCGCCGAAGGCATCGAATCGGAGGAGCAGCGCCGCTTCCTGCACGGCATGGGGGTCACCGTCGGCCAGGGCTTCCTGTTCGCCCCGGGACTGTCCCCGGACGAATTCGCCCGCCGCCTGCCGCCGCGCCGCTGAGCGCCCGTCTGCGCTGCACAACGGCGAACGGGCCGGCATCCGCTAGAATCGGCGGCTCTTGAACCTGCGGGATCGTGCAATGCAGCTGTCTTCCGTCCGCGCCGTCGTCACCGGCGGTGTTTCCGGCCTCGGCCTTTCGGTGGCCCAGCACCTCGTCGCCCAGGGCGCCAAGGTGGCCCTGTTCGACCTCAATGACGACAAGGGCGCCGCCGCCGTTGCCGAGCTGGGCGCTGCCAACGCCCGCTACTTCAGCACCAATGTCAGCGACGAAGCCGCCGTGGCCGCGCAGATCGACGCCGCGCACGACTTCCTGGGCGGCCTGAACGCCGTGGTCAGCTGCGCCGGCATCCTCGGCGCGGGCCGCGTGCTCGGCAAGGAAGCGCCGATGCCGCTGGCCACCTTCCAGAACACCGTCATGGTCAACCTGGTCGGCAGCTTCAACGTGGCCAAGGCCGCGGCCAACCGCATGCAGCACAACGCCGCCGGCGACGATGGCGAGCGCGGCGTGATCATCAACACCGCCAGCGTGGCCGCNTANGAAGGCCAGATCGGCCAGGCCGCCTATGCCGCCTCGAAGGGTGGCGTGGTCGGCATGACCCTGCCGATGGCGCGCGAGNTGTCGCGCTTCGGCATCCGCGTGATGACCATCGCCCCGGGCATTTTCTGGACCCCGATGGTCGATGGCATGCCNCCGGCCGTGCAGGAATCGCTGGCCGCCTCCATCCCGTTCCCGCCGCGCCTGGGCAAGCCGGAAGATTTCGCCGGCCTGGTCGGCCACATCCTGACCAACACCTACCTCAACGGCGAGACCATCCGCCTCGACGGTGCGGTGCGCCTGGCACCCAAGTAAGCAAGCACCATTACCTCCCACGAACCGACCTTCATTACATGAAAGCCAACGACATCAAGAAAGGCAACGTCGTCGAATACAACAACGGCGTGTACCAGATCCGCGACATCGAGCGCAGCTCGCCGCAGGGTCGCGGCGGCAACGTCCGCTTCCGTTTCATCATGTACAGCGTGCCGGGTGGCAACAAGCTGGACGCCAGCTTCGACGCCGACGACAACCTGCCGGAAGTCGAACTGCTGCGCCGCCAGTCCACCTATTCGTACAAGGACGGCGATGCGTTCGTGTTCATGGACGATGAGGATTACACCCCGTACACCCTCGATGCCGATGTCATCGGCGATGACGCCGGGTACATCACCGATGGCCTGACCGGCATCTACGTGCAGGTCATCGATGACCAGCCGGTGGCCGTGCAGCTGCCGAGCAGCGTGGTACTGGAAGTGGTCGAGACCCCGCCGGAACTGAAGGGCGGCACCGCCACCAAGCGCCCGAAGCCGGCCAAGCTCAATACCGGCATTGAAATCATGGTGCCGGAGTACATCTCCAACGGCGAGCGCGTGCTGGTCAATACCGCGACCGGTGAATTCGCCGGCCGCGCGGACTGAGGTAGCGCGCTGAATCAGGGGCGCTCGGCCAAGGCCGGCGCCCCTGCGAAATCGCCACAGCCGTGGTACTGGCGTGCGCCCACCGTGAGCATCACCGTGGCGCCGAAGGCCTGCCCGCTCATGTCGTCATGGCAGACCGTGCGCTGGAAGCTGACCTTGATGTCGGTGCCATCGGCGGCCTTGCCCGACCAGCCATCCTTGCCTTGGGTCGGCGACACCACTTCAAACTTCTGCTCGCCGTAACCGGTCTCCACGCGCAGCACCGGCTTTTCGCCTGCGCTCACCTGGGCCAGCCAGCCCGGCTCGTTGCCGGTGGCACGGAACCCGGGCGGCGCGGCTGCGCTCGCGGCGGCGGCAGCAATCTCGCCTTCCTTGCCCGATCCGGTGCAGTTGCGGTCCGGCTCGCCCTTCAGGGTCAGCGTGCCTTCGGTGGTGCCCTTGGTCCAGAACACATTGCCCTGCCCGTCACTGAACTTCGCGCCGGAGGCGGCGGTGTCCGATGCCATCACGAAAGTACGCCCGCCGACGACCACCGTGGCCGAATCCTGGCCGCGATAGGTCGCCTGCACCGGCAGATCGCCGCACTGGAAGGCATAGACGCGTTCGTCGGAAGTCGGCGCGGCCGCCGGCGGCGGGGTTTCATTCCCGGCCGCAACGGGATCGGGTGCCGCGCTGTCGGCCTGCTGCGCGGGCTGGCACGCGGCCAGGCCGGTGGCGATGGCCAGGCTGAGAATAAGGGGAGATGCGCGCATGTTCGACTCCTTGCCGATGTTCTGGTTCAACCAAGGATCGTAGCCCTGCGGGTGTGAGCGGAGGTGAAACGCGGCCGCTTTACGCCTGTTCGCGTGCCAGCTGGCGCATACGGCTTCCCAGCCGGGCCAGGGTGTCGTCGATCGTGGCCAGCTCCTGCTGCTGCGCCGCAGGCAATCGCGCGCGCATCTGCGCCTGCAATGCCGTCCATGCCGGCACCCCGCGTGCACTGATCTGTTTTGCAGCCTCGGCCGCGATGACACGCTCCCCTGCCGTCGGCAGGCCATAGCCGTCACCGCCCACCAACCCGGCCGGATTCACCAGCTGCCCTGCATCTTCCAGCAGCGCGAGCAACGCTGCGTGCGCTTCATCGCCGCCCGCATCCGCATCCCCCAGCGCGCGCTTCAGCCCATCGCGCGCGCGCAGCTCTTCCCGGTACCGCGCCGCCTGCTCCAGCAACAACAACGCTGATGTCGCACGCAATCCCCCACGGTCCGCCCATTGCGCACGCTGCGCCGCCGGCAGTTCCAACCACGCGGTCACTTTTGTGGTCGGCAATGCCAGTTCCACCCGCGCGACATCGAACAACTGCTGGTAATGCGCCTGCGCCGAGGGGAAGTAGTAACCCAACCGCATCGCCTCGCGGCGGTCGTCCAGCACCGCGCCATCGGCACGGCCTTGGCGCTCGAGTCGACGCAGCAGACCGCCGGGGCTGAGCCGGTTCAGGCCGGGATCGGCCCAGCGTGGCACGCCTTCCTGCAGCAGCTTGCCGGTTTCCACCGCGCAGTTGTTGCTGACAAAGCGATACCGCCCAGCATAGCTCCAGTGCACCTGGCCTACGCGTTCCAGCAGACCCGCGATGTCGCTTTCATCAAGCGCCAGCGGCACCGACTTCAGCCCGCGCAGCTCCAGCTGGGTGTACTCGTTGATCACCTGGTTGAGCGGCAGCACGAAGAGCCGCGACGGATACGCGCCGGTCAGCCCGCGCCAGCTGGAAATCTGCACATCGCCGACGAACGCGCGGAACGACAGCACCCGGTGATGCGCCAGATCCAGCCGGCACGCCGGGCCACGCGGGCGCCCCGGCGCGCAGATCACCAGGCGCAGCATGCTGTGACCCCAGCGGCTCATCAGCTGGTCGTTGCCCTCGGCCAGCAGGTAGTCCACCGCATATACCCGCTGCGGATCCAGCTCCAGCAACGAGGCTTCGCCGGTGACATCGCCGGCCTGCACCAGCGCCACGCGCGGGTCGCACGCGGCCTGCGGCCCTGGGCCAATGTGATCTGCAAACCACGCCGCCAGCGCCGGGCGGCGACACGCGAAATCGGCATCGAGCAGGTAATGCTCGGCATTCACCGCCAGGTATTCGGCCGGGCTGTGGCGTTCGTACGGGTCGGGACTGCGTTCGGTGAACGCGTTGCCACCGCGTCCCCATCGCCACGGGTGCTGCTGCCAGCCGGCCAGGTCACGCCAGCGGCTGCTGTACGACCATCCGCCCCCAGCGGCGCGGTCCAGCACGTGGGTCAATTCATGGATCAGCGCCGCCTGCACCGCGCGTGGCAGTGGCTGGCCGGGCTGTACCTCGTCCAGCAGGCTGCGCCGCAGGGTGATCGCATTCCTGCGGGTGCGGCCATGCACCGTGTCGGGAAGCTGGTCCGACCAGGAAAGAGTCACCGGGGCGACGAAGCGCGCCTGCCATGACGCAGGCAGCAGCGCAGGTGCCTGCTGCAGCACCTGCTCGGCGTTCGCCCGCTGGCCAGGGTCAAGCCCGTCCGCCTGCAGCTGAAGCTGCAGGGCGGCATGGGCGGCCGGGGCGGCCAGCAACGCCGCCAGGACCGCCGCGCATCGGCGCAGGGCCCTGCGGCGCAGTTGCATCAGCGGGCCAGCAGGGCCTGGGCCAGCTGCATGTCGCTGGCGTCGCGCTGGGCGGCACCGGTTTCGCGCAGGTGCAGCAGCGCCGCTTCCAGGCGGGCGCCACGGATGGCGCCGTCGGTGGCCACGAACGCAGCTGCGTCTTCGCGGGCGTCCACCACCACCTTGTCATCGTCCGAGCTGGACGAACCGGCCGAGGAGGCACCGGACGCCGAACCCGCCGAGGAGCCGGCGAAGCTGGAGGCGAATGCCGAAAGCGGCAGGGCGAGCACGGCAAACAGCAGGATCGATCGCTTCATCTTGGGTTCGTTGAGGACAGGAAGAGGCAAAGCGTATCGGCTGCGTGAAATTCTGTCGCCTGCTACAGGTCGAATACCTTGCCCGGATTCAGCAACCCTTGGGGATCAAACGCNCGTTTGACCGCCTTCATCAGCGCGATTTCCGCCTCGCCGCGGGTGCTGTCCAGGTAGCCCTTCTTGACCAGGCCGATGCCATGTTCGGCNGAAATGCTGCCATCGAAGTCCTTCAGCACCTGCGCCAGCAGCTTGGTCACGTGCTCGCACTGCTGCAGGAACTGCGCATCGTCGGTGGCATCGGGCTTGAGCACGTTGATGTGCAGGTTGCCGTCGCCGATATGGCCGAACCAGACCACGTCGAAGTGCGGGTAGGCCTGCCCGATCAGCGCCTGGGTGCGCGCCATGAACGCCGGCATGGCCGAAATCCGCACCGACACATCGTTCTTGTACGGCTTGTAGCGCGCCACCGCCTCGGTGATGCCTTCGCGCAGACGCCACAGCTGGGCGGCCTGCGCGTCGCTCTGGCTGACCACGCCGTCGCTGACCCAGCCCTGCTCCATGCAGGCCTCGAACGCGGCCATCGCCGCAGCCTCCTGCACCTCATCGCCAGCGGCGAACTCGGTCACCACGTAGAACGGATGCACCTCGGCGAACGGCGCCTGCGCGCCATGCGCCAGCACGTGTTCCAGCGCCCGGTCGGTGAAGAATTCGAAGGCCTGCAGCTGCATGCGTTCGCGGAACGCGGCAAACACCTGCATCAGCACCTCGAACGACGGCAGCGCCAGCAGCATCACGTTGCTGGCCGGCGGCGGATCGGTGAGCTTGAGCGTGGCTTCCACGATCACGCCCAGCGTGCCCTCGGAGGCGATCAACAGCTGGCGGAAATCGTAACCGCTGGAATTCTTGATCAGCCCCTTGTTCAGCTCGAGCAGCTCACCGTTGGCGGTGACCACCTTCAGGCCGGCAATCCACTCGCGGGTGTTGCCGTAGCGGATCACCCGGATGCCACCGGCATTGGTGGCGATATTGCCGCCGATCGAGCAGGAGCCGCGTGCGGCGAAGTCGACCGGATAGATCAGGCCGTGTTCGAGCGCTGCGTTGTGGACGGCTTCCAGCGCCATGCCGGCCTGCACGGTCAGCGTGCGGTCCACGGCATCGAAGGCCAGCGGCTTGTTCATCCGCTCCAGGCTGAGCACCAGCTCGCCGTTGGCCGCGACCGCGCCGCCGCTCAGGCCGGTACGGCCACCGGAGGGCACCACCGCCACGCCCTGGGCACTGGCCCAGCGCAGGATGGCCTGCACCTCTTCCACGTTGCCCGGCAGCGCGATGGCCAGCGGCGCCGGCGTCCAGCGCCGGGTCCAATCGCGCCCGTAATGCTCCAGCTCGGCCGGCTCGGTGGTGAGCCGCAGCCCGGGGCAGTCCTGCAACAGCAAATCAAGGCGCGGATCAGTCATATGAACAGAGGGGCCAAGGCAATCCCAAAGGGTAGCGCACGACTGTTAGTCGTGCGACCTCGCCAACAATTGGTCGCATCTGAAACCGTCCACCCTCCCCATGGCGCACCGCACCATCCCCGCCCCGATCTGGCATAGTGGGCAGCTCCCGCCCAACATGCTGCCGCTTGCCCATGTCGCCGAAGAAGACCTCATTCCC
>Ga0055526_1002382_pt1 | contig 12740 bp, 10 predicted proteins | sample AraplaCol_mMF_r2_FD_55013 | JGI IMG/M metagenome (GOLD analysis project Ga0055526, IMG submission 55013) | Arabidopsis root microbial communities from North Carolina, USA - plate scrape MF_Col_mMF_r2 | ecosystem: Host-associated > Plants > Roots > Endosphere | place: USA: North Carolina... | reverse complement strand
GAGCAGGGTTTGCAGGTGATCAAGCGCGGCGCCGCCGACATTATCAGCATCAAGCTGGCCAAGACGGGCGGCATCTACCGCGGCAAGAAGGTCGCCGCCGCATGTGAGGCAGCCGGCATGCCGTGCTATGGCGGTGCTATGTGGGAGTCGGGTATTGGTGTCGCCGCTCATCTGCATTTCGCTTGCTCGACGCCGGCCGTAAAATACGGCAGCGACTACTACTGCCCGAACTTCTTGATGGAAGATGACCTTATCAAGTCGCCACTGACCTTCACGGACGGCGATCTCTTGGTGCCGGAAGGTCCGGGTTTTGGCGTCGATGTCGATTGGGAGGCCATCGAACGTTACCGGTTAGCCTGACGCCGAAAAGGAGCATAGAAACAGCTAGGGTCGTCGTGACGGGATGGCCGATGAGAGGGGATGTCGCAGGCAGCGGTACGGCCTTTGTCAGCGTGAACGATGTCGATCTTGTCCGCATCGTCCCCGTCGTCGATACCCGCTATTCACCGTACGACCTTCCTGCAGCGTTCGACCAATCGGATCCAGCAGCCTTTGGCAAGATCGTCATCGACGTTACGCGGTAGATGAAGCCCTAGCCCAGACCGCTGGGTCAATCACGTCTGGGCGCTGGACTTAGTTCAAGACCAGTTGTCACAAATCGCAAGATCCGGATGCTGACGGTGGTCGATACCTTCTCGCGCTTCTCGCCAGCAGTCGATGCACGCTTCAACCACCGGGGCGAGGTCTTGGTCCAAACGCTCGAACGAGAATGCCGGCAAGTCAATTATCTGGCGTCTATGCATGTCGATAACGGCAGTGAATTCATCTCCCGAGATTTTTGATCTGTGGGCCTACCACAAGGGTGTCTTGCTCGGCTCCTCCCGTCCCAGCAAGCAGCAAGCCGACCGACAACAGCTACATCGAGAGTTTTAATGGCAGGTTCCGCGCCGAGTGCCTGAACGCTTACTGGTGAGCCGTGACGACGCACGCTCGAAGATGGAGGATTGGTGTAGTGACTATAAAGATTTCCGGCCACATGGCGCGATCGGCACCCCGCTGAGCTGAGCGTTAACGGGGCGCACTTCTACAAGAGGATGTGAGAGATGTTGACGGAATCCGCTGCGAATCCGTCCGGCGCGAGGCGCTTGTATCCTGAAACCGATGGTAGCGAGTGTGAGTTACAGCCATTTGGAGGCAAACGCCGAGTTAGTTCCGCGCGTCGACGATGTTCATATTCTTAACTGGGCAACTGCGGCGCGTTTAAATTCATCGTCTACCCCACAGAAGACGGCAAGACATCGGAAAGGTATAATTATTTCCTTGAGAGTTTTCGAACGATGCAAGTGCCGCCTGCATTTCTATCTTTACCGAACTCAGATCTGGTTCCGACAAAGCGGCAAATAAGCGCCCGAACATCTGCGGGCTAGACAACATCTGCCAAACCATTTCGAAGGATGCGAACGAGATCGTGCAGTGGAAGAGCTCCGCCTCTGCAACCCTTAGACCTGCGGCCAATAGGCATTTCTCATATCCACCTGGCGCAGCGCTATTGTAAGTTGGTGTCAGATCCGAGGAGGCATATGGAGATAACACGGGGATCGCCGCCGCCATTAGGGTATGCTGTTGTATATCCTCGTAAGCGGCAATACTGAACTGACCGTCGTTTTTCAAAACTCGGGCCATTTCTCCGATCGTACGCTCCAAATCTCCTACTTGCAAAAGGCCAAACAACGAGACGACAACATCGATCGAAGAGTTCGCGATGGCAAGGTCTTCCATGTCCATGACCTTGAGTTCGATGTTGGTAAGCCCATCAGCTGAGGCTATTTCCCGAGCCTGTTCTATGATGTCCTTCGCTATATCGACACCAAGGACTGAAACACCGGGATGACGCTTAGCTATGTCGAGGCCGGGACGACCCAGGCCGCAGGCCAAGTCTACTACGAGCGCATTCGTTGGCAGTGAAATTCGCGCCAGTACGGCCTCAGCGAACGGATTTTTTGAAAGATTATTCAATGCTGTTCCTTTATGCATATTTGAAACGCAGCATCAACGCGTCACTCGCTTCGACCTCCGATAATCCCTGAACCGCGCCGGGTTTGGCGGAAACCATTTCGTTTAAGCTAGGTGGCCATGGCCAGTTTGTCCAGCAACGACAAACGTGGACCGTTTGAAGTGCATAGCCGGCCTGGTGCGGTCAGAACCTTCAAGCTTGGCAAGCCTACGGAGGGCGGCCCAAAGGCCGCGGTAACATTGTCCGCGTTTGGGCCAAATGGAGACTCGGCTGGTGCTATCGCCTGGAATGAAGGCTGTCGATCGCATGTTTGAAAAGCGTCATAAAGACAAGCTGTAAGCGACGAGATCCATGACGGGTTCAAATCCCAGTTTCTTGTAGACTGGGAAGCCTAACTGCGTCGCATGCAAAAAAGCGCGCTTGAGCCCGGATTTTCCACATGCGTCCGCGAGGGCATGGTGGTTTAGAGCATGGCTGAAGCCGCGGTTGCGAAAGCTCTCTCGGGTGCAGACCAGTCCGACATACAGCACGTTATGACTCCGGATGATGGATGACACTGACACCGGCTCTTCATCAACATAAGCAATGTAGGCGAAGGCGGCCTCACGCCAAAATCCCCGATGAGTAAATTCTGCTCTGCAGATGGCAATCTCGGTTTTAAATACTTCTGCGACAACAGCTGCAAAATCGTCCGCTGCCTTTTGATGTGTAACGCGAGCGATATCAATGCCGATGGTGAGGTTGCGGCTGATAGGTGGCAGTTCTGTTAGCTCCATCCCTACGAGACTGAACTTCTTTACAAACCCGGACTTAGCCGTGGCCGCCTCTACGTCGAGATGGCTTAGATGATCAGGGCATAGGTAAAGCCAACCAGATTGCGATTTCTGCCGCATGTAATGTTTCGCATCAGCTAAACGGGATAACAGAGTCTCCTGGTTATCGATTGTGCCGCCCAACATCAGGCCGTTCCAAAGCTTGAACGGACTATCTGCCCAGAACCTGAAGATCCCGTCTTGGTGCGTGGTGTCGGCTTGTTGCCATGTGGATGCATAGATGCCCATCGCCGATGCCCACTGGTTCATTCCATCTTGCACTCGCTCACTTACTGCCGCCATTGTGATTTCCTAGATTTATATGTCAGGTTCTTGGCCAGTTGGGCCGGTAGAGTCGTTTGCCTTACTCCCACACCACGGAATCGATCAGGCGGTGCTGGCAATGATGACGGTGTTCGTCGCAGCTCATGATCTGCGGAGGAACGGCATTTGGCTGACACCCATGTCTGCGATAGCGTGGTGGTTTTGAGCGACCAGTGCGGGCGTTTCGATATTAATCACGCTCGTGGTCGCAGCACTATCGCGTAGGTGATTGGCTTCTTTCACGCAGCGTGGTCGATGGTAAATCGGCTCAGTTTCCGTATCGCCCGACCATGCCTAGTGCTTCCCTTGGCCGTGCGTCATCAGGATGTTCCAATCACGATCTCCACGAGATTGGGGTGGCCCGATGACAAACCGCGCCGGACGGCCGGCTCGATCTCATCTGCAGACGCCACGCGCTGGGAAGCCACGCCGAACGCCTTAGCCAGGGCCGCAAAGTCGATCGTGGGATCGCTCAGTTCCATTCCAGCGATGGTCGAATTGCCGCCTTTCTCGTATCCCTGAGCCACGGAATATCGCTTCAGAATGTTGTACTCTGAATTATTCATGATCACGAACGTGACCGGAACACGCAACCTAGCCGCGGTCCAAAGAGCTTGTGGGGCATAAAGAGCAGAACCGTCTCCCAGAAGCGCAACGACGGGCGAACGGTTCGTCCCAAGAGAAACTCCGACGGCGGCGGGCAAACCCCATCCGAGAATTGCGCTTCGCATAAACAGATAGCGGTGTACAGGGATCTGCTGAAGGAACGCTCTGACATGCATCATGGTTGCGGGCGCCTCATCCACGACGATGACGTCATCGCTGAGCGCGCTCAGCACGTCGCCGGCAGCAACGAGCGGCGTGATGGGCGTCCGTTGTCTTTCTTCCTCAATCCGCGCCGTTAAGGACGCTATCCGCTTTTCTCGCTCGGCCGCGGCAAAAGCGCGAACAGCGCCTACGGCCTGCTTATGATCTCGGGTTGCGTCGACAAGAAATGGGAGAAGAGCCGTCAGCGATGCCTTCAGGTTGCCGACGCAGGCAAGTTCTGTCGGATAAGTTCGCCCGGCTTCGGAACCATCATGGGTAAGCTGAAAGACCCTGCAGCTTTTTGGTACCGCCGGCCCATCACTGTAAAGGTAGGAAACAAAGGGATTGTCGCCCACTACCAGCACCGCCTCCAGCCCGGACATCAGGGCGTGCATGTCCATAGCGGTTGACGGCAGGTTCCCCTTCCAGAGGGGGTGGACCGCGGGGAAGGACATGCTGCCCGGCCAGGAAGGTCCGTAGACGGGGGCGCCGAGCACGTCCACGAGTTCGATGAGCTCCGAATTCGCCTCGCAAGCATCAACCTCGTCCGTCGCGATCACCGCTAGCCGGCCCGGCTGGAAGACTGCCAAACGAGCGGCTAGATCCTGTAGGCCGCCTGCGATAGTTGTCCTGTTTATGGTGGACGGAGATCCCGCGGTCGCTGATGTTTCTCTGGTCAGGGCGTCAACGGGCAGCGAGAGAAAAACCGGGCCGAAGGGCGGTGTTATCGTGGCTTGCAGACCTCGTCTGACAAGCGGGGGAATTTGATCGGGATGCAGCACTTCCCTTGCCCACTTCACCGCCGGCCCTGCCATCCCCAGCGCGTCACCGTAAAGAAGGGGGTCACTGAAACTGTGACGGGTATCCTGCTGGCCCACGGTAACAAGCATGGGGGTCTTGGCAATCTTTGAGTGCAGAAGAGCACCCATGGCGTGACCCAGACCGCCGGCCGTATGGAGGTTTACGAAAGCAGGTCTCCCGCTCGCTTTAGCGTAACCATCAGCCATCGCCACGACAGCAGTTTCTTGCAGACCGAGTATATATTGGATTTCGGGAAATTGCCGGAGCGCGTGCATGATCGGCATTTCGGTGGTGCCTGGATTACCGAATATGTACTTGATACCGGCGTCGGTGAGTACCTCTAAAAGCAATTGGGATCCTGTAGTCATTCCATCTCCTGATTATCAAATGTGGGGCATTCTAGAAGACGCCGATGACGGCTCGATTTCATTCCATGATGCTGCAAGACGGAGCTAGTGTTGTCCTTGTGAAATGGATGGCGGCTGATCTGGGGTGACAGATAACGAGTAGTCACAGGGTTTGATTCATTGAAAGCGTCGCCCCATGCCTGAAATCAGGTTTTGGCTCTAGTGACAGCCTTCCATTGCGCTACGGCACGGAGGCGGTGAATGTGGATTGAATAAGCTGAGCGTTTCCGATGCGGCAGGACGAAGAGATTTCGAACCGATGGAAAAGCCGAGAGAAATGTTGCAAGCCGCTGACAGATCGAAATCCTTTGCATCACCCGTTCTCGTTTTCGAAGTGGTAGGTAGGAATTCTCCCCACGATTGGTTAGGCCCTCGTCTGATCGATGTTCGTCAGGAGGCATCACGTCCCGTCTCGCCGCACCATATGAGCGCGCGGCTAATCGGGATGTTGCGCTTCGGCGCCAGGCATTGCTCCTTCAGCAGACTGAACTGCAACCGCTTGGCAGCATGGGACATATTGTTTGATGAAGTGGACAGCGATTAGCCGAGAAACCTGACAAGTTGCTCAGCAATACGTACGGGCTGTTCCTCGGGAACCCAGTGACCACAATCTTTGATCACACCGCCTTGCACATCATCCGCGAGTTGTCGGAACTGTTCCAGCGGCCCGAGCCCCATCGAGCGATCACCACCTACTGCCCAGACCGGTATTGTCAGCTTAGTTTGAGTGAGCAAAGCCAGGGCTGCGAGTTCTCCTGGAATCGCGCGGTATACGCCGACCATGCCGCGAATGCCTCCTGGAGAGGCGAGGTGGCGAGCATAATCGGCTAATGCGCTATCCTCAATCGCGTCAAGATAGGCGTACGTTCGAAAGAATTCTTTCAAATATGCACGCTCCCGACCTGCAATTAGCAGTTCTGGTAGATGGGGGTGCGCGTAAAGGCCAATATGCCAATAACTGGCCAAGACAGGTGCAAGCGTCGGCGACGGTGTACCAAGGATCGGCGCTTCCATAATACCAAGACGCCGCACGATTTCCCTGTGCTTCGTTGCGAATACATAAGCAACGATACCGCCGAGGTCATGGCCGACCATGTCCACGGATCGAATGCCGAGTTCTTGTAAGAGTTGGCGGACATCTTCCACCATCGTCTGAAGCTCGTAGCCGCTCTCTGGCCGATCACTATCCCCATAGCCGCGCAGATCAGGTGCGACAACCATTCGATCGGCCGGCAGAAGCGGTATCAGCTTACGCCACGACAGTGAGGTTTGCGGCGAACCATGAAGTAGAACGAGCGGGTAACCCTCCCCGCCAATGCGATAGCGAATACGGACACCATTGACCATCGCGTCCCGTTGTTCCAGTTCTTGCCAAAGCATCTACTTCTCCGTTGCGGTCTATAAAAATCGGATTTGTCTCTCCTCAGCCGAAGCGCGCACCATGCCTGGCCAAGTGAGGTGCCCTTTGGGAAAACAGGTTCCGGTCCGGGCTGGAAAGTGCGTGTTTGGATATGCGGCAGTCGAGCAGCGCCCGCGGCGGAAACTTGTCAAAGTCCACTACTGATCTGATACCGAGATCATTTAGCGCTGATCGCCAAACGCTTCACCGGAAACGGGCGCGCAGAACCGGACATGCGGGGATCTGGCAAGCGTCCCGGTATGTGACCTGTCATCGCGATCTCCCTTTCGACTTGGCGCCGCTCAATCTGAAAAGCTGAAACGCGCCTCGCCCCTCGTGCCAGCGCCGCTTTGATGATTACAGCGGGAGCTTACCCCGTAGTCGTCGCGCCCCCTGGCAATTTCGTCGGGGGCAAACCACTGTCCTAGGAGAGCTATATATCGACCAACAGTCGTCGCGGCAACTCGCATGTGCAAGCGGCCTACCGCACTCAACAATGCGTTGAATTATCCGGCTTTAGGCTCTTCCTTCAGAAGCGAGATGTGCATTAAGTAAAATCCTGGCTCGCATTCGAATGAATACCTAAGCCTCGATGCCGTGTACAGGGACAAGAATAAAGCGTGATGATGCCGTCGTCTGATCCTCGCATGGACGATACCTTCATCAGCCGCGAACAAGTCGCTCGATCTGGCCGTCTTCAATCATGGCAAGGCGATCGTTGCCCCGCAATACCGTGTACATCGCCAATACCGACCTTGTCGGCAGCATCTTCTACACCGGGCCCTGCGGTCTCGAGTGTCCAATCGCTGTTGCTTAAGCCCAAACGGCCCGTTCAGCGATAAATTTATCCTATCAAACTGCTTAAAGTCCTGGATGACATCGTGGGTGCCGCGTTCGCGACGCTTGCTTCAACGCTATCCCTGAGCCGGCCAAAAGTCAGTCCGAGATATTTCCCTCGTTCGCGAAATAGAAACCGTTTATACCCATTTTAGAATCGTTTTCGCCCAAGTGTCTCTGAGTTTCCAAACTTCCAACGGAAACATGGGTGCAGACGAAGATATTTTGCTCCTCTGAGGACATCATGATCCCTTAGATATGATCTACTCTAAATACTCTTATGGTAGTCCAGGATGACTGCTTAACACACGCCATGCTGGTACCACGATGCGTAAGATACGCCGATTCCCGCGCGTCATATTATGCCTGCTAAAATACTCCGTTCGTATAGTAGTATTTACGCTGAACTTATATTAAAACGCATGTCAACAGCCATAGATCTTATCCTATTTTACTTTCGTTTAGCTGAGATTTACAGATATTAGGTAGGTCTTCCGGGAGGAAATGGAAAATGGCCAACGTCGACGGTTACGGTCTTAACGCTGAATTTGCGAAAAAGCTTTCGGCTGTTTTAGCAGCTTGCGCAGCTAAAGGCTTCAACTTCAAGATTTCGCAGGGGTTGAGAACACCCCAGAAACAAGCTGAATACTATTGTAAATGGGCAAAACGGTCGCCGGCCGACATCGATAAGGCCGCGGACAAAATGGTCAAGGACGGCGCGCCATGGCTTGCGTCTGTACTGAAATCATATCGCGATATTCCAAGACAGGCAGCTTGGTTAACAAGTGCTCTGCCGGGCGGTGGTTGGCACCAATGGGGTGAGGCTGCCGATTGCTATTGCTACAAGGCTGGCAAAATGGTGACGGACGGCAGCGACCCTTGCTACAAGTTCTATGCAGATACGGCTATATCCATGGGTCTTACCGCAGGTTTCTATTTTTCGAAACAGGATTCCGGACACCTGCAACTGTCGCCAAAAGATAGTGCCGCCAGCACATATACGTGGGAGCATATCGATGAAGTTATGCAAGAGCGCTTTGGTGATAAGGACGTGGTCGCCCTTTCCGAGGGGATTACCGATGATGATCTCTTAAAGACTTCAAAGTCCGCCTTCGGACCGCCGATCGCCATGATGGCGACCAGTAAATATTTTAAGGACGATCCCGCACTCATAGCAACGCAACTGACACCCTCCTTCGCCTACATAACAAGCGGCGCATCGGGATCGCTTCGAGCCATGGCCGCACTATACAATCGGGTGGGCGGATTATTGGAGGCTTTCGGTAATAAAGAGTCGATCGATCCCGTTGCGGCGCTCGCCGTGTGGTACGTTGAGAGCAGTGGCCGCGACTTTACTCGCGGGTCGCCTATTATTCGGTTTGAGAACCACATTTTTTTCGACAATTGGGGCAAGAAGCACGTCAAGGAATTCAGCGAACATTTCAAATTCAGGGATATCCCGAAACAGAGACATAAAGATCACGAGTACCGCGTGGACACGACGGGTCCGTTCAAGAAGTCTCATGTTGACAGTCAGATTGTGGAATATGAGGCTTTTGGGCTTGCTAAGAAACTGGGGGGTGTTGAGGCCGCATGCCTTTCGACGAGTTGGGGGGGCCCACAGATTATGGGTTTCAACCACGAGACCCTAGGCTATCCATCTGCAACAGAATTGGCCAATGCATTCTCTGCAGACGAGCGTTGGCATGTTTTGGGTTTCGCCGATTTTTGCCGAGAAAATAGTCTCATTGATGACATCCAGACAATGAACTGGACGAACTTTGGAAAGATCTATAATGGCGATGGCGCAGTCTACGGCCCTAAGATCAAGGCTGCGTATGACCTAAAGAGTAAGTTGCTTAAGCTTCCAAAAGTGCCCTCCCCAGGTCCAACGACTTCAGGACTGTCCACCGCTCCATTCCTTTCGGCCGCTAATATCGCAGTCGATACGTCTCCTGGCGCGATCTATTGAAGCCAGATGGCGCGAAGACGGATACAAGGTCCGTCGAGCAAAGGTATAGTCGCTGTGACCCGCCACTGAACTTTCATCCGACGGCGATTAGAGCCTCGGCGGTTTTGAATACGCCAAGTGGCGCGGTGTAAGCAACCGGCGGAAACGCGAAGCTTTCATCTTGCGCAGCGTGGGATCCGGTAGCGGCGATGGTCCCGGCATATCTGCCGGGGTCTGATATCCGAGCGATGAGTGCGGCCGGAAATGGTTATAATCGTCGGCCCGTTCTTCAGTGGCGCTTCGGGCATGATCGAGCCAAAGAACAGGCTCTCGTTGAGCAGTTCGTCGCGCATCCGATCTTGGCGGCTATGGAAGAGACTGCCGCCCATCGCGAAGGATGTTCCGTTTCATGCTGGACCGCCATTCGAACGGCGCGGGCGCGGATTTCAGGAGAAAACTTGTTCGTCGTCTTGCTTGTCATAGACCCGACTTCTCACGAGTTGGGGTCTCCGGCAAACTCGGGGGGCGGTTAACACGAAGGGTCTGACTGAGAATGGCGTCGAAGAACTTCAAAGCCTACTTGCCGACATCAGGACGTGGGACGGCGGTATCCGCAAGTTCCTCATCGACGCACAGTGCGATCCTCAAATAATCGACCGCATCATGGTCGATGAGATGAAACGCGGCCCATAGCTTCCACCTCTCGACACCCCAAAAATGCCTTCGCCGGACGCTCACCGTCGAGCCGCCATCGATCAGATTATGGCCACAGCACGGGAGGAGTGTCTGGCCGCCCGCTCGCATTAAGCAAAGCGCTTCTTCAAGGTTAGCCTGGTCCTGCGCCGCTCCCGCAGCCGAATAAATGATCCGACGCCATCGCCGGAAACGGGACGCTGTCCCTGTCGAGGTCGAGAAGTAGCAGAAAACCTTACCCAAGAACGTCTACGAAACTCGGCGCCTGCGTTAGCAGGCGATCGTGATTCAGAGCGGTCGCAACCTATTCCGACGCGGGACTTGTGAAAAAGTCCCGATCAAGGCCCGCAGGCGCAATTTTGCCATCTCGCTGAGAGAATTTAAAAGCGATTGGCTGCCTCATCGTTCATGGCGGTTAACTTTGGAGCAAGCGCGTTCACTTGCCATTATTAAGGGCCCGCTTATAGTGATGGATTACCAAGCACTATTTAGAACAGTTTCGGTCAACTTGTCATGACGGCGCTAGCAGAAAAATGATTGATACTCGGTTTTCGACAGCGCTTCATATCATGGCGATCGTAGCGATCAATCAGGAACGAGCCAAGCGCACGACCAGCAAGTCACTCGCATCCAGCCTTGGCGCAAACGCAAGTTTTGTCAGAAAGCTTCTCGGCCCTTTAGTCGACGCTGAACTCTTGAAAGTTGTTATAGGTGGGCGTGGGGGCATGTACCTGACTCGGCCATCGAACAGCATTTTAATCAGCGAGATTTATAAAGCGGCAGCCCCAGAAAAGAAGATCTGGGAGACACGTAGCAACCTTCCATGTGTTTGTCTCGTGTCCCGCAATATTGTTAGCCTTTCCGATTTGCTCCAGGATAAGGCGCAGCGAAGTATGCTGGCAAGCTTGTCTGACTTATCGCTAAATTGTGTGGTTGAAAAACTCAAAGACTTCGAAGAACAAAGTTCCTCGTCAAGCCAACAGCTTGATCGACTCTAACAGGTTGTCGACTGGCGCTAGCGGAATCGTGCCGTGCGGGCAGCCGGACCCGAGAAATTTTCCAGCGGATGTCTTCGTCACCACTTTGTTATGATGCCGTGTTGTATCTATGATTATAACATCTATTTAAGGCCTGCGGCTCCCATCCGCACGGAGGCAGTTGTGGATTTTTTTGATTATTTTCGATCGCGGCCCTCATCCAAACGCGACGATGTACGAAAGCGATTTGGCAAGGCCGGCATGTGGGAGATCATAATAACCGCGATGATTTTGTTCGGTGCCTTCATCGTCTATCAAAATCTAACCGTGTCGCGGACGCCACGTAATGCAGCTAGCCAAATCGATAGCACCGATTGGAATGACGGCTCGATGGGTAAGGCTGAGCGTGAGTGCAGCCCATTCACCGTCAGGGCCTTGAGGACCTGCTAAGATCCCCGTCGGCCGCGAGAGCGATAAAACTCTGTTACTTCATCGTGTTGTGAACGTGCTCGTGTTGAGAGGAGGCTCGCGCGATCGAACTCGACCGGGTTGGTCGGTTCGTAATGTTTAACCGCATCTGCCTGATTTGAAGCGGAAGGCCAATTCATTTGCAGCGGGGGCTGTGGGTAAAATGGCGTGCCCAAGGTTTTCAGTTTCGTTGAAAAGATAACGGAGAGGTCGTTGGGAAACGACCCCTCCGCCACTGATCGGGGTCAACGATCAGTATCCGGCCCCAAGAGTGGATGTTTGGAGCTGTGTCAGTTTATTAGAAGTCGCGCTGGAAACGGAGGAAACCGAAGGTTTCGTCGTCGCCGTCGTCTTCGTCGTGATATTGGACGCTGAGCTTGCTGCGCAGATTGTCAGCAATCCGGTAGTCGATGGTGACGCCGGTCGTATAGGCGCTGCCGCCGCTGAAGTCGCCGTCAGCATCGATATCGATCTTGTCGAAGTACTGGAAGGCCGGGGTGACGGCCCACTTGTCGGTCAGCTTGATCTTGTACTCGGCTGCGACCGTCCATTCGGACGCTTCGTAGTAGTAGTTAGCGCCACTGGCCCAGATGCCAGCGAGGCCGAGAGTGCCTGGACCGATATCGGCATAAACGATAGCGCGGATGGCGCCTTCTTCGTTATCGGTATCGTAACCACCAAGCAGGTAGCCGCTGAATGCGCCACTCTTGAACGAGACCTGGGCTGCAACGCCGAAGTTGTTCGGGCCTTCACCCGGCTTCTCGACATAGTCTTCTTCAAGTTCGTCGACCGAGACACCGGCTGCGAAGCTGTCGGTCTCGTACTGATAACGGATCGAGTTGTGGGTCGTCTCGTTGCTCGAGAGCGTGTCCGTCTCGCCGCTCAGATCGTCGTCCCACCAGCTGTACAGCTTACCAGCGCGGAAGCCGGCGATGTCGATATAGCCTTCATCGAGCAGGGTTTCCTGATCGGTGGCGTTGTCAGCGTTGGTACGCAGCGTGATAACGCCCGTGAGCGTACCGTACTCGGTGTCGTTCTTGGTCTGGAAGGTAACCTGACCGCGAGTCCAGAAGTTCACGTCGGAATCACCCGAGACGTTCTGGCCAAAACGAACTTCAGTACGGATGTAACCGCTGATCTGAAGGCAGGTTTCGGTGCCCGGGATGTAGAAGTAGCCAGTCCCGTAGGCGTCGCAAACGCGAACATATTCTACGGGCTCCGGCTCGGCGGCGACGATAGCGTCGGCTGCA
>Ga0055526_1002373_pt1 | contig 12759 bp, 14 predicted proteins | sample AraplaCol_mMF_r2_FD_55013 | JGI IMG/M metagenome (GOLD analysis project Ga0055526, IMG submission 55013) | Arabidopsis root microbial communities from North Carolina, USA - plate scrape MF_Col_mMF_r2 | ecosystem: Host-associated > Plants > Roots > Endosphere | place: USA: North Carolina... | reverse complement strand
TGGAGGTGAACTGGCCCAGTGATGCGGGACTGTTGACGGGGCCGGTGGCATCGGCGAGCGGCGGCGGTGGGTTGGCGCCCGCGCGCGACGTGCCATACATGCCGTGCTGCTCGACGCCGACTGGCTCGTTACCGCCGCTGGGCGCATAGGGTGGAGTGGGCGACATCGACTCGTGAGCCACGCCAACTTCCTCGTATTGCTGCTTCGTGTGGTCGTCGCTGACGGCACTGTGGCCGCCATAGCGGTGGTTGGTCAACGGCTGTTTCGATGGTTGGGACATGGTGAACTCCTCTTATCGGTGGGGTGCTTGCACATAGCCATTGCCACGACTTGTGACACGTCGCGGCCCACCGTCAAGGCGTCAGCAACATGCATGCCTGCTGCACGACGACATGCGCTGCAACCCAATCTTCGCTGCAGATGCGCGGTGCCGCGCGGTAGGGCGCGTTTTCGAAAGCACGGGGGCGGCCCATAGGTGCGGCCCATAGGCCAATCTCACCGATCAAACTACAACCGCTCCATGCGCGCATTGCAAAGGGGGAGTCGCTGCTGTGTAGCCGGCGCCGCATGTCACGGCCACCGAGCCCCGCTTTTGCCATGACATTCGCGGGTACGTTTCATGCGGGAAGCAGGCGACGGCCCGCCTCTGTGCCGTTCATATGGGCTCCTTTTCGTGGGGCCCGCGCGAGCGCGCGGGTCCTTCTTTTTTGAAAAGAGGGCCCAGGCCGCAGTCCGCTGGCACAGCCGTTGCGGAGGCAACTCAGCCAGTTTTGGCTCATCGACCTTTTGCTGATTGGAGAACCTTCATGTTTATCCACAACAAACGACTGCAATACACAGTGCGCGTGTCCCGACCGGATCCAGGCGTGGCCAATCTGCTGCTGGAACAGTTTGGCGGGCCGCAGGGCGAACTGGCGGCGGCGTGCCGNTATTTCACGCAGGCATTGGCCGAGGAAGATCCCGGCCGCAAGGACATGCTGTTCGACATTGCGACCGAGGAACTGAGTCATCTGGAAGTCATCGGCTCGCTGATTGCAATGCTGAATCGCGGCGCCAAGGGCGACCTGGCGGAAGGCGTGCAGGCCGAAGCCGAGCTCTACCGCTCGCTGCAAGGTGCGGGGAACGACAGCCACGTAACCCAGCTGCTATACGGCGGCGGGCCAGCGCTGGTGAATTCCGCCGGCGTGCCGTGGACGGCTGCCTACATCGATACGATCGGTGAGCCCACTGCCGATCTTCGGTCGAATATCGCTGCGGAGGCGCGCGCCAAGCTGATCTATGAGCGTCTGATCAATGTGACCGACGACCCGAGCGTGCAGGAAGCGCTGGGCTTCCTGATGACGCGGGAAGTGTCGCACCAGAAGTCCTTCGAGAAGGCGCTGTACTCGATCACGCCGAATTTCCCGCCGGGGAAGGCACCCGCCGATCCGAAGTTCGCCAGCGTGTACTTCAAGATGTCGCAAGGTGGCGAAGTGCTGCGCGGCCCCTGGAACGCGGACAGCAACTTTACTTTCATCGAGGATCCGCCACCCGCGGTGGACGGCGGCGACGGCACAGCCAGCGTTACGCTGCCGGCGGACCAGCAGTCNACGCTCGANGCTTTCGCGATGCGNGGCCAGTCCGATATCAACAGCGATCCGGTGACCGGCGCCGACCTTGGCNAGGCCGATGGCGATCCTGACGGCGTTGGAGACCCCGATAGCGTTCAAGACGGGGCGCCCACGCGTTGACCGCCGCCATGCATGACCGCCATGCGCATTCTTGATACGGCCCGATTCCACTGGCAGCGGCATCCGTTGCGGCTGGTCTCGGGCTTCGCCATCACCCTCGCGGGGCTCATTGCTGCCATGAGTTCGCTCTAGGCGGTAGGGGCAGCCCTCTTCGCATCAGACTTCCACCGGAGCATGTCATGGACATCTCGACTGTACCGCCCGAACAACGCTCTGCGCTGTCACTGCTAATCGATGACCATCGGGCAGTACAGGCGCTTTTTCAGCGCTTCGACTCCGCAAGCACACAGGAGCGGCAGGCCATCGCGACACAGGCTTGCCAGCAATTGACAGTACATACCCAGCTTGAGGAGGAGATTTTCTATCCGGCGATTCGCGGCTTCTCGGCGGAGCTGGACAAGTTGCTGGACGAAGCCAAGGACGAGCACGCAGAGGCGAAAGCCATCATTGCCAAGATTCAGGCAAATTCGTCAGAAGGCCTCGAGGAAAATTTCAAAGCGCTGGTGTCGGGGGTGGAACATCACGTCGAGGAGGAAGAGGGCGAGATGTTTCCGATGGTGGTTTCAAATGCGGTCCCGCTTGAGGACGTTGCCACGAAGTTGCGCACGCGGAAGGGCGAACTGGCATAACCCCAATCCCGCCTTCGCCGAATTGGCAGCCGGCCCGCGTTGTTACCGAGCCGGTTGCCATCTTTGCCAGAAATACCGATTCGCTCAGTCTCCGCAGTGGCGCCCGGGAGGCGTAGCCACGCAGAACAGGCTCATCGCGGCCGCTGGCGTTCCCGACTTGATTCCCGACAGCCATTGCGCCAGGCGAATCTTCAGTGGCGGCCGGCCAATCTCGCCGGTGAACACTTCGGCTCCTACCAGATGATTGTGCGGCAACACCGTAACGCGCCAGCCATCTGGCTCCAGGGCGCGCCGCAAGAATGCCTCGCTGACGCCGTCCCCCGGGCGATGGTGCAACTCCGTGGCCAATGCCCAGAACTGCTCGTTGTCTGCCGCGGCATGACCGCCGAATTTGAGCCAGCGATAGATCGGCAAGCGCAGCCGCCACATACCCATGGCCAGGCCGCGAAAATCCCAGGCACTCTGCTGGGGGTCGTGATCGGTAATCAGTATGCCGTTCGGCTTGACCAGGCGCCTGGCCTCGGCAAGCACTCGCGCCATGTCGTCGCAGTGATGCAGCGACCCGTTGATGGCCACGATGTCCGCAATGCCGGAGGCCAGCGGGATATCGTGGGCATCGGCATGGAGTGGCACGTAGCCCACCGACGCGGCGCGCTCCAGGCTGCCTTCGGCAATATCGACACCAATCGCCACACGCGGCTTGCCGCCGAGCGTGGCCAGGACGTTGCCGGGCCCGCAGCCGATGTCTACCAGAACTTTGTCGTCGAGCGAGCCGATGGCCGCTTGCCAGCGCTCTCGCCATTGCGGGTAGCGATGCACATGGGCCAGCCAGTCATCCATCCACTTCGGATGGCTGAAGTAATGCGCATTGGCCAGCATCCCGCCTGTACACCGGAAGGCTGCGTGGGGATACAGGCCGGCACTGACGTTGGCATCCTCCCGCAGATATGGCCTCAATTGCCGTAGCCATCCGTACCCGAATTCGTCGCGGTGATGCGTCGACTCGGGCTCTGCCTGCATGATGTTCACTGCTGGTGACTCTATGGCGACCGGCCCCATAACTTTCCCCGGAGAGGACTACATCAAGGGCATCCCAGATAGCGCGTGAGGCGATTGAATCTGTCGGTGCGTGGGATGGCAAGAGAATTGATTGATAGCGCGAATACTGCGAAACGTGAAAACGTTGGGAATAATAGGCAGCATGCGTGCACTGCAGCAACGTCCGAAGCATCACCTGACGGCGAGATTTGTGCGCCAGCGCACTTAGCAGGCGATCTTGTTGTCGTTGCTGACAGTTCTTGTACTTTTTTCCTCTCGCGATCGGACACGCAAAACGCCCGTGCAAGAATTGCACGGGCAGGCTGGCGGCATGACGTTTCCCGTCTGCCTGTCGGCGCGGGTCGGATAAGGGTTGTTACTTCCCCTTCCCGGTCTGCATCTTTTTGGTGCCGGCAGTGGCCTGATGCTGATGGCGGGGATCTTCGTTGCGGAAGCCGCCGTAGCTGCTCTGGCCGGGGTCGGCGCTGCGGCTCTTCAACTCGTCCGCACGACGGTCGGTGCGAGCACCCGGATTCTGGCCTTTTGCCTCGGTGCGCTTTGCGTCGGTGGAACGCGCATCGCTCGATGGTTTGCTGGGCATCTCGTTTCTCCTGGAGGGCAAGTATCCCTGACGCGTGCAAGCAATGTGCCTGTCGCGTTCCAGGCGCTACCTGCCGGGGCCCGGAGGGGCCGCGCTGGCCGGGCCCTTGGCGTAGAAGCCATCCAGCGCTTCGATCTCCGCATCGGTCAACCGCCTGGCAAAGGCGCGCATGACGCCGTCGTCGTCGTTGGCGCGGGTTGCCTGACGGAAGGCCTGCAACTGGGCGGCAATGTAGCCCTGCGGTTGCCCCACCAGTGGCGGCAGCACTGGTCCCCCGCCTTCTGCCTGCGCGCCATGGCAATTCGTACATGCAGGCAATGCACGGGCGTTGTCGCCGAGGAAATGCAGTGTGGCAGGTGCGCCAGTGGTAGCAAGTTCGCCACCGGCTGGGCGCGGCTGAGCCGCGTAGTAGCGCGCAGCGGCGGCAATGTCGGCATCGGCCATGTCCATGGCGATCGGTTGCATGATTGGCGACTGTCTTGCCCCGTGCCGGTAATCCAGCAGTTGCTTGACGATGTATTCCTGTGGCAGCCCGTCCAGTCGCGGAAACGGTTGTGGCGCCGGCGAGCTTGCCGCGTGGCAGCTCGCACATGCCGGCATGGTGGCGCCATTGCCCTGCGTAACCAGTCGCTTCTCGCGCACGGGGTCTGGCGGCGCAGCGGCGGCCAGCAGGGCCGACCACGCCGGTGGCTTTGGTACGAAATCCGCGGATCGTCGCGGCGCCTCGGGGGCATTAGCGGCACTCGCGGCACTGGCGCTGCTGCCCGCCCGCGCCGGCTCGGCGGTACGCGATGCGGACGGCGCCTGGCCGCGATGTTCGAGCAGCGTGTCGTACAGCGCTGCCACCAGCGGCAGCATCATGCCGACTGCGGGAATCAACCAGACCGCAACGGGCAGCTGGCGTGGCGCGGTTCGGCCTGCGGGCTTGTCGCTCATGTCAGCAACCTCCCCGGCGCCTTGAGATAGCGGCCATTCACGGCGTCCGCAATCCAGTATGCCGTGGCGCCTACGGTGCCTGTGGGGTTGTAGTTGGAGTTCTGCGGAAACAGGCTGGCGCCGGTCACGAAGACATTCGGGACGTCCCAGCACTGCCCGAAGCGGTTCACCACGCTGGTAGTCGGGTCATCGCCCATCGCCGCGCCGCCGGTCAGGTGCGTGGACTGATAGCTGGTGGAAGTGTAGGGACGCTTGCGCGGCCCCGGCTCGGTAGCCACCACGCCTTTCATCGCCTTGCCGATGGCATTGCCGCGCTCGGTCAGGAAGGCCGACATGCGGATGTCGTTGTCCGGAAAGTCATAGGTGATGCGCAGCAGCGGCATGCCGTAGGCGTCCCGGTACGTGGGATCCAGGTCGAGACATGTCGTGCGCGTAGGCATGGCCGACCCCGTGATGGTGATCGAAGCCGAGTGGTTGTAGTAGCGCTTGACCGCGCGCTTCCAGGCGCTGCCCCACTGCGGCGAGCCGTGCGGCGTGGGGTGGTAGCCAATCGGCGCGCCGCTCACCACCTGGATCTGGATGTAGCCGCCGCCCACGAAGCCGTGCGGCCCGTGATCGAAGTTGTCGGCGCTGAAGTCGTCCATCGTCACGGCCGCCGCGCCGGCGCCCATGAAAGGGTTCAGGTGCGTCTGCTCGTCGAAAAACAGGTTCACGCCCGAGGTGGTCTGATGCGTGAAGTTGCGGCCCACCACGCCCTGGCCGGTGGCGGCGTCGTATGGCTTGCCGATACCCGAAAGCAGCAGCAGCCTGACGTTATGCACACTGAATGCGCACAGGAAGACCATCTCCGCGGGCTGGAACACGGTTTGTCCGCCGGCATCCACGTAGCTCACGCCACGCGCGTGCTTGCGCGAACTGTCCAGCTCGACCTTCAGCACATGGGCGTTGGTGCGCAATTCGAACGTCTTCTGCTTGAGCGCGGCCGGCAGGATGCACACTTGCGGCGAGGCCTTGGCAAAGTGTTCGCAGCCGAAGTTCGAGCAGAAGCCGCAATAGACGCAGGCGCTCATGTTCAGGCCCTCGCTGTTCACGTACGGCCGGGTCGAAAGCGCCGAGGGCTGGATGTACGGGTGATAACCCAGCGATGCGGCGGCCGTGCCGAACAGTGCCGAGGCAAACGGCACCTTCATGGGCGGATTGGGGTATGGGCGCGAGCGCCATGGCTCGAACGGATTGCCGCCCGGCTGCAGCTTGCCCTTGAGGTTGCCTGCAAAGCCCGACGCGCCAATCAGGTAGTCGAAGCGGTCGTAGTAAGGTTCGAGTTCGTCGTACGTGAGCGGCCAGTCCTGCGCCGTCAGGTCGGCGTCGAAGATGCGCGCGCCATAGCGCTGGTTGTAGTGGCTGCGCAGCTTGAAGTCGGTGGGGTCGAAGCGATAGTAGGCGCCGGACCAGTGATTGCCTGCGCCGCCCAGATGGGTGGCCGGATAGGCAAACTGCCAGCGGCGCATGGGCAGGGCAACCTGGTCGGTGCGATTGCGGAACGTGAAGGTCTCCAGCGCCGTGTCCTGGTGCAGCGCATGGCGACGCGTGTACTTGAGTTCGTCATGGATGGCCGGCGCCTGGAAGTCGGGCGACGGCCAGCGCGGCTGGCCGCGTTCCAGCACCACAACGCGTGACCCGCGCGCGGCCAGCTCCTTGCCAATGATGGCCCCTGTCCAGCCGCCGCCAATCACGACGGCGTCCACGCCCGGTAGCGTCTTGCTCATCGGATCTCCTTGCCGGGCAGCGCGCCGGTATCGGGCGTACTGCGGCAGATGTCGTTGTTCGATGCCGCTAGGAACGTGACAGGCGACTGTTCCTGCACCGCCGACGAGACTTTCGTTTCCGGCTTCATGTCGTGTGCCGGGGCCGTCGCAATCGACACGGGCGCGCGGACATAAGCCACGTTATGGCGTTCGATGTCATTGGCAAAGCTGGCCATGGCGCCTGGAAAGCCAATCAGCTTCCAGCCCACCATGTCGCGGTTGCCGCCGTGAACGGGGTCGGAGAAGAACCCTTCCACCGCGCCGTCCAGCAGCATCTGGAAGAACAGCACACCCGGCAGTGCATCGAGCGCCAGCTTGCCGGCCTCCAGTTCAGCCAGAACGGCGTCCTGCGTGTTGACGTCGAGTTGCGCAATGCGCTTGCCGCCATATCGCGATGCGCAGGCGCCATCGATGTATTTCGGACACGTTCACAATGGGAAGCCTGATAAGGCGGTGAAGTGGAGGCATCGTCTACCGCACGCCACGGCATCGAGAACTACAACGCCTCCATGCGTAACGTGCAATGTTTGTCCGTGCCGGACGGCGCATCCGGCACGTCGTGCACAAGCTCTGTTCGTGGCTTATTCGTCGCCGACCTTCTTCTTCAGATCGCGAGCCATTTGCAGATGGCTTTCCAGTTCCGGCAGATGCTTGGCTGCGAACGCCTTGACGTCGGGGTCTTTGGCGTTGGTTGACGCCTCGCGGAACATCTTCACCGTACTTTCATGCGCGGCTACGCCGATGCGGCTCGCGTACATCTTGTCGAACTTCGCGCCGCTGAGCGCGCTCAGGGCCTTCATCTCGCTCTTCTGCATGGTCGAAGGCTCCTTGGGTGGCGTGACGCCCTTTCTGGACGCCATGGCATCCAGTTCGGAGCCCACCTTGCCATGGTCTTCGATCATCTTTGCGGCAAACGCTTTCACATCGGCGTTTTGACTCTTCTGCTGGGCCAGCTTCCTCGCTTCGATCTCGGCATGGCCGCCCTGTGCTGCATTCTCGATAAATTTGCTGTCGCCGTGAGCGAGGCGGGTTTTACCGGTGGAGGCGCCGCTGGACGCCATTGCGCCCGTTGTGATATTGCCGTCGGCGCCGGATGACGGCGAAACGCTTGATCCCTGCGCCGAGGCGGCAGACCAGACGAGTACGCTGGCGATGGCGGCCAGCGGACGCCAGAATTGGCTTTGCATAAGCATTCTCCGTTTTCGTTGTCCGGGCGCCTGCCGTTGGAATGGCGGCGCCCCGAATCTCTATCCAAGCAACGAGCGTACCGGCGCGCGGTACTCGGGGTAGTCAACCACCGATGTGGGGCTTGTCGGACTGATCGCGATTGCCCTGCTCGTCCCGCGGCGAGACCTGTTCGTTCATGATCTCGTTGGGGGTGGGCTTGCCACGGCGGTGGGCCGCAGCGGGCCCGCCTCCGACGACGTCAGGATCGGTCGATGCCTTTTGTCGTTCGGAATTGAGCGGCTTGCGTGCCGGATGCCGGCTGCTGGTTTCCTCATGCTTCATGTCGACTCCTGAGTTATTTCGGTCCGTGGCGTTGCTTTGCGCCTCCGCCAGCGCCGTGCGTCTTTCCGGCCTTGACGTGGCTTGCAGCATGTTGCCCGCTGCCAGGCTTCTTGCTCGGCGACGTTGCGGCCTTGCCCGAGTTTTCTTCGGCGCGGGCATCTTGCTCCGAACGGTTTGACGGCGATGCAGTCTTGGTCATGATGGAAGGCTCCTTATGCTGAACGGATGGTTCCGGTATGCGTTGGCCGAGCGGGTCTGGCGCAGCGATGGTCCGGCTATCCAAGCCACCGCAAGACACGTTCCAGCTCTGGAACGCCTGAGATCTGAAGTGTGCGCCATGGTGTCCCTGCGACACACCGCCCTCCGCGTGGCGAGGCCATGGTTCAGCTTCGGCAGCCATCGGTAAATTTGTCGCTCAGGCCGCCAGAAATGCCAGCAATTGAAAGAATGGCAGCGAGCCGGCAGACGGCGCCTGGCGGCTTTTCGGCGTGCCGGCGCGCTAACTCTCCGGGGTCTGATTGGCGCGGCATTTGCTGGCGCTTCGACAGTCCCTCTACTCAGGCCTGCAATTCAGCAACCTGTTCCCATTGCCCGCGATGTCCCAGACACTCCCGCCCGCCTTGATGCAGATTCTGCGCAGCCGGTTTGGCGTCACACGATTGCGTCGTGGCCAGGCCGAGGTGCTGGCCTGCGTACTGGACGGAAGGGACACTATCGCCGTCATGCCAACCGGCAGCGGAAAGTCACTGTGCTTTCAGCTTCCGGCGTTGATGCGTAACGGATTGACCGTGGTGGTGTCGCCGTTGATCGCACTGATGCAGGACCAGGCCGCGAAACTGGGCGAGTTCGACCTCGCGCCCGCGGTGCTGAACAGCGCGGTAGGCGATGCGGCGCTCGATACGCTCGCACAGCGCAACGAACGCATCCTGTTGACGACCCCGGAACAGCTGGAGGATGAGGAGGTTTTGAACGTATTGCGCCGTAATCAGGTGGCGCTATTTGTCGTGGACGAAGCGCACTGCATTTCGCAGTGGGGACATGACTTCCGGCCCGCCTATCTGGCACTGCGGGATGCCGCCGCCGCATTATCGCGGCCGCCCATGCTGGCCCTGACCGCCACGGCCACCGACGCGGTGATCGACGACATTGCCAGGGAGCTCGGCATGCGCGATCCGTGCGTGGTTCGCGCGCCGTTGTTCCGACCGAACCTGGCCTACGCCGTGGAGCATGTGTCTGGCGACGCCGCCCGCCTGGATGCCGTCAGGCGTCTCGTGGCCGCGCAAGCGGGCGCGGGCATCGTCTATGCAGCGACCGTCGCCGTGGCCGAGCAGTTGCACAACGCCTTGCGCGACGGCGGCAGGCGCGCAGCGCTCTATCACGGGCGCCTCACGGCGACGCAGCGGCGAGAAGCGCAAAGCGCCTTCATGGCTGGCGAGGCGGACGTGATGGTTGCCACCAACGCGTTTGGCATGGGCATCGACAAGCCCGATGTCAGGTTTATCGTGCATGCGCAGTCGCCAGGCAGCCTGGACGCCTACTATCAGGAGTCGGGCCGGGCTGGGCGTGATGGCCAGCTTGCGCGCTGCACGCTGGTGTTCGACGAGAAGGACAAGCGCATTCACCAGTTCTTCCTGGCCACCCGATACCCGTCCGAGGCGGACCTTCGCCGGATGGCGTCGGCGGTTCGCGGCACGCCGATGGATATGTCGGCGCTGCGCACGGCACTGGACGATATTGGCGTGCGCCGCCTGCAGGTCGGCATGCGCATGCTGCGTGACTTCGGCATCGTCCAGCGTGATCGCAGAGGTCGCTTTTCGCCGTGCCACGGCGATGAAGCCGGCGTCGGGCAGATCGCCGAGCGCTACGCGGCCCGCAGCCGTGAAGACCACACGACCCTGCAAGCGATGCTCGACTACGCACGCAGCGGAGGTTGCCGGTGGGCTACGTTGCTGGCCTATTACGACGAGACAGACGGCCCGGCGCGCTGCGGCATTTGCGATAGTTGCGGGCGCATGGGCGAAGTGGATACCCAATCGGCTGCCGAAGCACCGCCGGAACCGGCGCATCCCGCGCCGCTGCCCTTTGCCAAGGGAGACCCGGTGCGCGCGCGGCGGTTCGGGGACGGCGTGGTGGCCAACATATCGGAGGAGTGGGTCGAAGTTCGCTTTCCGGACGACAGTGTGCGGCGCTTCGTGCCAGGGTTTCTGCGACGCAAACGCCAGCGCGCCCGATAGCAGGGGACGTGGCCCTTCAACGGACACGGCGCCGTCATGGGCGGCCAGGCGCCACTATTTCCGCGGATTCTCGATGGTTATCGTCCACACCGTACCGTGCGTGGGGGATGACTGCAGGTCAAGCCGGCCCTTGATGCTGTCGAGCATATTGCGTACCGTTCGGAGTCCGATGTTCTCTGTCAGCGTGGGCGTGGTGACCCCATCGCCGCTGTCTGCCACGGTGACGGTAAATCCTTCCGGGGCAAGCCGGGACAGAGACACCAGGATTTCACCGGGCTGGTTGTCGAACGCGTGTTCGACGGCGTTCGCCACCAGCTCGTTCACGATGGTGCCGACGGCGGTGCAGGTATCGAGGTCCACGACGATGCCGAACTGGAACGCAATCTTCAGCGAGATGTTGGCTCTCGCGAGGTCGTAAAAATCATCGAAGGTGGTAGACATGGCAGCCAGATACCGGCCCAGGTCCGCACGTTCCGCCTGCTCGCTGAGGCCTAGCAAATGGTCGTAGAGCGCGGCCATGGCAAGCACGCGCCGCTCGATATTCCGCAAGTCCTTCCGGCTTTCTTCGGCCACCTTGAGCCCGATGCGCTGGACCATGGCAATGACCATCTGGAGGTTGTTGCGGATGCGGTGCTGTTGCTCCCGCAGCAACACGGCCTTGGCGTCGCGCTCGGCCATAAGCTGGTGTTGCACGCGTTGATTCTCGATGCTCTCGGCAAGCACGCTGGCCACAGACGCAAGGTACGAGAGCGTCAGGGCACTGACGCTCACTTCTTCCCGATAATCCACTTCCAATACGCCGTATGCGCCATGTTCGTTGAGCAGGGGCAGGTTCACCGAGGTGACGACCGCCTTCTCCTTGAGTAAATCAGGCAGCGCCTCCGGTGGCCGACGACGGACATCCTGATCCACGACGGGCGCGGCTCTCCTTATCGCTTCCCCGGGAGGGTTGCCGTTGGCCGCCTTGCCGGCTGTTCTGCCAACATCCTGCGGCAACATCCCAAACTGGCTGGTGATGGCCATCGAGCTGTCGCTGCGCAATTCGATGACCTTGGCCATTGGGGCGTTGGCGCCTTTCGCGGCAATTTCTGCGCCGAGATCCAGCAGCTGCTGCAATGTGACGTCGCCCCGCGCAGCGGTGACCATCTGCGTAAACAGCCTGTGCTGCGCGAGTACATCCTCCACCCGCACGGTTTCGTCGGGCGCGGCAACGATCTGTTTCAGCGCTGCGGCCAGTGTTGCGGCCCTCGCGGTAGTCATATTGCCTCCGGTAGACGGGTAGTCATGACCAGCCGGAGGCATCATTCGTGCCGGGTCGCCGTGAACGTCCGACGCCGCTTGCAAGGCGCGCGGGAAGACCGCTGGCACGCTTCACGCTTCACCGTTGAGAGAACTTCACTCACGGAAACGGATATGCCTGCAGCCAAAGCTGACACGACGCGCGTCGTGGCCATTGGCACATCGCTCGGGGGGCTNGCNGCCTTGCGTGCCGTGCTTGGGGGCCTGCCGCCCGATCTCGACGCTTCGGTGCTTGTTGTCATGCATATCGGTCATCACCGGAGTTTGCTGACCGATCTGCTTGCGGCACATACCCGGTTGACGGTCCGGTCCGGCACCGACCAGCAGCCGTTGGCGGCCGGCAAGGTCTTCGTTGCCCCGCCCGACCGACATATGCTGGTGGTGGATCGGCGCATACGCTTGAGCGAAGGCCCCAAGGAAAACTACACACGGCCCGCCATAGATCCGCTGTTCCGTTCCGTCGCGCTGGAATTTGGTCCTGCGGCGACAGGCGTGGTGCTGACGGGCGAACTCGATGACGGCGCGGCAGGCGCCGCAGCCATTGCCGCTTGCGGCGGCACAGTGATCGTGCAGGACCCGGACGATTGTGTCGCGCCGTCGATGCCCTCAAGCGCGCTGCGTGCAGTTCAGGCGGCGCGCGTGCTGCCGTTGGCATCGATCGCCGATGCCATTGTCGAAGCGGTCGCGTCGCCTGTTGGCCATATGGTCACCACGCCCGAGACGGCGTTGCTTGCTACCGAGCTGCGCTTCGCCAAGGGCCAGCAAATCAGCGCGCCGGAAGATATGGACCGCATCGGCGAGCGAAGTACCTTGACCTGCCCCGAGTGCGGCGGCGTAGTCTGGAAGATTCGCAATCATCACCCGGTGCGATACCGGTGCCATGTGGGACATGCCTTTACCCAAGGCACGCTGCAATCCGTGCGGTACGAGATGCTGGAAACCACGCTGTGGGCCGCGATCCGCATGGCGGGCGAGTTC
>Ga0055526_1002370_pt1 | contig 12767 bp, 15 predicted proteins | sample AraplaCol_mMF_r2_FD_55013 | JGI IMG/M metagenome (GOLD analysis project Ga0055526, IMG submission 55013) | Arabidopsis root microbial communities from North Carolina, USA - plate scrape MF_Col_mMF_r2 | ecosystem: Host-associated > Plants > Roots > Endosphere | place: USA: North Carolina... | reverse complement strand
ATGACCACAGTGAACGGGCCGTAAGTCGGCTCGCCAAGCTGGAAGCGCACGCGCATGTCGATGATCGGCACGATCAGGCCGCGCAGGTTGATCACGCCTTTGACGTAGTCCGGCGCGCTGGCAATGCGGGTCGGGCTTTCGTAGCTGCGGATCTCGCTGACCTTCTGGATGTCGATGCCGTATTCCTCCTGGCCCAGGGTAAAGGCCAGGAACTCGGCAGCTTGGCTGGTAGTTGTAGTCATGATAATTTTTCACTTATGAACGATGACACCATAATGTTACCGTAGACCAATAAAATAATCACCAAGAATTTTGCTCTAGAGAAACATGCAAGCTTGCGATAAATACATGGCACAATTGCGCAGCTAAAAACGGAATCAAGGTTTTATGGATATCTCTCTGAGCACTTGGCAGCCGCGCCTGGTCGCGCTGGCCAGCGCAGCCGCGGGCGATGACGGCGCCCACGACACCAATCATTTGCACCGGGTCTGGCGCAACGCCAACCTGTTGTTGGAACAGCATCCCGACGCCGACCGCCTGGTCGTCATGGCGGCCTGCTACTTGCACGACCTGGTCAACCTGCCGAAGAATCATCCGGAACGCCACCTCGCCTCGCGCCAAGCCGCCGTGCTTGCGCGCGCCCAACTGGGCGAAGCAGGCTTCCCGGCCGACCGGCTGGACGCGGTGGCCCACGCCATCGAAACCCACAGTTTCTCCGCCGCGCTGCCGCCCACCACGCTGGAGGCACGCATCGTGCAGGATGCCGACCGACTGGACGCACTTGGTGCCGTCGGCCTGGCGCGCATGTTCTATATCGCAGGCCGCATGGGCACAGCGCTGGCGCACCCGGACGATCCCCTGGCAGTGAACCGCGAGCGCAACGACAAGGCCTATTCGCTGGACCACATCGAAGTGAAGCTGGCCACCCTGCCCGGCACCATGCAGACCGCCGCCGGGCGCGCGCTCGGCGAGCAACGCCTGCAGGAGCTGCTGGCCTTCCGCGACAGCTTTGTCGCAGAATGGGCGGTGGCAGCATGAGCGAGGCGCCAGCAAACACCAAATCGAAAGGCAACCTGAACTTCGTCCTGGTCAGCATCTTCATCGACATGCTGGGTATCGGCATTATCGTGCCGGTGCTGCCCATCCTGGTCGGCCAGTACGTTCAGGACCGCGAGCTGCATGCCCTGTGGTACGGCATCCTGGGCGCCACCTTTGGCCTGCTGCAGTTCATTTTCATGCCGATGCTGGGCGCAATCAGCGACCGTGTCGGCCGCCGTCCGGTGCTGCTGTATTCCATGGCCGGCATGGGCATCAACTTCCTGACCACGGCCTGGGCGCCCAACCTGGCCTGCCTGTTCATCGGCCGCGTGATCGGCGGCATGTCGTCCGCCAGCATGTCGGTGGCCTCGGCGTATGCCTCGGACATCTCCACCCACGAAGACCGCGCCAAGAGCTTCGGCAAGATCGGCGCCACCTTTGGCCTGGGCTTTATCTGCGGCCCGATGCTGGGCGGCCTGCTGGGCGACGTCAACCTGCACCTGCCGTTCTACGTGGCGGCAGCGCTGTCCTTTGCCAACTTCATTTACGGCTATTTCTTCGTGCCGGAATCGCTGCCGGAAGCGCAGCGCGGCAAGTTCAAGCTGGTGTCGGTCAACCCGTTCAATTCACTGGCCAAGCTGGCCCGGCGCCAGGACATCCGCGGCCTGGTCATCACCTTCGCCCTGGTAACGGGCGCCCAGATGATGCTGCAATCGACCTGGGTGCTGTACACCCACTTCCGCTTTGGCTGGAGCCCGGCGGAAAACGGCATTGCCTTGTTTTGCGTTGGCCTGACGGCCGCCGTAGTGCAGGCCGGCCTGCTCGGCGTCCTGATCCGCAAGTTCGGCGAAGTGCGCCTGTCGCTGCTTGGACTGACCTCGGGCGCGGTCACGTATATGCTGTATGGCCTGGCGACTCACGGGTGGATGATGTACGTCTTCATCCTGTGCAACCTGCTGGCCTTCGCCGCAGGTCCGGCATTGCAAGGCATCGTGTCCAAAGCCACGCCGGCCAACGAACAGGGCGAGCTGATGGGATCCCTGCAGTCAATCAGCAGCCTTGGCACGGTGGTCATGCCATTGCTGGGCGGCGCCATCCTCGGCACCGTCAGCCACCTGCCCCCAAGCGACTGGCGCATCGGCAGCACCTTCTTCCTGTGTGCGGCGATGCAGGCCGTGGGCATTTACGTCGCCCGGCGCTACTTCCGCCAACATCACATGGCCACGACGGCGGCCACGGAAACAGGCGCATAATCTGCTTATGTCCGGACGCGTGCACAGCTTCTTCCGCCAGTTGCTCGCCGCCCTCCCCCTTGCGGCGGCGGCCTTGCCGTCGCACGCCGACTGCTCGCGCGACATCGTGGTGCCGGTGTCCACCACCGGCGTCAGCGTCATCGTCAACAACGGAACGTTTAGCGGAATCTACCCGGAGATATTCCGCAGNCTCGGCCCGCGCGCCGGCTGCTACTTCACATTCACGTCGGTTCCGCGCGCCCGCCAGGAGCTGCTGTTCGAGACAGGAAAAGCCGACCTGCTGCTTCCAGCCACCCGCACGCCGGCGCGTGACGTCAACGGCATCTTCGTGCCGATGGTGGGACACCGCGCCGTGCTGATCTCCCTGCAAAGCCCGCGGCCGCAGATCAGCAATGCCCAGGACTTGCTGGACCGGCGCGACCTGCGCGTGGCGATCGTGCGCGGCTACGACTATGGCGATGCTTACCAGGCCATCGTGCGCGAACTGGCGCGCCAGGGGCGGCTGTTCACCGAGGTAGATCCGAGCGCAGTCGCAAGGCTGCTCTACGTAGGCGCGGTGGACCTGACAATCATGGGGCCGACCATCCTGGCCGGCGCCATCAACCGCGANACTCGCGTGAATGGCATGCTGGACCGGCTGCGCCTNGAGCCGATTCCCGAACTGCCGTGGCAGCAAACCGGCGTCTATGTCTCCCGCACTTCATTGAATCCCGATGACCGCGCCGTGCTGCTTGAATTGCTCGAACGCGCGGCCAAGTCGAACGTGGTGATGGAAGGCTTCCAGCGCTACCACCGCCCGGAGATTCTTGCCGAAAGCGTGCGTCCCCGCTGATGGCACCGTCGGTTGTCGCTGTCGTCCTATGTGGCGCCCTGCTGCACGCAGGCTGGAATGCGCTGGTCAAGAAAGGCCGCGATCCATTCCTGAGCAGTGTGCTGGTCGCCAGCGGCGCCGGCCTGATCTCGCTGCCGCTGTTGCCCATCCTCGCNCAGCCGGCCGCAGCAAGCTGGCCTTATGCGCTGGCGTCCACCGCCATCCACTACGCCTATTACGGCCTGCTGGCCGCAGCCTACCGCCATGGCGACATGAGCCACGCCTACCCGATCATGCGCGGCAGCGCGCCACTGCTGGTCGCGATCGCCAGCGTGCCCCTGCTCGGCGAGCACCTCAGCGCGCTCCAATATGCAGCCGTCGCCTGCATCAGCGGCGGCATCTTCGGCCTCTGGTTCGCCACGCGACCCAGCGTGCCCGACGATGCTTCCGCCCTCTCGCGCCATCGCGCAACTGCCTACGCCTTGCTGAACGCCTTGGTCATTGCAGCCTACACACTAGTTGACGGACTTGGTGCGCGCGCTTCCGCCGCGCCAGCCGCCTACGTCATGTGGCTGCACGTTCTGAGCGCCATCGGCCTGCTGGCCTGGTGCCTCCTCCGTTGCCGAAGCGAGTTGTACGACTACGCCCGGCAGTACTGGAAAGTCGCGATCCTCGGCGGCGCTGGCACCTTGGGCGCATACGGCCTGGCGCTGTGGGCGATGACCGTCGCCCCGCTGGCAGCCGTCGCATCACTGCGTGAGACGTCGATCCTGTTCGCAGCGCTGATCGCCAGGTTCTTCCTGTCAGAAAGGATAGGCAGCAAACGCGCCCTCGCCATTGCAGTCATCGCCGCCGGGGCCGTATTGATGCGGCTTGCGTAGAATGCGAGGCGACCGTCAGGCCCGTCGCCGGTTGCGTTCACCAGAACTTCCACCAGGTCCGTTTGGACGAAGGAGTATCGACCGAAGGCAGATCACGAGGAAGCGCTGCAGGCTCTCCTGCATTCGCCAATATCGGAGCAATCGCTGTGAACAGGCCAATCACCGATTCGCCATCATCTTCGCCGGCAGCGAGCTGCTTTTGAACCTTATTGAAGGGGAATACATTGATTCCCTTGATCCTGACAGACCAGCCGCGCTCCGGGTCCTGGACCCAATCTCCGCCGTAGGTCTGGCGGATGCACTCACCCAGATAGGNNCCCAGCGTACTGGATAGCTTCCGCTTGACCTCCTCCGTTGCTTCGCTTCGCTGCTTGTTGATAAATCCATCGAGCCAGCGAACGCCATCGAGGTCATATGAGACCTCCACATTCATGTTTTCCAGCGCAACTCGCCGGACGAGTTCGGCGTTTGCCTTTATTCGATCTTCCATCTTATTCAACGTCTTTTTGCCAATTACCTTCCGCAGTATTCGGCGCGCTTGGCCGGCGCACGCAACACATTGTCGACATAATACGCTAATGCGGCCTCCGAGTACTTCGGGTCCGGATGCATGGCGACAAAAGAAGCTCCTTTCTGCATCCAGGTCACGACGCAGCTAGCCGTCGGCTGGCTGCTTTCCGCACAAGCCGTGAACGCGTCGAATGCGCTGCGATAACTGGAGAATGTGGCGTGATCCATCGGCAGGCCGTGGCCCGGAACCAGGGTCTGGAAATCAAGCCGGTCAATCTCTGCAAGTGCCTGGCGCCAGCCTTCAGCACATCCTGTATCAAAGAATGGCAACGGCACTACTACCAGGTCGCCAACGAAAACAGTCTTGCTGGATGGGTCATGGACCCAGACATCGCCCTCGGTCGCCGCATACTTCGCCAGATGCAGAATCAGTTCGCGCTCGCCAAGTTTGACCGACATCGTTCCTTTAACCGGCTGGTCGGGAATCAGGTTTGCGGGATCGTTGATTGCACTCAGGTATAAGCGCGTGTCGGCCTTGCGCGGCTCGGGCACAGCAGGATCGTCCAACCGGGCCTTCGCCTTCTCGACATTCCGGATCAAAAAGCCTTTTAACGCGCCCTCCACGGCCGTGCTGGTGTACAGCTTCGCACCGGGATAGGCTGCGCGGATGCGAGCGTTACCGGTCGCATGATCGAGGTGCCAATGGGTGTTGACGATGGCTGTAATGGGCTTATTCTGGGCCTTCGCCACAGCGATGATTTTATCGGTATGCTCCGGATGGCGGCCGGTATCGATCACCAGCATCTCGTTCGGGCCTTCGAACACAATCGAATTCCCGTCCGGTTGCACATCCTCCGGGACTTTGCCTTCGATGAAGGTGTAAGGCGAAGCAGTCGGTTCAGCCGCGCTGGCAGCAATATGCGCAACAGCAGCGAGAAGGAGTAGCGAGTACTTCACTTGAATTTCTCCCGGTCGTCAACGAGGTCTGCACTTTAACAGCAATTGCTGGCGCCGAATACATGGGGAGACCCATATTTTATCGTCGACCACTGAAGCTGAACAAATGGACGACATTGCGCCTCAAACGCTGGACTTCGGCCTGGAAGGATGGGTAAGGAAAACTGCAAATCCCCACATAGAAGGCCTGACTCCCGTTTATCATGTCCACTTCCGCAGCGGAGACGGTGTCTCATGCGAGCGAAACGATCGGGCATGTTCACCGCATGCGCCGCGCGATTGCGGCATAGTGCCCGAAATCGTCTCGTGCCGCAGCACCAGAAACGACTGCCTGTTCAAGCTCTGGATCCAGCACGCCCGGCCCGATATGAGAAATGAGGTCAAGCAGGCTCCGATGGAAGCCAGCCTCTGTTTCGGCACGCTTGGCGGGGCTGTGCCCGGTCCATAAATAGCCCTTATCGTTATACATCGCAGCCGCATCAAGGAGGCTGATTAGTTCCTTCTTCAATTCGGAAGCATCACGTTTTTCCTCAGGCGATTGCATAAGTAACTTTCTGGTGCAACGTATCGTCGGGCTCTTGCCACTCGCTGCGCTTAACTATGCAGCCGGCCTCCTCGAGAATCTCAAGGTCAGATTTTTGCCAACCATCGGGAAGAGTTCTGGAACAGTCGGCGCCGTTGATTTCCACCCAGTGATACAACCCGAAGGGCAAATCGCCAAGCCATTCCGAAATGTAGATGAACTCGCGCGAAGGTGATGCCTCCACAGCATTTCGCAGGCTCGTCAGGATCGCCTGTTGGACTTCGCTTAGTTTCATGACCTGGACTTCACAGATCGGGAGCTGGCCCGACGTAATGGTGGACTCCGACGCTTCAGTGCCGTAACAGGCATGAGCAGCAAGCCAGCCGTCCACAACGCACACACCATTGCCCCGCCGCCGAAGAGGAGCATCAACGACGCGTTGCGAATAGCTATGACTCCGACAGCAATCAGGGTGAGAAAGAACAGTTCCTTCAAAAAGCGAACGGGAAAAGAACTTAACGCCGAAAACTGGCCACATACCCTGCAACGCACCGGCATCATTTCGCTGGATATCAGCTTCCCAAGGATGCCGATGCCGNCACGCTTGCAGTGGGGGCAACGCAGCATGTTCGTCTTCAAGGCCATGAATATGTCTTAATCCGNTAATCGCCTTGCGGCAGTCCTGATATNCGCAGCGAAGTACGATGCCCACAGAAACATGATGTGAGTTCCGAAGGTTTCGAGAAGGTGGTCCGCACGAACAGATAGTGGCCAAGTCGCTGAACATCTGTACCCTGGATGCCAAGGCCGCAATTTTCTGGTTGTGTGATCGAGAGCAGATACTTCGGCCCTTCCCATGCAGTTTCCACCGTTGTTTCAGCGGGCGGCGCCATATCGCAAGCCCCATAACCGATTTCCACACCCGGAAGCGCAAATGGCGTGAGCGCAAAGTACCCAACGCCCGCGCACAGAGACACGAGCAGGACCGGCACTAGCTTCGAAGGGATCTGCATATGCTTTTGACCAGTACTGATTCAAATCGATCTTACATCGTGTGTGAGTTGGGAGGCAGCTTCCGCCCCCTGTCTATTCACGGGCGCAGAACCACTATTATTTTCTAAATCAATCTGCATTCGACCGGCATTCCTCGCCAACGCTCCACGAAGCCGGAACAGGAAGGAAGCTAGCCCAACCATCGCGTGCGCGCTGATATGCTGGAGCTACAATGCCGGGCAATTGCTCACTGGTTGCGAGAATAATTTTCGCCACTTCACTAGCAACGGACTCTACGTTTTCAGGCGTAACAAAAAATGCAGTCGGACTTCCTGCCAGAATGCTATTGGTCGAGCCGACTGCGTGTGAATACCTCCAAAGCCCTTTTGCGCCCTCTCTGGCAGGAATCTCAGGAAAAAACACGCCTACATCAACCGAGAATTCCCATGGCGCCTCGCCTGAATTCCAGCGACTACCACTTACTGCGAAGTGCTCGCAGTATTGCGCGTGGTCGCGGCTGAATCTTGCCCCTTTCCTGGTGAATCCGTAAGGTTTCAATGTTTTGATTAGGCTGGAGCAGATGGCAGTACCTAACTCACGTACAGACATTAAACGTTACCTCTATCGATGGAACTTCTCTTAATCATATTTCCTGGCCGTCCGCAATTGGCCGATAGGAGCTACTGCTTTACGCCAGTCGCAAAATTTTCATACGTCGTCCACAGCGGATCAGGCGAAGCATGAATTTCGATGGGGAATGGCTGCTTAGCGTGAAGTGCATCGTTAATCCGTCGAAAGAACTCATCTCCATTCTGCGCATAATACGTCCACTCTTTCAGATTGTCCCCAGTTGAGACCAGCGCGAGCGTTGAAAACTCATCCGCCTGCAACGCCGCAAGTGCGTCTTCCAACTCATCCATTCGAGCGCGCTCATCCGAAGACGGCATACCCTTTTCGCCTTGGTAACGCCACACAACGATGATTCGGTCTGGTTGCTTGTCGCGCGCAAAGCCCTTCCGGAACTCTTTGATGTAGCGGTAGACAACAGCAGTACCTGCGCTTTCATTCCTTGAAACAGCAGTTGCNCAAACTTGTGCAATCGACGAAATAGGCATGGTAAGCAGCAGGGCTAAAAATNTGGAGCGACGATTTATCATAGAAAGTAAATTTTGCTGGCTGTCAGCAAGCCTGCCTTCGCCTCAAGTACGGGACTTTACAAGCGGCATAGTTTCAGTTGATTTGCACAATGACGACCAATCATGCTGCCGGCACTCCATCCCAGCCCCGCCTGTCCCATACTGCCTGTACTCGGTTCCAAACCTCATCACTCATCTGGAACTTCCAAACGCCGCCCAGCATCCAGGCGAATCTCTCGTGTGTCTTGGCCTCTTCTTCCACCCGGTCGATAAATACCGTCCCGTGCAGCGAAAGAAGATCTTCCAACGCTCCCGCCGCCATGACACCAATGTGGTGGTCGGAGAACCTCGGGTCTCTAGCGGCTAAAAGAATGCACTCCCACGCCCTTTCCGGGTTGTCATGGACTTCGTCGACAGGCTCCATAAAAGCCCATTCGTTTTCCGCTTTGGTCACAGCGTCGCCTGATTGGGACGCGAGCCAGCACTCCATAAGATAGTCGGTGGGGCGGCCCAATTCCTGCCAGCGCTGGTATGTGTCCATTTGACTCCCGATCCACCGGGCTGTCGCGATGGGTTGCGACAGCCCGGCTCACTACTTAACGAATTGCGTCCTCNGTGATCCGGGCATGCGCATCGGTTACATGTACTCCATAAGCCTCGATGTCGCTCAGGCATTCATCCGCGTCGACACCTGGTGTGTGCTCGCCTTTACGCAACTCGATGGTCTTGAACTCCGACCAGGGCGCATACTTCTGCGGCAGGTTGTCACCCGATGGTTGTGCGGTAAAGCCAAAAATGCGGCCCGGACCTCTGAAGATGTGTACTTGCATAAGTTGCTCCATTATTTGTGATTCGGTAGTGTGCTGTATGCAGCATTTGTACGAACCTCCTTTCTAGAGTCTATGAAGTAGTTCTGGTATTGCAGGATAAATCAGCGCTTGCCCAGGAAGGGAGCCAGTGCGATCACAACGCCATCTGCAACTTCGGATTCGTCGGCAAACAGGTCGGCACGGACTTCGTTCTTGCCCGACCTGGCATTGATCCGGTACGGAAGCAAGGCACCGCCAAAGGTGCTCATTACCTTTTCTCCGCTTGTTGCATACATTTCCAGGCCAACCGAGAGTCCCAGCGTCGAACCGCTATGGCTCAGGGTATCGCCACCTGTACCGAACGTAGGGACCCGACGCTGCTGGCCATCCCAAAGCGCAGACATGCCGGACACTTCCGCCTCGCGCAGTTGCAACCTGGGCACGATTACCATTGCGCCCCCGGTTTCCGAAGTCACACGCTGCACCAGATGGCCGACTGCCTGGATTATTTCGCGTGGTCGCACCGCTCCATTGCTTGGATCGTAGATGCCACCAACCGCCTCGACTTCCTGGGCCCAGATCGCGTCGTGGCTGCCTTTGTCGAGCGCCACAACCCGGTAGCCGGCAGCGGTCAAACGCTGATGCAGTGCGTTCATCAGGATGGTGGCGCCTGCACGCAAGTCCTCCGCCTCGACACCCGGCGGCAGGAGCACAATCAGGGAGTCAGGCTTCGGTTGCGCAAAATTGGGCGAAACAAAAGTATCCGGAGCCGCTTGGCGCGGCGCGGATGCGCAAGCCGACAGCACGAGCACCAATGCCAGGCCAAACAATTTCATACGAATGCTCATCATTTCCCGACCACTGGCAGTTCGATCGAGCTGCCATGGAACACGCGCTGCGTCGCCTTTTTATAATCGCCCGGCGCAGCCAGGAAGATATTCGGCACGAAGGTCTGCGGATTACGGTCGTACAGCGGGAACCAGCTTGACTGCACCTGGATCATCAGACGATGCCCCGGCAGCACGACATGGTTCACCGGCGGCAGCGCAAAGTTGAACTGCACCGGCTTGTTCGATGGGATGGCGGAAGGCTTCTCGAAGCTGTCGCGATAACGGCCGCGCAGGATGTCCATCGACAGCGGCAACTGGAAGCCGCCCAGTTTCGGCTGCGACGGTACTTCATCGGGGTAGACGTCAATCACCTTCACCACCCAGTCCGCATCGCTGCCGGAGGTCGACGCCACCAGGTGCACCTGCGGCGCGCCAGACAGCACCAACGGTTCCTTCAACGGTTCCGACACATAGCTCAACACGTCGGTACGATCGCTGACGAAGCGCTGGTCTTGCACCAGCCACGGCTTCCACACATTCTCATCGCCCATGCGCACTGGACGCGGGACGAACGGCACCGGCTTGGCCGGATCGGCCACATATTCGTCGAAGCCATTGGCGTTGCCCGCCTGCGACCACGAAAGCTTGAAACCATCCTGCAGGTACACCGCTTTCGCCGCCGATGCGCAACCGGTCGTGCAGGACACCGGCCATTGCGGCAGCCGCTGCCACTTGTTGCTGCCCGTCTGGTAGGACAACACTGGTGGCGTATCCGCCGCAGGCGCGCCGTCAACCAGGTACTGCTTCAGGAAAGGCACCATTACGTCACGACGGAATTCGAGCGCCGTATCGCCGGTGAACTGCAGCGCGCCCAGCGAAGAGCCGTCATAATTGACGCCGCTATGGCGCCAGGGGCCGATCGCCAGGAAATTGAGCTTGTTGTCCTTATCCTGCTTTTCCAGCGCGGCGTAAGTCGCATAGGTGCCGTAGATATCTTCCTGGTCCCACTGCCCTACCACATGCATGGTCGGCACCGTCAGTGGACGCTTGGCCAGGATGCGGTCCAGCGCCTGCTCCTGCCAGAAGCTGTCATAAGCTGGATGCTCGAACAGCTTCTTGGTGAAATTGAGCTGATCCAGTCCATACTTGCGTGCCAGGCTTGCTACCGAACCGCCGCGCAGCACCACGTCGTAATCATCATAAGCGCCGGTCGCCAGCGGTTCACCGCGGCCCTTGGCCGTATTCTGGCTGGCGATGTAATCCAGCGTATTGACACGGAAAGCGCCGTTATGGAACCAGTCGTCGCCCCGCCAGCCATCCACCATCGCGCTCATTGGCACAGCGGCCTTGAGCGCCGGNTGCGGCTCGGCCAGCGCCATCAGCACGGTAAAACCTTCATACGAAGAACCGATCATGCCGACCTTGCCNTTCGTTTCCGGGACGTTTTTCACGAGCCAGTCGATGGTGTCCCAGGCGTCGGTGCTGTTGTCGGTCTGGCTGGTATTCAGCGGGCCGCGTACCGGACGTGTCATCACATAATCGCCTTCGGAGCCGTACTTTCCACGCACGTCCTGGAACACGCGGATGAAATCACGCCCGAACACTTCATCGCCCTGCGGCAGCGAGGACTGCATATAAGGGCTGACATTGCGCCGCGCCCGGCCGTCTGCGTTGTAAGGCGTGCGGGTCAGGATGATCGGCGCTTTGCTGGCGCCTTTCGGCACCACGATCACGGTGTGCAGGCGCACGCCGTCGCGCATCGGGATCATCACCACCCGTTTGACGTAATCCGCCTGCTCTTGCGGCGCTTCGAAGCCGGACACGATATCCGGCGCCATGGGCGAGGTTTGCGCGCCTGCCTGGGCAGCCAGCAGCAGGGAAATTAGGGTGAGACAGCTACGCATGAGAACTCCGGTGGGGCATAAACTTTCGCAATATTACTAGAAAATCAATGCCAATATGAAAGCTAGTGCGCGCACATACCGCCGCGGCAGGCTCAGCAAAAATGGTCCTTACGATGAAATGGAAGGAGCCAATCATGAAAAAATTGCTTATTGCCACCCTTCTGGCAGGTTCCCTGGGCGGCGGGCTGGCCTTTGCGCCGGCTGCCAGCGCCGATGTGGTCGTGGTACGTGTTGCCCCGCCACCACCACGCGATGAAGTCATTCCACCAGCCCGGTCCGGCTTTGTCTGGACGCCAGGCTACTGGCGCTGGAACGGCCACCGCCACGTCTGGGTCAACGGCAAATACGTGCGCGCCCGCCACGGCTACTACTGGCGCGAACCATCCTGGGCCCAGATGGACAATGGCCGCTGGCGCCTGGAACGCGGCCGCTGGGAACGCGGCGACCGTGACCATGACGGCATCCCCAACCGCTACGACCGCGACCGCGACAACGACGGCGTGCCAAACCGGCTGGACGAACGCCCGAACAACCCTAACCGCTACTGAGCGGGCTTGACAGGGCCGCGCTGAACTGTAACCATTGCGGGATGAAATTTATCCAATCACATCTGTACTCCCGCAATTGGTGGCGCCGCTGACATAGCGCGGCCACTGAAAAGTGATGTGATTTTAATATCAACGCCGCCTCTGTCCAGGTGGCGTTTTTCTTGGCGCAATCGGTAGGGGCAAGCAGAAAGAACCCTATGAGCCAGCCAGCATCCAACGCCAAACCGATTATCCTGACCGGCGACCGTCCGACCGGTCCGCTGCACCTCGGCCACTTCGTGGGCAGCCTGCGCAACCGCGTCTCCTACCAGGACGACTACAACCAGTTCATCATGCTGGCCGACTCGCAGGCGCTGACCGACAATATGGAAGACACCAACAAGGTGCACCGTAACGTGGTGGAAGTGGCGCTGGACTACATGGCCTGCGGCATCGACCCGGCCAAGTCGACCATCCTGATCCAGTCCCAGATCCCGGAACTGGCCGAACTGACCTTCTATTACCTGAACATGGTCACCGTGGCCCGCCTGGAGCGCAACCCGACCGTGAAGCAGGAAATCGTGCTGCGCGGCTT
>Ga0055526_1002353_pt1 | contig 12838 bp, 7 predicted proteins | sample AraplaCol_mMF_r2_FD_55013 | JGI IMG/M metagenome (GOLD analysis project Ga0055526, IMG submission 55013) | Arabidopsis root microbial communities from North Carolina, USA - plate scrape MF_Col_mMF_r2 | ecosystem: Host-associated > Plants > Roots > Endosphere | place: USA: North Carolina... | reverse complement strand
CGGGATGGGTCTACTTAAGATTACGCAATCGTGATTGCGGTGATGCGGCGTATATAAGGAGCGGTTTTCTGGACTGCAAGGCGAGAAATGGCCCGGAATCCGGCAAAACGAATGTGTTGCATTCAATTTTGACAGTCGCCGGGAAAGAGCTTGCCTCATGTCCGCAAAGCGGTCGATATCTAGAGCATCGGCCTTGCGCCGGGCATGCAGCAAAGGATCTCACTGGCCCATGATCAGATCGAGCAGCGTCGTGCGCCGCGGTTGCACGGAAGAGGTCGTCTGCGGCCCGCCGACATCGCCCGGCGGCACCATGCCCTCATAGCCGGAACCGCCGCCTTCGGCAATGTCCGCAGGCGGAACCGGGCCGTTGCCGGAGGGCGCCGCCGGCTGCCGGGCAGGCGCTTGCGGATAGCGGTTTGCATTGTCGTTGCCGCCGAAGACGCCGGAAATGATGCCGCCGATCGTCGACGGCGGCGCCTCCGCCGTCATCGGTTGCCCGCCGCCCGACTGTGCACTACCCCCTTGTCCATCACCGGGGGCCGTCTGTGCCATCGGCTGACCACTGTTCGGATCGGCAGTCAACTGGCCGTTGCCGAAGAGCGGCGCCGGCGAAAGACCTTTGTGGGCGGCGATCATGAATTCCTTCCAGGCCTTTGCGGGCAAGCCGCCGCCGGTCACCTTCTTCATCGGCTTGCCGTCGTCATTGCCGAACCAGACGCCGGTGGTGAGGTTGCTGGTGAAGCCGACGAAGAGCGCGTCGCGCGAATTCTGCGTCGTGCCGGTCTTTCCGGCGGCCTGCCAGCCGGGGATCTTGGCGCTCTTGCCGGTGCCGTTGTCTATGACGCCCATCATCATTGCATCCATCTCGGCGACGATCTGCTCGGAGAGCACGCGCGGCGGGCTGTCATAGGTATTTTCGTACAGAACCTTGCCCTCGGCGGTCGTCACCCGGCGGATGACGTGCGGCGTCGCCTTGTAGCCGCCGTTCATGAAGGCGGCATAGGAGGCAGTGAGTTCCATCAGCGACACTTCGGACGTGCCGAGCGCGATCGAGGCGTTCGGCTGCAGTTCGCTTTCGATGCCGAGCCGGTGGGCAAGCTTGATCACCTGATCCGGCCCGTCATACATCACCAGCTGGGCGGCCACCGTGTTCAGCGACTTGGCAAGCGCGGTCGCCAGCGTCACTTCGCCATTGTATTTCTTCTCGTAATTTTCCGGTGTCCAGTCGCCGATCCGGATCGGCGCGTCATTGAACACCGAGTAGGGCGTCAGCCCTTTCTCGAGTGCGGCGGCATAGACGAAGGGCTTGAACGAGGAACCCGGCTGGCGCTTCGCCTTGACGGCGCGGTTGAACTGGCTCGTCGCATAGTCCCTGCCGCCGACCAGCGCCCGGATCGCGCCGGTGCCGTCGATCGAGACGAGGGCCGCCTGCGAGGCGTCGAGCTTGCCGCCCTCCTTGTCGAGCACGTCGACCAGCGATTGCTCGGCCTTCTTTTCCAGCGATTTGTCGATCGTCGTATCGACGATGACGTCTTCCTTGACGTCGCCTATCAGGCCCGGCAGCTCGTCCATCACCATGTCGGCGACATAGTGCCCGGCGCCCGACCAGTAACTCTTGGCCGAAGCCGGGGTCTGCGACATCGCGGTCTTGACTTCGGAATCGGTGATGAAGCCCTGTTCGCGCATTGCCGCGAGCACAAGCTGTGCGCGTGCATTCGCCGCTTCCGCATCGCGGGCCGGCGAAAGCCGCGACGGCGCCTTGAGCAGGCCGGCCAGCACCGCGGCCTCGCCGAGGTTCACGTCACGCGCCGATTTGTTGAAATAGCGGCGCGAGGCCGCCTCCACGCCATAGGCGTTCGATCCGAAGAACACCCGGTTGAGATACATCGCAAGGATCTGGTCCTTGGTGTATTTCTGCTCCAGCCAGAGCGAGAGCAGCACCTCCTGCACCTTGCGTTCCAGCGTCCTCTCAGGGGAGAGGAAGAGGTTCTTGGCAAGCTGTTGTGTCAGTGTCGAGCCACCCTGCACCATGTGGCCGGCCGTGAAGTTGGTCACTACAGCCCGGCCGAGGCCGAGCGGATCGACGCCGAAATGCGAATAGAAACGCCGATCCTCGATGGCGATGACGGCTTCCGGAATATAGGGCGACATGTTTTCGAGCGACAGCGCCTCGCCGCCGGTGGCGCCGCGATTGGCGATGACGCTGCCGTCGACGGCGGTGATCTTGACGTTCGGCGGCCGTTCCGGGATCGCCCATGTGCTGGCGCTCGGCATGCGCGAGCCATAATAAACCACCAGCCCGGCAACGCCGATGCCGGCCCAGATGAAAAGCACGACGCACCAGTAGATCACGCGGCGCATGAAACCGAAAAGGTCGCCGCCGTCACGCTCCCGCGGCTCGCGCCGCCGCCGGGGGGCGGCACGCTGCGGCGGCGGTTTTGAACCGCCGCGGCGCTGGGATCGGCTGCCGGCGATGCGATCGTCGGCATCGAGCGAAAATTCGTCATCGTCGCGTGCCGGGCGGCCGCTGAAGGACGGTTCTATTCTGTCGCCTGATCTGCCTCTGCCTGCCATCGCGGACCGGTCATACCCCATGTTCGATCGCGAAGCTTGGCTTCGCACAACGGTGCACTTGCGGGCGCCGTGATCATCCGACTGAACTGTAAATGCGGCGATTTAACGGGGTGTTAATAATGGAAATCAAAGCAGATCGCGCAGGTAAAGCGCGTCGCGTCAAACCGCATTGATACGGCGCGCCGTAAGTCCCAAACCGCCACAGATTTCTCTGCGACATGCATTGGCCTTCAAAACTGCCGGGCCTCGTAATCGTCGAGCGTTTCCGGGTCCTGCTTATATTCCCACTCGCCCAGATGAAAGCGGCGCCAGATCTGGCCGGAAGGATTGAGCTTCGCCCCATCGGTAAGGCGGACAGGCAGGAGTGGGTTGTGTTTATGCCAAACGGTAACATCTGTGGCGGCTGCCCGGGGGGCGAAAAGCCCCAGGAAAGCCAGGTAGTCTTGCGTCATCAGGGTCCAGCCTCGAACGGATTACGATCAATCCGCAACGCCACGAAATTGCAATAAACAACCCCGCAACACAAGAGCATCACGATACCCTCACATCAAATTGTCGTCGGCCTCTTGCGCGCATCCATGCCAATTTTCATGACTGTCGCAAATCTGACATAGCGCGCGCCGATTTGCGCTCGCCGGCGAGGCGGGCAGACGCACACAGGCGTCATATCTGCGCAGGCGGTAACGGTCGATTCGACAAAATTGAATGAAGCCGGCCTTGGAGAAATCCGGGGATGGAGGAAAGCCGGCTGAGGATGGCTCGTGGCCGTGACGCGGAAATGCACACGCTGCTTTCGGCGTTGCGTTGAACATCTTCCGTCTGGTCGGTGGAACCAATAGGCTCGGCGATTGTTTAAGGAGAAGCGGGACAACCCCTCACGTCCCGCGCATGATCGGCCGTCTCCCCTCAACACGCGCCGATCGACATCAGGCCCGGTGCATCCCTCATGGGAGCGCCGGGCTTTTTCTTGGATGGTTGCCTTGGCTGGCAAACCTCGAGAGAGGACGGCGCTGCCGCCCCTTCTGTTTCATTGGTCGCAGGAGGGATCGCCGGGGCGGCAATCAAAATCCCTACGGCCCGGTCTGCGATCATCGCCTCTCCGGTCGGCTCCTTGCCGGTCGTACCTTTGCCGATCGTCTCGTTGCCNATCGTCCCTTTGATTGACGCCGCGCCGATCCCGGTCACCATCACGCCAATCTCGGTCGCGATCCCGCTCGCGCCAGTTCCGGTCGCGATCCCGGTTATCCCGCTCGCGATTTAGGTTATCCCCGTCGCGATCTACGTTATCCCGATCCCGATCCCGATCCCGGTTGTCGCGGTCGCGGTAATAATAGTCCGGACCGCGGCTCCAGCGGTCACGCTCGCGATAGAAATCGCGGTTGCGGTAATAGCGGTCCCAATAATTATCGACGCTGAAGCGGATAACCGGAATGCCGAGCGGACGGTAATATTGCGGACCGACATAGATGCGGCGTTGCTGGTAGAGGGCCTGCACGTACTGGCCGGAGACCCAGCCGCGGCCGCCGTAGAACTCGACGTCGCACCAGTTGACGTCGGAAAGGCATCCGCGGATCTCGACCGAGGAACCGACCGGTATGACTGCGACGGCAGGATATCGGGTGCTCGGACCCGCACGCATGTTGACGTTCGCCGTCGAGTAGCCCTCGGCAGCCTGCGCTATGGCGGGCGCCAGCATGAACAGGCCGGCCGCTGCGATTTTAACAAAGAGATTTTTCACGCTTCTCAGTCCTCGTTGGCACGTTTTTCAGGCAGCAATTGGCCGTGTTTCCGTGGCATGTGCCCTTGAAACAAAAGATAGAGCGATCGCCCGCAGCTGTTAGGGCGCTATCATTCATCTTATCTTTCAATGGCTTATATGTCGTCCGCGATGAACGTAGCTTGAACGGCAAATCCGCGGCGCCTGAAGCTGCAACCAATGTTTCCGACTGGAGTTGGTGCCGTTAACGCCCCGTTAACCTTTCGCGGGCAGTCTCATTGCAATACCGCTTTCTCCTTGACCACGGATGAACTGGCACTGAGATGAGCGGACGACGAAAGGCCGGTTCGAACCGGCCTTTTTGTTGTCGCGATTTTCGCATGGCGCATCCTGAAGGCGCGCCTTTCCCTCTCAGGCGGCGAGCGCCTGCAGGATCCGTACCCAGGAGCGGATGCCCTTGTGGTAGGAGACAAGCTCGTATTTCTCGTTCGGCGAATGGATGCGGTCGTCACTGAGGCCGAAGCCGACCAGCAGCGATTCCATGCCGAGCATCTTCTGGAAGTCCCCCACGATCGGGATCGACCCGCCCATGCCGATGACGATGGCGGGTTTCGGCCATTCGTCGGACAGCGCGTTCTTCGCCTTGGTCAGAACCGGCGAATCATAGGAAAGGTGGATCGCCGGCGAGCCCCCATGCGGATGGAACTCGACCGAGCAATCGGCGGGAATCTTCGTGCTGATATAGCTACGGAAAGCCCTGCGGATGGCGTCTGGATCCTGCGTGCCGACAAGCCGGAACGAAACCTTGGCCGAAGCCTTGGCGGCGATCACCGTCTTGAAGCCTTCGCCGGTATATCCGCCCCAGATGCCGTTGATTTCGGCGGTCGGCCGCGCCCAGGTGAGTTCCAGCACCGAACGGCCCTTTTCGCCGGACGGAATGGAAAGGCCGACTTCGCCGAGGAAGCTCTCCGCGGTCCTGCCGAGCGTCTCCCAGGACGCCTTGATATTGTCGGGTGTTTCCTCGACGCCGTCATAGAAGCCGTCGAGCGTGATGCGGCCTGTCACGTCATGCAGGCCGGCAAGAGCCTCGACGAGAATATGGATCGGATTGGCCGCAGCGCCTCCGAACAGACCGGAATGAAGGTCGCGGTCGGCGGCCGTCACGATCACTTCCTCGCCGACGAGGCCACGCAATGCGGCGGCGATTGCCGGCGTGTCGCGGTCCCACATGCCTGTATCGCAGACGAGCGCATAATCGGCCTTGAGCTCGGCGGCATTGGCTTCGAGGAAGGGCTTCAGGGATGGCGAGCCGGATTCTTCCTCGCCCTCGAAGAGAATGGTGATGCGGCAGGGAAGCGCGCCGTTGATCTCCTTATAGGCGCGGCAGGCCTCGACGAAGGTCATCAACTGGCCTTTGTCGTCCGAGGTGCCGCGGCCGGTCAAAATCTTGCGACCCTCGCCGAGATCCTTGATCGACGGCTGGAACGGATCGTTTTCCCACAGCTCGATCGGATCGACCGGCTGGACGTCGTAATGGCCGTAAAAGAGAACATGCGGTGCATCGGAAGCAGCGCCGGCATGGTGGGCGACCACCATCGGATGGCCAGGCGTGTCGCGCACCGAGGCCGTAAAGCCGAGCCCTTCAAGATAAGCGACGAGCCATTCCGCCGCCTTTCGGCATTCGGCCTTATAGGCGGGATCAGTGGAAATCGACTGGATGCGCAGAAGTTCGAATAGCTTGTCGAGGCTCGATGGAAGGTTCTGGTCCGCGCGCGCAAGCACCTGATTGATATCGGTCATTTTCGACTCCTTTTGAAATTCGGCCGGACGATAGACCAAACCAGAAAGGCAGGCGAGGCGGAAAAACAAAAAATCGGCGGCGCGAAAGACCGGCGGGGCATGGATCAATATCAGGAAGATTTACTGAATAATATAGAAGAGAATACTAATTCAATTTACGGTTATTTAGCATAACCTAAATAACCTGATCGAATTCAGCTGTGGGNGGGGCAGATGTTTTCGGTCATCGCATGTATTCGGGACAATCACGATTGGCGGCTGGTGATTGCGGCGGCAGCGGTCTGTCTGGTCGGCGCGATGGCGGCGATGCTGCCGCTTTCCCGCGCCCAGGAATGCGATGCCGGGCGGCGCAAACTCTGGATTGGCGCCTCGGCATTTGCTTTCGGCACCGGCGTATGGGCAACGCACTTCATTGCGATGCTGGCTTATGACGGCGGCATGCCGATCGGCTACCAGCTGGGCCTGACGGCGCTTTCCTTCCTCTTGTCGGTTGCCGGTTCGTGGGCGGCGATCCTCGTCGCTTCGGAAAGCCGCGGCAGGCTTTCTCGCGTGCGCGGCGGCGTTCTGATGGCGCTCGGCATCGCCTCCATGCACCTGACCGGCATGCAGGCGATCGAAACGCCGGCGGTAATCGTTTATGATCCCTTCATGACGCTGACTGCGGTTCTCGCAGGAGCGCTGTTGTCGAGCGCCGCCTTCCACGCTTTTTTCGAATTGAAGGGGCCGAGGCGGCTCCTCGCCTCGTCCATCACTTTCGTCCTCGCGATCTGCGCTCTCCATTTCATCTCGATGGCCAGCATCACCCTCGTACCGGATCCCGGCAAAGAGGTTCCGGCAACGGTGCTCGACGCCAGCCTGCTCGCCGCGATCGTCGTGGCGGCGGCGACGACGCTCATTCTGATTGCGCTCGCGGTGGTCTTTATCGAAAGCCACCTGACGGATCTGAGGGGGCTCGCGAATGCCTCGCAGGAAGGACTGCTGATCCTGCGGGAAGGCCGGATCATCGATGCCAATGAACGCTTTCAGGGGCTTTCCGGCTGGAAGCTTGCCGATCTTGCCGGCAAGGCGCCCTCGGCTGTTTTGACCGCTATTCAGGGGACTGGGCAGAACAAGCCAGGCGAAACGCTGCTCAACACCAGGAACGGCAAGGAGATTGCCGTCGAAGTGACCGCGAGCAGGATTGTTTATCGCGGACACAATTGCGAGGTGCTGGCGGTGCGCGATCTCACCGAGCGCAGGCAGGCCGAGGAGATGATCGAGCATCTCGCCCACCACGACGTGCTCACCGATCTGCCGAACAGGTCATTGTTCGATACCCGCATCCGGCAGGCGTTGCAGATGGCCGAACGAAAGAACAGCGAGGTTGCCCTCTTCTATCTCGACCTCGATCGCTTCAAAGCCGTCAACGATATCTTCGGTCATGCCGAAGGCGACCGCATTCTCGGCAAGGTCGCCTCGATCCTGCGCCGCGTGGCCGATGAGAGCGATACGATCGCCCGCCTCGGCGGCGATGAATTCGCCATCCTTCAGCCCGCCGGACAGCAGCCGGCAGCGGCGCAAAAGCTTGCGGCGGCGATACTCGACGAATTCGCCGCCGAGATGGACACGGCGCGTGACCCCACAGCCGTTGGTGTCAGCGTCGGCATCGCACTCTATCCGGCGGACGGCGCTGCTGCTGAAGAACTCTGCAACAATGCCGATATTGCACTTTACCGCGCCAAGCATGACGGTCGCGGCAAGGTCTGTTTCTTCGACGCGGAAATGGATAAGGCGGCACGGAACCGCCGCCAGATCGAAAGCGAACTGCGCCATGCGATCATCCGCAACCAGATCCATGTCAGCTATCAGCCGATCCTCGATGCGCTGAGCGGCGAGATTGGCGGCTATGAGGCCCTGATGCGCTGGAACCGGCCAGGTCACGGCTTGACCGAGCCCGATATCTTCATCCCGATCGCCGAGGAAAGCGGCTCGATCGTCCAACTCGGTGAATGGGTGTTGCAGCAGGCCTGCAGGGAGGCCGTGCGCTGGCCGCTGCCGTTGATGATCGCCGTCAATCTCTCGCCGGTGCAATTCATGCTGCCGAACCTCTGTGAGCGGATCGAGGCGATCCTCGCCGAAACCGGGCTTGCACCCAGCCGGCTGGAGCTCGAGATCACCGAGGCGGCCCTCATGCGCGATCGCGACCGGGTGATGACGATGTTGCTGCGGCTGCACAAGCTCGGCGTGCACATCGTCATGGATGATTTCGGCACCGGTTTTTCCTCGCTTTCCAACCTGCGTTCATTCCCTTTCGACAAGATCAAGGTCGACCGCAGTTTCACCGGCCTGTTGGAACATGATGCGGCGGCGCGCTCGATCGTGCGCGCCATCATTGGTCTTGGCCACAGCCTCGGCATGCCGGTGGTGACGGAGGGCGTGGAAACCGAAATGCAGCGCCGGATCGTCGTCGAGGAAGGCTGCGCGCAAGTACAGGGCCTTTTGCTTGGCAAGCCGGATATCGAACCGAGCGTCAAGCTTGCCGCCCACGAAAACGTCCTGACCGCGCAGATTGAAACCGGCGTGTTCTCGTTACGACACGCACACAGTGCTGGCGAATGAGCTTCTTCACAGCGCCTTGGCGTTTTCCAGAAGCCGGCGGATATATTCGAGCGTCAGCTCGCGCTCGAAGACCCGAAAACCTTTAAACAGCGCAAGGTCGGCCTCCCGCGCGATCTCGATCGCCTCGGCCTCCATGGCGCGGGCCTTCGGCGTCAGGAAGAGCAGTTGCGCCCGCCTGTCGGAGGGATGTGGACGGCGTTCGATCAATCCGTCGCGGACCATGCGCGAAAGCGTATTGGCCATGGTCGCCTGCTCGATATCGACCCGCTCGAGAAGCTGTTTCTGGGTCAGCCCGTCTTCGGCCCAGAGTTCCAGCAGAATGGGGAATTGGCCCGGAGAAAAACCCAGACCGACCGCGCGCTGGTGCAGCGAGCGGGCAAAACCCTTCGCCAGTTGGCTGGCAAGGTAGGCTCCCGAATCCATGCGGTTAAATCCCATGATTGCAAGTTAGGCTCAAAACCATGCTGGAGACAATGCAGCAAATCGCAGGCGATGCTTCATAAGATGCAAGCCGCGACGATAATTTCGAGTGGCTGGAAAAAACAAAAGTCGCCATGGCCTGGAGGTTGGCCATGGCGACTTTAAAGTGGGGACAAAGGCCCGGAGAGGGGGATAAGGCCTTTGTCCAAGCCTGACGCGGCGGGGGACAAGCCGGTAATCAGACCCGCGGCGCGATCAAGCGCCGGTGACATGGATTTGTGGCTGCGAATGTGGTTTTTCAAGGGAGAGCGATCGTTACAAATCGGTAACAGTTTGGTGAGCAGGAATAGACGGCGCTGCGCACGCTGAATCCTTTTTGCGCGCCGAACTTTATATGGACCTCGTCCAATGCCCGCGCTATCCATGCACGCATGAAAAAAGGCGATCACCTCTTCCTAATCGATGGTTCCGGATTCATCTTCCGGGCGTTTCATGCATTGCCACCGCTGACCCGCAAGACGGACGGCTTGCCGATCGGCGCCGTGTCCGGTTTCTGCAACATGCTGTGGAAGCTCTTGAGGGATGCACGCAATACCGATGTCGGCGTGACGCCGACACATCTTGCCGTCATCTTCGATTATTCTGCCAAGACGTTTCGCAAGGATCTCTACGACGCCTACAAGGCGAACCGCTCCGCCCCGCCGGAAGAGCTCATCCCGCAATTCGGCCTCATAAGAGAGGCGACCCGCGCCTTCAATCTGCCCTGCATCGAGACCCAAGGTTTTGAGGCCGACGACATCATCGCCACCTACGCCCGCCAGGCCGAGGCAGCAGGCGCCGATGTCACCATCGTCTCCTCCGACAAGGATCTGATGCAGCTCGTCAGCCCCAATGTCCATATGTATGACAGCATGAAGGACAAGCAGATCGGCATTCCCGATGTCATCGAAAAATGGGGCGTGCCGCCTGAAAAGATGATCGACCTGCAGGCGATGACCGGTGATTCGGTCGACAATGTCCCCGGCATTCCCGGCATCGGCCCGAAAACCGCCGCCCAGCTCCTCGAGGAATACGGCGATCTCGACACGCTGCTCGAGCGCGCCACCGAGATCAAGCAGGTCAAGCGCCGCGAGACGATCCTCGCCAATATCGACATGGCCAAGCTCTCGCGCGACCTCGTGCGGTTGCGCACCGACGTGCCGCTGGATCTCGATCTCGACGCGCTGGTGCTCGAGCCGCAGAATGGCCCGAAGCTGATCGGCTTCCTCAAGACGATGGAATTCACCACCCTGACGCGCCGGGTCGNCGAAGCCTGCGATTGCGATGCCAGCNNCATNGAACCGGCGGTCGTCCACATCGAATGGGGCGAGGCGGCCCACGGCCCCGATCTCAGTGCGGCGGAACCCGAACCCGTTGCCGGCGGNATCCCCGAAGTCTCGGGCGAATCCGTGCCGGTGCCGCCGCGCGCCAAGGCGAAGGCTGNCGTCGAAGGCGCCTTTTCGCCCGCCGATCTTGCCAAGGCGCGGGCTGAGGCCTTTGCGACGCTGCCCTTCGATCATACGGCCTATGTGACGATCCGCGACCTGGCGACGCTCGACCGGTGGATCGCCGATGCGCGNGCGACCGGCCTCGTTGCTTTCGATACCGAGACGACCTCGCTCGATGCGATGCAGGCCGAGCTCGTCGGCTTCTCGATGGCGATCGCCGACAATACGGCCGATCCCACCGGCACGAAGATCCGCGCCGCCTATGTGCCGCTCGTCCACAAGAACGGCGTCGGCGATCTGCTCGGCGGCGGCCTTGCCGAAAACCAGATCCCCATGCGCGATGCCCTGCCGCGGCTGAAGGCTTTGCTGGAGGACGAATCGGTTCTCAAGGTCGCCCAGAACCTGAAATACGATTACCTGCTGATGAAGCGCTACGGCATCGAGACCCGGAGTTTCGATGATACGATGCTGATCTCCTACGTGCTCGACGCCGGCACCGGCGCGCATGGCATGGATCCGCTCTCGGAAAAATTCCTCGGCCATACTCCGATCCCCTACAAGGACGTGGCCGGCAGCGGCAAGGCGAACGTCACCTTCGATCTGGTCGCCATCGACCGCGCCACCCATTATGCCGCCGAAGATGCCGACGTGACGCTGCGCCTCTGGCTGGTGCTGAAGCCCCGGCTGGCGGCGGCAGGGCTGACCAGCGTCTATGAGCGGCTGGAGCGACCGCTATTGCCGGTGCTGGCGCGCATGGAAGCGCGCGGCATCACCGTCGACCGGCAGATCCTGTCGCGCCTGTCCGGCGAGCTGGCCCAGGGGGCCGCGCGCCTCGAGGACGAGATCTACGTGCTGGCCGGCGAGCGTTTCAATATCGGCTCGCCGAAGCAGCTGGGCGACATCCTGTTCGGCAAGATGGGCCTTGCCGGCGGCAGCAAGACGAAAACCGGCCAATGGTCCACCTCCGCCCAGGTGCTCGAAGATCTGGCTGCCGCCGGTTTCGAGCTGCCGCGCAAGATCGTCGACTGGCGCCAGCTCACCAAGCTGAAATCGACCTACACCGACGCGCTCCCCGGCTATGTCCACCCTGAGACCAAGCGGGTGCATACCTCCTATTCGCTGGCATCGACGACGACGGGGCGCTTGTCGTCCTCTGAGCCGAACCTGCAGAACATTCCCGTGCGCACCGCCGAAGGCCGGAAGATCCGCACCGCCTTCATCTCGACGCCCGGCCACAAGCTGATCTCTGCCGACTACAGCCAGATCGAGCTGCGCGTGCTTGCCCATGTGGCCGAAATCCCGCAGCTGACCAAAGCCTTCGAGGACGGCGTCGACATCCACGCCATGACGGCGTCGGAAATGTTCGGCGTGCCGGTCGAAGGCATGCCGGGCGAGGTCCGTCGTCGCGCCAAGGCGATCAATTTCGGCATCATCTACGGCATCTCGGCCTTCGGCCTTGCCAATCAGCTTTCGATCGAGCGTTCGGAAGCCGGCGACTACATCAAGAAATATTTCGAGCGTTTCCCCGGCATCCGCGACTATATGGAAAGCCGAAAGGCCATGGCGCGCGACAAGGGTTATGTCGAGACGATCTTCGGCCGCCGCATCAACTATCCGGAAATCCGCTCGTCCAATCCGTCCGTGCGCGCCTTCAACGAGCGTGCGGCGATCAACGCGCCGATCCAGGGCTCGGCTGCCGACGTCATCCGCCGGGCGATGATCAGGATGGAGCCGGCGCTTGCCGAAGTCGGCCTTGGCGATCGCGTCCGCATGCTGCTGCAGGTGCATGACGAACTCATCTTCGAGGTCGAGGATGACGATGTCGAAAAGGCGATGCCGGTCATCGTCTCGGTCATGGAAAACGCCACCATGCCGGCGCTCGAAATGCGCGTGCCGCTGAGGGTCGATGCGCGCGCCGCCACCAATTGGGACGAGGCGCACTAATGCATGTCGCCCAAAAGTGCGCGGCGGTTTTGGGACAACGACATGCATCAAACAAAGACCCGAAGCACGTCGCATCAATCAGATTCGACGCGACGCGCTTAGCCACCTCTTCAAAATTGGCAAAGATTTTTCCGCTTAGCGCAAGCCATTGAAAGTGCAGCAATTTGCCACCAGGAGCCGTGTCGGAACGGTACGGAAGGAAGGAACTTATTAACCTTCCTTTTCTATCCCGGTAGGGTCGTAATTTGCCAAGCATGAGTGAGTAGCGGACGCATGCGTTTTCCCAGAACCAATTTGA
>Ga0055526_1002340_pt1 | contig 12879 bp, 18 predicted proteins | sample AraplaCol_mMF_r2_FD_55013 | JGI IMG/M metagenome (GOLD analysis project Ga0055526, IMG submission 55013) | Arabidopsis root microbial communities from North Carolina, USA - plate scrape MF_Col_mMF_r2 | ecosystem: Host-associated > Plants > Roots > Endosphere | place: USA: North Carolina... | reverse complement strand
AAGCCGTTCTCGACACCGGTACAGGCAAAGGGAAGTTCAGAGCGTGGGGGAAGATCGATCTGGACAGGGCGATCGACCAGGAAGCGTAAGCGGCGTGCCGGAGGCATACTGATGGTGCCTGTGGAACCCTAGCCTGTACCGAAGAGCCAGCTGCCCCTATCTGAGCGCCGCGCTCGGCGAGAATTTTCCGCAAAACTAGTTGATCGCGGCCGCTAAAGTTTGGAATGACCGGCTCGACGCTTGGAAAGCCGAGCGACCCCGCCATGCAGCCGGTCGAGACGCTATCAAAATACGGCGACGCCCCTCATCTTCTTCAGTTCGAACCCGCGGTTTGGCAGATCCTGTGTCCATTCCGGCACGAAGCCGATGCCAAGACCGGCTGAGACCAGCGACACCAGCGAGAAGGTGTCGTCGCAGGTATAGGCGACATTGTCGGTCAGATCGTACTCCTCGAACTTCTCGGTAAAGTACCGCTCGCTGTAGGAGCGGTTCTGGCGGGAAAAGGAGATGATCTTTTCAGAGCGCAGATCCTCGAGATCAATCTCGCATTCCAGCGTGCTCGACAGCCGAGATATGAACGAAGGCGTCAGCGCCGCCGTTGTCAGGCTGGATGAAGCCGAAGCCCTTGGTGGAATTGAACCATTTTACTGTGCCAGTGGTCATGATGAACCCTTTCAAGGATCGCGTTGGAGGAGCGCGGAAGGAAGCTCCGGCAGTAATAAGGCGCAACATCATCTGAGAGGCTAGACCATCTTTTCGACTTGGGGTGTCGACGCCCAGTGACACCTAATTTGAATGGCGGCTGATAGTTGGTCCACCGCATTTTGCTGGTCGTTTTTTACCTATCCGCCTGATACATGGAAGCTTCTGTGGGTATACGCCACCATTTCGGCAATCGAGATGGTGGCCCGACTGAAGGGCTTCCGATGGGCTGGAAAACGCCAAAGTTCGAATACGTAAACGGATACAAGATCGTCGAGCTCGAAGGGCCAACCTTCAAAGTCTTCGACGGTGATCGCCAGATCGGTGACGAGTTTCCGTATTCTGGGGAAGCCGCCGCCTATGCGAACTCATTGCCAAAACGCATCGCGCAAAAGTAGGCGAGACAAAACTTTTAACTCCTTCTTCCCTGGAACAGCTCGGATGATCCCTGTTTTTTGCGGATCAAGTCCGACCCTGAGCGGGCCACGAGGGAACAAGGTCGTGAGGAAAAAGAAATGCTGACCTCCGACTGCAGCGCGCGGCTTTCGCCTGGTCTCACACTACTATCCTAGCCAGATCCAATCAAAAGCCTGAGGATGAAAGCGAACGGTCGCTGACTATGATGAAGAGGNCGCCGGCGCGGCGACCTGCCGCATAACCGCTCGACGCCCGACCCGCCGTAGATATCGGATGCCTATATCAGTGCAGCGTGCCACTGATGACCATATTCGAGACGAATGCCGACAAGAGCTTCTGGTCGAAATGACCGGGAGAGTTCATCATCATATTGATGGCCTCGGCCTGTGAGAAAGCCGGCTTGTAGGGGCGGACGGTTGTCAGTACCTCGTAGACGTCGCAAATGGCAGCAACGCGCGCAACGTAAGGGATCTTCCTTCCAGAAAGGCGATCGGGATAACCGCCGCCATCATACCGCTCATGGTGAAAACGACAGATGTCGAGTACTTCAGGCGGCGCCGAGCCTGCTTTCGCCACCATCTCGTAGCCCTTTTGCGGATGGGTGCGAACGAGATCCATTTCCTCGGCAGTCAGTTTGCCCGGTTTGTTCAGAACGTCATCAGGAATGGCCATCTTTCCGAGATCGTGCACAAGACCGCCAAGACCCAGAACGCGGACCTCGTTTTGCCCGTGACCGAGGCAGCGCCCGAATGCGATCATCAGAGCGCTGACCGCGAGCGAGTGGAGGAATGTGGTCTCATCCTTCTCCTTCAGCTTGGCAACAGCAACCAGCGCGCCGGTGTTGTCGAGCGTCTCCAGCATGATGCGCTCCACCGCACTGGTTGCTGCCTCATCTGCAAAATAACCGTTTACGCGAGCATCCTGTAGCATATGACGAAGATGCGGTCCGACCTCCTGAATGGATTGTCTGGCGCGATTGATCTCTCCACGTGAAAATACGTTCAGCAACTGGGCCTGGAAGCTCGCCGAAAGCTCCCGGGTCGGAGCTCCTACGACATCTATGCCTTTCGTAATGTCGATGACCACGCTTCTGACATGGCTGCCAGCAAGCCTTCTGACATCATCTCCCTTCGAGACCAAGAAAGGCCTGAAGCGGGCAGCATCGATCTCGGTTGCGAATTCCATGTCGTTGATGAACATGCCGACCCGGAGCTGATTCAGTGGGATGCGTTTGAGCATGTATGATCTTCCTGAAAGTCTCGCACTATTAATGAAATGAACAGGAATATGTCTTAGCTGGAGTACAGAAGGGGCTCCGAAAAGGGCCCACCTCGTATCGGCCGCTGGCCGTGCGCATTCAGGAACTGTCCCGCCTTCAAGCCGTCCATCGCTCCTGCGAATAAGTAGCCCTGACCGAGCTTGCAACCAGATGTTTCAAGACGGTGTGCTTGATCTTCATCCTCGATACCTTCCGCCACCACGCGAATACCAAGCTCGGCTGCGATCGAAAGCAACCCCCTGACAATCACCATCCCGGCGTCACCCAGTCTCGTTCGGTCGATGAAGGATTTGTCGATCTTGATGATGTCGACAGGGACGGTCAGCAGATGGGTCAGGGAGGCGTAACCGGTCCCGAAATCATCAAGTGCGACTTTCAGGCCCTCGGATCGCAGGGCGTTGATTTGATCCGCCACCACGTGGTCTCGCTGTCCGAGATAAACGGATTCCGTCACCTCCAGAATCAAGTGATCAAGAGGGACACCCGCCTCTTCGAAGATCCGGCATATCTTCTCTCGTAGTCCTCCCTTGCGGAAGTCGGCGGCTGAGAGGTTGACACCGACATGCTGTAGAGGAAGCGACTCGTCGAGCCATGCGCGCATATCCGCGGCAACCCTGCTCAACATCCGGTCTGTCAGCGCCGATGCGACATGGGCGTCTTTGGTCGCCTCATGAAAATGAGCGGCCGCGATGACGTCGCCGGACGGGGTCCTCATCCGGCACAAGGCCTCCAGGCCGACGGCCTCTCGCGTGTCGAGCCGCACGATCGGTTGATAGTAGGTCTCGATGCGGTTTTCCGACAGCGCAAGGCTAACGTCCCTTACTGCGCGGAAGCGGCGCGTCAACGCTGTTCCGAGACCTGAATGGAACGCGATAAATTGTCCGCGGGCATGCTCTTTGGCGTGGTAAAGCGCGATATCGGCATTTTGCCGGACCTGCTCGGGATCCACGCCACCTGTCGCCAAGGCACCGCCGAGTGTCACGGCCGGAAAGACGACGTGGCCCGCGCACTCCGTGGGAGGTTCAAGTACGCTTAGGATCTCAGCAGCTTTACGCTGCAGATCGAGTTCCCCTTCACCGACAAGGATGACAGCGAATTCGTCGCCACCGAGCCGATAGGTCTGTTCCCTTCCTGCGGCTGCAGCGATCCGTTCTGCCACGACGCGGATCAGAGCATCGCCGGCGGCGTGACCAAAGGTATCGTTGGCCAGCTTCAGATTGTCGACGTCGGCTACAAGGATTCCCCAGCCGTTATTAGGAGGCAGCGGCGAGGTTCGAAGAGCAAGATCGAAGGCAGTTCTGTTCCGCAGCCCCGTAAGTCCGTCCGTATAGGTCAGACGCTGACGCTCCGCCACCCGTTCCTCACGCTCGATTGCAATGGAGCAGAGATGCACACAAGCGTCCACGATCGTTTGCTCAAGCTTGCTTGGGCCACGGTTCTCCCGGTAGTAGAAGGCGAATGTGCCGACGACGCGGTCGCCGCTCTTGATAGGGCTTGACCAACAAGCCTTCAGGCCGAGCGCGAGGGCGAGTGCCGTGTGATCGGTCCACCTGGGATCGGTTTTTATGTCGGTGACGACGACCGGCGATCCAAGGTAGGCGGCGGCCCCGCAAGACCCCGACGAGAGTCCGACTTTGAGGTTATCGACCGCGTCCGAATACGATTTTGGGAGAGACGGAGCCGCAAGTGTCGACAAGCTAGCGCCATTTGATCTGAGGACAGTGACTGTGATACCGGGAATCGCGGCTTCGACCTTTGTACACAGCACCGAAAGCGTGGTCGGCAGCGGTTCGCCTTTGGCAATCATTTCAAGAATGGCATTCTGCAATTCTAGGATCATCATGGGGCATCTCGAAAATGTAGCCCTCCTTAACAGCTGCAATTTCAGATCAAGTTACCGTATCGATTAAATGTTGATCGATACTGTTGAATGTAGCCTCGAGCGGCTCCTCGCCCCGCGCCTCGATGACGTCCACGTTCGGAGTTCTGACCGCTCGGCATTGTGGGGTCACCCCGCCTGGAACCGACGCACCGAGTACCGAGACTGCGACAGGGGCCGCTCTGCGTGGCAGCCTGCGTCATCCCATGGGTTTGTAGCTGGTGGTACAGCCAGATCCTCATATTATGCCGCGGCAACCATTCTCCGGGTCGTGTCTATGATTATGGAGTGATCATTGGGCTTGCCAAAAACCTCCCATCCACCCGCAACATCTCATCCGTCATGTGCCTGTGACCCGACGTGACACTGACTGGCGCCCATCAATCCCTCACCGCAGCTGCGAGTTTCAGGCCGTCGATGCTGCCGGGCAGGTCGATGTCCGTGAACATGATGCGAATATCAGAATGGGCATTCAAAAAATCGACGGCTTCATCGCTGTCGATCACCACGACCCGCACTTTGTTCTGGGTAACCGCGTCCTGGACGATCTGGCCAAATTCCCCGGGAGAGATCTCATTGGGGTTGAAGTCGCGCAGGATGAGCTTGCCGTCCTTATGGAACTGTCGCAGCTCCATGCCCAGCCCCTCGGACCGGCGGAAGAACGTTTTCCAGACGTTCTTCGAAGAGGAACAGCGCAACACTCTCCCCACGTTCAAGCGCTGCGGTCGCATAAAGCGACGACATCGTCGACTTTCCGGTGCCGGACTGACCAATGACCAAAGTCGTGGTTCCGGCCTCTTGACCACCACCAAACATGTCGTCGAGTTCGGCGACACCGGATTTGATGAGTTGTGGCTTTGATCCTTCCGAATCCGTGCTCGGCATGATCCGCGGAAAAACGACGACCCCCTCGCCTTCGCGAATCGCCATGTCGTGGTACCCGTCAGCGACCGGTACCCCGCGCATTTTAGAAACCTCGACGCGGCGGCGGACGCCACCATATTCCTCGAGGGATTTGTCGAAGCGGATTACGCCGTGGGCAAGCCCCTCGACTTCCTCGCCGCTGCGGTCATTGGCCGAGTTCTGGGTGTCGAGGAGAAGCGCGACGACGTCCTGTTTGGCCAGGAACGATTTAAAGCCGATCAACTCGCGGCGGAACCTCGGCGAATCGCCCGTGATCAGCCGGATCTCGAGAAGCGAGTCATAGACAAGCCGGCGAGGCTTGTGCTCCTCGATTGCGGCTTCNATAGCCTTCCGCGTTTCATCAAGCCTCAGATCCGCCGTCAGAAAGATACTCTGATCGTCCGCTTCGTNAACCGCCCCAGATGTTGATAGTTCTTCAATGCGGATACCGTCCAGCGTCCAGCCGTGGGACAAAGCAATGGCTTCAAGCTCAGCGGCAGACTGGGAAAGTGTGACGTAGATGCAGCTTTCGCCGGCTTCCACACCAGCACGCAAGAATTGCAGTGCGGCCGTAGTTTTGCCCGAGCCGGGCGCACCCTGGAGCATATAGAGGTTCGATGCGGGCAAGCCGCCACGCAGGACCTCGTTCAGACCCTCGATTCCGGTGCTGACAATGGACGGCATTTTTCGTTTTGGCATCTCGGTCTTCCGTTGCAATGATGGGTGCGTGTCGATGTCGATGGCGCGCATCGTCCTTGGAAGAAGCCGCGCNGTTGTTATATTTTGCTTTTCCAAAACATCAATGACATCACTCTGAAAGCTGCGCTACGAGATGAANCAATTGCGATTTAGGGGGTGTTANGTTGCGCTCTGATCGGCCGCCACAGAATCCTTGAGGGAATGCGGGGACCTGACCGGTGCTGTTGCAATTTTGTGCAAAATTCCACCATGGGTGGCTGGCGGCGACTGCTTGTGATTACGCCATTNATATACTGAACCCGACGGCTATGTCAGCATTTCCCGGTTTGAAGCGAGGATTGGCATCGCCGGGAGAACGCCCCCCGCCCCGCGCGGCACCTCCTTGGAGATTAAGCGTACCTTTTTCGCCTACGATCTCAAATCGAAACGGCGCTTCGGGAGTGCGCCCCCCTGCGACCTCTATGCATACGGAAACGCCTTTAGCCGTGGCGCCTTGAAACAGGAGATGGTCATACGTTGTCCGCCGGTGGATTTCCTTCTGCTCGCCGAGCGCGATTGAAGGATACTGGCGCGACACCATGCTGTTGGAGGCAACGGGCTCGCCCAGAAGGTTGAATGCCAGATCGAGCGTATGGGCGCCCTGTATGGTGATGAGGTTGGCGAAGTTTTGCGGGTCCTCGAGATAAACGTATGGGTCACGAACCTCTGGTCCAAAGCCGGCGGTCGATGAATAGATGTTTGCGCTCAGCAGGCGGCCGATGGCGCCGCCTTGCAGCAGCTCGCGGGCGCGTTTGACCGTCGGGCTGCCTCGTAATTGCAAACCGATCGCCGTGTGAACGTTGGCGGCGTCTGCAGCCATGCAAAGCTCTTCCGTTGACGCTGTCCGACCAAGCCTTATCGGCTCCGGTGTGAGCGTCGGCAGCGGGGCGGACGCCGTCGGCGAGAACCCGAACGAACGGGTCAGCACCGGTCGCCTTCTTGGCGTCCACGACGAGAATGTCGAATCGAGCATCAATATAGGCGTCTGCTTTATCGGCCACGGCGGCATCGCCGAGCTTGGCGGCGACGACAGCCTTGCGGATCGCGGCGTCGGAGAGACCAGTGGTCTTGACGTCCTTGGCGATGACCGCAGCGGCTGCGATGAGATCGCCACGCTGCTGGACACGCTTGTCGAGATCGGCGTCGGAAAGCACCTTGGCCTTCAGGCTGTCGATTTCGGCATCCTTCTTGGCGAGCTCGCTGTCTTTTGCAGCGATTACGGCGACGTGCGCGGCGTCTGCCGTGCCCAGCTTGGAGCGGGCATCCGCAAGCAGCTGCTGCAGCGTTGCGATAACCGTGGCACCCTGATCGGTTACTTCAACCGGGATGGCGTCGACGGTAACCGTCTTCAGGGGCATGATCGTTTCCTTTGTCGGGTTGTGATCAGGGGTGACGGGGCTGATGCCCCAATTCGCACCGTCACCGATGCGAGCCTTTGAACCAGCCCGGGCGCGATCGACGACGGTCGGGTGGTTGATTTTGATATTGGTCTGCTGTGCGTGGAACTGCTGGCCGTCCGGCGTGACACCGTCGCCCCATACGAGCTCGCAGACATAGCCGGCGGAGAGTTCCCGCTTGCCGCCTTCGACGCCCTTGATTGCCGCTACGTCCTTAAGGATGAGCGGGAGATAGACCCACTCCCCGTCGCGCTTGGCGGCGGTGCTGACCTCGCCGACGGCCAGATCCTTCCAGTGCTCCGCGGTGACCGCGTCCTTCGGGTGATCCAGACAATTCCGGCTTGCCGACCTCATCACCCGTATAGAGCTGGATGCCGGTCCGAACTGCCTTCGCTTCGGCGGCAAGGTAGCCGTCGTCGGTCCGCCGCGTTCCCGCGATGGTGACAGCATCAGTAAAGTTCATGGCTTCGCTCCCCGCTTGTCTAGAGCCGGTTAGGTGGGCGTTCAGATTTCAGGCGGGGAACCCATATCCGGACCAAATTGATGGCCGAGGGAACCTTCTGCTTCGTCGGAAGTAGGGTGTACGGGACGTTCGATGGACTCCTGACCTGCGTTCGAGCGTTCCTGTTTCCAAGTCCCTTAAATTAGCCCGCTTCGGCGGGCTCTTTTTCGATCGCATAATGGCCCTTATTGCAGGCCGACCTTCGGTCACGAAGCCGAGAAAACTCCTTTAAATTGCATTATATTCATGATACACCTCTGATATCGACCGAATTTGTGCACTTCCCCAAGTGCAAGTTCGGAAGAGCAATGCACGGCGCGTAGTCGCGCCTGCGTGATTGGTCGGTACCCGACTGCAGGAGGGCGTCACCCCTCGTCCTCCTGCTCCTCTCAGCGCGGCGCTTAGCGCTGGCCGAAAGCTTGACTGTCACGCAAATTTACAAAACCTCCGGTAGACTTCCAAAATCTGGCCAGTAGACTTCCGCGCGCGCTGATGCTGCACTATCAGCGGGAGAAGGGCTCTTTATTCCTAACTCAGAGACCCTTCTCCGTTTTTCTCCAAACGCACAATCGGCGCTAGCTCGTCTCCACCTTTTTCCTACGGTCACTTCCCCTTGTCGATAGATCGTCACCGACCTATCTGATCGAACCCGTTCGGACTTGTTCAAGTGAGGATGGATGAGCCATGCTGTGGTGGATCTTGTACATTTACCTCTCCTTGCAGGTTTTTATTGCTGCAGGGATTTTGCTCTTGCTGGTGAGGGCCAAACTCAAGGCATCAGAAAGTGTGGGCAACGCTCGGTCAGCGCCGATGCAGCGCGAGGATCAGCAGCAAGCCTACCAGTGATCAGTGCTCGATTTCGGCGCCCGGCCACGGGAGATGACGTTACTTGCACGACTTTTTCTTCCAAGGACGCTGGAAAAACTCTGATCTTTTCTTAAGTCTCACTCTGCTGAAGTGCCCTCAGCTTTCAGCTGGAGAGCAGTTGCTCGCGAAGCTGCTCTCCTGAAACCCGCCGTGACCTCCGGCGGGTTTCGCATTTCAAGCCGCCAACTGCCACGCCGCGCGCGGGCTCGCGATCTTCCGAATGACCGGCGCCCCGATCGTGGCAACGCCAGTCCCGCCCGTATTGCACAGGTGCCTCAAGATCAGCAGGTTATCGAGCCGGATGTTCGTCATCGTTAGCCCCGTCGGCAGCCAGAGTTTCGAGCCGCAGACGAGCGATCTTCCACGCCCGCCGATGTAGTTGTCCCGTCGTCCAGCCGCCGCCGGTTACGGTGACGGTGTTGCCGATCTGGACTGGTCCGCGAATTGAACCATCCAGGTAATCCCAGCCTGCCCAGTCGTTGAGCTCGACCGGGATCTGGATCTTGAGCCAGTCGCCGGCGACGAGGCCGAGCGTTGCGAGACTGAGGTTGGCCGGCAGCCCGTACGTCACGGTATGAACGGCGGCCGCGTCGTTGACAGGTGTGATCGTGATGACCTGCTTCTCGTTGCCGGCCGCCACCACTTCTTGCTGGCGACATAGGTCGAGGTGCCGGTGCCGCGCACCAGGCGCATGCCGGTGGCAACATCGCCGGTGACGTTGGTCTTGGAGCCAGCAATTCCGGGCGTGCCCTTCGGCGGGAAGATGTTGTAGGCGGCAAGCAGGTCGAGCGACCTCGTCTCACCTGCATCGGAGCGCTTCGCCATCAAATCGGGCTTCGGGTGAAGCCCGTCGACGAACATTGACGCGGCGATGCCGGAAGCCGGGCCATCGAGGGCAAGTGTGTTGCAGAGCACGACGCCATTACGGCCGGCTTGGGCGAGAATCCACCTATTGATGACATCAAGGATGCCAGGCCAGGCTGGATCGTCAACGCCTGGCTGATCGTCGAGCGTGCTGGTCCAGCTCAGTGTCTGCAGGATCACGTAGACCCAGCATCAACGATGCGCTGCACCTGCGTATCGAAGGGCAATGATCGCCGCCAAGCTACGACCGCGGACGATATCGTTATAGCCGATATCGACATAGACGATGTCCGGCTTCTGGCTCAGAGAGTAGGCCGTCCGCGCGAGCGTGCCCGGGAACTGCGCCTCAAGCCCGGGGACAGAAAAGAGGCAGTCGCCTGACTTGCCGGCCATTGCCCCCGAGAAGGCCGCGAATGAGCCAGGCGCGAAAAACGGACTGTTCAGCTCGGCGAACATGTCGAGGTTGAAGCGGCCATCAGCTGCCTTGATCCAAGAAAGGACGGTGCGTTGGTTCTCGTAGAAGCCGGTATGGCCGTTGGTCGCCGTTTGGCCGGCCGTATAGGTCTGCGCTGCTCCGAGGCCGATGAAGCTATGGCCGAGGCCCATGACTTTGGAGCCCGTCGCGAGCGGCAGGGTCCGCAAGGGCACGATGCCCCGTTGCTAAATTGCTTGATGGACAATTCCTGGACATACTCGACTATTAGTTGTCGAGTAAGATCGGCATACTCGTCACCAAGGAGGAACTCATGGCACTCTACAAAGACGGAAATCTGGTGCGTAAGGCTGACGCCGGGTTAGGAGCCTTCGACAAAGAGTGGAAGCCGGGCGAAACTCCAGATCATGCTGGGATATAAGTTGATCCTTGACCAGAACGTCAAGATTGAAGCCCTGTCACTGGAAGTCCGGCGCCTAACGCAGGCGGTTGAGACTACCGAGGTCGTCATGGTCGACCACCAGCGCCTTACGATCGCCGAGATCGAGCATCGTGTCAAAACTCCACTACCCCGCGGGCCACACAACGACAATTGATAGGCTGACCTGGCGGAAGACCTTCTTCGGCTCCCGTCGGCTCTCCCCATTTGTACGTGTTGCCGTCCAGCTTCTTGTGCAGCGGCCGAACACGCTCATCGTGCGCCGTCAACCAGACGTATGAAGTAACGCCGGCCTGCTGCTGCCTGATCTTGTTTAGATCCGAATTGAACTTGCCCGTCTGGTCCCGAGCGATGAGCCGAGCCCGCCGATCGGTGATCCCGAACTGTGCTTGAAGCGACTTCCGGAGCGTCGTCACCGAATTGCCGGCGATGCNGNTGGTATAGACCGTCTGCTCTATCCGCTTCACGATGTCGTCGGATAGGCTCTGGATCAGCGATGTGTTGCGGGCGACTNCCGCCTGCAGGTAATCGGCCAGATCCTCGTCCCGCACGACCGCAGAGAGGTTGATGCCAAGTGCCCGTTTGGCCGTTGCCATGAACGCTTCGGTGTGCCAGTGTCGGCCAGTGTCTTTGCCGTCTTAGCATTCATCTTGCCGATCTCGGCCTGCTCCTTCTCGGTCATCTGCTTGAGCGGTGACCCGATGATGAGACCGATGAGCCGGACGATCAACAGCAGACGCTCCATTCGTAGAAGACTTCGGCCGGCCGCCAGTTCAGCGAGGACGCGCTCTTTCGTGATGGCGAGCTTGTCGATCGCCTTTTCAGTGGCTTTCCGGTCTATCGTCTGCTCCCACTCAAGAAGCTCGGCAACGCGTTGTACGATGTTGTCTTTATGCTGTAGGCGGGACGCATTTCCCCGGTCAGGTTTGAAGCCGGCCTCCGCATATGCGTCATCTGCTGTCTTGCCTTTGAAGAGAGCCTGAGCAAATTTCTCATGCCGTGGATTCTTTAGGACTGGCATGCATCACCAATTGGAGGAAAAGTGAAGAACATAGTCGAGGACTTCAAAGAGCAGCTATGGCGCATCGTCGAAATGAATGGCGCCGAGATAATTTCTGAAGAGTTCATCCCGCTATCGAACGCGACTGAAGCCCAAATCATTGCAAGGATCGAGAGAATGGCCAAGAGGCACTTGTCGGAGCGAGAAATCGCTGAGTCACCGTCTCTCTACAAGGCCGATCGCGATGAAGGCAAAGGCGATCGCCTTATCTACATGGCGGGAGAGAACCCGTACATCATCGCCAGCCTATGGCGCGCTGACGAGCTCTCCTAAAGCGCCCGCCATATCCCCTCACCCGGAGGCTGACAAGATTGGCATGCGGTGAGGAAAGCGGTAGCCATGCAGGCGACGGCTATGCCGAACAGGACAGCAATCACGGTGCGTCTCATATCGCTCTCCAAATAGCCTGCATTCTCTCACGCGCTGCTCGGTAATGCGCCGTTAGCTCAACCAGAAAGAATCGATGGCTAAGGGTCAAGCTAGAAGCAATTATAAAAGGTACGAGGCCGCCCCTGCCGCAGCGCCGGCTACTCAGGGGCCAAGGCCGTGGAGTTCAGTAAGCACAAGAAACCCTGAGCTATTTCATCCTCTCCGATCTGCTCGTCGGGGAAGGCTTAAGCCTCACACGCAGACGCGCTCCCGAGCGATGGTGGGCTCGATGGAGCCGGAGGGTAATCCGCGCGTCGGCTCCTGCCGTTTTGGCGGTTCTTCCCTATAGACATTGTGGGCCGCATCGAGGTCGACCAAACCAGGTCAGGTAACGAAAATCAGTGACGCTGGAACGGCGGCTTTGCCTCGTGAATACGCAGGCGCATCATGCCGCAGCAGGGCTGGGAGGCGACGGCGAGAGAGGCGTTGCGCAATGCCGAAGAGCACTCCGACAAGCTTAAAGAGGCTTGGAACGCATCGTGAGCAACGGGGTAATTCATCTGCGCCAGCGCGCACGTGATGTCGAGCACCTATGCTCCGTCCCGGGCTGCGGGAAATGGGGAGGCTTTGGTTTTTCCGCCGGCAAGGCCGTGGAGACGCGCTGGTGGTGCTCGCGCACTATCCGCACTGGGAATCGGGCCAAAGAAGCGGCAGAGAATGTTCAGGCGGTTTGAGGTGCACTTTTGGACTATGGTGGCCCTTCTGGCAGGATATGGCTTGTACGGACTGGGCAAGCTGATCGTGGTGTGTTGGGTCAATTGATCTTCAGCAATGATGGCAATTTCGGGAATTGGAACTTTCAGCGTGGTTCTGCGTTTCACGCGCAAATCGCGCGGAGTGGGGGTTCGTTTGCGCGGTCCACCCACGCGCTTTTTGAGTGGCCGATCAATTAATCTTCAGCCAGTGGCGAATAGCAGAGACGGTGCCATCACCAGTATAGGCAACGATACCGCCGATCGTCAGGCCGGCG
>Ga0055526_1002293_pt1 | contig 13057 bp, 10 predicted proteins | sample AraplaCol_mMF_r2_FD_55013 | JGI IMG/M metagenome (GOLD analysis project Ga0055526, IMG submission 55013) | Arabidopsis root microbial communities from North Carolina, USA - plate scrape MF_Col_mMF_r2 | ecosystem: Host-associated > Plants > Roots > Endosphere | place: USA: North Carolina... | reverse complement strand
GAACGCAGGCTGAGGCTGACGACGGCCGGCCCGTCCTGCGGCGCCAGCACCAGGTGTGCCGCACCCTTGTCGAAATACTCCGCCAGCTCTTCGATGTGCTGGCCGACGCCGCCGCCGGAACCGTGCGACACGTGCAGCACTTTCGGCAAGCTCAGGGTCGCCAGCAGTTGCAGGTAGCGTTCGACGCGTGCCGAACGAACCGGGTCGCGCTGGATGAAGGCCTGGACGTCGGCATGATAGTTCGGATGCAGGCTGTCGAGCACGCCCATCGCACGATCAACCAGGGCCTGCTTGTCGGTGGAGAANCTGACGCCGCCTTCATGGAAGGCATACATATTCGGCGACAGGATATTGAGCCAGCCGGCCTTGATCGCGCGCTGGCACAGGTCGTTCTCTTCGCCGTAGCCGCGGCCGAACTTCTCGGCATTCAGGTAGCCGATCTGGTCCAGGCAAGCGCGGCGGATGAACATGCAGAAGCCGATGCCGGTCGGCGCCGAGATGCATGGCAGCGTCGATTGCCGGAACACGGCGTCGATCGTATGCACGTCGAGATCGAAGGCCTGCGGATTTTCTTCCAGGAAGTTGGGGAAGCTGCAGATGGTGGCATTGTTCGAGAACGGTGTCACGGTCGCGACACGCGGGTGCGAGTAGGCCTCGACCTGCAGGCGTTTCAGCCAGTCGGCAGGAACGATTACATCGCTATTGAGCAGTACCACGTCCTGCGACGGGAAATGCGCCATGCCTCGGTTGACGGTGCCCACAAAGCCCAGGTTGACCGGGTTCTCCAGCACTTCGAAACGTCCCGGCCAGATCGCCACCAGCGATTCAAGCATGGCTTGCATGCCCTGGTCCGGGCTGCCGTCGTTGATGGCCAGCAGCTTGGCGCCGTCCATTGCCAGCACGCCCGGCATGGCCGCCTCGATACAGCGACGCGTCATGTCGATGCCGCGATAGACCGGCAAGATTACCGACACGGTATGGCTCGGTGCGATCGGGTCCGGCACGACGATGTCGGCCGGCNCTGCCGCGACAGGGGCTTGCGCTTCGACTGGCGCAATGGCCGCGGCGGGCGCCGGGCCGTCCTTTTTCAAGCCCAGCATCTTTTGGAACGGGTCCGCGGCGCCGGCGATGTCGCCGCGCAGTACGCGTCCGATCCAGCGGTAGGGCTTAGTCAGCCACCAGGAACGCGAGTTGATGATGCTCAGGAACGCGGCCTCGCGCTGGCGCAGCATTTCGCGCAAATGGCCGTTTTCCGCGTCNCGGCTGTTGACGTTCTGGCGCAGTTCAGCCAGCGGGCCGGCTTGTTCGTCGAGTTGCCGCTTCAGTTCGCCAACCGCGGCGTCGCGTTCGCCGATCACCTTCTGCTGGGCTTGCACGGTCGTATCGCGTTCGCCAATCACCTTCTGCTGCGCCTGCACGGTCGCATCGCGTTCACCGACCACCTGCAGCAAGGTCTGCACCTGCTGGTCGCGTTGGGTGAACAGTTCCTGGGAATATTGCAACTGCGCATCGCGCTCCGCCAAGGCGTGCTGCATCTGCTGCAACTGCATCGCCCCTTCACCAATGCCTTGCTGCAGTCCGGCGATAGTCTTGTCGCGCTCGCCGATGATATAGCGCAGGTGTTCGACTTCAGTCACNCGCTCCTTCACTGCCTGGGCCAGGGTCTGCATCGGCAGCTGATTGTGGCGGCCCCAGTCCGTGAACAGCGACGCAGGGCGACCGGTGACGGCCTGCTGGATGTCAGCCTCGATGGCGNTGTAACGGGCGTAGTCGGCATCCNGCAAGGACACGCCCAGTGCGGCCAGCACGGCGTCGATGAATTGCTGGCGCGTCAGGCTAACCGTTTCAGGNGTCGGGCGACCAAAGCGCGTCATGGCATTGATCAGGGCCAGCAGGGAGCGGAACAACANATGCCCGAACTCGATCGGCAATTCCAGCTGCCATTCGGTGTCGATCAGCGCCGGGCTGCCATCGCGGCGCAGCACGATGTTTTGCGGAATGACGTCAAAGAAGCGCCCTGGTACTTCCGCATAGGGCGANGCCACCTGGCTGTCTGCCGTGAACGCTCCGAACTGGGCCAGGATTGCCAGATANCGCCGGATGAATGCCGCGACCTGTTGATAGGTCCAGCCGTCGTGCATGACAATGCGCATGAACTCCAGCGTCAGCACCGTGCCGGACACGTACTCATCCGATTCGGGCACCGTGAATTTCATCGCCGACAGGCCGGACTGTCCGCAAGCGGCGCCCAGGCGCTGGTAACGCACTTCGATCGGCGCCCCGGCACTGCGGATGAAGCGGGTTTCCTTGCAATATTCCGGCACCCGGTCGACGCTGTAGTGGTAAGCCATGACCTCGGGATCGACCGCTTTGGCGCCCTCGGGCGAAGCGACCACCAGGAAGGAGTTAGCCATGTCCATGCCCAGCCCGTTGGCGATCACCTCGGGATAAGCCAGTTCCATCGAAAAATTGCCCAGCGCTGGCATTTGCGGATCGCGGCGCGCGCTTTGCCAGGCCAGGGCAGCAGCATCGAAGCCGGCATCGGCAAAGCCCTGCTCGGTGATGATGGACACCGGCAGCTTGTAGTCGGGATATGGGGCCAGGAATTCGGCCGGCGCGAACCCGGCGCTCAGCAACAGTTGCCCCAGCACTTCGCGGCCGAAGGTTTGCGGCTGGTCGGCGCGGTAGCGGCCTTCGATGCCGATCATCGCATGGCCCAGGTGGTCTTCCGGGGCACCGGCAAAATACTTCAGGCCCAGCTGGTTTTCGATCGCAATGATCAGTCGCCCGCCTGGCTTGAGCAGGCCGCGCACGCGCTTGAGCATCTGCAGCGGAGGCTGCTCGCCCTCGGTGAACATATTCGCATATTCCAGCACGCCGATCAGGGTGATGACGTCGAACTGGTGGCCGCACGTGAACTGGTCGAACTTTTCGCTGAGTACAGTCACGTTCTCAAGCTCGCGCGTGCGCGAACGTGCGATGGCGGCGCGGCGCGGGCTGCCTTCCAGCGCCAGCACGTTGGCGCCGGCCTCGCCCATGTAGCGCGTGATGGCGCCGCAGCCGGCGCCGATTTCCAGCACATCCGCGCCACGCAGCAAGTTGCCGAAGGGGCGCATCAGGTTGGCGCGCAAGCTGCCCAGGTGGTACAGCGACGGCCAGTCGGTGCAATGCTGGCGCAGCTCCGTCGACAGCACCGAGACGTCGCTGACCAGGCGGATGGCGCGCGCGATGCGCTGCTCCACCTCGTCGCCGTCACTGTAGGCGATGCCGCCAAAGTCGGGGGCGATCCAGATATCATGCTCCGTATTGAGTGCATANCCCGCACGCTCCAATAATGCCCTCATGCTGCAACCTCTTTTGCCATCATATTAAGTTCCAGATCCACCAGGCCGAACATCACGGTGTTCGGGCCTACCTGCAAATGTATAGAATCGTAGCGGCGGTCGTGCGGAATGGCTTCCTCGCCTTCCTTCGACGCAATGCCCAACGAAATGAAATAGTCGCCCGGCGCCAGCCGGCACACGAATGCCGCGTCGGCTTGCATCACCGAGCCGCTGCGCCCCAGTTCATGGAACGGCGCGCATTCCAGCGTTTCCGAATTGACGCCATATACCGTCACCCCTTCCTTGGTCTTGATCGTAATGCCAAGGATGGGACGGTAAAACTGCGCATGGAACTTGACCGTGACCGACAGCTTGATTTGCTGNCCGGTGGCCACCACCGTCGGGTAGGCTGCGCCATCGGCCGACAGGTGAAAGTCCAGGATGCTGGCAGTGCCGTCGCCCCAGCGGTACTCGTGCGGATTGTAGCCATGCCGCGTGGCAAACAGGTCGTCGCTGCGGCTCAAGCCAAGTTCGTTGCTGTCGGCTGCAGGCGCCGCAATCGCCTGGCGCGCCGTGGCGCCGGCGGCGGGCAGTTCCTGCTTCTCCTTGCCGAACAACAGGTCGAGATAGCGGTTGACCACCTGCTTCGGCTTGCCCGTTTCCAGTTGCACGCCCTGGTTGAGCAGGATCGCCTTGGTGCAATGCGTCACGATCTGCTCGCTCGAATGGGTGACCAGCAGGATGCTGGTGCCGTTGTCCTTCAGCTGGCGCAAACGGTCGAAGCACTTGGCCTGGAACTTGGCATCGCCCACCGACAGCGCCTCGTCGACGATCAGGATGTCCGGGTCGATCTGCGACTGCACCGCAAAGGCCAGGCGCACCGTCATGCCGCTCGAGTAGGTCTTGATCGGCTGGTCCATGAAGCTGCCGATATCGGCAAACGCNGCAATACGGTCGAAACGCTCGTCGATCTCGGCTGGCGTGAGTCCCAGCACGGCTGCGTTCATGTAGACATTCTCGCGGCCGGTGAACTCGGGATTGAAGCCGGAGCCGAGCTCGAGCATCGCGGCAATGCGGCCGCGCGTTTCAACCTGCCCCCCAGTGGGCGACAGCGTGCCGCAAATGATTTGCAGCAGGGTCGATTTGCCGGAGCCGTTGCGGCCGATGATGCCGACCGTCTCGCCCTGCCCGACCTCGAACGACACGTCGCGCAAGGCCCAGAACTCGCGGAAGTACTGGCGCGCCGGCTGCCCGCCGCGCTGCAGGCGCGGCAGCACGAATTGCTTGAGGCGATCACGCGGGCTGTCGTAGATCTCGTAGCGCTTGCTCAGCTTGCTGACCCGGATAGTGGTGCGATCAGAGGACATCGGCAAATCCTTTCCGGGTCTTCTGGAACCACGCAAACCCCGCCCATGCCACCACGATGGCGGCGAGCATGTAAATTCCCAGGCCCAGCCAGTCCGGCTGGTGCCCCCAGATCAGCACGTCGCGCGCCTGTTCAATGATGAAGGTCAGCGGATTGGCCATGATGATGGCGCGGAAATCCACCGGCACGGCGGTGATCGGATAGAACACCGGCGACAGGAACATCAGCAAGGTGGTGACAATGACAATGGTCTGGCCGACGTCGCGCAGGAACACGCCAAGCGAAGCCAGGATCCAGGCCAGGCCGGTGGTCAGCACCACCAGCGGCAGCAGGACCAGTGGCAGGAAGACCGCAGTCCAGTGGATATAGCCGTTGAACAGCGCGAAAGCGGCCAGCAGCACGGCCAGGCTCACCATGCCGTGGAACAGGGTCGCCGCCATGGTGACGACTGGCATGATCTCGAGCGGGAACACGACCTTCTTGACGTAGTTGACGTTGGACAGGATCAGGCCAGGCGCGCGGTTGAGCACTTCGCTGAACAAGCTGAGCACGATCATGCCGACAAACAGCACCAGCGCGAACAGGGTNTTGCTGTCGTTGCCGCCAATGCCGCCCCAGCGCGATTTGAAAATCTCCGAAAAGACGAAGGTGTACACCAACAACATCAATACCGGATTGAAGAACGACCAGGCCAGGCCCATGGCCGAGCCCTGGTAGCGGCCAATCACATCGCGCCGGGTCAGTTGCAGGATCAGGGCGCGGTTGCGCCACAGGCTGCCAGCCAGGGCGCGCGGGGAAGTCGGTTGGGAAGCATGCGGGTTGATTGCCGCGAATTCATGACTCACGCAAAACACTCCGCTTCAGCCAGCNGCTTGCCCTGCTGGTCTTTGGCCGACAGCGCAGGCGCTTCGGACAACGGCCAGNCGATCGCCAGCGCCGGATCATTCCAGGCCAGGCTGCGTTCGAATTCCGGCGCCCAATAGTCGGTGGTCTTGTACAGGAACTCGGCGCTCTCGGACAGCACCACGAAACCGTGGGCAAATCCTTCCGGAATCCAGAACATGCGCTTGTTCTCCGCCGACAGTTCGACCCCGACATGCTGGCCAAAGGTTGGCGAACTGCGGCGCAGGTCGACTGCGACGTCATAGACCGTGCCCTGAACCACGCGCACCAGCTTGCCCTGCGCCTGCTGGATCTGGTAGTGCAGGCCGCGCAGCACATGGCGTGCCGAACGGCTGTGATTATCCTGCACAAACTGGACTTCGCGGCCGACCAGCTCGTTGAAACGGCGCTGGTTGAAGCTTTCGTAGAAAAAACCGCGCGCATCGCCGAATACTTTCGGCTCGATGATCTTCAGGTCCGGAATGGCGGTAGCGATCAGGTTCATGGACGCACACCCTCTTTCGCCAGGCGCAGCAGGTATTGCCCATAGCCGTTCTTGGCCAGCGGCTTGGCCAGTTCGACCAGNCGGTCGGCATCGATGAATCCCTTGCGGAAGGCGATCTCTTCGGGGCAGGCCACTTTCAGCCCCTGGCGGTGTTCGATCGTCTGGATGAAGTTGCTTGCCTCGATCAGGCTCTCGTGGGTGCCGGTATCGAGCCAGGCGTAGCCGCGGCCCATGATTTCCACGTCGAGTTGCTGGCGCTCAAGGTAAATCCGGTTCAGGTCGGTGATTTCGAGTTCGCCACGCGCGGAAGGCTTCAGTCCCGCTGCGATATCGACCACCTGGTTATCGTAGAAGTACAGGCCGGTGACGGCGTAATTGCTCTTCGGGATAGCCGGCTTTTCTTCCAGGCTCAAAGCTTTGCCGCTCGCATCGAAATCGACCACGCCATACCGCTCCGGATCCGTCACGTGATAGGCGAATACGGTGGCGCCGTCCGTCTTGGCATTGGCCTTCTCAAGCTGGGCCGGCAGGTCATGGCCATAGAAGATATTGTCGCCCAGCACCAGCGCGCTCGGGGCGCCAGCGAGAAAGTCCTTGCCGATGATGAAGGCCTGCGCCAGGCCGTCCGGGCTCGGCTGCACGGCATATTCAATNTTCAGGCCCCAGTCGGCGCCGTCGCCCAGCAGTTGCTCGAAGCGCGGNGTGTCCTGCGGGGTCGAGATGATCAGGATGTCGTTGATACCGGCCAGCATCAGCGTGCTGAGGGGGTAATAAATCATCGGCTTGTCGTAAATCGGCAGCAGCTGTTTCGACACCGCTTTGGTGACTGGGTAGAGTCGCGTGCCGGAGCCACCGGCAAGGATAATGCCTTTGCGTTTTANCATGATTATTTCTCAAAGAATTCAGTGAGCATCCGTTCGACGCCGGNTTGCCATGGCGGCATCACCAGCCCGAAGGCGGACTGCAGTTTGTCGGTCGCCAGGCGCGAATTGCGCGGGCGCGCCGCGGGCGTCGGAAATGCATCGCTGCCAACGGCAGCAATGGCTTCGGGCGCCACCTTGATTGGCATACCGGCGCGACGGGCCTGCTCGATGACGAAACCGGCATAGCCGTGCCAGGACGTGGTGCCTGCGGCTGCCAAATGGTAAACGCCTGCGAGCCCAGGCTGGCGCAGCGTTGCCCGTACCGCGTGCGCAGTGACATCGGCGATCAGTTCGGCAGCGGTGGGGGCACCCAGCTGATCGCTGACCACCGACAGACGCTCGCGCTCGCCCGCCAGGCGCAGCATGGTCTTGGCAAAATTGCCGCCGCGCGCAGCATATACCCAGCTGGTGCGGAAAATCAGGTGGCGGCAAGCGCTTGCCACGATGGCCTGCTCGCCTTCCAGTTTGGTCTGGCCGTACACATTGAGCGGACCGGTCGCGGCGTCTTCCACCCACGGAGCCTCGCCAGCGCCATCGAACACATAGTCGGTCGAATAATGCACCAGCAAGGCGCCAAGGCGCGCGGCTTCCTGCGCCAGCACGGCCGGGCCGCCTGCATTGACAGTGCGACAGGCTTCTGCTTCGCTCTCGGCCTTGTCGACTGCCGTATAGGCGGCGGCATTGACGATCACGTCCGGCGCCACGGCCCGCACGGTCGCCGCCAAGCCTGCGGCGTCGCGCAGGTCGCCGCACAAGCCGCGGCTGTCGCTGCCGAGCGCGATCAGTTCGCCCAGCGGCGCCAGGCTACGCTGGAGCTCCCAGCCAACCTGGCCGTTCTTGCCCAGCAAAAGGATCTTCATGCCTGGCGCTCGGCATAGTTCTGCTCGACCCAGGCACGATAGGCGCCGGACTGGACGTTCGCCACCCAGCCCGGGTTGTCCAGGTACCACTGCACCGTCTTGCGGATGCCGCTGTCGAACGTTTCCGCCGGCTTCCAGCCCAGTTCACGCTCGATCTTGCTGGCGTCGATCGCATAGCGGCGGTCATGGCCAGGGCGGTCGGTCACATAGGTAATCTGGCTGCTGTAGCTGGCGCCATCCGCACGCGGGCGCAGCCCATCGAGCAGCGAGCATACGGTCCGCACGATTTCCAGGTTGGGCTTTTCGTTCCAGCCGCCAACGTTGTACACCTGGCCCGGCTGGCCTGCTTCGAGTACGCGGCGGATGGCGCTGCAATGGTCCTTCACGTACAGCCAGTCGCGCACCTGCTGGCCATCGCCATACACCGGCAGCGCCTTGCCCGCCAGCGCGTTGACGATCATCAGCGGAATCAGTTTTTCCGGGAAGTGGTACGGGCCGTAATTGTTCGAGCAGTTGGTGGTCAGCACCGGCAAGCCGTAGGTGTGGTGGTAAGAGCGCACCAGGTGGTCGCTGGCAGCCTTGCTAGCCGAGTACGGGCTGTTTGGCTCGTAACGGTTGGTTTCGGTGAATGCGGGATCTTCCTTGCCCAGCGAACCGTATACCTCATCCGTGGAGACGTGCAGGAAACGGAAATCGGCCTTGTCCTCGCCTTCGAGACTGCCCCAATAGGCGCGGACTGCCTCGAGCAGGTGGAAAGTGCCGACGATGTTGGTTTGGATGAAAGCCTCCGGNCCGTGGATCGAACGGTCGACATGGCTTTCCGCGGCGAAATTCACCACTGCACGCGGACGGTGCTCGGCCAGCAGGCGCGCCACCAGGGCAGCATCGCCGATGTCGCCTTGCACAAAGATGTGGCGGGCATCGCCGTCGAGCGAAGCCAGCGTCTCGCGGTTGCCAGCGTAGCTCAGGATGTCCAGGTTGATCAAGGCTTCGCCCGACTGCGCCAGCCAGTCCAGCACAAAATTGGCCCCGATAAAGCCTGCACCACCCGTTACTAAGATCATCGTGACTTCCTCTAAAACAAGTTATTAATTTAACTTCTACCGTTCAGGCAAACGGGGATTTTACCGCATATGGAAAAGGCAACCCCGGCAATTTGACCCGTGCACAACATCTGAAACACATCTTACATATTCGCCTACCTGCTTAATGCGGTTTTGCCCGGCACCGAATTAAGACACGCAAATAAGCCAGGGAAAAGAAGAATTTTGTCGCGCTCTGTAAGTGCCACCACATGAAACGTAGCCGCCGGTGACTGTCGCGCTGCGCCCGGTGAATCACGCGGACATGCTTGCACACCACGATATGGCAGCCTGCAAGGCGGGCCCGGGCCCCAAACTCGACGTCTTCGAAGTACAGGAAGTAAGCGTCGTTGAAGCCACCCAGGCGTTGATAAGTTTCGCGCGCCACCATAACAAACATGCCTGCCACCCAGTCCGGCTGCAAGGTGTGGGCGTCCTGCCTGAGGGTGTCGGGCGTGATCGGCCGCCCCAGCAAGCGGCATAACAAGCGCTTGAACAGGCCATAGGGCGTCGGGAAATTGCGCGCGCTGTCCTCGACCTTCCCTTCTGCATCGACGATCACCGGGGCACAGATATTCCGTTCGTCTCGCTCGGCCAATTCCAGTAGCGGGCCGAAGGGATCTTCCGGCATCTCGATATCGGGATTGAGGATCACGAAGTAGTCTCCGTTACTCTCAAGAAAGGCGGCATTATGGTTGGCGCCGAATCCTTTCGGCACAGGATTCTGGATCAGCCGAACCGGAAAAGGCAGGGTGCCAAGCGCAACCGGCTCTGCCTCTTCCAAATTGTGCGTGAGGATGACTTCAAAATCGCTTCGATCCAGTCCTGCCAACTGCCGCAACAACGTCGCCACATGGGCACGGTGACCGTGGCTGACGATCGAGAGGGTTAGTTTTTTACGCATGTATCCATAGTACCTGGCCTGTGCCAAAGGCCCAGTCAAGCCAGGTTTAGTATCGTGACAGGTACCGACGCAGGACGGCACGTTTGCTCAAGCTCCCGATGCTGGCCCACAGGTGTTGATTCTTGCCGGGCAGATCGAAAAAGCGCCACTGGAAGCGCTGCGGCGACCAGATTCGGTCGCCGCAAGGATTGATTACTAATATTGCTACGCTTATTCAGCAACTACAGGTTTCTGGTTGCGCTGTTCCAGCCAGGCTGAAAATTCGGCGCCGATTTCTTCGTGGTGCGAACCCAGGTCAACTGTGGCTTGCAGGAAGCCTAATTTGCTGCCGCAGTCATAGCGTGCCCCTTTGTAGCGGTAAGCAAAGACCTTTTCGCGGCGCAAGAGATTGGCAATGCCATCCGTCAGCTGGATTTCTCCGCCAACCCCGCGCGGCAGGTTTTCCAGTTCCTTGAAAATTCCCGGCGTGAGGATGTAGCGTCCGGCAACGGCGAGGGTGGTCGGCGCAACTTCCGGATTTGGTTTCTCCACAATTCCAGTCACGTTGACGATGTCTTGCGCGACATTTTCCGCGCTGACAATCCCGTAGCGTTTGGTCTCTTCCCGCGGTACATTCTGCACGGCCAGGATGCTGGCACGCCATTCCGCAAACTGTTCAACCATCTGCGCCATAATGGGCGGCTTGCCCACCATCAGGTCATCGGCAAGCAAGACTGCGAAGGGTTCGTTGCCAACCAGCTCTTTCGAGCACAGCACGGCATGGCCAAGTCCCAATGCGCGGGGTTGGCGCACGTAGGTACAAACCATATCCTCAGGTGCGATACTGCGCGCGATATTGAGCAAGGCAGTCTTGCCGGCCAGTTCAAGCTCATTTTCCAGTTCGTAGGCAGTATCAAAATGATCCTCGACACTACGTTTGGTGCGGCCAGTCACGAAAATCATGTGTCGAATACCGGCAGCATAAGCTTCCTCGACCGCATATTGAATCAACGGCTTATCCACGACCGGCAGCATTTCTTTGGCAGATGCCTTAGTAGCGGGCAAGAATCGGGTTCCCAGTCCCGCAATTGGAAATACAGCTTTTTTGACTTGGCTCATTACTCGAGATTCCCCAATTATTAACTAAAAATGCCAATATGCATGCAAATTTGGTCGATATTCTAACATTCGGAGCCCTGCCGCCCCAAAAGTGACGCCCACCGCCCCTAGTTGTATCCGTTTGGATTCTGTTTTTGCCAGTTCCAGTGGTCGCGGCACATGACTTCCAGGTTGCGCTGCGCCGTCCAGCCCAAGTCCTGCGCCGCCCGGGCTGGATCGGCGTAGCAGGCCGCCACATCGCCCGCGCGGCGCGGCGAAATACGGTATGGTATCGCCTTCCCGCTGGCGCGCTCGAAGGCCTTGACCACCTCGAGCACGCTATAACCGAGACCGGTGCCCAGGTTGATTTCCATGCATTGAGGAACGTTCAGCCGCTCCAACGCCTTTAAGTGCCCTTGGGCAAGATCGACTACATGGATATAGTCGCGCACGCCGGTGCCGTCAGTCGTGGAGTAATCATCGCCCCAGACGTTCAGGTACTCGCGACGCCCTACCGCAACCTGGGCCACGAAAGGCATCAGGTTGTTCGGCACGCCCTGCGGGTCTTCACCGATCAGCCCGCTCTCATGAGCGCCAACCGGATTGAAATAGCGCAGGACCGCGATGCGCCAAGCCGGATCGGAGCGATACAGGTCACGCAGCATGTCTTCGATGAATAACTTGCTGCGGCCATAGGGATTAGTGGCCGACAACGGATGATCTTCGGTCAAGGGCAGGTATTGCGGTTCGCCATATACCGTTGCCGAAGAGCTGAAGACCAGCGAGCGCACGCCGCAGTTCCCCATCGCGGCCAGCAGCCGAAGCGTGCCGATCACATTGCAGTCATAGTAGGCCAGCGGCTGCGCCACCGATTCGCCCACCGCTTTCAAACCGGCAAAATGGATCACCGCTTGGCATTGGTATTGGCGCATGGCGTTTTCAATTGCGACCTGGTCGCGAATGTCGCCTTCGACCAGGATGGGCTCTCGTCCGGTAATGAGCGCCACCCTCGCCAGCGATTCGGGCTGGCTGTTGCTGAAATTATCGAAGACCACGACCTGGTGCCCGGCCGCGAGCAGCTCGACGCAAGTGTGAGAACCAATATACCCCGCCCCGCCCGTTACAAAAATGGTCATCAGATTACCTCTACTTTCAATTAGGAAAACGCAAGTGTGCGCAGCTGCGGCCAAAAATATTACCAAAAACTTCACCTTTCGCCCACGCGAGCCCCCAAGAGCAGGTCTCGCGCTGTACTCGCCGGCATGATGACAAGCCCGCGTACCCAGCATGCTGCGACGCTGCGTTCCTGGACGGGAGCGCATCCCACGCCTGTCATCACCTGGCTTTCCTAGGCTCGATGGGGCCCGGGCCGGAACGCTCCGGCGGCCCCACCGAGCCGCTCCGCTTCCCCAAAGTGAACAGAGAACCAGGAGAACTCCCCATGCAGCCACATCTCAACATTTCATCGCTCGACGCCGATCGCATCGGAGTGCTGGCCGGCATCGGCCCCACTTTGCTGGCACAACTGGCACGCGCCGGTATCCGGGCGCCAGCGGACATGCCGCCTGACATTGTGACGATGAATCCACCGTCAGCTTCGGCTTTGACGGCTCGGGCGAGGCGCATTGCCAGGCTCTGGCCTATCCGAAAGACATGGCCCAGGTGCCGGACGCCATTTCCATCCTGACGCCGATCGGCGCTGCCCTGCTGGGCCTGTCAGTCGGCGATACGATCCACTGGCCACGCCCCGACGGCCAGTTGTCAACGGTGCGCGTACTGGACGTGCTGTACCAGCCCGAACGGTCCGGCGAGTACTTTCGCTAACTGGCTGCCGCGGCCTTGCGCGCCGCTTTTGATGCGTACATGGCCTGGTCGGCATGGCGCATGAGCTGGTCGATGACTTCCCCGTGCTCGGGATAGAGGGCGATGCCGATGCTAGCGTGCGGCTGCAGGCTGCAGCCGGCCAGCACCAGCGGAGTGGCGATCACTTGCTGGATCTTGCCGGCCAGCGTCTCGGCCTGCACCTGGTCGGCCACGTTTTCCAGGAGGGCGACAAACTCGTCGCCGCCGATGCGCGCCACCGTGTCGGCCTCGCGCACGCAAGAGGTAATCCGGCGCGCGATGGCATGCAGCAA
>Ga0055526_1002282_pt1 | contig 13096 bp, 10 predicted proteins | sample AraplaCol_mMF_r2_FD_55013 | JGI IMG/M metagenome (GOLD analysis project Ga0055526, IMG submission 55013) | Arabidopsis root microbial communities from North Carolina, USA - plate scrape MF_Col_mMF_r2 | ecosystem: Host-associated > Plants > Roots > Endosphere | place: USA: North Carolina... | reverse complement strand
CGCAACGGCCCGCTGGAACGTGTGCTGATTCGTGACGGTTCTCGCGTGCACGTGATTGCCGCTGAGCGCATCGACACCATCGAAGCGCAGGACGACTACGTTGAGATCCTGGCCGAGGGCAAGCCATACCTGAAGAACCAGCGCCTGTCGGAATTGGAAGAACAGCTCGACCAGACCCGTTTCGTGCGCCTGCACCGCTCATGGATCGTCAACGTGGAACGCATTGAGCGCATCGAGCAGGCCACCAAGGATAGCCACTGCGCCGTGCTGAAAGACGGGCGAAAGATTCCTGTGAGCCGCACCGGTTACCAGAAGGTGAAAGGGCTATAGCGGACAATGTGTTACCGAAGCCTGTCCAGGAAGCTGGCGAATGACTCGGCGACAAAAGAAAGGTTGTCAAAGTATGGCTGGCTTTCCGTCTCGGCCTCTTGCTCGTGGTCCCAGAAATATACCTTTCCATAGGTCTCGCCTTGGGACAGTTCGAGGAGGAACAGATTGCCGGCAGGGTCATCTGCTACGGGAAGCATATCAGCCGGAATCCTTTTCTCGTATATTTCCAGCAGGTGCCGGATCGTATAGCTTCTTGCGGGGCTGACTAGCGAGTATAAGTTTCTCACTACCCGTTCACCTTGCCCATCCACGTCTACTTGGGAACGGCTTGGGACNCCTCCATTATGGCGAATGAGGAATTCGCGATAACAGTTTGGCAGGGAGTACCCGATTGCCTCTTCAAACGTTTTGATCTCGTGTTCTTGCGGTGGCGTAGCGTCGCGCGCAGCGAGCATCTCCTTCTTCTGGCGCTTGTCGTACTTCAGACCGAGGCTGGTCAACTTGTTCAGCTCGGCCTCCGTCATGCCTAATGGCGAAAATTGCAGGGGAATGCGCATGGTGTCTGCCTGGAGGTAGTCGTCGGGCTATTAATCAATTTCTCGGAAGTTTTGGAAAACATGCTCAAAGAGCCTCCTAACAGCCTCCAGTTCGTGACTCCAATAGTGTATTTGCCCTTGCTGTTTACCCCGAGGTCGATGAATATCAAATCGCCACCCCCGGATGAAGCTATCGGAAGCATGACCCGCTCTCTTTTATCTTCGTCATGTCATGATCTAGGCTGAAAATACCACCATTCGCCCTTCAGGATAGCGCCCCTCCCAACCACAAGGCATTCCACCATCAAGATAGACTTGTTGCACGGCTTTCCATAAGTCGTGCACATCGCCGCAGCCGTGGCAATGGAGTAACCTTGCAATATCGCCCTGCATATTGTTGATCAGAGTATCGTTGAGCGCGATGAGGCAAAGTTTGTTTGTCATCTGGTCGAGAAGTTCGATGATTCTTCTTTCAACTTCGCGAGGCATGTCCGGCCAAGCCGGCGTGACGGATTCCAGCAGCTCCTGCCAGTCTTGGAATCGTTCGCCGGAGTCGTCTGTGGAGCGTTCGGTGGCTTCTGAGATGTCAAAAATTACTCGATTCGTTCTTGCGTCTCCGCCGTAAGGCCGGTCAAAGAAAGTAGGGCGGCTTAAGAAGTCGAGCAGTTGGTCTGCGGCAGATTGGACTTCGCTCCAGTTCTTATTCATACGTTTCCTCTCCGTTACGCCAAACAGAGGGCGATCCAAGGCGGAAATAGGCCATGCTTCAANTATTTGAAAATACTACCAATTCACCTGATGGGTACCTGCCATTCCAACCGCAAGGGAAACCATCGTTTAGATAAACCTCCAATATCTCTGACCAGATTTTTGGGAAAAAGTCGTTTGCATAACAGTTTAGTAAAATCTTGATGTCCCTGTGCATCATTTCATTAATTAGGCAAACCCCAGAATCTGTCAACTTTACGTCTGCGCCGTTGAAATTTTTCTTCGATAGGTTGAAATAATTGTTTTTGTTCAAATTGTGGCTGATCCAATTTTTCCATTCGAAGTGCTCCGGGAATATCTCAGACGAATCTGTCAGCGACTCCCAGTCATCGAATTTATCCCCCGAGTCATCATTGGCGTAAGCCATAGCAATGCATGGATCAGTGACGATGAGTCGGCCGGAGTTAGTGCCAGAATACTTCGCCCGGTAAAATGAGCCGCTCTCTAAATACGCTAGCAGCGGTTTTGCACGTGCAGAAAGCTCGGCCCATCCAATTTTTTTATGAATGTCCATAGTTGAAATTGCTATTTGGACGCCGGGACTGGCAAGAAGACGCATAGCTTCCCATTCGGGAAGTCACCTTTCCAGCCACAGGGGAAGAAACCTTCTTTGTAGGCTTCCCACATTGATTCATGAAGAGTCGTAGATATCCTAACCAGCTTCCCACGAGCGATTTCGACAAAGTCGCCATATATGTCATCAAAGAAGGTCATGAGTTCTGTTGAAATAGATGTTTCGCAGGTTTTCATTATCTCAGTCGAAATATGATCATCGATCAAATTCATGTTGATCTGGTTCTCAAAATAGTAGGTATATACCTGCTTTGCTGCTTTGGTCCGTAACCCGTTCCAGGACATAAAGGGAGGTTCAATACCCTGATGCCAGGCTAGTTTTTTCGCCTTTTCGAGATCTTTGTCGTAAAGTACCGATTTACCCTGCCGAGTTCCGGGGCGTTGGATATTCCGTTGGACCGAATGAATTCGATGAATTCAACGAAGTCTGGATTATTGAGGTCGGGCTCCGATGGAACAATTTTCTCGTTGTTCTCACACTCCTGCAGAAAGTCGATGGATCGCTTTCGAAGACTCTCGGAAATGTTCAGTGAAAGAAGACGATTTAGTAACGGAGTGGAACTTTTGTAATCCTTGATGGATTTTAGAAAAACCAAAGTAAAGACTTCAAGAATTTCAGCTTCGTATTCTGAATCGGTGTACTGGTCTAGCAGCCTGATAAGTGAGTTCCTGACTCCGGCTACGCGACCAAATTTGATTTTGGTTTGTATTCCTCTTAAGGTATTTTCCAAATCCATTGATGATAATCAACTAATATCGTCTCGACGATTTTATGTGCCGATCCCAGTCACGAGCCTTCAAGAGNCTGGAACAGCAGCGTTAAGGTAAGTCGTGTTACTGCCGTTCGCCAACTTGCTAAAGCTTGCTAATGTTGAATTGTTAGNCGCCCGTATCCGAGATTGTCTTGAGCAACGCGACGGNGACATTGAAAGGGAGGTTTACTAGGTCGTTTGGACAAAAAATATTCCGTTATCAAGCGCATTGCTTTCCTCTCGTAAATATAAGTATCCCAAGGCATCAGGAAGCCCAAATATATCTTTAAACTCCCCCGGGAAGTCGGAACTCCTTAATTGAAGCGCAAAGGACATTTCCTGCAGATCCAAAGTTTCATTTTGAAGCAGACATGGGGGGGCTCCGACTCGAGATCCGCNATCATTGTCTTCAGNTANTAATTCGCCCANTTCGAGCCGATGAGGAGGTATACCAATCGATTGGGTTATGTNTGAACCGGGTGGGTGCTGGAGTACTTTAGTTCCTCCGCGAAGCAAGCATTCGAGTTCCTCTTGACTGCCGTGGTACGTGATTTCATCGAGGAAATAATCTACTNCAGAAAAATATGAAAAAACTGAGGTATGGAGCTCAGGCGCGAGTCTCAGTCCAGCTGCATTCGAAATGAAACGATTTGGAATCGAAGCAACTAGAACTAGCGGACTTCCGTCCGCAGCTAAGGGCCAGTCAACAATTCCTCCAATCAATGCAGCCCCTCCAATTCGCGGCTCAAGATGGTTGCTTGACGGCGCACCAACGATTAGTCGTTTGCTCATATAATTTCCNTTATTGCGGGCAATCTGTTGGACAGANCCGGCATTTGTTTTGATTTCTTAAAAACTGTTCTGATTGTTTTCGTAACTTTCGAGCGCGGCTCGCCGGTACCCCAGCTTTTCGCAGTCCACCCTGCGTAATGTCTAGTTCGCGCTTTATGCTAGGGTGAAATTCATTCCTTCCCAGGCCTTGTTGAACTCTGATCCGGCCCTCATGATAGTGAGCTCCGCCAATACCTCGGGTGTCTTTTTGTGGCCCACGTGTATGATGATCCAGGTCTAGTGCGATCGACGGGTTGTCGGCATCACGACAATTTTTGCTGGCCAGGCCCTTTTGTACAAGATACTCATGCCGCACTAGCTCGTGGGCTTGCAAATTGTCATTAACGTTGGCTCCGCCGTTCAGGCTTCCGTATGTGCCGAGTTGCATAAGTTTGGCAAGGCCCAAGGGATCGATCCAGCCGGTGCTATTCGGCGCATATTGGTACGGATTGAAGCCGCCGGCTAGTCGAATCGGATCCTGAGTAATATATCGTCCAATGTCTGGATCGTAATACCGGTTTCTGTTGTAATACAGTCCTGTCTCATTATCTTCATATTGTCCTTGGAACCGTAGAGGTTGCTCTACCGTATGTTTTGAACGTTGGAGCATTCGTCCCCAAGCGCGAAAGCGCATTGCCCATGCGACCGCCCCATGTTCGTCGCGCAACTCCATCGGAGTGCCAAGGTGGTCGCATTGGAAATACAAGATTCGATCGCATGCAGCATTGGTGTCTGCTTGGGATAGTAATCGAACGTACTGCTCGCTGTGCCGCTGCGCAAGTTGTGTTTCCCGGTGCGATACCCATGATTTCACGTGCGCGTCGTCATTGAATTGGGGCGACGATGGGGACCATGCGTCGATATGCAAGATATGCGTGTCGCCCACGGCATAAGAGCATGAGCCCTCCTTTGATTCAATTCGGGTCAGCGGCACAAAACTGTCAGGTTCGTACAAATAGGTGACCGTTTTGTCCGTATGGATTTCCTGAATCAGCAAATCACCGTCCCACACGAACAACGTCAGTTTGCCAGCGTGGGCAAGTCCCTGCGACGGAACTGGCTGGCCAGCTCGCCAATGCTGTACTTCGGCCTGTTTGGCAATGCGGCGCCCAAACGCGTCGTAACTGTAGCGCGCCACTTGCCGCGAGTTTGCAAACGTGCGGATCGAGGTGGTCAGACGGTTTTCAGCGTCATACGAGAATTCAAAGGTAGCGTCATCGTTGTCGCAAGAAGTTAGACGTGGGCGCTTTACGATTGTATTCCCTTGCTTGTCGTAGTTGTATTCATAACCCATATACTGGCATAGAAGGTTATGCGTAACCTTCGCGAGTCCCGGCGCCACGGTGCCAGCAGGGGGTTGTTCATCCAGTTCGCGCAGGACCTGGCGCGTACTTATCGAAGTCTGCGCTGCGTCGGGATCGAGCAAGTTGCCGGCAGGGTCGAATTCGAAAGTTTCAGTCAGTCCAGGCTGCACCGACGACAGCAATTGGCCGAGTGGGTCGTAGGTATACCGGATGCTTCCGTTGAACGGGTCATCGATGTGGACCAAGTTGCTGGCGGCATCATATTCGTAGCGGCGTTCACGCAGGCGCTGGGCTCCTTTGTCGAGAGTGTAGGAGTTCAGCCGTGACTGCGGATCGTAGCTGCGACGCTCGGTGAGGCGTTCCTTCTCTCCACCCAACTGGCGCAAGGTCTCGCGGTGTAAATGATCGCGCTCAAGGTCCACCAGCGATTTGCCTTGCCAAAGCGTGCCGTGCCAGTGGCCGCTGCCGTAACGCAGCGTATCAACCCTGCGGCCGTTAGGCAGGATGGTCTGGATACGGTTGCCTAGATCGTCGTAGGCGTGAGTCATTGTGAAGGCCGCGACAAATTCTGCGGGTTCGCCAGGCAGGCGCACGGGACCGGGCGAGTAGGCCATGCGCTCTTCCACGAGTTGCCCCACTGCGTCGTAAACGAAGCGATGTTCAGCCTGAGACGTGGCTGCGGCGGTAAGGCGCCCAAGCGCGTCATAGGCGTACCGTACTGCGCCGTCTGGGCTGCTTTTTGCGAGCAATCGGCCTAGTGCGTCGCGAGCGAAATCGGTGGCGATGCCTGCACTGTTACTGGCCAGGAGATTGCCGGCAGGGCTGTAGGTAAAGGTGGTGACTTTGCCGTCGAAACCAGTTTCGCTGACCAGACGACTCTCGGCGTCGTAGTTGAACAGGTAGGAGTCGCCATTGCCGTTGATAAGCTCAACGAGCCTCAGCGCCATGTCGTACTTGTAGCGCAGAACCTGTTCTTTCGCATCGATCTTCTGGACCAGCGCGCCGTGTCCGTCGAAGTGGTAGCGCGTGCGCTGTCCTTTTGCATCGGTATGAGTAACCAGGTTGCCGTCTGCATCGTAGGCGAAGCTTTCAGTTGTGCCGTCGGGGTAGATGATCGACGTCATCTGACCGACCGGGTCATATTGGTAACGGGTGGTGTTGCCAATGGCGTCGATGTATTCGGTCAGGCGTCCATTTGAGTCGTAGCTGTAGCGAGTAGTGAAGTTCGAACAATCGGTGTATGAAGCAAGGCGACCGGCAGCGTCGTAAGACAGGCGCTTGTTGCCGCCGCGTGCATCCGTGACTACGGCCAGGCGGCCTTGCGTGTCATAGCCATAGGCGGTGCGGCGGCCCAAGGCATCGGTGCGCTCGGCGATTCGGCCTGCGCTGTCATAAGCGGTGCGCGTGGTGTGACCCAGCGCGTCCGTGACGGCGATGGGCTGGTTGTGCGAGTCGTATTCGATCCTGGTCACATTTTGCTGTGCGTCAGTGATCGAAATGAGGTTGCCTGCGCTGTCGTAGCTGTAGCGGCTGTCGTTGCCGTCGGCATCGATGTCGGCCAGCAGCATGCCATCGCGGCTCCATTCCCGTCGGCCAAGCGAGCGGGGACCGCCGTCCGGGGTGATGCGGTGTACGCCGGTGGCGAGCCATTGAGAGTTGAACTGGTATTCCAGTACGCCGCCATCGGGCTCGGTGACGCGGGTGGTGTCTGGGTCGATGTACGCAATCTGGACTTCATCGCGGCCATCGGCTGTCGTGGTGCGCACGGCACGGGCCTGGTAGCTGTTGCCGACGGTGATAGGGCAGCGCTCGGATAATTGCGCGTCGTCGAGGGCATTGCCGGCCCAGCGCTCGCGCAGGAAGGCGAGGCTGACCCATTCCAGGCCGTGGGCGAATCCGGAGTAGGTGGTGTACTGCACCAGCAAATGATGTTTGTACGTATAGCGGCGCGACTGGTCGGCGATATTGCTTTGTTCGACCAGGTTGCAGCGCAGCGGCAGCGCTTCGAAGGAACCGGCTGGCGCAGTTGCCGTGACCAGGTCGGGCAGGTCGGCTTCGTATCGGTAGCGCACATGGCACAGACGGGTGCCGTCCGGCAGTACTTGTTCGATGCTGCCGATGCGCGGCGCGGCGAACTGCGGCTCGGGGCCGGATTCGACCGGCAGGTAAGCATCCCTTAGCGCTTCGATCGTCAGTCCGTCGTCGGAGCGAACGCGGAGAAGGACTTCGCCCGGCCGGGCGGCATGATTACGCTCGATGGTGATGCCGCTGCCATCGCGTTCGGCGCGGCGAGTGAGGTAGTAGCGTTGCGTGCGAATGGGGGAGCGGGGGGCGAGCATGGCGTTGACGCCATCGTAGCCGTGCGGCAGCCATCCTTCAGGACCTGCGCTGAAGGTATCGGTGGCGCCGTCGCGCCAGGTCAGGGTGACTTGCTGGTCGCTGTCGCGCCGCAGGATGAAGCCTTCGCCGCGGTGGTCGTGTTCCTGGCCGATGTCCAGCGCCGGCAGCCTGATCGCGCGGCCGCTGGCCTCGTGATAAACGATGCCTTTGGCGCAAATGGAGATGCTGCTGGTGTAGGGCGTGCCCCAGCGTGCTCCCAGCAGGCCCCAGTCTTCGGTCTCCGAGCCGGAACGATAGGTGCGGGTCCAGGCCAGCGGCGTCGGTCCCTCCAGGACGAAGTCGGTCTGCGGCAGGATTTCCTCGCCGGTGCCGAAATGCACGGGGTGGCTGCTCTTGACGGGTTTGCCGCCAGGTGCGCCGTCCTTGGGNCAGCAGTCGGATGGCTTGTCGGACTTGGGTTCCTTGACCTGCTTGGTCTTGCCGCCGTCGTGGCCGTCCTTGCCGTCGCCGCCGGTTGCCTTGGGCTGGGGTTTGGGCTGCGCCGGCGGTGTCGAGCCGGGCTTGGCTTTCTTCGACGGCATCAATTTCTTCAGGAAGCTGCCGACCTTGGCGACCTTTTGAATACCAGATTTTCTGCCGCGCTATAGGCCATGCCGGTTGCGGCGGTCACGATATCCGGCGTTTTGCCGGTGAGGATATAGTCGGCAGCCTGGTCCAGTACCGTGGCGGAGGTGTCGGCAGCATAGCCTGTCGCCGTCACTGCGCCGGCGGTTACGCCGCCAGCTGCGGCTGTCGTTTCCATCGCTGCTGCCACCGGCAGGCCGACGCCGGTGGCGCCGACAGCAAGTCCGCCTACGCCCACTGCGGCACTGCCCATGGCGATGTCGCCGCCCTTGTCCATCGCGTCCTTGCCGAACTTGTGCAGGCTATCGGAAACGTTGTCCTTGTATCCTTGCGCCGCGTCGTGCAGTGTTTCGCTTGCCGCTTTTCCAAGGCTTTGCAAGCGCGTGCGCGCAGCTTGCACACCGCGTTCGTAGATCCGTCCGATGGTGTTGCGGTTGTTCATCCAGACAATGCGCGACTCCTGGATGGTCTGCGTGCCGTTGGAGCCTTTGGTGGAGCTGTAGTCTTTCGATTCAACCGTTTTGAGGTAGGTGCCGCTTTTGACGCCACCCAGCGTGCCGCGTTCGTCGCCTTTGACGCTGGGGATCACGCTTTTGTTATGCAGGAAGACCGGGGCGCTTTGCGTCTTCACCGAGCGGGATACATCCTTGGCGTCCTTGAACTCCCCGGTAATCGTGTATGGGATGGGTACGACGGAATTGCCTACCGGAGTTTTGCAGATATCCGGCGTGAGGCTGACGCAGTAAAAGCGTTTGGACTTGGTGACGGTTTCGTGAGCCATGGAATCTTAAAGGCTTTGTGTTTCGGATTCTGCGTGCCAGGCATTCAAGCGCTCCAGCGCTTCCGGCGTGTTCGCATGGTGCAGGCGCACTTCCTCGAAGCCTTCTGCGGCGGAGATGGCGAGGCGCCAGCTCAACTCAAGCTGGCCAGTGTCGAGGTCGATCACCACGGTGTCGATTGCCATGGGCATGGCGGCAATGGCCGAATCTGCGTCGACCCCTAGCAGGAACAGGGATTCCTTCGGCATGGTGAAGGAAAGTGTGCTGTTGCCATGGCCGTCGACGCGGGCATAGGGCGCGCTTGCGGCGCACAGATTGGTAAGCTGGAATTGCTCGCCGCCTTCGAGGTGTGGGCATTGCTGGTCGACCGGCGCGCCGTTCCAGTAGCGGAAATCGAAGTTCTTGGGCAGCAGGGGGACCTCGTCNTCNTTCCAGTCGGTTTTCGTATCGACCTGGCCTATCAGTTCCCGGCGAGGCAGCCAGCCGCGGCCCAGGTAGCCCATGCCGGCCGGCGTTTGCGGCTTGNCTCCGCCTGCCATCTGCCANAAAGCGNTGGCGGTAAAACGCTGCTCGGGATATTCGATGCAGGGCGCGGGCAAGGATTCGGCGCGGCTGGCGTCAAGGAACCAGNTTGGGGCGAAGCCGCGGCCAAGTGGATTTTGCTGGCAGCTGTCATGTGCTTCCGGCGCCGTTGCCGGATCCTGATAGGTTTGCCGTTGTTCTGCAGTGAGCCGGTGCTTGGCGGGAACCCGTCCAGCGTCGGTGCTGCCGGCCTCGATCCGGCATTCGCCGCCATAGGCAAATTCATAACGCAGCGGAGTGCGCGCGGCCGCCTTGGACGTGCTGATGCGCCAGGGCACGGCGTCCGCCATTCCCAGCGAGCATGCGCGCAAGGTGGATTTCAGCCAACGCGCCGGTGCGGCGTTGCGGAACAAGCGGCGTTCGCCGGTGATACGCAAGGTCTTGTCGACCAGGATTTCGCCGGGTGTGGTGGTGTCCTGCGCGGCGGCCACGCGCTGAAGCCAGTCCTGTTCAACGTCGTGCGACAGGCGCATCATCGGGTTGAGCGGCTGGGGGCGTTCAGGCAGCGGCGCAGGCAGGTCGGGACGCTGCACGCGAAGCGATACCTCGAACTCGCATGTTTCGACGCCCGCTGGCGCATGCGCTTCGCCAACTACCACGATATCGCATAGCGGCTTGAATGGCGCCAAATCGCTTTCGTAGCGCACGCTCTTTTCGATATCGTCTTCGTGATGGACGTCTGTCACGTGCAAGAGTGCAGGGTCCTCAACGGCGATCAATTGGGCACGGCCTTGCTCGTCGCAGGGGCCAAGCGCATAGGCGGTCTTGGCGGCGATCACATGGAAGGCGGCGCCATTCTGGTCGACCGAATCGAAATGCAGCGCATCGAACCCGGTGCGGTTGTCGAAGCGCAGGCTGGGGATTGCTTGGAACTCCACGGTCAACCTGCCGGATTGGTGTCAACGTCGTCGCCGTGCAATTCGACTTTCTTCGAGCCGCGGATGATGATTTCTTTGCCCGAAATCTCGATGCGCCCATCCTTTTTCATGACGAAAGTGCTGGCTCCGACCTCAATGCGGAATTCTTCGCCGGCGGTGTAAGAGATCTTCTGGCCGACCATCACGGTCTTGGACAAGCCCACTTCCTCGGCCTGCATCAGGGCCACGGTAGTGTTCATCGCTGCACCCACGGTCGTCTGGTAGGCGCCGCCGATCGTGACAATCTTTGCCAGCCCCACGGTTTCAATTTTCATGTGGCCGATGGTGACGTTGCGCGTGCCGCCAATATCGATGGTCTCGTTCTTGCCAACATCCTCTGTCCGGTTGTCGCCGATGCTGATGGTTTCGTTGTGGTCGACGCGCTCCTTGCGGTCGTTGTGCACTGTGATGGTCTCGTTGTTGTCAACGGTCTCAGTGCGGTCGTGCTTGATATGGTTGGTTTCGTCGTGGTCGACGGTTTTGCGGCGGTCGTTGCCGACCCATTTGTCCTCATCGTGCTCGACCTCGGTCAACTGGTCTTTTTCGGCGTGCAGCCAAAGCTGCTCGGCGCCTTTCTTGTCCTCAAACCGGATCGCGTTCGCATTCTCGTAGCCGCCGCCGGGAGTGGAGCGCGACAGGATGCCGCTTTGCGTCTTGTTGTCAGGCAGGGACCAGGGCGGCATGGTTTGCGCGTTGGGCACCATGCCGGTGATCAGGGGGCGGTCCGGATTCCCATCCAGGAACTGGACGATCACTTCGGTGCCGATGCGAGGGATCGACGTCATGCCGAAATTCGGGCCGGACCACGCAGTAGCCACGCGCACCCAGGCGGAACTCTTTTCGTCATACTGGCCCACGCGGTCCCAGTGGAACTGCACGCGCACGCGGCCATATTCATCGGTATGGATTTCCTCGCCGGCCGGGCCAACCACGGTGGCGGTCTGCAGGCCGTAGAGCTTGGGCGCGAGGCTGTTGAAACCACGGCCGGGACGCCAGGGCACATTCCTGCCGATGCAGGTCAGCGCATTGCTGTAATGGGCAGGGGCGAGGGCGCCGGTCTGGTAATTGTTGCTGGCGCTATGGCGCACTTCCAGGATCATGAATTCGCTGTCCTGGCTGTCAAAGTGCCCGGTCAGGCGGAACCAGCGGCCCGGTTGCGCAGTGCGGTCGTTGCCACCGGCTTCGAAGTGCTTTGCACTTGCCTCGATTTCTTCGGTGCGCCTGCGGGCTTGGGCGTCTGCGTCGTCGCCGGCCATGAATCCGTAGGCGCCTGTGTAGTCGTATGTTTCGATCTGGTGCACCTTGCCCTGGTCGTTGATGACGGGCAGGTTGGTCATCTGCGGGCGAGGGTTCTTGAAGTCAAAGCTGGCCAGTGCAACTTTGCCGGGAACGATGCGACGCATCGGCGACCAGTCGCCAATGGCGTCGTCTTCCTGCGCTCCGGCCTCGCGCTGGAAAGGTATTTCGGGCGAATCGCCGTCGATGGCATCGGCACGGGTCGTATCGTCGGCCAGTACCAGGGTGTGGCCGTCCGCGCGGTGCTCGTACCAATAGTGCCAGCCGCGTTCCTCCCAGCGCCGGTGCAGGTAGTTGTAATCGCTTTCGGCTGCTTGGCATGCATCGGTCATTCCGGCATCTTCGCCATGGATCCGCGCCTGCCAGTCGGCGACAGGATAGTCGTTGAAGATGTCGGTGGTTTGCTGCTGGACGGTCTTGCTGTGGAAGAGATAGTAGTCCCGGCGCAAGCGCAGGTATGCCATCCAGGGCGCGAGCTGCATGCGGTAAAAGGCATGGCCGCCGTCAGTTTTGACGAACTGGAATTCGAATACGTAGCCGTTGAAGTAGCGCAGGCTGCCGTCTTCACGCACCAGCGATATGGTCACCATGCGGCCTTGCACGTCCGTCAGCGGAATGCTGGCGTCGTTGGATAGGACTTCGACCGTGTAGCGGAAATCGCGCGACAGGCCTTCCGTGGCATCCAAACGGTTCGCCAGCATGAGCGCGCGTGGGCCGTCCTCATGTGGAAAGGAAAGGCGCAGCAGGCGGTTGGTTTGTGCAGTGCCGAGCAGGGCCTCTGGAACGGCGGCATTGAGGTAAGTCATGCTAGTTATCGTTTTGCTATGATTTGGCGCAATGTAGCATAAGACTTGGTGATACGGTTCAGCTGTAATTCAACGGTGTGCAGCCTTTAGTAACAAGGGGAAACGCCGTCGNAATACTTGCAAATTGATTGTCGATTGGACGACTGTTGCCTGTCATGTCGTTATGATTGGTGAGATTTTGCTGGCAGCACGGAAGCTATCATGCCGGGTCTGCCGGCTAACGGCCAAANACAACGAAAGTAGTGATGGAGCCAACTGAACGCGTTAAGTCTTTCATCGCAGCTTACCTGAGGGCGCACCAGCAACTGAAAGCGGAAGCCGATCCAACGCAAATTACCGAGAGCTTCGAGCGCTGGAATGAGCTCGTCGCGGAGCTGGATGCAGAACATGCAATTGATCGGGGATGCATGGAACTGGCCGGCGTCATGTGCGACCCGTGTCCGCACATGCCTGACGACGAAGAGATTGTGAGTGTCACGCACGCACAAGAGAAGGTTTTTGTTGAAACCTGTGCCCAAGGTTCGCTGTCGCACTATTACGAATATGAGCTGCGGCCTTCAGGGAGCGATTGGCGAATCGCCCGAATCCGGGAATATCTTTGGCCGGCAGATTCGCCTTTGGTGAAAGACCGTGAGCGGGCTCGCTTTACGGATCCTGT
>Ga0055526_1002243_pt1 | contig 13230 bp, 9 predicted proteins | sample AraplaCol_mMF_r2_FD_55013 | JGI IMG/M metagenome (GOLD analysis project Ga0055526, IMG submission 55013) | Arabidopsis root microbial communities from North Carolina, USA - plate scrape MF_Col_mMF_r2 | ecosystem: Host-associated > Plants > Roots > Endosphere | place: USA: North Carolina... | reverse complement strand
GCGGTGCCGCCGATCGCGAGCGCGCTGAACGCGGCGCCCAGGAAAAGGGCAGTCTTGGTGATGCCGATCTTCATGAGGTTGTTCCCTGAAATGCGCCCAACGCGCGACTTCGGCCACGACTCCGCCCCGCGGAATCGCGCCGTCGGCACGCCGGACATTCTAGTTATCGGGGAGCTTTTCCGCCCCCTCGGGAGGGGCGGTTAGGATCGGATTGTGTACGAACTGTGACAAAGAACATTAAATTTTTGCAATGCAGCATACGCACCACGCAATCGCACGAGTCCGCAGCTATCAGCCCGTCTGCACCGCCTCGATCGCGGCGATGGCATTGGCGTAGCGCTCCTCGCCCTGCCCCGAGACCAGCGCCCAGCGCACGCCGCGGCGCTTCAGCTCGGCCTTGCTGAGATCGAAGAACCGCTGCCGCAGCTCGGGTGTGCCGAACATCCGCGTGCCGTCCGCACGCCAGGCCATGTCGATATCGAACAGCAGGTAGAAATCGGCATAGCCCTGCCATTCGTCGAACCAGGGATCGCGGTCGCCGAACAGCATGTCGGCCCAGACCGCCGTCATCAGCGGATCGGTGTCGAGCACCAGCGGCTTGAGCCCCGCGGCGACCATCGTCCGTGTACCGGCATCGTGCGTCTTGGCGATCTCGAGCAGATCGCGCATCGTGAAGTCGATGCCGCGCGCCTCGGCATATTCGCGGCCATATTCGTCCACCACCTCACCGCCGAGATATTCGGCGATGCGTGGCGCCAGAGTCGACTTGCCGGTGCTTTCAGGGCCGTGGAGACAGATGGTGCGCAGCTTCATTCCCGTGCCTTCAGCCAGTCGAACAGCCCCCAGATCGAAAGGGCAAGGAATACGCAGTACAGGCCCGCCGTAAGCCACAATTCCTTCACGGCGAACAGGGGGATTGCGAGCAGATCGACCAGGATCCACAGCATCCAGCACTCCCAGTTGCGCCGCGACTGGAGGATCTGCGCGGCGATGCTGAGCACCGCGATGCTGCCGTCCCACCAGGGGTAGCTCGCATCGGTCAGCCGGTGCATCGCATAGCCCCAGAGCAGGATCACCAGGAAGCTGCCCGCTACCCAGCCGGCGCGCTCGTCACGGGCCAGCGACAGGACGCGCACCTCCCCGCTCTCGGCCCGCGAGCGCGTCCAGTTCCACCAGCCATAGAGATTGACCGCGAAGAAGAAGAGCTGGAGCAGCGCGTCGCTGTAGAGCTTCTCGTGGAAGAAGATCCAGGCGTAGAGCGAGACCATCGCCAGCGCGAACGGGTAGTTCCAGATGCTGCGCCGGACCACCAGCAGGATGTTGATCAGGCCGAGCAGGCTGGCGGTCGCTTCGATCGGGCTCACGGTTACGGCCTAGCAACAACTCGGTCGGCCCGTCGAGAGGCTTGCCCTCCCCCCGCTTGCCGCTACGGTAACGGCCTAGGATCGCGGGAGGAGAGGCCCATGCGTCATGTCGCGGTGATCGGTTCGGGTCCGGCGGGATATTATACCGCCGAAGCGTGCCAGAAGGTTTTCGGCGATCAGGTTCGGGTCGATATCATCGACCGGCTGCCGGTGCCCTTCGGGCTGATCCGCACCGGCGTCGCGCCCGACCACCAGTCGATCAAGGGCGTATCGCGCCGCTACGAGGCAGTGGCGCTGACCGACAATGTGCGCTTCGTCGGCAACGTCACCCTCGGCAAGGACGTGTCGATCGACGAGTTGCGCGAGCTGTACGACGCAGTCGTTCTCGCCACCGGCGCGCCGCACGACCGCAAGCTGGAGATCCCCGGCGCCGAACTGCCCGGCGTGGTCGGCTCGGCCGCCTTTGTCGGCTGGTACAATGGCCATCCCGACTACGCGAATCTCAACCCGCCGCTCGACGGGCCGGCGGTGGTGATCGGCAACGGCAATGTCGCACTCGACGTGGCGCGGGTGCTCGCCAAGGCCGAGGACGAACTCGAAGCATCGGACGTCGTCGCCCATGCGCTCGATTCGCTGCACGGCTCGAAGGTCCACAGCATCACTCTGCTCGGCCGCCGCGGGCCGCACCAGATCGCGATGACCCCCAAGGAACTGGGCGAGCTGGGCGAGCTGGGCCATGCGACTCCGGTGGTCGATCCGCATGACTTCCCGCCGGTGGAGGACGACGCCGTGCTCGATCCCGGCCAGCGCAAGTCGATCGGCCATCTGCGCCGCTATGCCCAGGGCATGCCGGACAAGCCGATCCATATCGTCTTCGATTTCTTCGCCATGCCCGTGGCGATCGAGGGCGACGGCAAGGTCGAGCGGGTGATCGTCGAGCGCACAGCCCTGGGCTTCGACGGCGTCGCGCATGGCACGGGCGAGACCTATGCGGTGCCGGCCAGCCTGGTGGTGAGCTGCATCGGCTATCGCACCCCGCCGATCGAGGGCGTGCCCTATGACGACAAGGCGGGCCGATTCGCCAATCTCGACGGGCGGGTGCTGCCGGGCCTCTATGCGGTCGGCTGGGCGCGGCGCGGGCCGACGGGGACGATCGGCACCAACCGGCCCGACGGATTCGCCATTGCCGAGAAGATCGCCGAGGACATTGGCGAGGGCGCAGGCAAGCCCGGGCGGCCGGGGCTCGACGCGCTGCTGGGAGAGCGGGGAGTCGATCCCGTCACCTTCCGCGAATGGCAGAAGATCGACGCCGCGGAGATCGCCGCGGCCCGCATCGGGGCGCCCCGCGAGAAGTTCGTTTCGGTCGATGCGATGCTGGGGGCTACGAAAAGCTGATTCAGTGGCTTGCGTGACTCAAATAGCGTGGTTATAGGCGCCCCCTCGCAGTCGGGGTTCGCCCCGGAGGCGCCGGTCGGGGAATAGCTCAGCCTGGTAGAGCACTGTCTTCGGGAGGCAGGGGCCGGAGGTTCGAATCCTCTTTCCCCGACCAATTTATTCCCGCTTATTTCAACACTTTAGGTAAAGTGACCNCCAGGGGTCACAGGGCACTTGGGTGCCCGCCTGAGTGCTGCTAGGCGCCCCATCATGCTTTCCTTCCGCGACATCACCATCCGGCTTGGCGGCCGTGCGATCATCGAGGGTGCCTCGGCGGCGATCCCGCCCCGCGCCCGCGTCGGCTTCATCGGGCGCAACGGCGCCGGCAAATCGACCCTGATGAAGGCGATCGCCGGGATGATCGAGCCCGACACCGGCTCGATCGACATCCCGCGCACGGCCCGCTTCGGCTATCTGCGCCAGGACGCGCCGGGCGGCCAGACCAGCGCCTTCGACACGGTGCTGGAAGCCGATGTCGAGCGCGCCGCGCTGCTCACCGAGGCCGAGACACAGACCGATCCCGACCGGCTGGGCGACATCTACGAGCGGCTCGACCAGATCGACGCGTACGAGGCCCCTTCCCGCGCCGGACGGATCCTGAAGGGCCTGGGCTTCGACGAAGCGATGCAGGCCCGGCCGATGGACAGCTTCTCGGGCGGCTGGCGGATGCGCGTGGCGCTGGCGAGCCTGTTGTTCCTCAACCCCGACATCCTGCTGCTCGACGAGCCGAGCAACCACCTCGACCTGGAAGCCGTCATGTGGCTCGAGGGCTTCCTGCGCGCCTATCGCGGCACGATCCTGCTGATCAGCCACGAGCGCGACCTGCTCAACAACGTCGCCGACCATATCCTCCACCTCGATCGTGCCCAGACCACGCTCTATGTCGGCGGCTATGACGCGTTCGAGCGGCAGCGGGCCGAGCGGATGGCGCAGCAGGCGGCGGCGCGCGAGAAGCAGGTCGCCGAGCGCGAGAAGCTGCAGGCGTTCGTCGATCGCTGGCGGGCCAAGGCGAGCAAGGCCAAGCAGGCGCAGAGCCGCGTCAAGGCACTGGAGCGGATGCAGCCGATCGCGGCGGTGGCCGAGGATCCGAGCATGCGCTTCGACTTCCCCAATCCGCAGGGCCTGCGTCCGCCGCTGCTGACGCTCGACAAGGCGGCGGTGGGCTATGAGGCAGGCAAGCCGATCCTCTCGCGGCTGGGCCTGCGGCTCGATCCCGACGACCGGATCGCGCTGCTCGGCCGCAACGGCAACGGCAAGACCACGCTCGCCCGGATGATCGCCGGCGAACTGCCGGTGATGGAAGGCGAGATGACCACCGCCACCAAGCTGACGGTCGGCTATTTCACCCAGTATCAGGTCGAGGAGCTCGATCCCGACGCCACCCCGGTGGAGACGATGGGCCGGGTAATGAAGGGTGCGACGCCGGTGCAGGTGCGCAGCCAGCTCGGCCGCTTCGGCTTTTCGGGCGACAAGGCGCTGACCAAGGTCGGCAAGCTTTCGGGCGGCGAGCGGGCGCGGCTGGCGCTGGCGCTGGTGACGCATAATGCGCCGCATCTGCTGATCCTCGACGAGCCGACCAACCACTTGGACGTCGATACCCGCGAGGCGCTGGTCCAGGCGCTGGCCGAGTTCAAGGGCGCGGTGGTGCTGGTCAGCCACGACCGCCACATGCTGGAGCTGGTCGCCGACCGGCTGTTCCTGGTCGATGGCGGCACCGCCCGCGAGTTCGACGGGACGATCGAGGAATATGCGGCGTTCGTGGTCTCGGGGAAAGAACCGGCGCCTTCGGCCGCGGCAGTCGCCGCCCCTGCCCCGCCGGTCGACAAGAAGGAGGAGCGCCGCGCCGCCGCCCAGGCGCGCGAGGCCTCGGCCGGGCTGCGCAAGGCAGTGAAGGACGCCGAGGGCGAGATCGCCAAGGCGCAGCGGGCGCTGGCCGAGGTCGATGGGGCGCTGGCCGGCATCGCCTCGCCTGCGCTGAAGAACCTCTCGATGGGCGAGCTGATGAAGCGGCGCGGCGAGGTCGAGGCGCGGCTGGAGGCTGCCGAGGCGGCCTGGCTCCAGGCCAGCGAGGCACTGGAAGCAGCGGACTGACGCGGACGCTTCGGACGCGGAAGTTGGCGTGGTTTACACGGAACACCCTCCTGCCGGGGCGCTCCGCGATACGCTGTGGGAGAGCGAACGGACGCACGCGCGGACGCTTCTGCGCGCGGATGTTCGCACGGGTGCGCTGGGTTGACGGTTCAAAGAGCGGCCTTGCGGCGATCTTTGGAAGATTACAGGAACATTTGGGTGTAGGAAAGCGCCTCCAATTCCTCCCCGAGCTCGCCTCGGGGAGGGGGACCGCGCGACGCAGTCGCGTGGTGGAGGGGCGCGGCGGGACGCCATCTTCGCGGCGGCCCCTCCACCATTCGCTGCGCGAATGGTCCCCCTCCCCCAGGCAAGCTGGGGGAGGAATTTAAGAGGCTATTTCTTCGCCACCCATCTCTCATACGTCGCCAGCGCCTTGGCGGGGCCGGCATTGTACCAGCTATAGCCGTTGCGGCGTTCCAGGCTGAGTTCGTTCACATCTGTGCGGATCGAACGGTCGCGGTCGCCGAAGATGGGTTTGCCGGTCTGGATGTCGTAATAGCGCGACCAGATCGGGCCGGCGCCGGGCTTGTCGACCAGCTTGCGGCCGTCGGGTCCCTTCTCGAAGGCGACGCCGCGCACGGCATGCGCCTTGAGCCAGGCGATACCGTCCGCCACCGCCGCATCGACCGCGGGCGAATGGTCCGCCTGCTTCATCAGGAAGATCAGCAGGTCGGCGCTCTCATCCGAGGACAGAGCGGCCGGTTCGAAGTTGCGGGCACCTGCCGGGGCGAGGGTGAGCGCGTCGTGCTGCTGGCCCCAGATGGTGCGCTTGCCGTCGACGACGACCTGGGTCTTGAGGATCAGCTGGATCGCGCGGTTGCAGGCAATCTTCGCTTCCGCAGCGAGCGCTTCGGGCACGAAGGCGTAGTCGCCCTGGCGGCGGGCGACCTCGGCGAGGACGGTGACGACCGAGGAGAGCGCATCGTCGTTGAAGGTGAGCGCATCGTGATAGCCGCCCTGGAGCGGGTAGATCTGCGGCCAGCCGCCGTTCGGAAACTGCGCGTTCAGAAGGTAACGGATGCCCTTGAGGAAGCTCTCCCGATAGGCGTTGCCCTCCGCGCCGGGCGCCGCGGCCTGGGCACGGGCGAGGAAGCGCAGCTCGGCGGTGGTGGCGTTGTTGTCGATCGTGCCGACATAGCTCCAATTCTCGTCCGCCATGTCCGTCTTCGCATAAGCGGGGAGCTTCTCAATCGGGACATAATGCTCGCCGCGCGCGCGTACGGGACCGGTACGGTCCACATTCTTGCCCCAGCCGCCGGCCGGGGTCTGGAAGCTGACGATATTGTCGGCGACGTGGCGCGCCTCGGCGCCGGCATACCAGGCCGCGGGCTTGTTGTCGGGCATGCCGCTGCCGCCCGAGGGGCCGGTGGGCGGTGCCACCGGCGTGGGCAAGGTGCCGTCGGCGCGCTCGGCGGCGAGCGCGGCCTTGTCGGCTTTCATCAGCCCGACCGACTTGTCGAGATAGACGTTCCAGGCACGCTGCTGGCCGATGGGAAGCCTGGAAATCCGGGCATGGGTGATCGGCTCGGCGGGGGTCATCTGGCCGATCACTTCGACCGCCGCATATGCTACCGGTGTCATCACCATGGCTGCGAGCAGCGCGATCTTTGCGATACGAATCATGTCCCCTCCCGATTTTGGTATTGGGGGGAGGATAACGCGGTGGGGATTTGGGTAAATACCCCTTCAAATTCCTCCCCGAGCTTGTCTCGGGGAGGGGGACCGCCGGCCGCAGGCCGGTGGTGGAGGGGCACAGTGGGCGCCGTCTTCGCGGCGGCCCCTCCACCACCCGCTTTGCGGGCGGTCCCAGCGTCGGGTCGCTCGTGCCCCCGGCACGAGCTTGGATTGCCGGGGGCAATCCAACCCGACACTCCCAGCGAGCTGGGGGAGGAATTTACACGAAAAACGGGCGGGGAGTTGCCTCCCCGCCCGTCTCATGCCCTGGGCTGACGCGCCTACTCGTAGCGCAGGGCATGAACCGGATTGGTGCGCGCGACGCGGAAGGCGTGGGCGCCGATGGTGAGGACTGCGATCGCCAGCGCGAGCAGGCTCGCGGCGATGAACGGCACCGGGGTGAGCGCGATGCGCGCGTCATAGGCGTTGAGGAACTCGCGCATCAGCCACCAGGCGACCGGCCAGGCGATGATGTTGGCGANCACCACCGGNCGGGTGAACTGCCAGACCAGCAGCCGGGCGATGTCGATCGTGCGGGCGCCCAGCACCTTGCGGATGCCGATCTCCTTGGTCCGCCGCTCCGCCGTGAAGGCAGCGAGGCCGAACAGGCCGAGGCAGCCGATCACCACCGCGAGCACCGCGAACATGCCGAACATCTGCGCCCGGGCATCGAGCCGCTCATAGGCCTTGGCGATCACTTCGTCGGCGAGGATCGCGTCGAACGGCACGTCGGGCGCATGGCGGCGCCAGACCCGCTCGATCCCCTCGCGCACCGGGCGCGGATCGCCGTGGAAGCGGGCGACCAGCCAGTTGACGTTGTGCTTGTCGAGCAGGAACATCGTCGGCTCGATCGCGGTGCGGACAGTGCGGAAGCGCGCATCGGCGACGACGCCGATGATGGTGAGGTTCATCATCCCCCCATATTCCTCCTTCACGCCGTAGCGGATCGTCTTGCCGATCGCCTCCTGCGCGGTCTTGAAGCCGAGGCGCTTCACGCCCGCCGCGTTCAGCACGACATGGGCGCCGCGCGCGACCATCGCCCGCTCCGCCGCCGGATCCTCGGGACGCGGGGTGGTCATGTCGTCGGCGGCGCGCTCGTCGAACACGCGGCCGGCCATGGTGCGGATGCCCATGGTGGGGAAGAAGCCGGCATCGACCGAGTAGATGCCCAGATCCACCGGATCGGCCCGGCCGGGCACCACCACCGAAGTGGTCGAGGTCTGGCCGGTGATGACGCCGATCATCGTGCGGCCGGCGGATTCGACCCCCGGCACCTTGGCGATCTCGCGGGTCAGCGCATCGGCCTGGGGCTCGAGCGTCTTCGAGCCGATGCCCTGNAGCTGGAGCAGCCCGGCGCGCTTGTATCCCGGATCGACCGTGCGGGCGTAGATGTTCTGCGACCAGACCACCGCGGTGCAGATGATCAGCCCNATCGACACCGCGAACTGGATGACGACNAGCGCNCTGCGCANATGCCCCGAGCCTTCGGCATCCGCCGCCGACTTGTTCGCCTTGAGCACGCGGGCCGGCTGGAAGCGCGAGAGGTAGAAGGCGGGATAGAGGCCGCCCGCCGCGCCGACGAGCAGCACCAGGGCGATCATAGGCAGGAACAGCCCGTCCTGGCCGAAATAGCGGAGCTGCAGATCGGCATCGAGGAAGTTGCCGAACCAGGGCAGCACGATCTCGACCACCGCGAGCGCGAGGAGCATCGCGATGGTGGCGAGCAGGACCGATTCCCCCAGGAACTGGGTCATCAGCTGGCGGCGGGTGGCGCCGAGCACCTTGCGCAGCGCCACTTCGCGGGCGCGCTGGCTGGCACGGGCGGTGGCGAGGTTGGTGAAGTTGATGCAGGCCATGGCGAGGATCAGCAGCGCGATCACCGCGAAGGTGGTGATCGTCTGCACGTCGTTGCCCGGCGTCATCCCCGTGTTGCTGGCGATGCCGAGATGGATGTCCGGGGCCGCGACCAGCTTGAAGGTGCGCTCGTCGCCCGCATTGTAACGGTTGCCGTTGAAATTCTCGTCGGGGATGTTGCGCTTTTCCCAGGCCGGCATCTGGGCATTGATCGTCTTCACATCGACGCCGGGGCGCAGCTTCACATAGACATAGCCCGAGGTCCAACCCCAGCTGGTAAGATAGCCATCGTCCCCGGGGAACAGGCTGGGGAAGTCGGCGCGGGCGAGCAGGCGCGCAGTCATGTGCGAGTTCTTCGGCAGGTCCTTGAACACGCCGGTGATGCGGTAATCGGCCTTCTTCCCCGCGACGAGCAGCGTCAGGGTGCGGCCGACCACGCTGGTGGTGCCGAACAGCCGGGTCGCCTCGGCCTCGCTCAGCGCCACNGTGCCGGGGGCCGAGAGCGCCTTGTTGTCGCCCTGCACCATCGGCAGNGCGATCGTGTCGAGAAAGGCGCTNTCGACCAGCCGGCCATCCTCGACCTCGGTGGCCTGGCCGTCCTTGAGCAGGGTGATGCGCGGGCCGCCGGTATAGGTGGCGCTCTCGATCTGCGGGAANTCCTTGAGCAGCGCCGCCTTGGTCACATAGGGCGCGCCCTGGNTGTCNTACTTATCGCCGTTGGTCTTGCTCTGATAATAGACCTGGAGCTGATAGGTGCGGTCGCTGTCCGGCAGCCAGCGGTCNTAGCTGCGCTCATACTGGACGTAGAGCAGGATCAGCAGGCAGGCCGCGAGGCCGATCGCCAGGCCGAACAGGTTGATGAAGGCATAGGTGCGGTTCTTCGCGAGCGCGCGCAGGCCGACCGTGAGATAGTTGCGCCACATGGTGCATTCCCTTTTCTTGCTCCCTCTCCCCTCCGGGGAGAGGGGCATGAGGAAAGTGCGTCGCACTCCCCCTCTCCCCGACCCTCTCCCCGGAGGGGAGAGGGAGTTTCAGCTCATGCCGCGCGGCGGCGTTCCTGGAGGACGCGGCCGTCGAGCATCGAGACGATGCGGCCGGCGTAATCGGCGTGCGCGGGCGAGTGGGTGACCATCACGATCGTCGAGCCCTCGGCGTTCAGGGTCTGCAGCATGTGCATCACCTCCTCGCCATGCTGGGTGTCGAGATTGCCGGTCGGCTCGTCGGCGAGGATCAGCTTCGGAGAGGCGACGAGCGCGCGGGCGACGGCGACGCGCTGCTGCTGGCCGCCCGAGAGCTGGCTGGGCCGGTGGCGGGCACGGTGGGCGATGCCGGTGCGGTCCATCACCTCGTCGACGCGGCGCTTGCGCTCGGCCGCGGGCACATTGTGGTAGAGCAAGGCGAGCTCGACATTGTCGCGGACCGACAGCTCGTCGACCAGGTTGAAGCTCTGGAAGATGAAGCCGATATTCTCCTTGCGGACATCGGCAAGCCTGCTCTCGCTGAGCCCGGCGACTTCCTGGCCGTTGAACATGTACGACCCCGAGGACGGGCTATCGAGCATGCCGATCATGTTGAGCAGGGTCGACTTGCCGCAGCCGGACGGGCCCATGATCGCGACGAACTCGCCCTGGGCGATTTCGAGGTCGATCGCGTCGAGCGCCGTCGTCTGCACCGTGTCGGTGCGGTAGACCTTGGAGAGTTCGCGCATGTGCAGCATCGGATTCCCTTTCTTTTCGGTCACTTGGTCAGGTCCAGGCGCGTCTTGTCGGTGAGGCCGGTATAGGGTGAGGTGATCACCTTCTCGCCGGGCTCGAGCCCTTCGAGCACCTCGACGAAATCGGTGTTGCGGCGGCCGAGGCGGACGTTGCGCTTCTCGGCGCTGCCGCCGCCGGGGGCGACGACGAACACCCAGGCGCCGCCGGTGTCGTTGTAGAAGGCGCCGTTCGGGATCAGCAGCGCGGGCGCCGGATCGCCGAGGGTGAGGCGGGCCTGCATCGTCTGGCCGCGCTGGAGCTGGGGCGGCTCGCTGCCGGTGAACTGCAGGTCGACCTGGAACTGGCCGTTCTGGACCTGCGGATAGATCTTGGTGACCTTGGCGCCGTAGCGCTTGCCGCCCCAGTCGAGCGCCGCCTGCTGGCCGAGCTGGACGCGGCCGAGGTAGAACTCGTCGACCCCGGCGATCAGCTTGTTGCGGCCCGGGCTGTCGATTTGGCCGACGCGCTCGCCGCGGCCGAGCGACTGGCCGACCTGGACCGAGAAGCCCGAGAGCTGGCCGGCGACCGGCGCGCGCAGCTGGAGCGCATCGAGATTGGCGCGGGCGATGGCGAGGCCGGACTGCATCGACCTGGCAGCCTGTTGCTGCTGGGTGAGCTGGCTGCCCTGGAGGCGTGCATCGGTATTCTGGCTACGCTTGAGGGCGGCGAGGTTGCGCTGGCTCAGCTCGTAATCGGCCTGGGTATCGGCGAACTGCTTGCCCGAGACGAAGCCGCGATCGGCGAGCGGCTTCTCGCGCTCATATTGGCGACGGGCCTTCTCATAGGTCGTCTGGGCCGCGAGCACGGCGCGTTCGTTGGAGAGCTGGGTCTGGGCGAGCGACAGCTCCTGGCTGCGCATGTTGTTGATCTGCTGCTCGACCTCGGTCTGGCGGGCGAGCGTGGAGAGCTGGAGCTCGGCGTTGGAGAGCAGGGCGATCGGCTGGCCGGCGGCGACGGTGGCGCCGTCCTCGACCAGCATCTTCTCGACCCGGCCGCCCTCGACCGCGTCGATATAGACGGTGAGCAAGGGGGTGACCCGGGCGCGCAGCGGCATGAAATCGTCGAACGTCCCCTTGGTGACGCTGGAGATGGTCAGCCGGTCCATGCCGACCGTCTGGCTGGCGCCCGAGGGGGCGAACCACCAGAAGCCGAACGCGGCGAGCAGCGCGGCGACCGCGCCGAGCGCGATCTTCACGCGCAGCGACAGGCTGCGCTTCTCGACGACCTGGTCCATCCCGCTGCCCGAGACGGCCCCTGCCCCCCTGTCCTTCTGCATCCGTAGCACTGTCATGCCCCCTATCCTCGCAATTGCCGTGCCAGCTGCGCCGTCTCCGGCGGCGCGGCATTGGCGGCGTGGCAAGTGTTCGATTTCGGACAGGAGCGTCCGGAATCGAACGCCACCCGTAACGATATGATGCCGAGCCGGAGCACGGCCTGGCTGCCNGCGGCGTCCATCCGCAGGTCGAAACCGACAGGGCCGCGGGGCAGGCACAGGAGGAGAAGCGCCGCCAAGACGACCGNTCCCTTCCGAACCAGGTTCCCCCGAAGCTGCACGATTTCCTCCTCCGGCANGCGCGCCGTTCATCGGAGTGTCAGCATGAGCCGTGCCAATTGCGTCCACAGGGGGACCAGGGCTTGGCACGCAAATTGATTGTCCGGTTCCGCACAGTAGATGTACGGGAGTGGCCATCATGGGGGATCCGGAATTCGATTTCTGCGTCGTGATCGACGACGACGACGACATNNTGATGGCCTCGCGGCTGCTGCTGCGACGGCTGTTCAAGGANGTGGAAGCGGTGCGCAGCCCGGAGGAGGCGCTGCCGCTGATCCAGGCGCGCACGCCCGACGCGGTGCTGCTCGACGCCAATTTCGCGCGCGGGGCGACCAATGCGGCGGAGGGGCTGGCCTGGCTCGACAAGCTGCTCGGCATCGATCCCGAGATGGTGGTGGTGATGATCACCGCGCATGGCGGCGTGCAGGTCGCCGTGTCGGCGATGAAGCGCGGGGCGACCGACTTCGTCTCCAAGCCGTGGTCGAACGAGAAACTGCTCGCCACCGTGCGCACCGCCGCGTCGCTGCGGCGCTCGCGCAAGGCGGTGGGCGGCGGGAGCGCGGTCCCTGCCCCGGCGCAGCAGGCCGGCGCCTCGCCGCTGCTCGGCAGCTCGCCGGTGATGGCGCGGGTGCACTCGCTGATCAGCCGCGCGGCGCCGACCGATGCGAACGTGCTGGTGCTCGGCGAGAACGGCACCGGCAAGGAGCTGGTCGCGCGCGAGCTGCACCGACAATCGCTGCGCGCCAACCAGGTGATGCTGACCGTCGACCTGGGCGCGGTGAGCGAGGAACTGATCGATTCGGAACTCTTCGGCCATGTGAAGGGCGCCTTCACCGATGCGCGGACCGACCGGGTCGGGCGCATCCAGGCGGCGGACGGAGGCACCTTGTTCCTCGACGAGATCGGCAACCTGCCGCTCCGGCTCCAGCCCAAGCTGCTCACCGTGCTCGAGCAGCGCCAGGTGACGCCGGTGGGCGCCAACAAGCCGGTGCCGGTCAACATCCGGGTGATCGCCGCGACCAACCTGCCGCCCGAGAAGCTGCGCGACGAGGGGCACTTCCGGCAGGACCTGCTCTTCCGCCTCAACACGGTGGAGATCGACCTGCCCCCGCTGCGCGACCGCCGCGAGGACGTGCCGCAGCTGATCGAGCATTATCTGGAGCATTACGCCAAGCGCTATGGCCGGCCGGTGCCCGCCCTGAGCCCGGCGGCGCGGATGGCGCTGCTCGACCATGACTGGCCGGGCAATGTCCGCGCGCTGCGCCACGCGCTGGAGCGCGCGGTGATCCTGGCGCGCGACGCCGCGCTGGAGCCCGAGGACTTCGCGCTGGTCCAGGCCATGCCGCGGATCGTGCCTGCCGCCGCGGTGACGCCCCCGCCGGCCCGCCAGAGCGACGACCTCAACCTCGAGCGAGTCGAGCGCCGGCTGGTCGAGGAGGCGCTGAAGAAGCACGGCTACAATATCTCG
>Ga0055526_1002231_pt1 | contig 13268 bp, 9 predicted proteins | sample AraplaCol_mMF_r2_FD_55013 | JGI IMG/M metagenome (GOLD analysis project Ga0055526, IMG submission 55013) | Arabidopsis root microbial communities from North Carolina, USA - plate scrape MF_Col_mMF_r2 | ecosystem: Host-associated > Plants > Roots > Endosphere | place: USA: North Carolina... | reverse complement strand
GGAGCAGTTGGCGTGAAGGCCTTACTGCGCATCTTCCGGCCTTCCCGGAAATTGGCAATCATCATCGGTGGAGTCGCTCTTCTGGCGGGCGTTTCCGGCGGCGCGGCGGTCTATGTCGGCAAGGACAGGCTGATCGGTGCAACTGGCGGTGGCTACGGGCTCGAATGCAGCGACGTCAACCTCGTGACCATCCGCAAGCAGAACCACATCTGGATACGGAAATACATCAAGACCGAACCGACCGACGGGATGACACGCGTCAAGACAGCACTTCGTGTCGCCCAGGCCGTCTACGCCGCGCAAAAGCCGGATCTGGTGCAGGTGGTGGTGCTCGACGAGAACGGGCCGACGCTGCGTGCCGACATTCGCGGCCGGGCGATCGGCGCCGATGTCGTCTATATCCCGCATCCCGATCAGACCGTTCCCGGCCTCGACGACAAGTCCTATACGGCGCGCTATTATGACGGCAAGGCCAGCGAAAACGGGCTGTTCTTCGGCGAACGGATAGAGATGCCGTCCGAGGAGGTCGCCATGATCAGCGCTGCCTTCAAGGACCCCGAGGATTGTGTCGATCCGGTCGCGGTGGGCTCGACGAAGAATGGGGAAAAAGTCAAGGAAACGAAGGCCGCCGGCGGCGGCCATGGTGGCGCACCGGCGGGCGAAAGCGAAGCTGCGCCTGCCACAGAGGGCGGGAGTGCCGATGTGGTGGCGGAAGCCCCGGCCGAAGAGCCGCCCGAGCCCGCGCCTGCCAAGGCACACTGAACAAACGGCATGAAAACAGCGGAGCGCCGGCGACAGCACCGCGCGGCTTTCAGACGCGCAAAGGACGCTATAGCACTTTGAATCGCTGCATAATTTTATTCTTGAATCGATTCCGATTTAAGGAATTATGCAGTCGCACTCCGCTTCGTTTCTCTACGTCTTTTTCCGTCAGTCGGCCTTGTTGCGGCGGGCCGGGAAGAGGATGACGTCGCGGATCGACGGCGCGTTGGTGAGAAGCATGATGAGGCGGTCGACGCCGATGCCGAGGCCGCCGGCCGGCGGCATGCCCTGATCGATCGCGTCGAGGAATTCCTCGTCCAGCTGCTTTTCCTTTTCGCCGCGGGCATGCGCCTGTTCGAGCTGCTCGACCATGCGGCGGCGTTGCTCCTCGGGATCGTTGAGTTCCGAAAAGGCGTTGCCGAGTTCCCAGGCGTTGCAATAAGTCTCGAAGCGTTCGACCAGGCGCGGTTCGCCCGGCACTTCCTTGGCGAAAGGCGAGATGTCCTTCGGGAAATGCGTGACATGCGACGGCTGGATCAGTGTCGATTCAACCTTTTCCTCGAAGATGAAGGCGAGGCATTCGCCCCAGGTCCAATCCTTCTCGACCGCGAAGCCGGCAGCCTTGGCGGCGGCGCGTGCCTCTTCATCGGTCTTGATGGCGCGGAAATCGATGCCGGTGGCTTCCTTGACGGCGTCGGGCATCGGCACGCGCTTGAACGGTCCCTTGAAGGAGATCCGCTTGTCGCCGAAGTCGAATTCCGTCGTGCCGTGAATGGAGAGCGCCAGGGTCTCGAACAGCCGCTCGACGAGGTCCATGACGTCCTCGTANTCGGCATAGGCCCANTANCANTCCATCATGGTGAATTCGGGATTGTGCCGGGTGGAGACGCCTTCGTTGCGGAAGTTCCGGTTGATCTCGAAGACCTTGTCGGTGAGGCCCGAGACCAGCGTGCGCTTGAGGAACAGTTCCGGCGCGATGCGCAGGTACATGTCGAGCTTCAGAGTGTTGTGATGCGTCTTGAACGGCTCGGCGGTGGCGCCGCCATAGACCGAATGCAGCATCGGCGTCTCGACTTCCATGAAGCCGTCATTTTCCATGAAGCGGCGGATGCCGGAGACGATCTTCGAGCGCTGCTGGAAGCGGAGCTTCGAATCCTCGTTGGTCATGATGTCGAGATGGCGCTTGCGGTACCGCAGCTCGATGTCGGAGAGGCCGTGCCACTTCTCGGGCATCGGCAGCAGCGACTTCGTCAGCATTTCGATCTTCTGCGCATTGATCGTCAGCTCGCCACGCTTGGTGCGGCGGACGATGCCCGTGACGCCGATGATGTCGCCGATGTCGATCATCGGCAGCAGGGCGCGGGCCTCCTCGCCGGTGACGTCCTTGTGCGAGAAGATCTGGATCTTGCCGGAGGCGTCATGGATATCCATGAACATGCCGGAGTTGCGCGAGGAATAGACGCGGCCGGCGACGGTGACGACATCCTGCGTCTCTGTATCCGGCTCCAGGCTCTCGTATTTCGCGGTCAGCTCGGCATTGCCCATCGTCCGATGAAAATGCGCCGGATAGACCTCGCCGATCTGTTCGCGCAGCAGCTTCAGCTTCTGGGCGCGCACCTCAGTCGCGTCGGAGGAGAGGGTGTTTTCGGTCTTGTTGTCAGCCACTGTCGAAATCCTCTGACTGTTCTTACTTCGAGCCGACGAGGGCGGCGACCGCCTGTGCGGCGAGCTTCAGGCGCTGGCGTACGACGGAGCGGCCGAGGATCGCCATGGAATCGAAGAGCGGCAGGGACCGCGACGAGCCGGACACGGCGACGAAGAGCGGCGAGACCACGACCTTCAGTTTCTTGCCCATGCGGTCGGCGATCGCGCGCAGCTCCGCTTCGATCGTCTCGACATTCCATTCCAGGATCTTTTCGAGATCCGGCTGAACGGTGTTGAGGATCTCGAGGATCTCCTCCGGCGGCGACTTGATCTTGGCAAAGTCGGAAGGCTGCAGGCCGAGATCGGACTTCAGCAGGAAGCCGGCGAGATCGGGCAGCTCGCCGAGCTTGGAAATGCGTGTCTGCGACAGCCGCAGGCCTTGCTTCAGACGATCGTTTTCCATCGCCCAGNTCAGCACGCGCGCCTGGAATTCTTCTTCCGACAGCTTCTCGCGGATCCAGCGGCCGTTCAGCCAGTCGAGCTTCTGAATNTCGAAGATCGCACCNGCCTTGGAGAGGTTTTCCGGGTCGAATTTTTCGGAGAGCTCGTCTATCTCAAGCANCTCTTCGCCTTCGGCGATCTGGATGAAGAACAGGCCGAGGAAGTTCATCAGCGCTTCCGGGATNTAGCCGAGCGCNGAGTAATAGGAGATCGAGGTCGGGTTCTTGCGCTTCGACAGCTTCGANTTGTCGGCATTGCGCATCAGCGACAGATGCATGAANACCGGCTGATCCCAGCCGAAGTAGCGATAGAGCAGGATGTGCTTCGGCACCGAAGCCAGCCATTCCTCGCCGCGCGCCACATGGGTGATCTTCATCAGATGGTCGTCGATGACGTTGGCCATATGATAGGTCGGCATGCCGTCGGCCTTGATGAGGACCTGCATGTCGACCGAATCCCACGGAATGGAGACATCGCCGTAGACGCCGTCCGTGAAGTCGCATGAGCCTTCGGCCGGAATCTTCATGCGGATGACGGTCGTTTCGCCGGCGGCCATGCGCGAGGTGACTTCCTCGGCCGTGAGGTTGAGGCAGAGACCATCGTACTTCGGCGGCTTGCCGGCGGCGCGCTGGGTTTCGCGCATCTGCTCCAGCCGAGCGGGCGTGCAGAAACAGCGGAAGGCATGGCCCTTGTCCAGCAATTCCTGCCCGTAAGGCTGGTACATTTCCTTGCGGTCGGATTGGCGATAGGGGCCGTAGGGGCCGCCGATATCNGGNCCTTCCTTCCATTCCAGCCCGCACCATTTCAGTGCGTCCAACACCTTCGTTTCGAATTCCGGGGTCGAGCGCGTCGCATCGGTATCCTCGATGCGCAGGATGAACTCGCCGCCNTGCTTCTTGGCGAAAAGATAGTTGAAGAGAGCGATNTAAGCGGTGCCGACATGCGGCTCGCCGGTCGGCGAGGGAGCGATGCGGACGCGGACGCCGGTNGCTGTCCCGGAAACTGTCATTGTGTGTGCCCGTCAATGAATGCCNNACGGCTTTCATGGGGAAAGCGACGTTCGGCCGGAAGGATGCAGATATCTTCATCGGCAAACCGGCCGGAAAAGGGCATGCGCCCGCACTCTCCGCCGATCGTCCGTTCGGCTGGCCTTAGGCCATATTCAACCGGGCGCGTCAAGAAAAACCACGTTTGCAAAGGCCTGATGGCGGCGGGTGAGGGCGCGGCGGTTCGGCCGCGCCCTCCAGCNCAAGCCTCAATGGGCGGCGTCGCGTTTTCGCTTGCGGGCGTTGCGCGCGAACATNTTCAGCACCTCGACCAGCGCCGAGAAGGCCATGGCGGCGTAGACGTANCCCTTCGGCACGTGGAAGCCCATGCCTTCGGCGATCAGCGTCGTGCCAATCATCAGCAGGAAGGCGAGCGCCAGCATGACGATCGTCGGGTTCCTCTCGATGAAGTTGGCNAGCGGGGTCGCCGCAACCAGCATGACGGTGACGGCGGCGACGACNGCGACCACCATGATCGGCAGATGCGGCGTCATGCCGACGGCGGTGATGATGCTGTCGACTGAGAAGACGAGNTCGAGCAGCAGGATCTGGCCGATGGCCGATGCAAAGCCGGTNGTTGCCGACGTGGCGATGAAATCCTCCTGATGGTCTTCCGGGTCGACGGTNTGATGGATTTCCTTGGTGGCCTTCCAGACGAGGAACAGGCCGCCGGCAATCAGGATCAAATCCTTCCAGGAGAAGCCGTGGCCGAAGGCTTCAAATAGCGGTTCGGTCAGTTGCACGATCCAGGCGATGGTGCCGAGCAGAGCCAGGCGCATGACGAGCGCAAGGCCGATGCCGATTTTGCGGGCCTTCTCCCGGTGCTCGGGCGGCAGNTTGTTGGTGAGAATGGAAATGAAGATCAGGTTGTCGATCCCGAGAACGACTTCCATCACCACCAGCGTGATGAGCGCCACCCAGGCGGCCGGATCCTGAATGAGCGTCATGATTTCCTGCATCAGCGTATATCCCTTTTGCGTCATATGGATAAATGACGCTCGCAATGTAATGACGCCGGCCTGCCAGACAAGCGCCGCAAGGGGGTATACGAAAGTGATGTGACATTTATTCCCTAGCGCAGGATGTCATAAGAAAACCGCCCGCACTCCGGCATCATGCTCTGATCGGCAACCAGATTTCGGTGACGCCCATGCCGGTATAGGGATCGAAGCGCTCGTCGTAGCGTTCGAACATGTCGGGTATCTCGCCGTGCTCCAGGCCGGATGTCGGCCACCATGCGCCAAAAATCCGGTTCATTGTCGCCGGAATGCCCGAGACATGGCCGCGATGGCTAAAGACGACGTAACGCTGGCCGGGAAGCTTGAGCGTTGCAAAATCCGCCGGCAGATCGCCAGCATCGGCGATTTCGGCTGCGGCCATATAGCGGAATTTCTCCGCTTCGCCGGTGATATGCGTGCAGATGCCGTAGGCGACGTTGCCCTTCTGGCCGGGGATATGACCGAAATGGGCATTGAACTTCTGCCAGAGGGAGGGGATGGCGGCATTGCCACCATAGGGATAGATCTCCTGCAGGCCGGCAAAGAGCATCGGCGGAAGGGTTTCGAAGCGGGGCGGTTCGAGGTCGTTGAGGTGGGCGGGGTCCATTCTGATCGGCTCCAGCAAGATAAGGTTACGGGCGTGTCCCTGTCTGCGCACCGCATCCGGCGTCATGCCGAATTGGTCGCGGAAGGCACGGGTGAAAGCCTCGTGCGAGCCGTAGCCCGCGCAAAGCGCAACCTCGAGAATGGTCGATGAACCGCCGACCAAGGCCGGCACGGCGCGGCTGAGGCGCCGCCCCCTGATATAGCTGCTGATCGAGTGGCCGGTGACGAGCCCGAAGACGCGCGACAGATGGTAGCGCGACAATCCGGCGGCTTCCGATATCTCTTCCAGCGATATATCGCTTTCGAAATGGCTCTCTATGAACCAGATCGCCCGTCCAACTGCGCTCATCCTCACTCCCCTGGTTGCGGCTTCTTCCTTAAAGAAAAGCCGGCAGCCGGGTTTGATCGCAGTTGCGGACTTTTGGCCGATGGAGGCGGGCAGTCAAGGGGGCGGTCAGTCGGTCTTGTGTCGGGGCGCACCGTAGGCGGCCATGAAGACCCGGATGGCGCCGCGGATGACGCGCTCGATTTCGTCGCGAGACGGCGGTTCTTCCATGCTTCCGAACAGCCGGAGCTTGAAGAAGCTGCCGCTGGCGAGATCGAGAAACTGGCCGGCGGCCAGATCGATGTCGTCGATCTCAAATCTGCCTTCGGCGATGTGNCGCTCCAGGAAGTCGCGCATGATGGTGCGCAGGTTTTCCGGACCCTTGAAGAAGCGTTGACAGAGAACCGGCATGCGGTCGCGAACGCCGAGAACGGTGCGCATCGCGTTGATGACCTTTTCATCGGTCATATGGGTGACGAAGCTTATCCCGAATTCATACAGGCCGGCTTCGGGATCGTCATGTTCGGCAAGCGCCGTGCGCACGGCCGCCACGAAGGCGGCGCGCTCGGCCTCGATCATCGCCGAAAACAGTTCTTCCTTGTTGGTGAAATAGACGTAGAGCGTTCCCTTGGAGACACCGGCCTCGCGCGTCACGTCGTTCATGCTGGCGGCGTCGAAACCCATTTTCATGAAGACACGCTTGGCGCCGGCGAGAATCTGCTGGCGCTTGGCCGGATCTTCGCCTGCAGCAAATCGGCCTCCGGGCGCGGGAGGGCTGAAGACGGCGGCGTGGTCGGGGTTCAGCGTCATGTCTCCTTAACCGTGTTAACGGTTTCGTATTTTCTTTAAAAGAAATCGAACCGATTGGTTCTATACATCTTGATATGACGGTAAAACAGGTTTAAGTCAACTGAACCGAACCGTTCAGTTCGATTATTTACTCCAAGATCGGTAAAGTGGCCATGTCGAGCAACCAGAAGAGCAATGTCGCGCGGATTGTCAGCGAAAACGCCGAGACCGAAGAGGTCAAGGCCGAGGTCGCGGCTGTTGCGGAAGCTCCGACGGCTGAAGCCCGCGAAGTCCCTTCCACTCCCGCGCAGTCGGCGCCGGCTTCGGTCGCCGCACCTGCGGCTGCGAAGAAGCGCCGTAGCCCGGTGCTGCCGATCGTCGTGCTCGCCCTTCTCGCGGGCGGCGGCTGGTATGGTTATGAATGGTGGACGAACGGCCGCTTCATGGTGTCGACCGACGACGCCTATATCGAGGGCGATATTGCAACGATTTCGCCGAAGGTCACGGGCTACGTCGCGAAGGTGAATGTTGTCGCCAACCAGGAAGTCAAAGCGGGCGACGTGCTTGCCACGCTTGATAACGGCGACTATCAGAACGCCCTCGACCAAGCCCAGGCCCAGATCGCCACCGAACAGCTTTCGCTGCAGCGTATCGACGCGCAGATCGAAGGCGCCAATGCGAGCCTCGTGCAGGCGCGGGCGCAGAAGGTGGCACTCGAAGCGGCCGTTCGCGGTGCTGAGATCACCCAGAAGCGCCAGAGCGAGCTTCAGGCGAAGTCGGTCGGCACTGCCGCCGATCTCGACAACGCCAACATCGCTCTCGATCAGGCCAAGGCCAATCTTTCCGGCGGCGATGCCAACATCGTGGTTGCGCAGGCCAATGTCACCATTCTCCAGGCCCAGCGCAAAGAGGCCGAAGGCTCGGTCCGTTCGCTCGAGATCTCGCGCGACAAGGCTGCCCGCGACCTTTCCTTCACCGTGCTGAAGGCGCCTTATGACGGCATTGTCGGCAACCGCTCGGTCCAGGAAGGCGATCTCGTCTCGCCCGGCCAGCGCCTGATGGCGCTCGTTCCGGTGCGCCAGCTCTATATCGACGCCAATTTCAAGGAAACGCAGATCCAGCATCTGGTGGCGGGATCGAAGGTTAACGTGCATGTCGATGCCTATAGCGATCATCCGATCGTCGGCACCGTCGAATCGATCTCGCCGGCATCCGGCTCGGTCTTTTCGCTGCTGCCGCCGGAAAACGCCACGGGCAACTTCACCAAGGTGATCCAGCGCGTGCCGGTGCGCATCGCGCTGCCGCAGGATGCGCTCGATAGCGGCCGTCTGCGCGCGGGCCTGAGCGTCGTCGTCGATGTTGACACCCGTACGGCGCCGAGCAAGTAAGCCTTCAGGAAAGGCAGAGGTGATCTGATGGCCGGCAGCGCGACAGCAACGGCGGGGACGATGCCGGCGGCACCCGCCCATGCCGACGAGCGCATGGACCCGAAGAAGCTCATCGCCTTCTTTGCGATGGTGCTCGGCATGTTCATGTCGATCCTCGACATCCAGATCGTCTCGGCCTCGCTTGCGGAAATCCAGGCCGGCCTTTCGGCCGGCAGCGACGAGATCGGCTGGGTGCAGACGTCTTATCTGATCGCCGAAGTGATCATGATCCCGCTATCCGGCACGCTGGCGCGCATCATCTCGACGCGTTATCTCTTCGCGATCTCGGCTGCCGGCTTCACCATGGCGAGCGCGCTGGCGGCGACGGCGACGAATATCGACCAGATGATTGTCTACCGCGTCATTCAGGGCTTCATCGGCGGCGGCATGATCCCATCGGTCTTCGCGGCCGCCTTCACCATCTTCCCGCCGTCGAAGCGCAGCATCGTCTCGCCGATCATCGGCCTGATCGCGACTTTGGCGCCGACCATCGGCCCGACCGTCGGCGGCTACCTCAGCCACGCCTTCTCCTGGCACTGGCTGTTTCTCGTCAACATCGTGCCCGGCATCATCGTCACGATCGTCACCTGGAACTTCATCGATTTCGACAAACCGGAACTGNCGCTCTTCAAGAAGTTCGACTGGTGGGGTCTGATCTCGATGGGCGTCTTTCTCGGCGCGCTGGAATATGTGCTCGAAGAGGGCAATTCGAACGACTGGTTCAACGACAGCTCGATCACCATAGCGGCGGTCGCTTCCGGCGCTGCCGCGATCATCTTCTTCTATCGCGCCTTCACGGTGGAATTCCCCGTCGTCGACCTCAAGGCCTTTGCGAACCGGAATTTTTCCTTCGGCTCGGTCTTCTCCTTCGTCATGGGTATCGGCCTCTATGGCCTCACCTATATCTATCCGGTCTATCTCGGCCGCATCCGCGGCTATGATTCGCTGATGATCGGCGAGACGATGTTCGTCTCCGGGCTTGCGATGTTCTTCACCGCGCCGATCGCCGGCCGGCTGTCGACCAAGATGGACCTGCGCCTGATGATGGTGATCGGCTTCGTCAGCTTTGCCGCCGGCACCTTCATCATGATGCATCTGACGGCGGATTGGGATTTCTACGAACTCTTCATCCCGCAGATCCTGCGCGGCTTCGGGCTGATGATGTGCATGGTGCCGATCAACAACATCGCGCTCGGCACGATGCCGCCTTCGCGCATTCGCGGCGCGTCCGGCCTGTTCAACCTGACCAGAAACCTCGGCGGCGCCGTCGGCCTTGCCGTCATCAACACCGTGCTCACCAACCGGCAGGACGTGCACTACGAGCGGCTGCGGGAGAATATGGATTGGGGCAATCCGGCGGCGGTCGACCAGATGAACAACATGGCCGCCAATTTCAACACCTACGGCATGGATGGCGCCTCGGTCGCAGTCAAGCAGATGGTCGGCCTTGCCACCAAGCAGGCGATCATTCTCTCCTTCAGCGACGTATTCCTGATCCTGACCGCGCTTTTCCTGGCGATGATCCTCGGTGTCGCCATGATCAAGAAACCCGCGCCGCAAGGCGGGGGAGGCGGTGGCGGCCACTGACCTCCGGCCTGCCGCCCCTTGAAAAGGCCCTCTTCGGAGGGCCTTTTTGTTGCTGTTTTCCGGCCGTCGTGTCATCAGGCGAATGATCGCCGGTCGGATCGATCCGAATCGGGTAGGCCATGCCGGAAAACCACGCGGAAACCGGCCCGTTCGATTTTTTGATTTACGTACATCAAAATTGGCGCTAATGGTCTCGTCAGGAGGAATGATGAGACCAACCGTTCACGATATCGCCGCCGCCGCCGGTGTCAGTCTGGCGACTGTCGACCGGGTTCTCAACCAGCGGCCCGGTGTGCGCCACGTCACGCGGGAAAAGGTCGAGACCGCGATCCGCGAGCTCGGTTATGTCAGAGACGTCGCCGCCGCCAATCTTGCCAAAGGGCGCACCTATCCGCTGGTCTTCATCCTCCCGGCCAGCGACAACTCCTTCATGCACGGGCTCAATGCCGAGATCCGCCAGGCAGTCCTCCGATCGTCGGCCGAGCGCACCGATATCCGCACGATCGAGGTGCCGGCCTTCGATCCCGCAGCGCTTGTCTCGGTGCTCGAGGAGCTTTCCCGGGAAAAGCCCTGTGGCATCGCACTGGTTGCGACCGATGCGCCTGGCGTGCGCGCCGTCGTCGACAGGCTGGTGCGCGAGCGTTTTCCCATCGTCACCTTGGTTTCCGATCTCACCGGCTCGCTGCGCCATCACTATGCCGGCGTCGACAATATCGCCGCCGGGCGCACGGCGGCTCGCCTGCTCGGCCGATTCCTCGGACCGAAAAAAGGCGAGATTGCCGTGCTTGCCGGCTCCATGCTGGTGCGCGACCATCGCGAGCGGCTGGAGGGCTTCACCGCCGTCATGGCCGAGGAATTTCCCGATCTGGCGATTCTGCCAGTCCTCGAAGGCCGCGACGACCCCGAGATCGCCCATATGCTCGTTGCCGACGCGCTTTCCAGGAATGCCGGCATCATCGGCGTCTACAGCCTTGGCGCCGGCAATCGCGGCCTCATCCGGGCGTTGAAGGAGAAGGCCGTCGATCGCGTGCTGACGGTGATTGCCCACGAACTGACCGCCCACACGCGTGCAGCCCTGATCGACAATACGATCGATGCGATCCTCAACCAGGACGCCGGCCACGAGGTACGCAGCGCGATTCGCGTGCTGAAAGCCAAGGCGGACGGGCTGGCCGTCATCGAGGCGCAGGAGCGCATCCGCCTCGACATATTCCTGAAAGACAATCTGCCGTAACGGCAAAGGGAGAAATACCACATGTATCTGGGTCTCGATCTCGGAACCTCCGGCGTCAAGGCGATGCTGATCGATGGTGATCAGAAGATCGTCGGCTCGGCCAATGGTTCGCTCGACGTCTCGCGTCCGCATTCCGGCTGGTCGGAGCAGGAGCCAGCCCACTGGGTGCGGGCCACCGAGGAGGCTGTCACCGGCCTCAAGGCGAAACATCCGAAAGAGTTCGCCGCGGTCAGGGGCATCGGCCTTTCCGGCCAGATGCACGGGGCGACGCTCATCGATGCCAGCGATAAGGTCCTGCGGCCCTGCATCCTCTGGAACGATACGCGCAGCTATGTAGAGGCCGCGGCGCTCGATGCCGATCCGCGTTTTCGCGCGCTGACCGGCAACATCGTCTTCCCGGGCTTCACGGCGCCGAAGCTCGCCTGGGTCCAGAAGCATGAGCCCGATGTCTTCGCCAAAATCGCCAAGGTGCTGTTGCCGAAGGACTATCTGCGTCTTTGGCTGACCGGCGAATATATTTCGGAAATGTCGGATTCGGCCGGCACGTCCTGGCTCGACACCGGCAAGCGCGCCTGGTCGTCGCAACTGCTCGCCGCCACCAACCTTTCCGAGGCGCAGATGCCGGCGCTTGTCGAAGGCACCGCGCAGGCCGGCAAGCTGCGGTCTGAACTGGCGGCGCAATGGGGTATTTCCGGCGATGTCGTCGTTGCCGGCGGCGCGGGCGACAATGCAGCCTCGGCCTGCGGCATGGGCACGGTCAGCGATGGCGCCGCTTTCGTCTCGCTGGGCACGTCGGGCGTGCTTTTTGCCGCCAACGGTTCCTATTTGCCGAAACCGGAAAGCGCCGTGCATGCCTTCTGCCACGCGCTGCCGAACACCTGGCACCAGATGGGCGTCATACTGTCGGCGACCGATGCGCTCAACTGGCATTCCGGCGTGACCGGCAAGTCGGCCGCCGATCTTACCGGCGAACTCGGGGAGACGCTGAAGGCGCCCACCGGCGTCACCTTCCTGCCCTATCTCTCCGGCGAGCGCACGCCCCACAACGATGCCGTCATCCGCGGCGCCTTCATCGGCCTCGAACATGAAAGCAGCCGTGTCGTGCTCACCCAGGCGGTGCTCGAAGGCGTCGCCTTCGCCATTCGCGACAATCTCGAAGCCCTGCGTTCGGCCGGCACCGGCATATCCCGGGTCACGGCAATCGGCGGCGGGTCGCGCTCGCGTTACTGGCTGGCCTCGATTGCGACCGCGCTCGGCGTTCCCGTCGACCTGCCGGCCGACGGCGATTTCGGCGCCGCCTTCGGTGCAGCCCGCCTCGGCCTGATCGCGGCAACGCGGGCAGATCCCATTGCCGTCTGCACGCCGCCGGTAACGGCCGGAACGATCGAGCCGGTGTCGGCGCTGAGCGGCGCTTACGAGGATGCCTACAAGCGCTATCGGGCGCTCTATCCGGCGATCAAGTCGCTGGCGCATTGAGATCGAGGCGCCCCCTCACCCTACCCTCATTCGAGGGAGCCGCGACGTTGCCACAAGTTTCTTCTCCCCGCCGGGGAGAAGGTGCGGCAGGCGGATGAGGGGGCCTCTGGCATAGACTAACAATTCAGAACTTCGAAAAGATACGAACCCAAGGAGACCCAACATGAGCACCGGATTTTTCGGCGATATCCAGAAAGTGAAATACGAAGGCCCCGACAGCACCAATCCGCTGGCCTTCCGCTATTACCAGCCGGACGAGATCGTCATGGGCAAACGCATGGAAGACCATCTGCGCTTTGCGGTGGCCTATTGGCACACCTTCACATGGCCGGGCGGCGACCCCTTCGGCGGCCAGACCTTCCTGCGTCCCTGGTTCGAGGACACGATGAAGGCCGCCAAGCTCAAGGCCGACGTCGCCTTCGAATTCTTCTCGCTGCTCGGCTCGCCCTACTACTGCTTCCATGACGCCGACGTGCGTCCGGAGGGCAAGAATTTCGCCGAGAACACCAAAAACCTCAACGAGATCGTCGATTATTTCGCCGAGAAGCAGGCCGCAACCGGCACCAAGCTGCTCTGGGGCACGGCGAACCTCTTCTCTCACCGCCGTTACATGTCGGGTGCGGCGACCAATCCGGATCCAGATGTCTTTGCTTTCGCAGCCGCGACGGTCAAGACCTGCATCGATGCCACGCAGAAGCTCGGCGGCGAAAACTACGTGCTCTGGGGCGGCCGCGAAGGTTACGAGACGCTGCTCAACACCGATATCAAGCGCGAGCTCGACCAGCTCGGCCGCTTCCTCAACCTCGTCGTCGAATACAAGCACAAGATCGGCTACAAGGGCACGATCCTGATCGAGCCGAAGCCGCAGGAGCC
>Ga0055526_1002213_pt1 | contig 13331 bp, 6 predicted proteins | sample AraplaCol_mMF_r2_FD_55013 | JGI IMG/M metagenome (GOLD analysis project Ga0055526, IMG submission 55013) | Arabidopsis root microbial communities from North Carolina, USA - plate scrape MF_Col_mMF_r2 | ecosystem: Host-associated > Plants > Roots > Endosphere | place: USA: North Carolina... | reverse complement strand
GCCGAAGACTTCCGCATCGGGCTGGATTGCCGCCTTGGCGTTGCCGCCAATTTTAATCGGAGGGACTGGCTGTGCGGCGCGCAACTTGCGCGCAGTGACAGCCAGTTCCTGGCTTGGCAGCGTTGCCTCGACAACCTGGAACAGGCCATCCTTGCCGCTCGCCTGCAGCGCNGTGCTGCCCTTCTGCGGCAGCGGCAGGGCCGGGAATACTGCCGCGCGGAAGGCTGGCTTGCCCTGGGAGCGCAACACCAGCCGGCCGTTGGCAAAGTGCGCCTGGCTGTCGCTGACGACCAGGCGGCGTTCGCCCTGCAACTGGCCGACTGCCATCTGGCGCGCCTGCTGCTGCGACAGGACCAGCACCGTCACCGGGCGCTTGCCGGCGCAGTCCAGCGTCAGCGCAGCATCGAGGCCGGGCTGGATGCCTTGCACCAGCACGCNGCCGCCTGCATTGNCTNCCTNGCCCTGCGTCTTGAGGCAGGCGCCGGCCGCCGCGTCCAGCGCGAATTCAGGCGCAATGCCNTCCTGCGCCGCGAACACGTACACACTGCCCGCCTTGCCGCGCTCCAGCCGGGCTACCGGCTGCACTGTGGCGTATTGCAGGCGGTAGCCGTCCATATCGAAATTGATCGGCCAGAAGAAGTAGCTGCCGGCCGCGATATCGACCGGCTGGCGTGGCAGCGTGACTGCCTGCCCGTCCAGCTTCACCGCGAACTGCACCTGCTTCTGCGCCGGGAGCGCATATTGCCGCACATGGCCGTTATAGAACAGGAAGGCCTGTTCGCCCTTGCTGCGCACCGACCAGCGCGGCGCCGACAAGTCGGCCGGGTCGGCCGGCACAAGCGACGGCTTATGCACCGTCATCGGCGCCAGGCGCGCGCCGAAGTCGTTCATGAAGTAGTGGAACGGGCGCAGGTAAGCCAGCACGTCGCGCTGCTGGCCGTCAGGGCCCAGCGGCGCATTGAAATCGTAGTTGATGGCAGGCGTGTCGTTGTAGCCGCCGGTGCGCGTGCTCTCTTCCATGGTGGTCATGCCGACCGGATTGCGGCCGCCATGGAACATGTAATAGCCCATCAGGTTGACGCCGGATCCCATCTGCACTGGCAGGGTCGACGCGATATCGTCCGGCGATACCAGCGTGCGGCGGCGGTACATGGCCGGCAGCCCGGCGCCGTACTCCGCGCCCAGGAATGGCGTGCGGTCCATGTCGGTTTCCGCCGTGCCTTGCTGGGTGGCGCGGGTTTGCGCGCCGAGGTCCCCGCTGACGCGCGTGTCGAAACGGAAGGCGTAGGTTTCCTTCGGCGGCAGCTCGGTCTTGCTGGTGGCCCACGGTTCGTCCTGGTAGCCGCCGAACACCGGCACCACTTCGCCGGACGGATACAAGGTCTGGTCCCAGCCGGTCACCGTGTAGAACGGCACGTCGATGCCGGCCTTCACGGCCATGCCTTTCAGCGTGGCGATGTGCTGGGCGCCGCGGCCCGGGCCTGCCAGGTTGTATTCATTCTCGATCTGGGCGCCGATCACGGGACCGCCCTGCTTCCACAGCAAGCCATCGACCTGTTTCGCGATCTCGCGGTAGAAGCGGTCCACGTATTTCAGGTATTGGGGATCGTCCTGGCGGGTCGGCATGGAATCCACCACCCAGTCGGGAATGCCGCCGTAACGCACTTCCGCGTGCGACCAGGGGCCAACGCGGATCCACACCTCCAGCCCGGCCTTGTTGGCCAGCTGGATGAAGCGCCGCAGGTCGCGGTTGCCGCTCCAGNTGAACTTCCCTTCNTTNTCCTCGTGGTGGTTCCAGATGATGTAGCTGGCCACCACGTTGATGCCGGCCGACTTCATCTTGGCCAGCTCNGCCTCCCAGCTATCCGCCGGGCTGCGCGAGTAGTGGAATTCACCCATCACCGGCAGCCAGGGCTGGCNGTCGCGCGTCAGGTAGCGGCTGTTGATGCCAAGGACATGGCCGCCGGGAGCGACGGCCGTGCCCATCTTGATATGGCCGGACAAAGGCGCCGGTGCGGGGGTGCTGGCATCGACAGCCAGCACTTGAGGGCCCTGCGCGGCCTGGGCAGCGTGAACGAACGCCATCGCAGCCAGGCAAAGTGTGTTACGGATCATCGGCATGCCTCAATCAGAACTTGTAGCTCAGGCCCAGGTTGTAGCGGCGGCCATATTCCATCACGTTCTGCATGTATGGATTGTTGGACTGGGTCTCCACCACTTTCTGGTTGGTGATGTTGTCCAGGCCAAGGCGCAGCTGCAACTGCGGGGTCAGCCACTTCGAGAAGTTGGCGGAGACGTAGGTCTCGGCTGGATTCTCGATCATGTAGCCGGCGGTCCAGCGCGGCATGCGCACGAAGGCACTGTGGTAGTTGGCAGATACGCGCGCCTCGTAGCCCGCCTTCTCGTACCACAGGGTCAGGCCGCCATTGCGCTTCATCAGGCCCACCATCGGATAGTTGTTGGTGTATTCCTTGATGTCGCTGTCGTTGTACGAGAAGTTCGCAGCAACGCCCAGGCCGTCGAACGGAGCCGGCAGGCCGGTAAAGGCATGCTGCGCCACCAGCTCCAGGCCCCGCACGTTGCCGCCCTCGCCGTTCACGGAACGGGTCAGGGTCGCAGCGCGGCCGTTGACGGTGGTATGGTCGGTGGTGATGCCGATGTAGTCCGACACCTTCTTGTAGAACACGCCAGCCGACACCAGCGACCCTTTGTCGAAGTAGTACTGCCACGACAGGTCGACCTGGTTGGACATCATTGGCAGCAGCCCAGGATTGCCCGCGCTGCCGGTGATCGGCTGCTGCGAACCCGGATTGGTGTCGATTGCCAGCTGGCGCGAAGCGCGCATTTCATCCATCGGGGCACGCGACATGGCGCGTGCCACGCTGAAGCGGATCTGCTGCTTCTGCGCCTGGTCCAGGTTGAAGATCAGGTTCATGCTAGGCAGCACGCGGGTGTACGAGGCGCCGCCTTCAGCCGGGGTCGGCGCGGCGCCGTTGATCGACTCCATGCCGGTACCGCTCTGCTTGGTGTGCACCACGCGCACGCCGGCATTGCCGCGGAAGGTCTTGCCGAACAATTCGCCTTCCAGGTCGGCCTGGGCGTAGACGCTGCTGTTCTTTTCCTTGACCTTCCAGCCGGCCAGCAGGTCGTTCGCGGTCGGGGTGCGGCCATCCGGGCTGAAGGCATCTGCGCCCCACAGGCTGGTGGCGGAGCCCATGAAGTCTTTCAGCACGATGAATGGCGCGAAGCCGGAAACATTGACCGTTTCGTAGGCCGATGCCGGAATGGCGCTGTTCGAAGCCAGGTTCCAGGTGGTCTGGTGGTATTTCTTCTCGCGGTCGGCGAAGCGCGCGCCGAACTTGATGCGGCTCACCATGCCCGCATCCAGCGGACGCCATGCGCTCAGTTGCGCCGAGTTCAGGCGGTCGTCGACGTGGCCGTCGGTGTCCACGTACAGGGTCGGGTTGCCGAAGGCGGCCGGGTTGCCCGAATCGTGGCTGAAGCTGAAGTCCTGGGTTTCGTCGCCGGTGAAGGACCACTTGATGGTGCCGTTGTTCAGGGCGAACTGGCGTACGTCGCGCCAGGCGCTGTCGCGGCCGGCCGAGGAAGTGGCGATGTCGGCATCCACTTTCCAGTCGCCGACATTGAACTTGCCGTTCAGGCCCGCGGCCAGGTTGTCCATNTCCTGCGTCCACANCGTGCTGTTGGTGGTCAGGCCCACGTTGTTGACGGTGGCNCCGACAACGTAGCCGTTGCGGATGTCGAGGTTCGAGTAGTTGGCGCTCTGCCAGCCATCCCAGTTGCCAAGGTCGCCGGTCCAGTGCGACATGGCCGGTTCGCGGATCTTGTTCTTGGCGTAGTAGACGTCGGCGGTGATCATCGCATCCGGGCTGGCCTTCCACTCCACCTTGCCCAGCACGCTGCCACGCTCATTGGTGCCGCGCTTGAGTTCAGTCTCGAAACCCCATGGCGTCTTGTCTACCTTGCCGTCGCCGTTGATGTCGGCGGAATGGTCTTCGTTGAAGCCCCAGTGGTTCTTGCGCTTCTCCACCGAAGGCTGCTTCTGATAGCTGAAGGCCAGCGCCACGCCAACGTTCTTGTCCGCGTACTGGTCGATGAAGATGCCGCCCAGGCGCGGGCGAACCGATTTGGTGTCGAGGTCGCGGGCTTCCGAGTAGTACAGCGCGTCGGCCTTCAGCGAAGCCTGGCGGCCGCTGTATTTGAGCGGCGACACAGTCTGCAGGTCGATGCTGGAGGCGACGCCGCCTTCCACCAGGTCCGCATTCTGAGACTTGTAGACGATGGCGCCGGACAGCGATTCGGACGGGAACTGCTCGAAGCGCACAGCGCGGTTCGGCTCGGACGAAGCCAGTTCGCGGCCGTTCAGGGTCGCGCCGATGAAGCGCTCGCCCATGCCTCGCGCCACGATCTGGCTGGCGTTGCCGCGATCCAGGCCTGCGGCCAGGCCAGGCAGGCGGGCCAGCGACTCGGCGATGGTGGTGTCCGGCAGCTTGCCGATGTCTTCGGAAGCGACGACTTCCACCATGCTGTTGGAGTTTTCCTTGACGCTCAGGGCGCTGCGCACCGAGGCGCGGATACCGGAAACGGTGACCTTCTGGATCGACGGTTCTTCTGCCTGCTGCGCGAAGGCGGCAGGAATGGCAGGGATCAGGAACAGCGACTTCACCAGCAGGCTGATTTTCTTTTGCTTCATGATGCTTTTGTTTTCTCCGTAGTTTTTTTGTGATTTGTTGTATTACCAGAGCGCCCCGTAGATCACGGCCAGCAGCACGCACACCACGGCCGAACCGATGGCAAAGCCACGGTCTACACGGAACAACTGGCGGTCGACCACCATGGCTTTGGCTTCGCCATCACGCCTTCCCATAAGGCTGATCAGCACCATGCCGGCCACCACTGCCCAGAACACCAGGAACATGCGGTCGATGAACGGGATTTCGAAGACGCCGCTGCCGTTGTCGGCGGCGAAGCCGATCGGCGCGAGGAAGGACAGGTCCATCATCGTTGGCAGGAACTTGAGGATGATGGAGAACACCAGCCCGCCCACGGTGGCGAACATGGCGGCTGCGTTGGTCGCTTTCTTCCAGAAGAAACCAAGCAGGAACATGGCNAGGATGCCCGGCGAGACNAAGCCGGTGTATTCCTGGATGTACTGGAANCCGCCTTTCTTGTCGATGCCCAGCATTGGTGCGATCAGCACCGCAATTGCCATCGACGCCACCACGGTAAGGCGGCCGACCCACACCATGCGCTCTTCGCTTGCTGCGGGTACAAATTTCTTACGATAGATATCCAGCGTGAAAATGGTGGCGATGCTGTTTGCCTTGCCGGCCAGCGAGGCCACCACAGCGGCGGTCAGGGCGGCGAACGCCACGCCGCGCAAGCCNTCCGGCAGCAATGCCAGCAGCGTCGGGTAGGCGCGGTCCGGATTCAGCTCGCCGCCCTGGCGCAGCGCACCGCCCAGCGCGCCCGCCTGGTCCAGCGCGAAGGCCGCTATGCCGGGCAGCACCACGATCACGGGCATCAGCAATTTCAGGAATGCCGCAAACAGCAGGCCTTTGCGTGCGGTCGGCAGGTCGGCGCCCAGCGCGCGCTGCGTGATGTACTGGTTACAGCCCCAGTAATTCAGGTTGGCGATCCAGATGCCGCCCAGCAGGATGCTCAGGCCAGGCAAATCCATATAGCTTGGATGATCGCGCGTCAGCACCATGTCGAAGTGGCCGCGGGCACGCGAGAACAATTCGGCCGTGCCGTGCAGCGCGCCTTTGCCGCCGCCCAGGCCGGCCACCAAGTCCAGCGCGATCCAGGTCGTCACCAGGCCGCCGATCACCAGGCACACCACCTGGATCACGTCGGTGTAGCCGATCACCTTCATGCCGCCCAGCGTGATGATCGTCGCGAACACGGCCAGGAACAGCATGCAGGCGCCCACGCTCAAGCCGGAGATGCTGCTGATGGCGATGGCGCCGAGGTAGAGGATGGAGGTCAGGTTGACCACGATGTACAGGCCAAGCCAGAACAGCGCCATGGTCGTCGCCACGCCCTTGCCATAACGCTGTTCGAGGAACTGCGGCATGGTGTAGATGTGGTTTTTCAGATACACCGGCATGAAGAACACGGCCACGATGACCAGCGTTGCCGCCGCCATCAGCTCATACACCGCAATCGCCATGCCGATCTTGAAGCCGGATCCGCTCATGCCGATGAACTGTTCGGCGGAGATATTGGAGGCGATCAGCGATGCGCCGATGGCCCACCAGGTCAGGGAACCTTCGGCCAGGAAGTAATCGCGCGAAGCCGAGCCGGAGCTGCTGTTCTTGCGGCGATAGACCCAGATGCCGTATGCGGCAACGACCGCAAAATAGATCAGGAATACAACCGAATCGAGGGATGTGATTTTCATGGCTAGCGTCTCTGTTTGCAAATGCGTTGACAACATTTGCTTATCATTAAGACGCTTAGCTTAACGAATTGGCTATTCCTTAGTTATGCGGAATACGCATTGAGCTATGACTTTCTGGAATAGCTCGCAAGGACCTGATCATTCCGGCCTGCCGTAAAACTGCGGTGCACCGTCGAAGGCCAGTTCCAGCCGGTCCAGGACGAAGCCGGGATCGAGGGCGCGTACCCGCAGTACGTGCCGGCCCGCAGCGACGTTTTCCAGCGACAGGGTGCGCAGCGCGGTATTCGACAGCACGTTGGCCTTCCATTCGTCGCTGCGGCCATGGGTGGTGAAATCGAGTTCCCTGAACGGTTCGTTGTCGAAGCTGACGGCGATGCGAAGCTTGTCGCGGGACGTCAGGGGGTGCACCGGCACGGCCACCACTTTCAACTGGGCCGGGCCTTGCGACATGGTCGCAAATTCGTAAGCCAGCGTGCTGCCCGCGCCTGCTGCCAGGGACGAGCGCATGCTGCCGCCGAAACTCCCCAGGCCAGGGACCAGGGTCCAGCCGGTCACTGGCGCCGCCTGCACCGCCGAAATGGTCACGATCCTTTCGCTCTCCAGCGGCAGTCCTGGCGCAGGATCGGGTTGTACCTGCAACCGGAGCGGGAGTGGTTTCCCCCCGCAGCGCAGTGCAATGGAAGGCGCTGCAGCGCGGCCGTCGTAGCGGATTTCAATGCGCTGCTCAAAGCCATTCCCGGCGTCCAGCCGGCCGCTTGCCGCAGACAGTGTGAGCGAGGCGCCAACTCCGGCTGCCTGCCAGTCCAGTTCCTGCCTGCTGCTGCCGACCAGCGTGACCGTGCGTACTCCCGGCCGGCCCGAATTGAAATTGAGCTGCGCGCCGTCGCCCGAAAAGGGGAACGGATATGCGATGCTGCAGCCGACCCGCTGGGGAGCTTTCAGCGTAAGTGGGTATTGCCGGCGCACTGAATACCGGCAGGCGGCGCGGTGCCGGGTCCATCATTCCTTGCCATTTGCCGTTTCCCAGCGCGTTGTAATGCGCGGTGTCGGCCACGATTGCAGCCTGCGCCGACCGGGCACGCGCTGCCTGGAAGTTCGCGTCAGGCCTGCCTTCGCGGGCATGCTGCGCCGCCAGTTCCAGCCTCAATATCCGCGTATTCAGGTTGGCACTGGAACGCACGGGGTACTGCACCAATTGAAAGAAAGCGTCGGCCAGCGACGGCGGAAGCCGCCGCGCAACGGCATCGGCGCGCTTGGCCAAAGCCTCGTAACGCGCCAGCCTCCGCTCCGCTTCTCCGCTGCCTGAGCGAAGATAGTCTGTTGCCCTCACCGGCGTGGTGGGCTCGGTCTGGCTGAAACCCATGAACTCCGGCCTGCGCTCCCATGCCAGGTCATAGTAGCCGGTCATGATGTCCGCGAGTTCCTCGGCCTCGTCCGCGCCGAACTGCGCGCGCATCCAGCCGGCGAGGTGCTCGCGTGCGGGGCGTTCCAGCGTATTGCCGTCAAAAGCCAGGTCAAGGAAGTATTGCGTGAGGTATTCGGCGGGCTTGATGTCGCCGACGTTGACGATCCAGACCTTGCGCGCGCCAGTCGCCGTCGCCCGCTGCAACTGGTCGCGGATCAGGGCGGGATGCGTCGTCCCAAGCCACAGGTAATCGTGCGGGCGGCCCCAATAGGAGATGTGATAGTAGATGCCCGCCCCGCCCGGCCGCCGCGCTTCCTGCGGCGTGCTCAATTGGTGCAGGTAACCGTAATTGTCGTCCGGCCAGATGAGGGTGATATCTTCCGGCACCTGCAACCCTGCCTTGTAAATATCCAGCACTTCCTTGTACAGCGTCAGCGCCTGCGGCGCCTTCGGCGCAGCCTTGGCAAGCAGCTCGCGTTGGACAGCTATGGCCTCGCTCACTCCACGCCGCGCCTCATCCACGTTATGCGCGCCTTCCATGGCCGAATCGTGCACGCCGCGGATGCCCACCGAGTACATGTTTTCGAAGTCCTTCACTTCTTTCAGGCGCTCGTCCCAGTAACGAACCAGCGACGCGCGGTTACTGAAGAAATTGAAGGCGCCGCGCTGTTGATGGTCCCACTCGCGCACGTTATTGCGCATCATGGGCTCCGCATGGGATGTGCCGACCACGATGGCGTAATCGCGCGCTGCCTCCGCATTGCCCGCAATCTGGTAGAACGGCCTGGTGGAGTCGTGCATCGCCGGCCAGATGATGTTGGCCTTCAGGCGCCACATCAATTCGAAAATGCGCGCATAAGTGGAAGGACCGATATCCCGGGCCGGATCATGCCTTGCGGCCCACGGCTGCAGCCCCCAGTCTTCATCGTTCAGGAAAATGCCGCGATACTGCACGTGCGGCGAAGCCGAATGGACTCGGGCCGCCGACACTTCCAGTCGCTCGCGCCGGGCCGGGCGAACGTCCGCCCACCACTCCCAGGCAGAGACACCCAGTTCCCGCGTCAGGTCGATCACGCCCCATACCGTACCGCGCAGATCGGCGCCGGAATCAGCAGGATTTGCATTCCTGGATGGCGGTGAGATTCGATAGCAATGCGTTCATAGCTTTCCCATTCCAGGCGAGGCAGCTCAATACCCTCTTCCGCAAGCACTTTCCGCACCAGCGGCGAATCGTGGCGGCCGATCACTACGCATACCCGCGTACACGCTTCGATGCCAGTGCCCCGCGCCGCGCCGCCGCCCCCCAGCGCTGCCAGGTCGCGCGCCAGCAGGTCGCCGGCGATCTTCATCGCGGCTTGGTCTTCATGCACGATGGCAGGCAGTCGCCCATCGGGATTCAGCGTAATCCGTCCTTCCGCAGCGGCCTTGCCCGAGCTGGTTATGGCGGCAAAAACAATCAACAACGTGAGCAATTGCTTGGTCATATAGCGATTCGGGATAGCTGAAGCGACAATTGGCATACAGGAGGCGAAACCGATTCGCTAGCATATGGTACCGCTAACAATCTTGCAAACAAAAGTGGAGACTGAATGAAGAAGACTACCCGCCGCGCGCTCGCGGCACTTTGCATTGCCGCTTGGGCGGGCGCCGCCACGGCCGCCGCACCGATTCCCGAACTGGTGAAGAAAGACGGCCGGCACGCCTTGATGGTCGATGGAGCTCCCTACCTCCTGCTTGGCGTACAGGCGCACAACTCCAGCAACTACCCGGACGCGCTCAAGCAAGTGTGGGCCGCGGTCAAGGACGTCCACGCCAATACGCTGGAAATCCCGGTCGCATGGGAACAGGTCGAGCCCGAGGAAGGCAAGTTCGATTTCAGCTACGTCGACACGCTGCTGAAGCAGGCGCGCGAAAACAAGGTGCGTGTNGTGCTGCTGTGGTTCGCGACCTGGAAGAACACCAATCCGAACTACGCCCCCGAATGGGTGAAGTTCAACAACCAGCGTTTCCCGCGCATGGTCGGCAAGGACGGCAAATCCATTTATTGCATGTCGCCCTTTGGGGAGGAAACACTGAAAGCCGACAAGAAGGCTTTCACCGCCCTGATGAAGCACCTGAAAGCCGTCGACGAGGAACAGCGCACCGTGATCATGGTGCAGGTCCAGAATGAAGTCGGCACCATCGGCGCGGTACGCGACTTCGGCGCCAAAGCCGAAGCAGCCTTCCACCAGGCAGTGCCGCCTGCGGTGCTGGCCCATAAGAAGTCGCCGGTGCCTGGTGCAGCCAGCGGCACCTGGGCCGAGGTCTACGGCCCCTATGCCGAGGAATACTTCCATGCATGGGCCATCGCCAGCTATATCGAGGAAGTCGCGAAGGCCGGCCGCGCCGTCTACAACCTGCCGATGTACGTCAACAGCGCACTGCGCGACCCGCTCGCGCTGATGGCGCCATGGCAGAACAATTTCATCTCGGGCGGTCCAGCGTTCGACGTGATCGACATCTACAAGGCTGCGGCGCCGCATATCGATCTCGCCGCGCCGGATATCTACATGTCGGAATCGAACAAGTTCAGCGCCAACCTCGAACTTTTCCAGCGCCCCGACAATGCCCTGCTGGTGCCGGAAATGGGCAACGCAAAGCCCTTTGCGCGCTATGTCTACCAGGTGCTCGGCCGCGGCGCGCTGGGCATCGCGCCGTTTGGCGTCGACTACTTCGACTACACCAATTTCCCGCTTGGATCGAAGGAAACCGACAAGTCGATGGCCGAACCTTTCGGCAAGGTTTATGCGGCGTTCCGCCCGATGGAGCGCCAGTGGGCGAAATGGGCATTTGAGGGCCGCACCTACGGCGTTGCCGAAGGAGACGACCGCAAATCCCAGACCGTGAACATGAAAAACTGGAAGGCCACGGTATCGTTCCGCGAATGGCAACTCGGCGACCGCTCGTGGAAGCCGGACATGAAGGATTACCCGGCCGGTACCGAAACGCCAAGCGGCGGCGTCTCCATCGCCCAGATCGGCGACAACGAATTCATCATCGTCGGCCAGCACGCGCGCGTGAAGATCGAAGGCATCGGCAGCAACGAAGGCAAGCCGTCGCTGTGGGCCCGCGTCGAGGAAGGTCGCTTCGATGCCAACGGCAAATGGATCATGGAGCGCAACTGGAACGGCGACCAGACCGACTATGGCTTGAACCTGACCGACCGCGTCACAATCCTCAAGGCCAGGCTGGGCACCTATTGACTATTGGGTCTCGAAGAACCGGGCGTGCTCCGGCATTGCGCCGACGGCACGCCCGATGGTTTCCCGCACTCTGGCAAAGTGTTCCTCCAGCCGCGTCAAGTCCATCAGGTCGATCAGCGGATCGATCTTTTTGGGCACGACGCCAAGTCCCATCAGGATGGAAACGTGCGATGGCACCGAGAATCCCTCGGGATCAAATATGACGATGCGGCCCGTCTCGCGGAACAGCTCGATCTGGTGCTGCAGCGTATCGGGGATCGGCATGCCGGCACAATAACGCCAGAATTCGGAGTCGTTGCGGTCCGTGACCTTGTAATGCAGGATGATGAAGTCGCGCACGAACTCGTAGCGCTGCGACACAAGCCGGTTGAATTCGTTGGCCAGCGCCGGGCTGAAATCGCGGTCGGGGAAATACTGCAGCAGCCAGCCCACCGAATTTTCGATGATATTGATGCTGGTCGATTCAAGCGGTTCAAGGAAACCGCTCGACAAACCGATCGCCACGCAATTCTTGATCCATGATTTGCGGCGGCGACCGGTGGTAAAGCGAAGCTGGCGCGGCGTATCCAGCGCGCGGCCGTCCAGCCCTTCCAGCAGCACCCGGCCGGCTTCGTCGTCGCTTGTAAAGCCGTTGCAGTACACATGGCCGTTGCCGGTACGGTGCTGAAGCGGAATGCGCCAGGTCCAGCCGGCGCTGCGCGCAGTCGACAAGGTGTACGGCACCAGCGGCTCGACCCTCTCGCACGGCACGGCTTGCGCGCTGTTACACGGCAGCATGGCGCTCCAGTCATCGTAACCGGCCTTGTAGACGCCTTCGATCAGCAGGCCGCGAAAGCCCGAGCAGTCAATGAACAGGTCGCCTTCCACCCGTTGCCCGTCCTTCAGCTTCACCGCCGTAATGAAACCTGATTCGGGATGCTGCTCCACCTCCGTGATCATGCCTTCGACGCGCTGCACGCCGCGCTGCATCGCGTAGTCGCGCAGGTAGGCCGCATAAAGGCCGGCGTCGAAATGGAAAGCGTACGAAAAGGCATTGGTAACTGCAGGCTGGTCGCCGTATGGCAGCATGAATCGGTTGCTGCGCGCCATGGCAGTGGACGTTGACCACTCCTCGTAGGAAGGCATGTCCTTGTTTTCACGCGCCAGCCGCAGCCAGTATTGCACCGGCGAGCGATTTTCGATTGCCGGGCCGAAGTCGCCGAATCCGTGGAAGAAGCGGTTGCCGACATGGCCCCAGTCCTTGAACTCGATGCCAAGCTTGAAAGTGGCCTGGGTCTTCCTGACGAAATCTGCATTGTCCAGGCCGAGCGCCTGGTTGAAGTAGCGGATAGTCGGCAGCGTCGCTTCACCGACGCCGACCGTACCGATCTCCGGCGACTCCACCAGCGCGATCTCGCACGACTTGCCCAGCTTGAGCGCCAGCGGGGCGGCCGTCATCCAGCCGGCGGTCCCGCCGCCGACGATGACAATCTTGCGGATAGCCTTATTGGACATAGGTTCCCATCCGGATCTTCATGACGGTCGGGCGGGCCGTCAAGTTGATGCCCCAGTCGGTCTGGTCGCCGTTCCAGTTGCGCTCCATGACCCATTTTCCGTCAGCGTCGAAGTGACCTTCTTCCACCCGTGCGTACATCGACGGCTTACCCGCGTTGTGCTCGAAGCTGAGGCGGATGTTCTGGCCGATCACGACAAATTCATTGTCGCCAACCTGGGCCAGCGCAGCGCCGCCATTGGGCGATTCGGTGCCCGGCGCCGGATCGTCCTTGTTAGCGTTGCCGAACTGCCATTCGCGGAACTTCGCAGTGATCTTCCAGGCGCCGGCCACGATCGATTGCGGCTTGCGGTCATCCCCTTCCGCGATGCCGAAAGTGCGTCCATCGAGCGACCATTGCGCCCACTGGCGCGCCATCGGCCGGAACGCGGCATAGATCTTTCCGAAAGGCTCCGCCATCGCCTTGTCTTTCAACTTTGATCCCAGCGGATAATTGCTGTAGTCAGCATAGTCGACGCCAAACGGCGCTACACCAATCGCGCCCCGTCCCAGGATCTGGTACACATAGCGCGCATAGCCGGCCGCATTACCCATCTCCGGCACGAACAGCGCATTGTCCGGACGTTGGAAGCGTTCCAGTGTGGCGCCTACCTTGTCCGACTCCGGTGAATAGATGTCCGGTGCCGCGATGTCGATATGCGGGGCGGCAGCCTTGTAGATATCGATCACGTCATAAGTCGGGCCGCCGCTGGCGAAGTTGGCCTTCCA
>Ga0055526_1002192_pt1 | contig 13396 bp, 7 predicted proteins | sample AraplaCol_mMF_r2_FD_55013 | JGI IMG/M metagenome (GOLD analysis project Ga0055526, IMG submission 55013) | Arabidopsis root microbial communities from North Carolina, USA - plate scrape MF_Col_mMF_r2 | ecosystem: Host-associated > Plants > Roots > Endosphere | place: USA: North Carolina... | reverse complement strand
CACGAAGCAGGCGCCTTCACCGGCGCGCAGAAGCGCCGCATCGGGAAGCTGGAATTTGCCAATGGCGGTACGGTGTTCCTCGACGAAATCGAGAGCATGCCGATGGCTTTGCAGGTCAAGCTCCTGCGCGTGCTGCAGGAGCGCCGCCTTGAGCGGCTCGGCGGGAATGAGTCGGTGGCGCTGGATTGCCGGGTTGTTGCGGCCAGCAAGGCCGACTTGCTTGCCCTGTCGGCGCAAGGGCTGTTCCGCGAAGACTTGTATTACCGGATTGGCGTGATCAGCATCGACTTGCCGCGCCTGCGCGACCGGCGCGAGGATATTCCGCTGCTGCTGGCGCACTTCGTCGCCGAGGCGGCCCAGCGCTACCAGCGCCCAATGCCGATGTGGACGCCGGAGCAGATGGCCGCATGGCAGGCAGCGGATTGGCCGGGCAATGTGCGCGAACTCCGGAATTTCGCTGAGCGCCTGACACTTGGGCTGGTTCCTGCAGCGGCCAGCGCACCTTCGCATGGGACTGGCGCCGCGTCCGGCGCCGCTTTTGCGACCGGCGCAGGCATTTCGTCGCCCGCGAGCACCGCCACGGGCGCGGGCATGCAGTGGGCAGCCGGCGCTGGCGCCACGAACAGCGCCGCGATGACCGCTGGCCCCGCATCGGCGGCCGGCGTCGCCATGGCCGCCGGCGTGCCGGCTGCCGGCGCGGCGCAAGCGGAGGCCGAGCAGCCCTCCCTGCCGCAGCAGGTCGACGCCTTCGAGCGCGACCTGATCCTGCGCGCCCTGGCCGCCGCCGACAACAACGTGGCCCTGGCGGCAGACCGCCTGCTGCTGCCCCGCAAAACGCTGTATGACAAGCTGAAAAAGCATCAAATCCAGCGCGACTGAAATGTAGTAAAGCTACACAGTTTGAGGTAAGATTTCTGTAGCAACACTACTACGGAGACAAAATGAAGCAGCGCATCCTCGTCGCGGCCCTCCCGGCGGTCTTCGCGGCGTTTTCCGCCGCCGCAGCGCCAACCACCGCTCTCACAGCATCCCCCACCGCCGCGACTGCGCAATCCCTGGCTTCCTGCGACGGCCCGCACGAAACGGTGCTGGCCCGCACCCAAGGCTTCGACGCCCGCGCACTATGGCTGGACGGCCGCCTGGCAAAATGGACCGGCGCCAGCGCCGAGGGCAGCTTCAAACTTTATTACGCATCGGCCGCAGGCATCAGCGCCCCGCAAGGCGCCACCGTCAGCGGCGCCGAGGGCGCTTTGCCGCTGACCGCAACGGCCGAATCGCTCCCCGCCCCGCTGGCGCAACGCTTCAAATACACTGGCGACGGCGTGCTGCTCGCCCTCTCCGCCACCGACCGCGCCCGCCTCCCTGCGCTGCTGGCGAAACAGCTGGTACTGGTCCAGGAAAACGCCGACGGTACCGTACGCGACGCCACTGCACTGCAGGTGCCCGGCGCCCTGGACGACATCTACGCCGCCGCCGAGCAGGCGGCCGATCTTGGCGCCACCATCGGCAAAGGCGGCACCACATTCAAGTTGTGGGCGCCGACCGCGCAACGCGTGTCCGTCTGCGTATTCGAAACCGGCAGCAGCAAGCCCAAATCCATCGCCACCATGCAGGCGGACGCCAAAACCGGCATCTGGTCCGCCAATGCGCGCGGCAACCTGTCCGGCCGCTACTACAAATACGTGGTGGACGTAGTAGCGCCAAAGACTGGCCTGGTGCGCAATGTCGTCACCGACCCGTACTCTGTCAGCCTGACCACCGATTCCGCCCGCAGCTACATTGCCGACCTGGCCGATCCGCGCCTGGCTCCAGCCGGCTGGGAAAAGGACCAGCCGCCGGCCAAAGTGAAGGCGCAGCCGGACATGTCGATTTACGAGCTGCACGTACGTGACTTCTCGATCAACGACCTGTCGGTCAGCGCCATGAACCGCGGCAAATACACCGCTTTCCGCGAAACCGGCTCCAACGGCATGAAGCACCTCGCCATGCTGGCCAAGGCAGGCCTGACCGATGTGCACCTGCTGCCGGTATATGACCTGGGCAGCGTGCCCGAAAAAGGCTGCGTCTCGCCTGTCGTGCATGGCGCGCCGGACAGCGACCAGCAGCAGAAAATCGTCAGCGACAACGCACTGAAGGACTGCTACAACTGGGGTTACGACCCGTGGCATTACAACGCACCGGAAGGCAGCTACAGCACCGACGCTTCCGACGGCGCCCGCCGCATCATCGAACTGCGCGAAATGGTGATGGCGCTGCACAAGACCGGCCTGCGCGTGGGAACCGACGTGGTCTACAACCACACCTACCGCGGCGGCCAGCACGAGCGCTCGGTGCTGGACCGCATCGTGCCCGGCTACTACCAGCGCCTGAACCTCAAAGGCGAAATAGAAAGTTCCACCTGCTGCTTCAACACTGCCACCGAGAACCGCATGATGGCCAAGCTGATGATCGACTCGGCCGAACTATGGACGAAGCACTACCACATCGACTCGTTCCGCTTTGACCTGATGGGCCACCAGCCACGCGCCGCAATGGAAGCGCTGCAAGCACGCGTCAACAAAGCCGCTGGCCGTCATGTGAACCTGATCGGTGAAGGCTGGAACTTTGGCGAAGTGGCGGACGGAGCGCGCTTTGTTCAAGCCTCGCAACTTACGCTGAATGGCAGCGGCATTGGCACCTTCAGCGACCGCGCGCGCGATGCCGTGCGTGGCGGCGGCGCCGGCGATTCAGGGCCGCAAATGGCCGGACAGCAAGGCTATATCAATGGCTTGGTGTACGACCCCAATGCCAGTGCAGGCTTGCGGCCAGTAACAGACTTGATGAAGGCTGCCGACCTGGTCAAGGTCGGCCTGGCCGGGTCGATCCGCAGCTATCGCATGCAGACTTTCACTGGTGAAACCAAGGAACTGCAGGCCATCATTTATGGCGGCAACCAGCCAGCCGGCTATGTGAGCCAGCCGGGCGAAGTGGTCAACTACGTGGAGAACCACGATAACCAGACCCTGTACGATATCAACGCCCTCAAGCTTCCGCTTTCCGCTGCCAGCACTGACCGTGCGCGCGTGCAGATGCTGGCGGCAGCGATCAATGCCTTCTCGCAGGGCGTGGCCTACTACCACGCAGGGTTCGAAATCCTGCGCTCAAAGTCGATGGACCGCAACAGCTTTGAATCCGGCGACTGGTTCAACCGCCTGGACTGGACTTACCAGACGAACTACTTCGGCTCCGGCTTGCCGCCTGCTGCCGACAACGGCAAGGATTACGCCCTGCTCCAGCCCTTGCTGGCTAACCGTGCGTTGCAGCCAACGCCTGCAGATATTGCCTTCGCNCGCGACACCTTCCGCGACTTGCTGCGCATTCGNGCCAGCAGCACGCTNTTCCGGATGCGTACAGCCGACGATATCAAGAAGCGCCTGCATTTCCTGAACACTGGCCCCGACCAGGTAGCCACCGTCGTTGCTGCNCGCCTCGATGGAGCCGGCTACGAAGGCGCAGNCTTCAAGACGGTGGCCTACTTCATCAACGTGGACAAGGTCGAACAGACCATCGTCGCCGCGGGCGAAGCCGGCAAAGCTTATCGCCTGCATCCGGTACAGGCTGGAGCGGCCGCTCGCTACGATGCAGCAACAGGCACCTTCACCATTCCAGCGCGGACGGCAATAGTATTCGTTGAATAAACTGTTCGTGGAACTCGGGCAGGCTGCTGCTCGAGCGGGCGAGCCTTTCGGAGATCAAACAGGAGCTGCCCGGCAATGACGGTACGCGAATTCAAAGCCACAGACTTCCCAGCGGTCTGCCGCATCTACCTTGAAGCCAAGCGGGAAGAACTCAAGTTCGAGCCCCGCCCATTTGAGATTACGCCGCTTGACCAGGACGAGGGAATACTGGCGGCCTTTAACGAATCCGATGTTACCGTGTTCGACGACGGAGAAGTGCGCGGCTTCGCGGCGATTTTTGCCGGCCAATTGAGGGCGCTGTTCGTGGACGGAGAGGTGCGAGGCAAAGGTATCGGGCAGGCGCTCCTGGATACCGTGGTGGTGGCGAGGGGATCCGAAGGCATTTCTCTGAACGTGGCAAAGTCCAATGTAGATGCCCTGCGGTTTTACGNGAGAAANGGCTTTTCAATTGCAGGNGAAACAGTAAGGCAATACTCCGGGTTGGAAATCATCTACGTCAAAATGCAACTTTCGAAAGCCCCGGGCAAATTGATGCTGCCGCGCCACCCATTTCACGGGTAACGCGGACAGTGATATGGCTAACGCCAGATAGCGCTAGACACTTGGGAACGCGGTCTGGATGTGCAACGGCGCCCATGCCGGAGCTGGCAGTACCTTGTCGATCAATACAAAGACAGAGGTGACGTCCACTTTCTCCAGAAATTGCTGCGGGCCTTGCGCTATCACATTGTTACGTCCGACCCTCACTANAGGGCTCCGTACGACATTGGCTTTGATTTTTCCCAGCTGGGCGGTCAGTTGGACAGTGATTTTGCAANTGTCCACGCCGTGATTATTCAACCTGGCCAATTCAGCTTGGCCGACAGGATCGTGCAACGCCTCCTGGATGGCCAGGATCTGGTCTTTGCGGCAGGCGAAGGTGGAGTCCTGCTTGATGTTGCGACGATCGAATGGATCGTCGCGCTGTTCGGAGTGCCGGCTGATTGCATGTCCATGGTGAACGCCGCCAGGCCGCTGGCGGCGCTCACTCAGGCACAGGATCTGGTGGATTTCTTCTCGCGTGTAATTCCGGTCGTAGCCCATCGATCAATCTCCATGCGGTGTGTGAAGTGGGTAATCGTGTAAAAGCTGATGACGGCGTGATGCGTTTCACATACTACGCTTTGAAGGAATCGGAGGCGCCATTTTTTTGTATCGAAAAAGGTATCGCCCCCGTATGCTGTTACCCCGGACAGCCTTATTGCGCGAGCAGGATGGTCGAGTTCTTGCCGTTGGTGCGAACGACGCCGTCTTTCACGGTGTAGGTAGCACCGGAATAGGCGTCCTTCAGTTTCACGCCGTCCGCAAATACGCCGCCTACCGTGATGTCGACCGGTTGGCCGGTCTTTACGTCCAAGGCCACGACAACCTTGTCGTCCCCGCGCACGCGGCTGAAGGTGTACGGCGCGTCCGCCAGCTTCTTGTGTTCGCCCGCGCCAATCGACGGATGCGCCTGGCGGAATTTGCCCAGCTTTGCCCAGTGCATCCGCACCTTGGCGTTCGCCTTCTGGTCGCTCCAGTTCATGAAGGAGCGCAGCTTCGCATCGCCCTTCGCTTCGGCCACGTCGAGACGGCGCGAAATCTCATCGCCGTAGTAGATCTGTGCGGCACCGGGAGCGAGCAGCAGTTTGCTGGCGGTCTCGAATGGCTTCTGGCGCGCAGGGTCGAACGGGTTGCCGTCATCATGCGAGTCCATATAGTTCATCACCGTATGTCCTTTCAGCGGACCGGCGAGCTGGGTCGCGTACTTGCTGAACAAGGACTCATAGTCTCCCTTCGCATCATGCACCATGCCGAAGTTGATCAGGCCATCAAAACCATTGGCGAAGTAATTTGCCTTCTCGCCGCCTCCCATATCGAAATCCTGGCCGTGCGCGATGTTGTAGTTGTACACCTCGGCCAGCATGAAGAAACGGCCATCGCCCAGCACTTTCCTGGGATTCAGGCTTTTCCATTCATCGTGCGCCGCCAGCGCGACCTTNCGCANTTCCGCCCACACTGCAGGTTCAACGTGCTTGGCTGTATCGGCGCGGAAGCCATCAACGCCGTACTTGCGCACCCAGTCCGCATGCCACTTCATCAGGTAGTAACGCGGTGCGCGCGGATAGCCGGTGCGGGCGAAGAAGTCATCCAGCTCCTTCACTTCGCGTTCGTAGCGGCCCTCGGCTTTCCACTTTGCCGCAAGCGCCGGCGGCAACTCCACTGGTGCATCGCTCTCGGTGCGGAAATCAGGCAGGTTCTTCACCAGTGTGCAGCTCACGGTGGACGGTACATCTTTGTACTGGCATTGCGGCTCGGTGCGCACCCAGCCTTCCGGCCAGACCGGATCGGCCTCGGTTACCGGGCCCGTATGGTTCATCACGACGTCCAGCAGCACGCGGATGCCCCGCGCGTGCGCAGCCTCGACGAAATCGCGAAAGTCTTTTTCCGTGCCAAGGTTGGCGTCCATCGCCGTGAAGTCGCGCGCCCAATAGCCGTGGAAGCCGTAGGATTTGCCAGTCCCCTCATCCGTGCCCGCATGGATTTGCTCGATTGGCGGNGTGGTCCAGATCACNTCCACGCCCANGTCNTCGAAATAGCCGGACTTGATCTTTGCCGTCAGTCCCTTGAAGTCACCGCCCATGAAGCCGCGCAGCGGTGCAGCGTCGGCCTTGCGGCCGTAGGCCAGGTCGTTGCCCTTGTCGCCATTGGCAAAGCGGTCCGTGACCAGGAAGTAGACGGTCGCATTCTCCCAAAGGAATGGCTTGGGCGGCGCCGCGAGTGCACTCTGTGCGCCGGTGGCAAGCAATAGGGTCAATGCGATGGATGAAAGTTTCATTCGGCTTTTCCTATGTAATGACTGTTGGATTAGTGCGGCCTGTGTGCATGACGATGCTCGCCACGCTGTCTGCAATGGCAATCAGCCCTGCCAGGGCTTGCTGCGTTGGGATATGGTGTTGCTCCGGGTCTGCCTCGCAGCGTTCGAGATAGACACGCAAGGTGGCGCCTTCGGTACCGGTGCCGGAAAGGCGGTACACAATGCGAGAGCCATCCGTCATCATGATGCGGACGCCTTGCTGGCTGGCGTGCGAGCCATCTACCGGGTCNGTGTATTCGAAATCATCGGCAGCCTGCACTTCGTAGTGGTTCAGCTTCTGCCCCGGAAGGTTGCGCAACTTGATGCGCAAGTCCTGCATCAGGAGTTGCGCAGCATCGGTCGCGATGGCTTCGTAATCGTGGCGCGAATAGTAATGGCGGCCGAAGCGCTGCCAGTGCGCGGTGACGATGTCCTGCACCGAACCGCCGCGCACGGCCAGCAGGTTAAGCCAGAACAGCACGGCCCACAAGCCGTCCTTCTCGCGAATATGGCGCGAACCGGTGCCGTAGCTTTCTTCACCGCACAGGGTGGCTTTGCCAGCGTCCAGCAAGGTGCCAAAATACTTCCAGCCGGTCGGCGTTTCGTAGCATGGCACGCCGAGAGCCGCTGCAACCTTGTCGGCGGCGCGGGACGTGGGCATGGAGCGGGCGATGCCGGCGATGCCATCGGCATAACCTGGCGCCACAGTCGCATTGGCGGCCAGCACGGCCAAGCTGTCGGATGGCGTAACGACGAAGTCGCGCCCTACGATCATATTGCGGTCGGCATCGCCGTCGGATGCAGCGCCGAAATCTGGCGCAGCGTTGGCGCTCATGATGTCGATCAATTCTTCGGCGTTGACCGGATTGGGATCGGGATGCAAGCCGCCGAAATCTTCCAGCGGTATGCCATTAATTACGGTGCCTTCCGGAGCGCCCAGCATTCCCTCCAGGATGGCGTGGGCATACGGGCCCGACACGGCATTCATGGCGTCGAAACGCATGGTGAAGCCGCCGGCAAACAAGCGGCGGATGGCATCGAAGTCGAACAAGCTCGCCATCAGCTCTGCATAGTCGGCAACAGGGTCTATCACTTCTACCGCCATGCCTTCGATCTTTGCGTGCGTGCCAAGGGTGTCGATGCCAATATCAGGGGCATCGCTGATGCGGTAATGCGCCAGCGCCAGCGTGCGTTCGTAAATTGCTTCGGTCAACGCCTCCGGCGCAGGACCGCCGTTGGAGGCGTTGTACTTGATGCCGAAATCGCCATCCACGCCGCCGGGATTATGGCTGGCCGAGAGGATGATTCCGCCCAGCGCGCCATGCTTGCGGATCACGCAACTCGCGGCGGGTGTCGACAGGATTCCGCCCTGCCCCAGCAGCACGCGTGCAAAACCGTGCGCAGCGGCCATCTTGAGGATTACCTGGATTGCTTGCCGGTTGTGGAATCGGCCATCGCCACCAAGCACCAGCGTCTTGCCGGCAACGGCGCCGAGCGTGTCAAACACGCCCTGCACGAAATTTTCGAGATAGTGAGGCTGCTGGAAAACTGCGACTTTCTTGCGCAGTCCCGAAGTCCCCGGACGCTGCCCGGGGATGGGTGAAGTTGCTACCGTTTGAATTGCCATATTCGCTCCTCCCGAAAATAAATGGGGACGTACCCCATTTATTTCGAAAATGGGGTACGTCCCCATTTATTTTCCTGCGAATGGCGCGACCGGTGCGCGCCGCTGGATGGCTTAGGCTTCTTTCTTGGCCGAGTCGCTGACGATGAGGGTAACGATGCCGCCGATCGCCATCGACACGCCGCCCAGCACCAGCACATTGACCGAGTGGCCGTTGAACAGGTGCTTGATGACCGGGCCGAGCACAAGGTTGGCAACGATCTGCGGCAAGACCACGAAGTAGTTGAACACGCCCATGAAGTAACCCATGCGCTTGGCCGGCAGCGCGCCTGCCAGGATCGCGTATGGCATGGTCAGGATGCTTGCCCACGCAATACCGACGCCGATCATCGGCAGCATNAGCATGTTCTTGTCNTGGATGAAGGCGATGCTGATCAGGCTCAGGCCACCAATCACCAGGCAAAGCATGTGCACCATCTTACGGCTGGTAACGTGCGCCAACTTCGGCAGCACGAAAGCAACCAGCGCGGATACGCCGCCGTAGATGGCAAACAGGTTGCCGACCCAATTGCCTGCTTCCTGGAAGATGGCCGATTTGCCGTCGGTGGTGCCGAACACATTTTCTGCCACTGCCGGNGTGGTGAANACCCACATGCCCATCAGCGCGAACCAGGTGAAGAACTGCACAAGGGCCAGTTGCACCATGGTTTTCGGCATGTGCACGAAGCCGCCAAANACTTCCTTCAGGGANAACAGGAAGCCGCGGCGCTGTGCNTTCTCCATGCGGAATTTCTCGACGTCTTCCGGTGGCAGTTCATCTGCGGTCAGCACAGTCCACAGCACGGACAGGAAGTAAGCGGTGCCGCCGGCATAGAAGGAGTAGCGCACGGAGTCGGGGATGGCGCCGTTGACCACTTCATTGCTGACGTGAAGGAAATTGGTGAAGATCATCGGCAGCAGAGAGGCAATCACGCCGCCCAGGCCAATGAAGAAGGTCTGCATCGCGAAGCCGGCAGTCTGCTGCGATTCATCGAGCTTGTCGCCGACGAAGGCCCGGAACGGTTCCATCGAAATATTGATCGATGCATCCATCAGCCACAGCACGAGGATAGCCATCCACAGCGCGCTCGAATTCGGCATCAGGAACAGTGCAATGCTCGCCAGCAGCGCGCCGATGAAGAAGAATGGTCGGCGGCGGCCCCACTTCGCGTGCCAGGTGTTGTCGCTCAGGTAGCCAATGATCGGTTGCACCAGCAGGCCGGTAACCGGCGCGGCAAGCCAGAACAGCGGCAGTTCATCCGGGGTTGCACCGAGGGTGGCGAAAATGCGGCTGGTATTGGTGTTCTGCAGGGCGAAACCAAACTGGATGCCGAAGAAGCCGAAGCTCATGTTCCACAACTGCCAGAAGGTCAGCCGTGGCTTGCTGATGATGGAATGCATTTGCATCACTGTCCCCGATTAATTTTGTAGCAAAATAACATGGCGAATTCGGGCTGTCAATGCGGAAACAGCCCGTAAACGCGCAGTTTTAAGGCGAATTTGTAGTCAGGCTACAAAATAACATGCAGTTTTGCCTTCATTGCGCTCGCTGCAGGCAAGGCTAATTGCAAGGTGTGGCTGCGGGCATCCCAGCGGACGTCCACGGCCTTGCCATCCAGCTTCACGCTGCGTGGACGGTTCACTACATTGTGCACCTTGAGTGCGTAGGCACGGTTGACCGGCTGCCAGGCTTTGCCAACTTCGGTTTCGATGCCGATTTCGAGGCCATTTGCCGACGCAGCGCCGGTGAAATGGGCGATCTCGTATTTGCCCTGCTCATAGGCGTTNGCGGTGGCGCCGTCATCGTCATACAGCTTGCCGCTGGTCGCGCCTGCGCTGGCGTCGTAGTAGTAATTCAGCTCGACCTGTTTGGTGTTGTAGTCGCGTGTGGTCTGCACCACCTTCGCCAGTGGCACGAATGCGCCTGCGCGCACGAAGACAGGAATATGCTCGGCGACCACCGGCACGACTTCGTTGATGCCGCCTTTGTGCGCGGCGCCGCTGTAGAAGTCGAACCAGACTTTGGCCGATTTAGGGAAATTCACTTCCTTGCGCTGCGCGCCAGGTTCGGTGACCGGCGCCACCAGGAAGTCACGGCCCCACAGGTAAGTAGAGGCTACACCGTCATCACCGCCTTCGAACATGATCGGGCGCATCAGCGGCAAGCCGGTCTGGCTGTTGTCGAACGCTGCGCTGTAGTTATAAGGCAGCATTGCGTACCGCAGCCGGATCGCGTCGCGCGCCAGCGTCTTGGTACGTTCGGCGCGGAAGACCGGTTCGGCCGGCACCTCCTCCTGTGCATGCGGACGAAACACGGGCTGGAACACGCCATACTGCAGCCAGCGCACGTACAGCTCGTCGTCCAGCATCGGCGAGGCAAAGCCACCCAGGTCGGAGTGCATATAGGCCAGGCCCTGCATGCCCATCTGCAGGGCGATCTCCATTTGCGACTGCAGGCCGCCCCAGCTGCGCTGCACGTCGCCGGACCATGGGATCATGCCGAAACGCTGCGAGCCCGAGTAGCCGGCGCGCATCAGGATGAAGGGGCGCTCGTTCGGAAAGTCCTTCTTGTAGCCTTCCGCGATCAGGCGCGCCCAATCGTGGCCGTAGATATTGTGGACCTGGTCCGCGCCAAGCTGGCCATTGCTTCCATGGCGCAGTGCGGACGGATGCACCTCCGGCTCGCCAAGGTCGCCCCACCAGCCGGCGACGCCACCTTCTTTCAGCTCCTTGTAGATATTCCAGAACCAGTCGCGTCCTTCCGGGCGGTACAGGTCAATCAGGCCGGTGTTACCGAAGTAGAAGTCATACTTGAATGGCGCACCGGCGGTATCGGTGGCCAGCACGTTCTTGTCCACCGCTTCCCGCCAGCGGCTGGAGCTGGTCAGCACGAAAGGCTCGGTGATGACGACGGTCTTAACGCCTTTCGCCGCCAGGTCGGCCATCATGCCTTTCGGGTTGGGGAAGCTTTCTTTGTCCCAGGCCAGGTTGCCCATGGTGCCTTTGACGGCCTTGCCGAACCAGTACAGGTCCAGCACCACAGCGTCGACTGGAATCTTGTCGGCGATGAACTTGTCGACCACGGCGCGGGTCTCCGCTTCCGTGTGATAGCCGAAGCGGCTGGCGAAATTACCGAAGGCCCAGCGCGGCGGCAGCGGCTGGCGGCCGGTCAGGCTGGTGTAGTTGGCCAGCACGTCTTCCCACTGCTCGCCAGCGATCACCTGGTAAGTCTTGCGGCCGCCAACAGTTTCGTAGGACAGCGTGCCGTCTTTCTTGCTGTCGAAATCAAGATAGCCAATTTGCGGGTTGTCGAAGTGGATGGCGTACTTCTTCGACGACAGCGCCATCGGAATCGTAAAGTTCAGGAGCTGCGAACGCGCCTCATAGCCGTAATGGGCGCGGTTGTACAACTGGAAGCGGTTGCCGCGGCGGTTCATGCCGGTTGCGCGGGCGCCGGCGCCGTACAAGGCTTCATCGCCATCCAGCGCGAACTCGATCGCTTCCATGCTGCCCTCGCGGCGATATCCGCGCTTTTCGGCCACGAGCGGCTGGCCTTTATACAAGTAGCTGATGCGGAAAGGCTGCTTCTCGACGCGTACAGTGATACCCGGCGTGGCGAATTCCAGCGCCCCGCCCTCCTCGCGCAGCGTGCTGGCGACGACTGCAGGCCGCAATACCACTGCGTGCGACACCACATCAGCCACTTCGCCCTTCGGAATGAAGGTGGTTTCCACTACCGCCGCGGAATATGGCTTGACGATGTAGGTACCGTCGTTTGTGCCAATTTCCAGCGCATTACCGTTTTTTGCGGCAGATAAGAAATGGCGATCCGCATTTTGCGCCATGGCGGCTTGGCTGATAAGGGCCAATATTGCAAATTTAATTAGTTTCATACGGTGATATATTAGCGGGCAGTTTTATCTGAGAGGAGAATGAATTGAATAAAACGATGATGAAAAAACCGATGGTCCTGGCGCTGGGCCTGGCCTTGGCAGCGGGCATGGCCCATGCCGCGCCAGCCGCGAAAAAAGGCAAAGGCACTCCGGCCGAAGCGAAGAAATTCATCGCGCAGACCGAAGAGAAATTCGACAAGCTGGGCAACGACGCCAACAAGGCCGCCTGGGTTGCGCAAAACTTCATTACCGACGACACCGAAGCGCTGACCGCTTACTTCGGCGAACTGCAGCTGGACGCTGCCGGCCAGGCCGCGCTGGAATCCCGCCGCTTCAACGGCGTGAAGCTGCCGGAAGACGAAGCGCGCAAGATCAAGCTGCTGCAACTGACGCTGATGCTGCCGGATCCGAAGGAGCGCCAGGCTTACGCCGACGCCAACGCCAAGCTGAATGGCGCCTACGGCAAGGCCAAGTACTGCCCGACCGATGGCCGCCAGTGCATGCCATTGGGCGAACTGGAAAAGACCCTGGCCAACAGCCGCGATCCTAAAGTCCTGCTGGATGCGTGGAACGGCTGGCACATGCAATCGCCTTCCTACAAGAAGCTGTACACCGAATACGTGGAGCTGTCGAACAAGGGTGCGCGCGAGATGGGCTATGCCGACACCGGCGCCCTGTGGCGTTCGGGCTACGACATGAAGCCGGAAGAATTCTCGGCCGAGATGGAACGCATCTGGCAGCAGGTGAAGCCGCTGTACGATTCGCTGCACACCTACGCCCGCTACAAGCTGCGCGAAACCTACGGTCCTGACCAGGTGCCGCTGGAAGGCCCGATCCCGGCCCACCTGTTCGGCAATATGTGGAGCCAGAGCTGGGAGAACATCTACCCGCTGCTGATGCCTGCCACCGGTGCGTCCAAGTTCGACCTGACCAAGGTGCTGGAAGAGCGCAAGACCAGCGCCAAGGAAATGGTGCAATACGGCGAGCGCTTCTACACCTCGCTGGGCATGCCCAAGCTGCCGGAAACGTTCTACCAGCGCTCGCTGCTGGAAAAACCGCGCGACCGTGAGGTGGTGTGCCACGCTTCCGCATGGCAGCTCGACGGCAAGGACGACGTGCGCATCAAGATGTGCATCCGCCCGACCGAAGAAGAATTCGCCGTCATCCACCATGAGCTGGGACATATCTATTACGACCTGGCTTACAAGAACCAGTCCAACCTGTTCCGCACCGGCGCCAACGACGGCTTCCACGAAGCGATCGGCGACACCATTGCGCTGTCCATCAC
>Ga0055526_1002186_pt1 | contig 13404 bp, 14 predicted proteins | sample AraplaCol_mMF_r2_FD_55013 | JGI IMG/M metagenome (GOLD analysis project Ga0055526, IMG submission 55013) | Arabidopsis root microbial communities from North Carolina, USA - plate scrape MF_Col_mMF_r2 | ecosystem: Host-associated > Plants > Roots > Endosphere | place: USA: North Carolina... | reverse complement strand
CCGCTGGCGCCTGGAACGCGGCCGCTGGGAACGCGGCGACCGTGACCATGACGGCATCCCCAACCGCTACGACCGCGACCGTGACAACGACGGCGTGCCAAACCGGCTGGACGAACGCCCGAACAACCCCAACCGCTACTGAGCGGGCTTGACAGGGCCGCGCTGAACTGTAACCATTGCGGGATGAAATTTATCCAATCACATCTGTACTCCCGCAATTGGTGGCGCCGCTGACATAGCGCGGCCACTGAAAAGTGATGTGATTTTAATATCAACGCCGCCTCTCTCAGGTGGCGTTTTTCTTGGCGCAATCGATAGGGGCAAGCAGAAGGAACCCTATGAGCCAGCCAGCATCCAACGCCAAACCGATTATCCTGACCGGCGACCGTCCGACCGGCCCGCTGCACCTCGGCCACTTCGTCGGCAGCCTGCGCAACCGCGTTTCCTACCAGGATGACTACAATCAGTTCATCATGCTGGCCGACTCGCAGGCGCTGACCGACAATATGGAAGACACCAACAAGGTGCACCGTAATGTGGTGGAAGTGGCGCTGGACTACATGGCTTGCGGCATCGACCCGGCCAAGTCGACCATCCTGATCCAGTCGCAGATCCCTGAACTGGCGGAGCTGACCTTCTATTACCTGAACATGGTCACCGTGGCGCGCCTGGAGCGCAACCCGACCGTGAAGCAGGAAATCGTGCTGCGCGGCTTCGAGCGCGACATCCCGGCCGGCTTCCTGACCTACCCTGCTTCGCAGGCTGCCGATATCTCGGCCTTCAAGGCCACCATCGTGCCGGTCGGCGAAGACCAGATCCCGATGATCGAGCAGACCAACGAGATCGTGCGCAAGTTCAACCGCCTGGCCAACAAGGACATCCTGGTCGAATGCAAGGCGGTGGTGCCGGAAGTGGGCCGCCTGCCGGGTATCGACGGCAAGGCGAAAATGTCCAAATCGCTGGGCAATGTGATCAACCTGGGCGCCAGCGCAGCCGAAATCACCGCGGCGGTGAAGATGGTCTACACCGACCCGCTGCACCTGAAAGTGTCCGATCCGGGCCACCTGGAAGGCAACGTCGCCTTCATCTACCTGGATGCCTTCGACACCGACAAGGCCAGCCTGCAGGAAATGAAAGACCACTACGTGCGCGGCGGCCTGGGCGACTCCGTCGTCAAGAAGCGCCTGGAAGCCGTGCTGCAGGACATGCTGGCCCCGATCCGCGCCCGCCGCGAAGAACTGGCCAAGGACAAGGGCTACATCATGCAGGTGCTGAAGGAAGGCACCATGCGTGCGCGCGAAGTTGCCGCCCGTACCACCGATGAAGTCAAGGCCGCCCTGGGCCTGAACTACTTCTGATGCTGTTTGCCGCCGCGCTGTATGCAGTCGCCAGCGCGGCGTGCTTCATCGCCTATGCGCTCGACAAGTCGGCCGCCCGCCAGGGCCGCCGCCGCACGCCCGAGCGCACGCTGCTCCTGCTGGGACTGGCCGGCGGCTGGCCCGGCGGCCTCGCCGCGCAGCAGCTGCTGCGCCACAAATCGTCCAAGACATCTTCCTGGTCAAATTCTGGCTCACCGTGATCGTGAACCTGGCGCTCTTCATCGCGCTACAAGCCGGATGGATAAGTCTCGGCCGGCTCCTCGTGCTGCCACAGGGCTGAACGCTCGAGCGGCCGCAAGGCCGTGGTGCGGTCCACGTGGATCAGCGCGTCGAACTGCTGCTCCGCATCGGCGAAGAAGTAATGGCTCATGCGCTCCGTATCGGGCCGATAAATCACTCCGATCGCCCTTTCCAGCAACCGCCCCTGCGTCTGGGCCAGCGCGCTGCTGCGGCCACGCAGCGGCAGCAGGAAAGCCGGTATTCCCACCTCATGCAGCACGCGCTCGACGCTGTCCGGCCGAGATGGCACGATGGATTTCAGCTCAGCCGGACCATCCCAGTCGCTGGCCGCCGTCACGCTGCCCGCATGCGTGGTAAAGCCCAGCAGGAAACTGTCCTGCGGCCGGTACCGCTCACGCACCAGCTGGCCCAGGTTCAACTGGCCGTGCTTGCCCATTTCCGTGTGGCGCGCGTCGCCCAGGTGCGAGTTGTGCGCCCACACCACGATGCGCGCCGGCCGGCCGATGCTCTGCCCCAGGTGCTCGCGCAATGCCTGCAGCGTTTCCGCCATATGCGAATCGCGCACATTCCATGACTCGTCGCGCCCTTTGAACATGGCGCGGTAATACACCTCCGCATTGCGCGTCACGCGCGCATTCTGCTGGGCGTAGAAGAATTCGTCCGGCACCACGCCCGTGCGCAGGTGCTCGTTGGCGGCGCGGTTCATCTCGACCAGCTGGCGCAGCACCTCGGCCTCGCAATCGGGCTTCATGCCGAAACTGGTGGCATAGCCGTAGCGCTGCGGGTCTTCCGCGAAGTGGTCGATGCAGCCATAGCGCTCCCGCGCCCTTGCCGCCGCTTGCGGGTCGGCCTGGTCCAGGTAATCGATCACCGCATGCATCGACTGCTGCAGGCTGTACAGGTCCAGGCCGTAGAAGCCGCAGCGGCGCGCCGGGCTGGCGACGTGGTGGTTGTGCACGCGCAGCCAGTTCACCAGGTCCACGATTTCATGGTTGCGCCACATCCACTGCGGGAAGCGCTTGAAACCCGACAGCGCCTGGTCGGCGCTCATGTCGCCGCCGCCGTGCTGCACATAGCGGCTGACGCGCAGGGCGTCCGGCCAGTCGGCTTCGACCGCGATGGCGTCGAAGCCCTTGTCGACGATCAGCCGCTTGCTGATGTCGGCGCGCAGGCGGTAGAACTCGCTGGTGCCGTGGGTGGCTTCGCCCAGCAGCACCAGCGAGGCGTCGCCGATGCAGTCGAGCAGGTAGTCCAGGTCCTCCGCCGTTTCCAGTGGCCGCGCCTCGCGCTGCAACGCGGCGATCAAGGTCTTGTCCATATCCAGCAAGATATCGCAAGCTGTGCGACACTGTCGCAGGTTTAAACGGGGAAATATTGCATGTGGACTGGAGTTGTGTGCGGCCTGCTGGCGGGCGCGATGTGGGGCATGGTGTTCGTGGTGCCGGAATTGCTGGCGGCCTTCACGCCTCTGGAAATGGCGGTTGGCCGCTATGTGGCCTACGGCGCGATTGCCCTGGTCCTGATGCTGCCGCGCCTGCGCAACCTGATCGGCCGCCTGGAGCGCGATGACTANTTCGCCCTGNTGCGGCACGCGCTGGCCGGCAACCTNATTTACTACATGTTCCTCGCGCTGGGCGTGAAGCTGGCAGGCGTGGCGCCGACCTCCCTGATCATCGGCGTGCTGCCGATTGCCGTCACCCTGATGGGACGCAATGACCATGGCGCGGTGCCGCTGCGGCAGCTGGCCATGCCCCTGCTGGTGACCGCCGCCGGCATCACCTGCATCAATATCGACGTGTTCCAGCACGCTGCCGCTGCCGGCGCATCGATGATCAACACGGTCATTGGCGTTGCATGCGCGACCGGCGCCTTGCTATGCTGGAGTTGGTACACGCTGGATAACGCGCGCTACCTGAAACGCAATCCGCATTACAGCAGCGCGGAGTGGTCGGCCCTGTATGGCCTGTCGACCGGGCTGATTGCCCTGGTGGTGGGCGGAATCGCCTTCGCCATCTTCCATGGCGACGTGACTGGCGCGGCCGGTGCCGCTTCGGGACGGGATTGGACGCTGTTCTGGATCTGCAATAGCCTGCTGGCCCTGGGCGCCTCGGTGATCGGCAACCACTTGTGGAATATCGCCAGCCGGCGCGTACCGATTACCTTGTCCGGCCAGTTGATCCTGTTCGAAACCCTGTTCGCGCTGATGTACGGTTTTATCTACAAGCAGCAGTTCCCGCGCCCACTCGAAATCGCCGCCATCGTGCTGCTGATCGCTGGCGTGACGTGGTCCATGCACGTGCACGCCCAGGAAGAGGAACTCAGTCCGGCTTGAGGTCCGGCGCAATGCGCTCGGCCACCAGCGCCGCCATCGACGCAGCGCCATCGGCTGCGGCGGCCCGCTCACGCAGCCCCGCCACGACGCCGCTCGCATCAGCGACACCGCGGTTCTGGCTGACCTTCCATTTCCCGCTAATGGACGCGATAGGAATCTCGATGCCAATGATCGCCTTCAGCAAGCCTTCGATGAAATCGAGCGGAGCGTCGTCCACTTCCCAGGGCTCCGGCATGGCGCCTTCCTGCAGGGCGGTCAAGGCACGCAGCTGCTGGCCAAGCCAAGCTGCGTCTTCCACTACCCTTGCCCGGCCCCTCACCTGCACCATGGCGTAATTCCAGGTCGGCACCACCTTATGGGAGGTCGCCTTCGAGGCGTACCAGGTCGGGCTGATATACGCTTCCGGCCCCTGGAACACGACCAGGCACTCACCGGCGGCTGCCAGCGCCTTCCAGGCCGGATTGGCGCGCGCAATATGCGCCCGCAGCAAGCCCAGCCCCGCCTCGCCCTCGTCGGGATAAAGCGCGAACGGCACCAGGTCCGCCGTCGGCGCGGCGCCGGGAATCACCAGCATCCCGAGCGGATACGCCCGGATCAGCCCATGTTTGACCTCAAGACGGTCTTCAGCGAAAGCAGTTGGAAGGTACATGCAGCCAGTGTAGCGCCGGACGCCGTCAAGCGCATAGGGCCAGCGATGCCCTAATTGAGCAGGCCATGTTCGATCATCACATCCTGCACCAGCTCCAGGCGCAACACCGGATTTTCCTGCGCCAGCAGGAGCTGCTTCTGTGCCAGCGACAGGCGCAGCAACTCGCACCAGCGGTTTGCCACCCAGCCCGCCTCCTGCAAGCGATAAGGCGCCTGCATCGGCATCTGCCCGGGCGGAATGCCGCGCTCCTGCAAGGTCTGGATCAGGATGCCGAGGCTGTCCGCCACGTCCTGCTGGTCGGCCGGAATGGGCACCGTCATGTCGTCATCGATCGGCGCCACCTCCGCCATCCACAAGCCATGTTTCAGCTGTTCGGCGGAGACGATGCGAAAGCGCTGCCGCCCGCTGCAGCGCAACTGCATCAGGCCAGGCATGATCGCTTTCCATTCCGCGATATGCGCCATGGTACCCACCGCGCACAAGGTATCGTGCTGTTCCGGCTTGCGCACTTCATCGCCCTGCACCAGCGCGACGACGCCAAAATCTTCCTTATGTTCGATGCAACGCTTCACCATGTCGAGGTAGCGCACCTCGAAGATTTGCAACGGCAGGTACCCATCCGGATACAGCACCGTATGCAACGGGAATAAGGGGATCGCGGACATACTTCATCATCGCACGTTTCGATGGACAATGCCGCCTTTCATCACGAAGGCAACACGGTACAAGGCCGTAATATCGGCCGTCGGATCGCCCTCCACCGCCACCAGGTCGGCCAGGAACCCCGGCTTTACCTGCCCCAGCGAAGCCGCCCGGTCCAGCACCGCGGCATTCACCACGGTCGCCGCCCGCAATGCCTCGGTCGGCGTCATGCCCAGCTTGACCAGCCATTCCGCCTCGCGCGCGCTGCCGCCGTGGGCAAACACCCCAACATCGCTGCCCAGGCCAATCGTCACGCCTGCCTTGCGTGCAAGCTGGAACGCCCTGGCCGCCGCCTGCATGGAAGGGGTCGGCGCCGTGCCGCGCACATGCTTCTGGAAATACTCGCTGGTCGCTTCGGGCGCCGCCAAAGTGGGGAAATAGGCAACTTTGCGCTCGGCCATCAGCTTGAAGGTCGCCTCGCTGCCGCCATAGCCGTGTTCGATGGTGTCGACGCCTGCCAGCACTGCGCGGCGCATGCCTTCGTCGGTCGCCGCATGGGCCGACACCCGCCGCCCGGAGCCATGGGCCGCCGCCACCAGCGCATCCAGCTCCTGCTGGCTGAAGGTGGCGTGCGCCGAGCCGTCCGGGCCGGTGCGGTAATCGGCGTACACCTTGATCCAGTCCGCGCCGTGGGCCGCCTGCTCGCGCACCGCCTTCACGACTTCATCGACGCCGGTTGCTTCCTGCGCGCCGACCGGCAGCTTCATGTCCGGCCGGTAAGACCTGGCGTTCGGGCCATAGCTGCTGCTGGCCACGATTGCCAGCGTCGCCACGAACAGTCGCGGGCCGGGCAGCACGCCCTCCTCGACCGCCCGCTTGACCGACACGTCGGCATAGCCCGCCCCTTCCGAACCCAGGTCGCGCAAGGTGGTGAAGCCCGATTGAAGCTGCGCCTGCACATGGCGCGCTGCCAGCAGCACGCGATAGGCTTCCGGTTCCTTCAGCACCTGGTCGTCCCAGCTGGTTTCGTTATAGGGGTGCAGCAAGATGTGCGAGTGCAGGTCCATTAACCCGGGCAGCAAGGTCTTGCCCGGCAGGCTGACGCGCTCGGCATCGGCTGGCACCGTGATGCCGGCCGTGGGACCGGCAGCGGCAACCTTGCCGTCGACCACCAGTACCGACCAGCCGCCATGGGCCGCGCCCTCGCCTGTCCATACACGCTCGGGTGTCAGCAGCATGGGCCGGGCGGCCAGCACGGTTGAGGCAAACGACAGTAGGAAAGCCGCCAGCAGCGGCCGCAAAGCGATGCTCGACATAATCTCGTCGCATAAAAAGAAAAGGGGCGGATATTAATCCGCCCCTTTCGCCGCTAGCGGCTTATTTAATCAGGAAATCTTCCTTGTTCTTGCCTTCCAGCCATTTCGGCGCACGGCCGCGGCCAGTCCACTGGGAACCCGATACCGGGTCCTGGTATTTCATTGGCACGCGGGCACGCGGCTTGACTGGCTTATTGCTCTTGGCCGCTGGGCCGAGATCAGCCGGAGACAGGTCATATTCACGCATGATGGACCAGATCTGCTCTTTTGCCTTTTGCACTTCGGCTTTGCGGGCATCCGCTGCCAGGTTTTGCAGCTCGGCAATTTTTGCTTGGTATTCTTGGTAGGTGGTCATCTTTCTTTACCCTAAGTGTATGAAAAATCAAAGTGTGACAATGTGTGAGATTTCTTCCCTGCAATGTACCATAGTTACGATGATTTTATCTACATAATTTAACCATATTAAAAAAAAAGCGCCACACATTTGAGAAGTGGCGCTTTTTATTTCATTTCTATTAAATCCCGGTATAAGAAAACTATTTACTTTCAGAAGCGCGTCTCCAGTTGCAACCGTATATTACGGAACCCGAAACTGGTCTGCTCCGAGGTAAGCGAGCCAATATCCGTATTGTAGATAGTCTTGGACCGGAAATCCTGTTTCAGCAAATTCCAGGCCGAGAAACGCAGCTGGGTCTTGCTATCAAGTTTCCANGCTACGTAAGCATCCAGCTGGCGCGCGACCGTTGCCCAGCTATAGCGATTCTCTTCCAGCCGGACAGCGCCATTGGTACGCAGGTTGAAACTGCTNCCCATGCTCCAGATGCCATCCGGGGTTTTGTAATCGAGGCCGAAGATGGCGGTCAGCGGCACTTGCTGGTCCAGCGTATTGTGCGGCCCCGGCACGGAGTCGACCCGCGACCAGTTGCGGCTAACGCTGGCGCGCACATCGAGCGCCGGTGCCTTATCCATGACTGCCTTCATTGGAAACTTCAGTTCCACGTCAACGCTGCGCACATCGGCACGGCCATTATTGGTCATGGTCGCCACCCAGCGGCCGGTGTCGTCAAGGAAGACAGTGCGGCGGGTGAAGTTGTTGATGCGGCGGGCAGCGGCAGCCACGCTGAACAGTGCGCCTTCGCCCCAGTAATGCTCATACGAGGCATCGATGCCGGTCGCCAGCTCCGGCTTCAGCTTCGGGTTGCCGATCCAGTCCGGTTCGATCTGGCTGTTATTGGTGGACGTGAAGCGGCGGCCCGACAGGTTCGAGGCCTGCGGCGCCTTGTAGGTGCGGGTCAGCGCGGCGCGCAGCTGGTCCTTGCCGTTGGGGAGCTTGTACAGGGTTTGCGCCAGCGGACTCCAAACGCTGCTGCGATTGCTGACCGGGTCAAAACCGGAACCGGAGCTTTGCGTATGAACGCCCTCCCAGCGCAAGCCGGCGTAGAACGACCATGCCTTGCTGATGTTCCATTCATCCTGCACGTAGGCCGCGGCACGGCGCAACGTGGCCTGGTAGCCTTCGTCCTTGTCGTCGCGCGCGCCGTCGGCGCTGAACAGGTCGCGCTGGTTGCGCCAGTCGTCGCGGTCGGTGTAGCCGGCGTCCCAGCCGGCAGCCAGCGAATGGTCGGCCCCGACCGGCGTCGAATACTTGCCGGTGCTGCTGACGCCCCACTCGCGCACGCCGCTGAACACGTCATGCTGCAGGCTCAATGCGTCGTCATGCGCATCGGATTCATACCACTTGCCATTGGTACGCAGTCGGTGGCCGCCGATCTTGGCGTCCAGCTTGGCGCCCTCGCCGAACTTGTGCACCCAGTTCAAGTCCGTTCGCGCAAACAGGCTCTTGTTCTCGTTCTGGATATGAACAGCGTCGTAGAACGGCGCTGCACCGATATCGACGTCATAGACGCGGTCGATGGCGCTCTTGAAGATATTGCGGTTGATGAAGGACTGCGACGTGAGCGTATCGCCATTCTCCAGGTTCCAGTTCAGGCGCGGCGACAGTTCCAGGCCGCGCGCATGGCCGCGGTCGTAGGTCAGCATGCGGCGCTCCATCTGCGGCTTGCCGGTCAGGTCGATCAATTCTTCGGCATTGACGCCATTGCGCTCGAATTCGTAGCGTCCGCCGCCCAGGTTGATCGAATAGGAGAAATTGCCATCCTTGTCCGACAAAATCAGGTTCCCGTTCGGATTGGTCGCTTCCTTGCTGTGGCTGACGCCGAACTTCAGCTCACGCTGGGCCGTCTTGACCGCCTTCTTCAGCACGATATTGATCGTGCCCGCAATCGACTGGGTGCTGAACTCCGCGCTCGCGGCGCGAATCACCTCGATGCGCTCGATGCTGTCCGGCGCCAGCGTCTCGATATTGAAGCCAGGCGGCACGCGCTCGCCATTGAGCAGGATTTGCGTATAGCCGCTGCCCAGGCCGCGCATGCGGATATCGCGGCCGCCGGCGCCGACCGACACGCCCGGCACGCGCTTCAGCGCATCGCCGATCGAGGTATCGCCATAGCGCTTCAGTTCATCGCTGCTGACGATGATCTTGCTGGCGGTATCGTCCTTGCGGGGATTGTAGGTTTCGGCCGCGCCCTTGATTTCGACTTTCTGGACCGGTTCCTGCTTGTTTTCCTCGGCCATGGCCTGGGTGGCGGCGAGGATGGCGGCTGCTGCGAGTGTCAGGCGAATCATTATTGCAAAAAATGTAAATAATTCTTGGTCGCAACTGTACCCTATGGTGCAGGCGGTAGCAAGGATATAATTCGGGATCTTCAAATCATTGGAATGCCGACCGTGTCCCGACTTGCCGTACTGCCGCAATACCTGCTCCCGAAGGGCGCTTTGACCAATTTCGCTGGCCGCGTGGCAGGCGCCAAAGGCGGCGACAAAACGACCCGCCTGATCCGCTGGTTCGTGACCAAGTACGACGTCAATATGGACGAAGCGGCCAATCCGGACATCGCCAGCTACCACAGCTTCAACGAATTCTTTACCCGCGCATTGAAACCGGGCGTCCGCCCGCTGGCCAAGGCCGATTTCGTATGTCCGGTCGATGGCCGCATTTCCCAGTTCGGCGCGATTGAAGGCGACCAGATTTTCCAGGCCAAGGGCCACAAGTTCAGCACCACCGCCCTGGTCGGCGGCGATGCCTCGCTCGCCAGGCACTTCGAGCACGGCAGCTTCGCCAACTTGTACCTGAGCCCGCGCGACTACCACCGCATCCACATGCCGTGCGATGCCGCGCTGAAGCGCATGATCTACGTGCCGGGCGAGCTGTTCTCGGTCAACCCGACCACTGCGCGCGGCGTGCCGGGCCTGTTCGCGCGCAACGAGCGCGTTGTGTGCGAGTTCGAGACCGCGTTCGGCCCATTCGTGATGGTGCTCGTTGGCGCCACCATCGTCGGCAGCATGGCGACCGTCTGGCACGGCCTGGTCAACCCACCGCGCCTGCCCAAGGTCACCGAGTGGACCTACAAAAAGAACGAATACGTATTCAAGAAAGGCGAAGAGATGGGCCGCTTCCTGCTCGGCTCTACCGTCGTCATGCTGTTCCCGAAAGACACCCTGCACTTCAACCAGCACTGGCAACCTGCCGGCCCGGTTCGCCTCGGCGAGCTGATGGCAAACCTCAAGTAAACCATCTGGCGCCTGATGCGCCGCAAATATGCGCCGCCTCTCTTTGGTCTAAACTGGCCAGAAGGAGGCGACATGACAACCAGCGATAAAGAATACTTTGACGCGCGCTTCAGCGGTCTCGACAACAAGGTCGACAGTACCGTGGCGAACATCCCGCGACCGCTCAGTAACGGCTAGACCCGGCCGCCGCTAGTCCTGACATATCGTCCTTTCATTACAAGCACCCAGCTGGCACCGGAGTCGAAAGAGCTCTCCAGGACGAACTCATATGCTGCGGGTCCGGTTGGCGTGTAAGTGTGGCGCGCCTGTCCACGCGGCGAAGTGCGCACGAATCGCAGCGACGAGCCGTCCCACTGTCCCGGTGCCGGCTCACCTGGCGTAAAACCCAGGCTGTCGAACCAGAAAAGTCCCAACCCTGACGTTTGCTCGTCAACTGCGATGACAGCATGTGCCTTGAGCCAGGTCTTGCCGTCTCGTTGCGCACTGTAGTCTTGAACCAGCACGCGTCCACCCAGGTCGAACCGCGCCGAAACCAACGCAGCGGCACGGCCGCCTTCGCCCCATTTGGAAGACGCAATCTCCTCGTCGCCAGTCCATTCGCCGGCAAAAAACTCCAGGCAGGCTTTCAATTCACTCATTTGCAGCTACCCCTTCGAGGTTGGCAGTGCGTACCGAGATACCGAGCTCATCGACAAAATAACTATGGGAATCTTCCACTTCGATCTCGTAGATTTGCATCGTGAACGGAAGTTTTCTGAGCCCGACCACTTNCACAGTTGCCCCATCCAGCAATTGCAAAATTTCGCCAGGGCGCAATGCACAGGCTTCGGTCCAGCCAGATTCCTTCGTCAGGAATAGCTGCTTTGGNGATACAGTNAGGCCACTTAAGATCGATTGCGAACCGGCAGCCCTGTAGTCAANGTTATAGCCCNCTCGGTCATTGAGTTCAGAAGCAAGGACCTTCAGCACCTTCTTGAGCGAGATCTCTCCCGTCAATTCCGAACGTGCCAGCACGCACTGCCCAGGGACCAGGAATTCAATTTCACAAAGATCGCCGTCGCCAAGGTGCACCTTGGTATCCCTGGAAAATCCAGCGCGTGGTTGCTCTTTCCCGACGTCGTGCACCCACACCCCGTGCGCGCCAACGTAATAGGAATTGAAGTCTTCGACCTCCAGGTTATAGACTTGAACCCTCGTGAAGCCCCCTTCGGCGGATAGTGCATAGTAATCTTCCGTCACTTCTTCACCGACAATCACTTCTTCCGTTCGCAGGTCAACATGACGGCCGAAATCCGAAGTGGAGTCAAAGGTGAACCACGAAACGCCAGGGATTTCCGTATTGCGAAGCTCCCAGAATCCCCAGACGAAGGCGCTGCCGCCATCAACCAATGCTAATTCGTTCCCTATTCCGAGCTCCCCTGCATCAACCCAACCCGTCGCGGTGCGTGTCGAATATTCTCCGCCATCTTTGACAAAGAAAGGGTGATCCGACGTAACCACCAGATGTCCTACCCGGCCGTTCTCTCCTTTCGTATAAATGGAAAGCAATCCAATACTGCCGCTGAGATCGCTATCTGTCCGGACAACCTGTTTGTAGGCTTGTTCACCAGCGAGTTCCTGCCGCGAAAGCACCCAATCGCCGGCCTTTATCTGCTCGATCGGAACAAGGCCTGTTTTCGTGTGGACTAGCGTGCCAGCGGCAAAGCACTGTCCAACAGGCCTCGCCAAACTCGATTTACTCATTCATTTGAACCGCTTAAAGAAACGTGGGCAAATTTACCACTCACATCGTGTTTCGTGAAACGAACCACTACTTGAGGTAGAACGAAGTCTGCAACGGCAGTTCGACCTTGCGCAATGTATCGCGCAGGTTCACCATGACAGACCATTTGCCGGGCGGGTCGCCGGGGTCGCCGGAGAACCCGATCACCGGCCCCGACAGGCGCAGATTGAACTTATTCCCCTGGATCGGCCCGGCGTAGCAGTCCTGGTCCTTTTGTTCCAGCACGACTTTGCCGGCCGGCGACTGGACCCTGATATCGCAGCGGATGCTGGCTTTACCTGCTTCGTCAAGCTGGGGGTTTGAAAATAGCGTCAGGATGAAGACCTTCTTGCCATATGGGACCGAATCGGCCATGGTGAACGATGGCCTGGTTTCCGGCGGCGTCTCCCATTTCGCACGCCAGTCCTCATCGGTGGTGGCAAGTACGGCGCCTGCAAAGCCGTGACTGGACCTCATCGACTCGCTTTCCTGCACCGGCCTCCCGCCGCCATCTTTCCAGGCCGCTTGCGCCAGGGCCGCGGAGTGCATGGCCAAGCCGGCGATGGCGCAGGCCACCAACCTTGCAGGAAATACCGTCATCATGATCAGGCCCATACCCCGACAATTAAGCAAGCGCGAGTATGACATCCGCGCGGGAGGCGGGCAAGAAGCACGGGGTGTGACAAACCGCGTATTTTCTCGATGACACCTTGTGGCAAGATCGCAATCAGTCTGATCGCGCCATCGGCAAAAGCGAGTCAACCGTCGCCTTGCCCAAACTGTTTTTCCGCTGGCTTATACCGAGGACCTAACGACAATGACGGTGAAGAGCTTCAGGTTTGGCGAGTGGCGGGTCGATCCTGCCTCCAACACCATTGAATGCGCAGACATGACGCGGCAGCTGGAGCCGCGCGTGATGGATGTCCTGCTCTTCCTGTGCCAGCGGCAGGGCGAAGTGCTGTCGGCACAGCAGTTGCTAAACGAATGCTGGGGCAGCACCGCTTTTGGCGACAATCCGATCCACAAAGCCATTGCCCAGCTGCGCAAGGCCTTCAGCGATTCCAGTGCCACGCCGCGCTACATTGAAACCATTCACAAGCGCGGCTACCGCACCGTGGCGCAGGTGGTGCGCGACTATGAAGGCATTGCCGGCGAGTGGCTGCACGCCTCGCCATTCCGCGGCCTGCAAGCGTTCGAGGAACAGCACGCCGGCATCTTCTTCGGCCGCAAGGCAGCGATCCGGCAATTGGCCGATGGCCTGAACGAGCAGGCCGGCAAGGGCTGCGCCATACTGCTGGTGCTTGGCGCATCGGGTTCGGGCAAGACTTCCCTGATCCGTGCCGGGCTGCTGCCGCACCTTGCGCGGGAATGCCACCTTTGCCTGGACTTGGCGGACATGGCAGACGGCGACCTGTTCCTTGCCCTTGGCAGCGTGCTGCTCGATGGCGAAGCCG
>Ga0055526_1002170_pt1 | contig 13459 bp, 10 predicted proteins | sample AraplaCol_mMF_r2_FD_55013 | JGI IMG/M metagenome (GOLD analysis project Ga0055526, IMG submission 55013) | Arabidopsis root microbial communities from North Carolina, USA - plate scrape MF_Col_mMF_r2 | ecosystem: Host-associated > Plants > Roots > Endosphere | place: USA: North Carolina... | reverse complement strand
GGTGTCGATGGCCCTCGTTGCCTACGGCGTGCCCAAGTCTGCGGCCAATCTCTCGCGGATGCGGGGCGCGGACTGGATGGGCATGGCGCTGGGCATGCCCGGCCTGGCGCTGCTGGTCATCGGGATCGACCAGGGCGTCCGACTGGACTGGCTGAATTCGCCCATCGTGAGCGCGGCCCTGTTTGCCGGCGCCTCGCTCACCGCGCTCTTTTTGCTGAGCGAATGGTTCCACCCGCAGCCCTTCATGCAGCTGCAGTTGCTGGGACGACGCAACCTCGGTCTGGGCTTTAGCGTCTTCTTTGTGCTGCTGATGGTGATGACCACCTCCGTCGGCTTTCCCGCCAATGCGCTGGGACAGCAGCACGGCTTCAGACTGGAGCAGACCGCCTCCCTCGGTCTGGTGGTGGCGCTGCCACAGCTCGTCCTGGGCCCCCTCGTCGCGCTGCTGCTGTACCAGCGCTGGGTTGATGCGCGGTACGTCTTCGCCACAGGGTTGCTCGTGATCGCCCTGGCCTGCTGGAATGCCTCAGGCTTCACGAGCTTGTGGATCGTCAAGGAGTTCTTGCCAACCCAGAGCCTCTTCGCGCTGGGCCAGCCGATGGCGGTCGTGTCCTTGCTCTTCCTGGCAACCAGCGTTGTGAAGCCTCCCGAGGGCCCGTCGGTCTCCGGTCTCGTGAACACCTTGCGAGCATTGGGATCGGGCTGCGGAGCCGCCCTGATCGGCGAACTGCTGGCCCTTCGCCAGCGCTTTCACAGCGACATGCTGCTTGACGCGGCCGGTTCGCTTCAGCCCGGCACGACGAGTGCAATGCGCCCGACCGAGCTGGCGGCCATCGTGGCCCAACAAGCTGGCGTACTCGCTGCAGCGGATGTCTATCGAGTCTTTGCGGTCATGGCCCTTCTCCTCATTCCGGTGGTCCTTCGCCTGAACCATATTCCCGCGCCGTCGGCTCCTCACCCGGACCGCCCGGATCCCCAACCCGCGACGTCGACGCTGCGTTGACAGCGAACTGAGAACATCATGGACAACACAAAACTTTGGAAAAAACATGCCTTCAAGCTGGCAGTGTCGGCGTCGGCTGCCGTCATTGCGCTTGGATCCCTGTGGATCTTGAACCGACCCGAGTCCGGTGCCGCTCGCCAGGCCACTGACGACGCCTACGTCCGGGCGGACTTCACCGCGATCGCGCCGCAGATCTCCGGTGCGGTCGCGCGCGTGGCGGTCGCCGACCACCAAAGGGTCAGGGCCGGCGAGCTGCTGGTGCAGATCGACGATCGGGATCTGCGCATCGGCGTGCAAGACGCCCAGGCCAAGCTCGCCAGTGCCAGCGCCACCGTCACAGCGCTCAGGGCACAGATTGGAAGGCAGCAAAACCTGATCTCGCAGACCAAGGCTGCCATCTCCGCCGACGATGCCAGCCTCAAGTTGGCCGAGCGCAACCAGGAGCGCTTCACCAATCTCGCCGAGGACGGTTCTGGGACGCTGCAAGCCCAGCAGCAAGCCGAGGCGCAAGTGCAGATCCAGCGCGCCGCGCGCGAGCGCGACATTGCCGCGCATGCTGCGAGTGCACAGCAGCAACTCATCATCACCGCAGAGCTCGAGAAAGCCAAAGCGGAGGTGGCTGCCGCCACGGCCAAGGTGGCGGATGCCGAACTCAAACTCAGTTATGCGCGCATCGTCGCGCCCACGGACGGAGTGGTCGATCGACGCAGCGCGCGCGTGGGTGGCTACGTTCGCACAGGCGAAGCGCTGCTGACGCTGGTGCCGCTGCAAGCGCTGTACATCGAGGCCAACTTCCGAGAAACGCAGCTGGCTTACATGACGCCGGGACAGCCCGTCGTCGTGACAGTGGATGCATTGCCCAACTTGGTGCTCCGAGGCCATGTGGACAGTCTCGCGCCGGCCAGCGGCGTGAGCTTCTCGCCCGTCCCCCCGCATAACGCCACCGGCAACTTCACGAAGATCGTGCAGCGCCTTCCGGTACGGATCGCCCTGACGCCAGGGCAGCCCGGCGTTGATCGGCTGCGTGTGGGCATGTCGGTGCGGACGAAGATCGAGACCCACTCCCAGAACGGGTCGGCGCTTGCCGCGGCACCAGCCATGACGAGTCGATGAACCGAAATGCGCAACACGCCGCATGGGCATAAACGTCGCGACACTTCGCTGCTCATCCACCGCGGCGAACGCGATGCTCAGGGCTCGTGTGCGGCGTTCCCGAGGTAGCGCGCCCACCACGCGGTTCGCGCGTAGGCCGTGGGCCCGGGGACTCGCAACTCGACCAGCGTTCCGGATTCCTCATGCCGACAGACGTCCAGTGTCGCCTTGAGCTGCGCAGCCCGCTCCTTCATCCCCACCAAGCCGTAATGATCAGGCGGCGGAGAGGCCAGAACGGATGGATCGATCCCCACGCCGTCGTCTCGAACGCGTAGGATCACCTCGGAGTCGAAGACGACATCGACCAGCAGGTGCTTGGCCTGCGCGTGACGTCCCACGTTAGCCAAGGCCTCCTGCAAGACGCCGCAGAGTTCGGACACCACTATGCGCTTGAGGGGCCGCTCCTGGCCGTGAACCTGCAGGTCCACATCAAGCTCGGCGGGCAGGTTCGCGTGATTCACGCACTCGCGCACGGCCGCCACGAGGCTGTCACCTTGCCCATCGGCACGCAGGCTCCGGACCCGGTTGCGCCCTTCGGTGACCACCTCGTTGGCGCGGTCCACAGCGTCCTTGAGCACCGCGGCCAGGGTGGCCCTGTCGGGCGGCTGCTCGGCCAAGGCCTGAAGCTTCATGATGAGGCCGTAGTTGCTTTGCAGCAGCGTGTCGTGCAAATCGCGGGCAATGCGCTCACGTTCGCGCAGCCGAGCCATCACGTGGCTGGCAACGCGCGCCTCGATCTGGCGGATCCGCAGTCGATAGACCGCCCAGAGGACACCCAGGCCAATCAGGATGCACAGTCCGGTAAACCAGCGAGACTGCACAAAGGTCGGCGGAATTTCGATCTCCACACCGGCACCTTCCTGATTCCAGATGCCATCCTCATTGGCCGCAATCACTGCGAAACGGTACTGGCCGGGCGCGAGGTTCGTGTAGAAAGCCTGGCGTCGACGACCCGGATCGGTCCACTCCTGCTCAAACCCCTCCAGCCTGTACCTCAAACGAAGCCGCTCTGGCACGGACAGGCTCACCGCACCATAAGCGAGTTCCAGATTTGCCGTGCCCGCTGGCAGGCGCACGATCTTGGGGTGACGGATGAGCTGCTTGTCCGCAGTGAGGCTATGGATCGACACGGTCGGCGGATTGGCATTGATCTTGAACTCCGCCGGGTTCGCACGGTAGCTCCCTCCGACCGTTGACACCCACGCCCTTCCGTCTGATCCCACCACCACGCCGTGGCGACTTTGCGATATCGGCGGCTCGATGAGTCCGTCTTGATCGGTCAAGGATTGCACATCCAGTGACTTTCGCGGGTCAAGGAATGCCTGTTCGAGCGCTGCCGTCGAGACGCGGTACAAACCGTCGAGGGCGACGAACCATGTGTTGCCGTCGGGCCCCTGAGCCACACCATGACTGTCCTTGATCTTCGGCGCCTGCTCCGGCTTCAGATAACGCGCCTGGCCACCGGCGTCGACCCAGGCGGATCCCGAGCGACCAACCACCAGCACGCCGTGATCGCCGGCAAAAATAGACCGGATCCTTCCGACTGGACTTCCTTCTGGCACCAGCACCTTGGGCCCTTGTTGCGGATCGAACTCAACCACACTCCCCACCGTCCACGACATCACAATCTCGCCGGACGGGCGAGTTACGAGCACCGTGGGGTACGCAGGCGGGCTTCCGTTTTCATCGGCATAAGGTTCCCATTCGCCGTCGCGGTGACGCATCAGACCGCTAGAACCCGCAGCCATCCACATTGTCCCGTCGAGGTCCACCGCGCAGCTGAATGCGCCCATCTCAAGCGCTGGCAGCGGGACAGTGCGTTGCCGTTTCCCACCAACGAAGAGATGGGCCGCTCTTGCGTCGATGGCCCAGATGTCCGAAGTCGGGGTTTCGCACACGGCCTGCGTGTCTTTGAGTCCGGTGGCCACAAGCGCCGGGGCTTCGCCGGGGCGCACCTGGAAAAGTCGGTCCGCGGTCCCCACGTACACGCTACCGTCCCTTGCGCGATGCAAGACGTTGCCAAAGGGTGCGGGATCGCCCAACGTGGGCTCCTCCACCACCTTGGCAGGCTGGAATCGTTCCAGCCCCAGGTTCGTTCCGACCCAGACGTTGCCCTCCCGGTCAGTGAGCAAGGTCAAAGCGTTGTCGTTGATCAACCCATCCTTTTTGCTGTATCGGTCGATCTGGTCTTGGCCAAGTTCCCGCGTCTGCGGTCCTTCCACCTGCGGTGAGCGCAGTTGCTGGATGCCTTTGGAGCGCGTGGCGATCCACAAATTGTTGGCGGTGTCGAAATGCGCGGGCCCTCTCAACGTGGCGCTGTCGGTGGGATAAAAGACGGCGGCGGACCTCGGATTGAGCGGGCTTCCTCCGGGCCCGCTGATCACGCGGGTGCCATCGTTACCAACCAGCCAGACGCGGCCCTGGGCATCCGAGGCCAGCCGGGCCCGCAACCCGGCCTGCGTCAAGACAGTTTCGAATCGCTGTTTGCCAGGCGCCATGCGCAACACCGCCCCGATATAGGTCGCCCACAGGGCGCCATCGCCAGAGACGAAGAGGTGCAGCAGCTGCTCCTTGGGAAGACCCAGGGAGGTGGGTTCGTGCATGCGCCAGCGCCCGTCTTCGAACTGAAACAGGGGCAGGCCGAGCTGGCCCTGGCCAACCCAGATCGCTCTTTCGGTCTGGGCCAACGAGATGACAGCCCCTTCCACCTTTGGCGACTCAGGCATCAGCGTCATGTGTCCGTCGCGCGCATAGGCGAAGCGCTTGGCGCGAGGAAAATACGCCATCGCATCCCCGTTGCGCAGCACAAGGACCCGGTTTGCCGGGCCCAGTTGCACGCCCCCAGCGTTCATGTCGACGGCTTCAAAGGTCGCACCGTCAAAGCGGTGCAGACCGTCTCCAGCGGCAAGCCAGAGGTGTCCGTCTGGAGCGAGGGCAAGATCGCGCACCGGAGTTGGAACCCCCTCGCCACGCACCCAACGCGTATGCCGGTACTGTTCTATCGTGCGCTCGTTCCCGCTTACTGCCTGTGCGGGCCAAGGCGCCAGGCCAACGAGTGTCGCCAGACTCCACAGCAGCACCCACCTCTTCCAGACCACATCGACGCCTTTGCTCCAAGAAAACATTCGGTCGACGAGGCGGCCGACACCGGCTGCACCCCCTGGACCTCCCAACCCTAAAGTGTTGACGAAACTGAATGCGCCAGCCCTCAGTTTTTTCCCGGCGGCACCACATACGGAGTCGTCGCGCGAAGCCGACATCTGGCTCATGGCGGCGTTGACAGTCGATTCGCTGAACGCTTTCGATGCGGCGCAGAGCGCGATCTCTTGTCCCGACGAGCGCAGTCAAATCCCATGCACCTCCCCGGTCATGATTCCAGCGCCAGGGATGGCGGGACTCAGTGATGGGGCCAACTCTGCAACGGCGACTTGATGCGAGGCGGGCTGGCAGCACTGCGAGGGTGGGATCAACGCGCGCGTGGCAACCGCCCCGCCCCCTCAAGTTATCACGCAAGCTCGATTTCTGACGACGCAGCGATCATGCTCCATCATCGATGCAGCCCGGGGACGACGACATAGTCGCGTCCTTGGTGGATCCAAACTCGCTGGCGAATCGCTGAACAGATTTCCGCTGGTTCGCCGGCACCCTCAGGACACGTTTCAGACCGCTGCACGCCGGACGTGGCTCGTCCCGGTCGTGGATCCTTACGCCAAATGGCCGATGCAACCGCATCGCCAGGGCAATACGCTGGGCAGGCTTTGAAGGAAATGAACACCGATAAAGACGATGGCGACGCTCGTGCTGCATCTCCCCCCATAAATCTCAAGGTGCTCTATCCAATGTTGCAGTCCCAACTTCGTCAAGGAGCGTCTGTATGTCCTCGTGCGTGAGCGAATCAATACTCTTTAGGGTCCACGCCTTCCACTCTTACTGGACAGAGCATTTCGATGCAGGTGATCCTGCACCTGTCACGGGGATCTATCGTTGCCTGAGCTGCTGTCGGGAGACCGTCGTCAACGCCGGAGATCCGCTTCCTCACGTCCACACGCATGTTCACGAGGAAGAAGCACGACGCCAGGGATGGACCTTGAATGTCCGCGCTCAGACGGCATGAAAGTCGGCGCTATTGCGCCCTGCCCGCGCCGTGGCAGCGCCCATGCTCGGCCCCGGATCAGCGACGGATGGGCATGCGCCTCGACGGTTGCGCTAGCTCGGCCATCCTCTACGCTGGCCCACACCCCTAGGTGAGGTCACGCGGCGGGGACGCGGTCAGGCGAAGTCGTTGTGGGGCACAGGTCACGGCCTGCAAACGTGCATACACCGACCCGTCGTTTGCAACGATTTGAAGCGGATGGCGGCTCACTTCAAGGCGCTGCGGCGACCAGCGCCAAGTCGATCCTTCCAGCCCCCCTGACCTGACTCTCCCACCTGGCGTTTCTCGTACGACTGTTCATGTCCGCTCTCTCTTCTTGCTCCACGTTTGCGGAGCTGGCTCGCTCATAGGTGAGCTGATTTTTACTTCCAGGCCGTCACGGCTATGCGCAGCGCTCGGTGCAAAACGAGCTGGCCAGGCTTAGAGTCCTCCAGTCGACCAAGACTGTGCCGGTCGACTACAGCTTCAACGAATGGGAATCTGAGATCGAAGAGGGCGACGTCGACGGCGGCATCCTGGCCATGTATGCCTATCACGATCTCATCGCGGAAAAGCTACGTTCAGTGTTGCAACAGCCGATCCGAAATCGGTCCCGATTCCAGGACATCTACGATCTGTGCCTTCTGCTGGACGACATGGAGTTCACGCCCGAAGACAGAGCAACCGTCCTGAGCAAGCTGAGAGATGCCTCAGAAGAGCGGCAAGTGCCCATGGATCCCACGGCGATGCGCGACCCCAAGTTGCGGGAACTGTCTCAACGAGAGTATCCCCAGGTAGTCACGCTCATCACACATGAACCGCGCCGTCCTTCGATGCGGCTTACGAGCGCGTGCTGAGCTTCTATGAAAGCTTGCCTTGGCCGATTTCCGGCAACTAAAGCAGCCTCGTTGTACCGCGCAGTTGGCCCACAACGCGCGCGCCTTCATCGTGAAATCAGCCGCGATCGGCATCGCATGCATATGCGGGGCCGGGTATGCCATCGCGCGCTGCTCAGTGGGCCGGCGACCCCGGTAGTGAGCTGCTGGTGGACGCGCTATCCGCGGAACTGTTGCGCTAGCCGGCGCTTCACGCCGACGAGGCACCCGCAGCGCATGTTCAAGCGGACCACGGCAAGGCGCACGTGCCTGCCTGTTGACCCACTGCATCGCGCAATTCAGCCTGTTGCAACCCGTCTTCGACTTCGCTGACAGCCGTGACGGTCACCGAAGCAACGCAGTTCGACAGACAAGCGCTGGCGCCACTTGCCACCCAAAATTCGCCGTACGTTTACGCTGCTGCCGCATCGCTGAGCGTCCACGGGCTGACGAACAATCTCCGTCAGAGGACATACAGTTCTACTTCAGTTACCGCCCTCGAAGTCCGCGAGCACGTGTTTGGGCAGGGGGGGCGCTCAAGTCGTCGGGAACGGTCAACCTGCCTTTGAGAAAGCCTAAACGGCGTGCCGGCGCACAGGGCGCGTCAGCTCGGGTGAGCTCGGCGACGGCCAGACCTCGCAGGCCGATCAGCACGGTCTCGCCGGCGGCCGCGCGCCGCACCAACTGCAGGAGCGTACGCTTGGCTCGGCGCATCGAAATCACTTCGGTCGCTTCCATAGATCAATACCAGCCAATGCACTCAGGGTGGGATCCCTAGGCGGGTACGATAGCCGACGTCGATGTCTACGGAAAGCGGCGCTCGGGTCACCCGAGCCATGCCGCACTCGTCGATGGCGCGAAATCGGAGAGGAGACACCGGCACTGCGTACCGGTGTCTTTGCTTATGCCTACACCAGGCTGTAAGCTTGCAACGCCTGATTGAACATGCAGTTGACTTCGCGCGAGGCCACGCCGTCCGTGCAACTGCCGCAACCGAGGCGGATGGAATCAGCGCACTTTCCCTCGCCGAAATCGGCGGTCTTCATCCCGGGAAGCAGGCCGTGCGCTCGTGGGCAGCGAATGGTGGTCGCGCCAGCAAATATCTGATCTGCGATCGCGCCTGCAATCAGCTGTGCAGCCCAAGCGACCTGAACCGGCTTGGGCATGTCATGGCAGATCAACTGATCATTGACCACTTCCACACGAGGCAGCTTGGCATTCAATGCGAACTGCATCAGATCCATGCCCCTGATGTAAACCGCATGGTTGGTTCTCAACCGCTCTTCCAGAAGCGGCACCGTGATCTCCTGGGCGACAAAGCTCTGCCAGATGTCCACACTGTTGTACGGGAAGAAGTCGCCAACCTCCTCCCAGGTGCCACCTTCTCGGAACCGAGCGAGAAGGTCACGATAGGCCGCGTTAGTCTCTTCTGGGTGGTTCCAGGGAAACTCCGAGATCTGTGGCATGTTCATCACTTCGGAAACAAGGCTTGTGCCGGCGTCCTTAAAGTCGACGGTAACTGTGCCTTCCTCATCCTGCCGGACAATGAAGAGCGATTTGCTGAGAGCGAGATCGGAGAGCTGCAAGATCAGATTACGCTGGAACTGATGGGTCCCTTTACCGCGAAGGTACTTGCTGACCATCAGATCCGTCACCGGATAGATGTCGAACGCCTGTGCAATCTCCGGCCCCAACTCCGCGGCAGATTCGACGGTCGGCAAACGCTTCGGCGGGCCATAGCTCACGAGTAGCTCCGAGGGATAGTCCGGGAACCACGACTCCAAAAGACTCCGAGCCATCGAGTGAGCTCGACCTTCCAAGATTGCCTCACACCCGAGCGGATGAAAGACTGTGATCTGGCGCTCTATGCGCTTTTCATCAACCTTCCGAACCCCGATAGATTGTGGGAATGCGGGGATGTGACGAGTCGTCGGATGGAGTTCACCCGGGACCTCGAACGGCAGAAGAACACAGAATTCAGCCCTATGCCCTTCTCCCGTGATCGGCTCGATCGCTGCCATGAAGATCTTCATCGATTTGCCGTGACTCACAGCGAAGTGCGCGAGATGGTTGACATAGGGCGGCACGTCCGACTCTTCGATCCAGTCCTGGAGCGGCAACCTCCAACGCAAGTCGTCGCGCTTCAATAGCACCGCCACTTTCATGAACTCATTCAGAAGCTGAAAACGAGCAGCTAAGCAACTCGCTCCGGCGATCGTCCCGAACGTATCGAGGTAATGGATGCGTTCATGAAAAACCGCATTAGTTTCGAGCATCAGCTGAAACTTCTCTTCATCAGACAGCGCGAGCTCGTTGAGCTTCTCCGGCGCATCCAACAGGTCCCATGCCTGTTTCGACACATTCGCCTCGATCAACGCAAGCCCTTGATGAAAAGATCCCACGCGCTCCTCAGCAAACTTTGAGAACTGAGGCTTCGCCATCACACCCTCACCTTCCAGGTGTTCTGGTCGTCTTCATAACGCCCTTCGACATTGCCCCATTTGACGAGCTTGAGGATATTTTTCGACTCCAGTTTTTGGAGGACGGCCGCAATGATCGTCGGATCAAGCTTGCAATTGGCGGCGATATCGGCGTTCGACGGATGGCCTCGGTCTGTCTTGGCCCGGGCGAGTTTGCTCTTGCCGAACGCTTGCAACACGGCCAGTTCGTCGTCGTGATCGGGAGAGCGAAGCATTGAAAAGCTCGTCCACAGGGTTCGCGCGCCGTCGACTGCATCCTGGATATTCTCCAGACTAAAGTCCAAGCTCATGCAAGCCGTAGCGAGTCCCAAGAACGGAAAAAGCCCTTCGGTGGCAAGGTTGGAGAAGCTGAACGAGAACACCTTCTCTGTCGCGTCGCCAGGCTTTCCCCATCGCACCATGCTTCTCAAGGCAACGACTTCGCCGGTCTTGAGGTCCTTGATCGTCACCACGTTCTGTTCAGATCCCGCCACAAGTGCCGCCACGAGCGCAGTACCGGCCAGCTTCACGTCGTCGTCCGTCATCGCGAGGATGACACTGTCATTCACGCCTGCCTCGGCGAGGCTGCGCGAGACAAGTTCATTGGTCAAATAGGTCTTCAATTTTTTTCCTCCCTAGCGCACGACCGTGATTGATCGTTGCGCCGAGAATCATCTGACAGCGTTATGGGGTCGACAAGCCGGCGATCTACCGATGAGTGCGAGAAATCCATGTTTTATTGAGCAGCCACTGCTGCGGTGTCGCTGTGGCCTCGAACTAGCGATCGAGCCCCCTTAAGCGACATCGAGCCTGGGCAAGATCGGTCATGCGGGCGATCCGTACCTGCGGCAGATACTCTTCCTGATTGGACGATGCGCGGCGATGAATTGCTATTTGCGTTCGGGAGGCCCCGCATGCCTTGTCTCGCTGCTGAATCGCAAGCACTTCAACGTCGCGTCGGCCGCCCATGCCGCGCGGCTGGCCCGCACGTGCTGCCAGATGCTCATCGACGACACCGAGTTTGAGCGAACGCCCACCTGGGCACTTACGCCATTCAGGGCGCGCGGCGATACTCGACCACAGAGGGGTGGCGAAGAACCGCTCGGCAATTGATCCCGGAGTCTGTCTCGAACTTCGAGTTCTGTTCATTGCAGGGGAGTTGTCGAGTGTCGTCTGAGACCAGTATCGGACTTCGAGTCCTGCGGGATGCAAGTGCCACCCCTCTTGACGCAACAGCAGCCACACAGAGGCGGCTCGCTTCAGAACCGCCGTGCTATGTACCGCGCGTCATCGCCGCAAACGCATCCAGGGCCGCCAATTCGGCCAGCTCTGGGCGGTCGCACACGCCCTCGATCGGGAGGCGGATCGAAGGACCGATCTCAGCCGGTGGCGTCAGAACGAGAACGGCCGGGAAGCCGCCGGCGGGACCCTCACCGACCTCGATGTCGGCATCCCAATCATCACCCATCGGGTTCTTCAATATGGCACCACTCTCCACGGCAATTGTCGCGGCGAGTCGCGCACCAGCGCTACTCGCTCTTGAGCGGCACGGGTCCAATTTTGACCGATCTTTCAATCACCACGTTTGGATCCATCTCCGCGAACGGAAGTTACCGGCTTCCACGGACATGATAGCTAGCACGGCCTCGGTGGCTACCTGAGCAGGACAGTTCATCCCGGCTGGCGCGCCATTCGCCGAAGAGCGACACATGGAGGCGTCGCCAGCGATCGCACGGCAGCTCGGCGGCTCAAATGACTTCCGGACGCAGCCAGCAACTTGCTTGGCCCGTTGCGCCGAGTCGATCGCAAGATGACAACACGGCAGCGGCTGACCCACAACGACTGCAACGGACAACGCCACGAGCGCCCAGGCTACGCGTTCAACACGGCGCACAACGTCTTGCTGCGGCTCAACCCGATCAAGGCACTCCGGGAATCCCTCATCGCACTGCCGCAGGCATACCGGAAGGCGCCCCTGCGGACCCGTCAGCCCGGCCGCGCGGCCCTTCCGACGCCTCGCCCATGTTCATCGCCTGCGCTCAGCAACCAGCCGCATCAGATGCGCCCGGTCCCGTTGCAGGATTCGTTCGAAGGAAATCGACGGCCTGCGCGCAGCACGCTCAAGCGCCGCTGCCGGATCCAGCGTGTCGACCAGCCCATCCAGATGTTTGGAACCAATGCGATTGCCGAGCCACTCGGCCACCTCGTTGTCAAAGAACGGCATGTTCATCCTTGATGGACGATGCACTGCCAGCGCCCTGAGTTTCGTCGTGTTGATGATGTCCGCAACATCGCCATCCAGAGTCAGCAGCTCTGCCACATAGAAATCGAGCCCCAGGGGATCCGCCGGGGTAGCGGCACACAGACCGTCGAGCAGTCGCGGAATAAACATATCCCACGCGCAATTTCGAAGGAGCGCCAGCGGCTGAGGATGGTTCTGGATGGAGTTGAGCTTGTTGGCCAGCCGAGATCCTTTGCTGCGCAGGAGGATGTCGCCGCAAACAATCAGCTCGCGTAGCATGAGCGTGGACAGCTCCTCATGCATGTACGTGACCAACTGCGCGAGCTTGCCCGGCCTGCCCTTGTCAGAGCTCAACTCGATAATCTGTGTGCGAATCAGAATCGCTTCCATCAGATCCAAGGTCTGCAGAACGCCAGCAAATCGGCCTGCTGCCAAGTCGCGCTGGAACTCCGCGAGCACACCCGCGGCGAAATGCTCCGCGGAGGCGCGTAAACCCGCGCGATATCGTCGACCCCACTCCGCGCTGAGCGCGCTGTCCGACCAGGACAAGGCATGAATCGCGGCAACGGATTCTCTGCACCTGGCCCGAGTCTTTTCGTTCCAGGACCTGAGTGACTCCCACAGATACAGGGATGGGTTCAGTTGGCGCAGCCTTGGACCAATATGATTGATCAGCATCGCCCTCTCCAACGCCTTCTCGGACGGCTCGTCGTCGTAGGCGATCTGACGGATGAAGGAGGCTGCGTTGGAGTCCACGAACATCGCAGAGCCGCCGCGGAAGTCCATTGGTCCATCCTGCGAAACAAAGTTCGCATCCATCAACCACAGCGACTTGCCCCTGAAGACCGAGGTGGCGACCCCGGACGAACCCAAGGAGAGATCGAGCAGTTTGATCGATGCCGCGCTGCTGTTCTCCGCGAACAAGATCTGCCAATCCTGCAATACCGACGCACAGTCTCTGAAGCGCCGCTGCGCCTCCGCAGCATCGGGAGCGGAACAGATCTCGCGCACCAAGATCTGATCGGCCAGATCGCGCGAAAAGTTATTCGGGGGAGCGGTGAACATGGGATGGATGGCTCGCTGTGGGCAAAGGTGTGGCACTTCGTGTCGACGAGATTCGACACATTCGGCCGCGGGCGCCTCGTGTGGTTCAGGTGATAGAACACCGCCGAGTCGATGCGCGTGTGGGCCGGCAGTTCGACGTTCAGGATCGGCATCGCCGCGGAGTTGATGAGTTCGTTGGACGCGCACAACTTGCAGCGACGGATGATGCCCAGACCTGCGCCGCTGTTGTGCATGCACTCGTAGCGGTTGCAAGCGTGAAGGTGTGACAAGAAACCTGGCCGAGGATGACGCCAGACTGTGGCGTGATGGTGCCTACGCATGGGTCCGCGCGGCACTCATGGCGATACCACCCGCCGTGATGGCGAGAAAGTGGTGCTCCGAGATTGCCGCCTGATCCCGTTCGTCCGTTCACGCAAGCTGCCCGCAAACCGCCTCCACCCACCTAGGCTCCCGCAGTGCGAGTTGTCGACGAGGTGGCAACGAGCGGTCGTAGATCCCGCAGCAATTGCACTGCACTTCGCTGGTCTACGC
>Ga0055526_1002130_pt1 | contig 13590 bp, 14 predicted proteins | sample AraplaCol_mMF_r2_FD_55013 | JGI IMG/M metagenome (GOLD analysis project Ga0055526, IMG submission 55013) | Arabidopsis root microbial communities from North Carolina, USA - plate scrape MF_Col_mMF_r2 | ecosystem: Host-associated > Plants > Roots > Endosphere | place: USA: North Carolina... | reverse complement strand
TCCTGCTCTTCGGGCAAGTTGTTCCTTGGTGGAATTGGCAAACTCATCTCTTGACATATTCTTAAACTTATTGTGCGACTATTGTATATAAAAGATTTACCGAAATTGATCCGGGGTATACTTTATTAATTTAATGCATCAAGTGTCCAGGTACTGTAGTATGTCAGAAAGCACTAATTTTACTGGAAGCATTGCTGCAGTCAAAAATTGCTCATTCAAGTTCACATAGTAGTTTGCTAACTTAACTTTTGCTTCTTTAGGTACGAAGTATTCCGAGTATACGTTCAAATACCTTTCGGTCAAAGATTGCGATATACCACTTTCCAACAACAAACAAGCGTTGTATGCTTCTTTAATGTCAATATTACTCAATGAAAACAGAGGTGTTTGCCGTTTCTCTAAAAGTCCATTTTCATCTGCCCAAGCCCATACTGATGGGGGATAAAAGTCTTCTAGAGTTGTTTGTGATAAAAATGAGCTCAAAAATTTCAGGATAGGAGAATAGTTGTTCTTGTATCGAAAGATTTTAAAGTGGTTCCTCTCCGCTTGCCCTAGTCCGATTACAGTATTTATGTGATCAATTGCTTCTATTCCAGCGTGATCAGAATCAAATAACGGGGCAAACTTTACATAAGTGCCGTCTGTTTTCTTAGGCAAAAGGAAAACTTTTGCAAATAGCTGACGAACCACCCAATTACACCCTGAGCTGCGTTCATACTCTAGTCTCAGTTCGTCGATATATTTTGGGTAAAACAACTTTAAACCTTTACTTAGCACGGTGTAGTCTGTGACTCCTTCAAGGATTATGGAATATGGATACGACTGAGCATTTTCATTGTATTTCTTAACGTAAGATGAAGTGTAATTTATAAGCGCCTTAAATGGTTTAATCCAGGTGTTATCGTCATTATGATGGTAAAACGGCCAGAAATAATCATGAGTTATGTTTTCTGCTATAGTTAATCCAAAAATCGCCCTCGGTATATTATTAAATTTATTTCGCTGGATTTCCCTGATAATTTGGACGCCTGCATTCTCGACAATTTCCTCGCCAATCCTCACCGGCATAAATTGATCCAATACCAATAGATCAAATTTTTTCTCGTTGAGTAATTTTCGAATGCTAGTAATATCCGAGGCTATTGAGATGTCCGCTTGTATATCAAGACTCTTTATAGATTTAGTTATGTGTACAATTTTCTGTTCCGAGTCATCAGCAATTAATATTGTGAGCATCAATAAGGCGTTTAATTTCGTTTTTCCAATTTATACTCCCAGATTCAAAATATACATAGCCTAGATAGTTAGAAGGAAACAATTCCATAAGTTCATTATGCATTTCCTTTAGTGATATAGAGTAGTCACTAGATCCGAAGTCATCAAACATTGTAAATAATATAGTCGGTACATTCTTCTTTATTCTCTTTAGCTCTCTAAGTATCATTATTCCTGCAAATTTCTCAAAAGACGATTCATTTGTCAAAAAATCATCTGAAAACGTAGGCATACTCATGTCAAGTACAAGTAACGAATAATCAGAATTCTTTAGCTTTCTGAGGCCACTATTATATGAATCGGCACAGTCAATTGTTGCAGTAGTGCAGATAGAGTTTAGGTACTCGGTAATTAACTTTGCTTTAAGGAGGTCATCCTCCAGAATAATTATTCTATTCATCGGTTATCGTGCTTAACAATATTGCAAAACTAATTTCAACTTTCAATCTGTCCTCGGCTATTGAATAATGGAAGGCGTTGTTAGTAAGCCTTAGCTCGTATTGCAGTATTCTTTTCATTTTTCTTAATCCACTCCCTCCCTCTTTGGATATCCTGTCTCCATAGAAATCTATGCTATTCCAATTATCCTTGCATTGTGAAAGCACAGTATCCAACCTATCTTTATCAACCGTTTCTCCAAGTCTGTGATCGATAGTTATTGTTGCGATACTGCTTTCCTCTTTATATGAAATTGTAATTGATAAGTCCAAATTCTCCGGATCACATCTCGAATGGTTAATTACATTATCAAGTAGAATTTTAAATATATCAACAATGCCTATAGTATATTGGATGTTAAAATTTGCATGATCAAGTATCTTCGGTTCGAGGATATAGTTTGGATGTAGAATTGCCGAAAGCTTGATGGCTATATGTATGATATCCGACCATGAAACCGGCTGTAAGTTGTTATCTTCCTCTGATACTTGAAACCAACTTGAAATAACTTTCAGTTCGGTCGTGATGTTTGTAGAAGCTTGGTGGACGCTTGCAGACAATTCCGGTATGGGGGTCTCATAATGTATCTCTTGCAGCCTATTGCGTAATTGATCTATTATTATCCTCAAATCTCCCGTGACAGTTTGCTCCAAAAACTTTCTTACTCTTTCAAATTCCAGTTTGGTGTGGGTAATAAGATAACTGTGAACATACTCGATAAAGTCAGAAAGAGAGAATTGCTTTTCTTTGATAACCGCAAAAAGCTTTAAATAGGTTTCTCTGTTAATTGAAAAATCTAATAAAGCATTATTCTTATCTTGATCTTTTTCAGTTTTGATTTGTATATAGTCGGTTCTTAATGGCGTACAATACATATCTATCGACTTACTAAACTCCTTTATCTCGGCTTGTAAAATGTTCATTAAATCACCGTTTATTGGAATTGCGCTATACCAGTATTTGACATCTTGATAACTATCGTCTTCCTTGGTTGAAAGGAGGTGAAGCGATAAGAATACCCTTTTAATATGATTGATTAAAATTCCGTGCCTTATCCTAGTGCTTAATATGCCGTCAAGTCCATATTCTTTGCTAAATAGGAAAATCTCCCTTACCTCATTAAAAATGGACTTGAATGAAATAAAAGCCGGATCTTTAAGAGAAATTAGAGTGTTTATTCTACCCAAATTTTGAAGATCAACAACTATATGAAATTGATTGTCCAAATCTTCATAATCGACGGTTTTCAGGTCTTGCGACTTAGATACTTCTTCCTGCAACTTGAAGCGGTTATACGAAATAGATATGTTATCGGATAAATATTTCCTTATTTGAAATGTATTAAGGGAAAATTTGCCTTTATTGTAATTTCTCAGCCCTTTTCTAATGATATTTCTTTGTGTCAGGTCGATGATTTCAGATACTACATTTTCTTGTATTCTATCATATTTTCCTGATAGGTATTTTAAAATTTCCAACCTTTCTGCTTCAACTTCTGTGATATTTGAATAGGTAGATGAATATTTTAGTACATCTATAGTGCAGACATTGGCTAATAAAAATAAGAAAGAATGGTCTACATGTGCACCGCTATAGTTAGCGGTTAGCTCAGAAGGTCTTTCAACCATCTGACTGAGCAAGTAATCATCCAGCGCTATATAAATACGATGCCTGTCTTTATTTGCATGTAGAAAAATTATCGGCGTGTAAATACTACTACATACCTTTTCAGAATTGTCCTCCATGATAACAGTACAGATTGAATCTAAATCAATCCGATGTAAGAAATTTGGAGCTGAAACAACAGCACTACCGATTAATATAACCAGATCATATACTTTTTTATTCTTTGCATATTCTTCTATTAATTCAAGAAATGAAAGAGATTTATAGTAGTTATTTGTCTCGGCATTATATATATTTTTATAACAAGCAATTGCTTCTTCAGAGTTTCCGATATTCGATTGAATACGGCTATAAATAAACTCGATCTCTGTACATGTATCCTTAACGTCCGCTATCGTACTTGGATCATTGGCCAAAAAGCTTGTAACTACTCTGTAGGCAAGTGGGTATTTTTGAGCCGCCATCAAAATGCCTGACTTTATTTTATCATTATTGGGAGCCCTCGTACTTAGAAAGGAGTCTACCGGTATAGTGGGTTCATCTATAGCAAATCTTAGACCAGCACTCATTATACTCCGCTCACTATTCTCCCTATCAACAAACGCTTCAATATAGCTAATTGTATTAAATGAATTCAGTTGCGTAATAAGCTTTTTAAGGGATGATAGTGATTCGAGAAAATCTTCATCTTTCTTATTTATTTTCTTTACAAGATGAATTATCACTCGATGAAGAGAATTTAGCGGAAATTCAATTGGTAAATCTTGAAAGTAGGCCTGCTGATCCACATAGTGTTTGAAGCTGAAATTTTTGTAAAAGTAGTTCTCTAGAAAATCGGATGAGTTTATTGTGTTATTTCCGTAGACATTTTCGATCAACTCGAAGTAATTCGAGTTGATGTAGTTTTCTTCCAATGGCTTCAAACCTTCAAGAATCAAAATATTTCTGGCACGTACAAGGTCAGGAAAAGCTTTGTTATAATGTCTAATTTGGTATGCTACTTCTTTAAATTCTTTTTCATCTAGAATCGTGTATGTCAACTTTAATATACTATTCAGCATTATGAATCGATCAATGACAGGAAACGCAGTATAAAAGAATAGACATAGAGATATTTCTTCTAACGTACGTGGGGTATCAATTGAGAGATCAAGACGGAGGAAGACTTTTATATCTTCGCTAACCGGTAAATTATCTATTTGCGTCGTTATAGCTTTTATATAATTCTGGTATGTGATGTTTGTTTCGTGTAGTCGACTTCTTGCCTCTAAAATAAGCCTTACAAGATTGTCTCCTTTTTCCTTACATGTTTCAGAAAGTAGCCTCCAATTCTCTTCTGTACCGCCAGTCTTTTCTGCTAAGAACAGTTTACTTCCTATAAGCCATAATGATTCTCCGAATGATTTTTCTATTACTGAAAGTGTATTTTGTGCATAGCTAAATTCGCCGTTAAGAACAGATCGTTCATATTGATTCTTAAGTGCCTCGAATTCTATTAACTCTGACTGATGAGCAATACAGCTAGCAATGGTATATTTTAATTCCGGAATTAAACTCCCAGAGTAGAATGTTGGAAAATATTGATCTAAAAATGCTAGGTTTTGCGGGAAGGTATTGCCCCACAATTGTGTTTTAAGGTTATTTAGGGCTCTGTGTGTGGATATAGAAACGATCTCATTTACTGTGTTTTTTTGTTTGATATCTGTTAATATTGGTCTAATATTCCCAATTCTCCTATACTGCCCTAGTATTAAAGATATGAAATCCATTTTTCATAATGTATAAGGATCTAAATATAAAGATCTTTTCGCAATTAGATTACGTATGACTTAGTTAATACTCTAAACATACTTTAAACACGACTCAGATAACAATAGTTAATGCACGAGAAATCGCTTAACGTCCTCTTCTTTTAGACCGGTAAACACACAAAACTCAGCCAAGGAGACAAACTGACCAGCTCTTTTTCCATTTGCTTCCCGTATCCGTCGTAGCAGCTCCCTCGCTGCCCTTTCCCTGCGTCCTGTAATATTCTCAACGTCCCGTGCATAAATTACTATGCGGTTCGGGACTAATTTCTGCATAATCGGCATAATCGGCATCCAATTTTTTCTGATTAAAAATGCCGGCCTACTTTAGTGTGGTAATGCAAAATTACGACATCCTGCGCAGATGTAAAGCCTACCGGGCATGGCTACGTAAACTGCCCTATTTTAAACTAAAATGTAATAGAGATGGCGAAACAGGTTGGAATTATGCCATTAGAAGGTACGATAGGAAACATTACTTTCTACAAGTCCAAAGCTGGATACCTGGCAAAGCAGAAGACCAGTATCAGCGGAGATAGGATTGCTACAGATCCCGCCTTTGAACGCACGCGGGAAAATGGAGCTGAGTTTGGCCGGGCCGGCAAAGCAGGAAAATTGCTGAGAACAGCATTTCGGGCCCTCCTTTTAAATGCTGGAGATAGTTACGTTGCGAGCCGGTTAACCAGTGAAATGGTGAAGGTACTTCGTGCCGATGCTACCAATAAGCGTGGACAGCGGAATGTCATTGATGGAGAAGCAGAACTACTGCAGGGGTTTGAGTTCAACATCAATGGAACATTGGGCAGTACGTTTTACGCACCTTTTGCGGCCGCCATAGACCGTGTCGCTGGGAAAACGACCGTTAGTATACCGTCCTTTATTCCCATTAACATGGTGGCCGCCCCTGTCGGAGCGACCCACTTCAGGGTTATGATGTCCGGTGCGGAAGTTGATTTTGAGGCTAAGACCTTTGTAAGCGGATCCGCGATGAGTGAACAGCTGGCGTTGGACAGCACGCCGACTCAGGTAATGACTCTGTCTGTAGATGTGACGGCGAACAGCACAAAGCCGTTATTTATCGCCCTGGGAATAGAGTTTTTCCAGGAAGTGAATGATGGCTTGTATAACCTGAAAAACGGCAGTTATAACGCGTTAGCCTTGGTGATGGTTTCAGGCACGCCTGATGCGGCGCCTCCTCCGCCAGGTCCTTAATAGGACGGAAACTCTAACGAGCGATAAATAGTTTTCCGGCCAGGTGTGGTTACCTTACGGAAGTTTGGTGTAAAGGCTCTCACTTATCGTGAGGGCCTTTTATTTTACCCAATTATAGATTGGAGCTTTGCTTTAGTGACGAATGCCCCTATTACGGCTGCTATATGCCCTTTATCTTCGACGGAGAGGTTGTTAAATTCCTGGAATAGAGCGTCCAGCTCACCTGGCTTATCTGTATTGGCAATGCCAAATGCCAGGTGATCGAGGGATACATTTAAGGCCTGGGCACATTTTGCTGCAACCTCAAGAGATGGAGAAATTACGCCTCTTTCGTATTTACTAATAATGTCACCACTGGTATCTACACGTTCCCCCAATTCATCCTGTGTTAAACCTCTCTGTTTGCGTATCATAGCTAAGCGCTGGCCAAAGTGCATAAAGTATTATTCTTTTAAGTGGGTTAATTAGTTAAAGTAAAATCTTAAGTATTTCTAAAGCTATAGGTTTTATAGTTCAGTTGACATATTGATATTTTTAATATTCAAAAAAGGAATGATAAGACTATTTATTGTAGTGTTTTTTACAATAAAACGACATATAATTCCATAAAAAAGATCAATAATTCTTGTTTGTTACTAGAATTATTAGTAAATTTAATAGACAAATAATTCTAGTTATGGGTATTGATTTTAAAACACGCAAATTAAAGGTGGTCCCTCGGCCAGGGGCAGACTGTATCGATGTGCCAAAGATCAATTTGGCTGGTAAATGGCTAAACGACGCTGGGTTTGCTATTGGAAATCCAGTTGAAGTTAAAGTAACAGCCAATTGTATAACCATCAGAAGGGCGAAACAACCGCCAACGGTTACCCCCGCATAGTGCTACCTAGTCTTTCTGACGAAGGCATCTTATAATAGATTCTTGCACACTGTATTTTGTTAACCTCTTCTCCAGGTTCCTATGGGCGGTCGCCTCACTTTAACTGCCGCCCATAGGCCCAGGGTGAGATATTTCTAACCCCATTTTTCTTTGTAAATTCGTATGGTAGTTTATACTGATACCTCCGTGATCGGAGGTTGCTTTGACACTGAATTTCAAGAGCACAGCTTGGCGCTTTTTGACGAGTTTAAAACCGGCATAAAAAAGTTGCTTCTTTCAGACCTGGTTCTATTGGAGCTGCAGCAGGCAGAAATGAAAGCACTGTCAAAATTAAAGGAAGTGCCGGCATGTTATAAAATAGAAGTTAAAACCCCCGTTAAGGCGGTGCGGTTGGCCAAGACCTACATTACCGAAGGCGCCCTGAGTAACAAGAGCTATAATGACGCCTTACATATTGCGCTGGCAACTTTACATACCGCGGATGTACTGGCCAGCTGGAATTTTAAACATATCGTTAACTTGGATCGCATAAAGCTGTACAATGCCATCAATGCGAGAATGGGCTATCGGATCATTGAGATCAGAACCCCCAGGGAGATTTTAAAAATGAAGTGATTATGAAAAAGATTAAAAGATACGATGCAGTTGCGGATGCCCGCAAAATCCGGGAAAAGCTGAGTGTGAAGTATTGGAACAACCAGGATCTGTTATTTAAGGATCTGAAGGCTGCCCGGGCAAAGTTTAATACAGAGCCAAAGGATGGAAAATCCGATTGAGGCTTTAGATATGCGCCGGCAGCTTTCGCTGCCGGCTTTAAAAAACATCTTGGAGCTATAAGGGCTTGTATTTAACTGACTCAATCTCCTCCACGTAAACAGATGTCACCTGCTGGCATCCTAACTCTGGGAATTCATTCATCACGGCCAGCATTTCCAACCATGTCAGTTTGCGGCTTCGGCCGGTATCTCCGTTGCGGATTGTCCAGGAGTCCTCACTCTTCTTAATGTGGTACATAGTTTTAATTTTTTGTGGGTTAAAAAAATAGCAAGCAGCAAAAAACAGCTTAGCGACCAGCCATTTGCAGCGTACGCGCAAGGCCAAAAGGAATGCGGAATATAAATGCGTGGATTGCTGCAGCTGATAACTTGATATCGCTGGTGCAGGATATGTCGCTGAAGGATAGTACTGCGGCTTTATATGCCGACCTTTTGGCAGCCCTGTGCGGTGGCACGCTGCAATAAATTTGCGATGCTGTTTTTTTGCCTGTAGAGACGTATCACCCATATTTGGGTCAGCGGTAGGATGATGACGGTTAGATCCATAGCTGAGTAGCATATCCACCGCGTCGGATTGCCCCGGAGGGGCAATAGATCGGAGATCCATCGCTTGGTAGCTATAATCTGTCGCTTAATCGGAGATCGGCCGCCACCCCCGCCACAGCTGCCCCGGCTACGGGGCCGAGAATGCGCAGCGGAGCGGAGCATGGAGGCACCGTAAGCCGCGCCTTCGACCTTGTTAATGGCCGGGAGCGGAGCGGACGGCAGATCAAAAGCGAAAGGCCGGGGCAGCAAGGCGGGTGGCGGACGAAGTGGGCAGCGGAGGGAATGGCTACCGGGCCATGGTACCAGGATCCTCTATATTGGAAGGATATAGGGCCCGGTGGCCAGGCCCGGGAGCTACCCCGACCTTCGGGTGGCGGCAGCTGCAAGCTGTGTGACAGGTTTTCCCCGGAGGGGAAACCTGGCGCCTCAGCTTGCCTGCCGACACCCGAAGGGAGACAGCTTTACCCGTCCAACGTCGAGGGTAGTTACATCGCTGGGAGGAGATACAGCTCAATAGTAGCAATAGGATGAACGTAGTGCGACGCAACGATGTTGAATGGTAGTATACCGTTTGCTTCCAAAATTAAACTAATCCAGTGCAGATTTGATTCCTGTTCTGGACACTTTATAAAAGCTTGACAATCTATTAGTCGCAAGGATTTTTTATTCTTCGTAACTTATAGTTTTGCCATTTCTGTTCTCTTTCAATCATTTATTCCTGTTTTTTTGGACACACAAATCGGCACTTACATGGCACATCATTTGGCACACATAAAAGAAAATGAAAGTCAAATTAACGCCACGCTTATCACACGATAGAAGCAAGATATTTTACTCTGTTGAATGGAGTAAAAAAGCGGGGCAGCGCATAGCCATTGGCGTTTTTACATATGCTCAACCTACAGGTGCCGTTCAAAAGCATTATAACAGGGAGGCGCTTAAACTGCTTGAGGTTAAAAAATCGCAGTTGGCCTTAGATGCGCTTTGCGCGGGAAATACTGGATAAGAGGAGAAGTCGATTGAAAATGTTTGAAGGGTATTGTAGCATATTCTATTTGCCTACGGCAGATGGAGCGAATAGGTATTGGGAGGTTGGTGTAAATTGGCGGGGATTGAAAAGCATATTACCTGGCACTGCGCAAGATTAAGCCTTAGCATACTGCTTCAGGATGCCAATGCGGATGCTGCAACAGTTGCTTTGTTACTTGGCCACACTTCATCTAAATATGTCAATGAAAGCTATAAACGATACCGGCCGGAGGATCAAAATGACGTAATTCGAAATCTGCCGTTGTAGGACAGGAAAAGTTCATTCAAAGCGTTATCGCTACTGTTTTACGTCAGCGATATCTGTTCGACACGAAATTAGCTAGACGCCTTTTCGGAAAATTTCAAGGATAGCCCACTTCTCATATATGTAAAGAACCTCTGTATCTACGACTTATGGAGAGTTGCCAAATAATTCAACCTAAAACCATTTTCTCCGCTATTTAGGTTTAACTTATGAAATGTTGCTAAGCACGGATTCCCTAACTGGTTCTTACATACACAATGGCACTGGCCTCAGTACCTTGCAGGAAAAATCAAGGCATCAATCGACATCAACGCAAATACCGTTGCTCACCGCAAACGCAGCCGATATATACAAGAAATATTAATGTTATTTTGTAATAATATCCTTTAACTGCAAAATTTCAACGTTTACCGAGTATATTATAGCATTTACCAACTTACAATATATCGAAATAACACTTTCGTTAACCTTGCAACTTTCAAATAACCTCAGAAAATATGCGATTCAATTGCTTAATTCTAAATACTCTTACCCTCAAATGTCGCTATTATACCCTTAAAAGTGTTAATCTGACGGGATAGCGTAAGCAGTGCTGTTTTTTGCCCAGTGAGATATCCATCAATACACATTTAAATCTAAATAAAACAGGTCATTTTAATTTCAATAATGAATGTCGCTTTAACTTTCTCGGGCGGCGGATTTAGAGCTGCGTCGTTTAGTCTTGGTGTAGTTTCATATTTAGCTAAGCTGAAGTCAGGAAGAGATTCTTTTCTTGACTATGTTACAGTTTTATCAACTGTTTCTGGTGGTACGATTACCGGAGCTGCATATGCTTTGGGAATTAAGAAAGGTAAGAATATAAAGGAGATATATGATTCCCTCTATTCGTTTATGACCAAAACAGATCTCGTGTCTCTTGCGCTTGATCGTTTAATTTCTGACAAGGGGTGGGATGCTGATAGAGCTAAAAGTTTAATAAACGCAATTGCTGACATTTACGATGCCTACCTGTTCGAGAACGAAAAGTTCGGTACGTTGTTATCGGACGATCCGCCAGTTCATCTAAAACATATTTCGTTTAATGCAACAGAGTTTGCATACGCATTACAATTTAGGTTTCAATGCTCCGAAGAGATTATAAATCCGCAGCAGGGAGAGCCCAGTAGAGGGATAATTGGGAATTATTACTTTAATATCCCGCAGGATGTTGCTCGGTATATCAGGATGGCAGATATACTGGCTGCCTCGTCTTGCTTTCCAGGTGGCTTTGAACCTATTAATTTTCCCAATGATTTCATTCTTCCACCACATGAAAGTATTCAGGAATTTAAGATGCAGGATCGGTTTCCAGTTGGTTTAATGGACGGCGGCATTGTAGATAATCAGGGGATCGAACCAGTTCTTTTGGCAGAGATGCGAATAAGAAGAAACCGGGCCAATATTACAGGAGCAAATGGTGACGACAAAGCGCTCGACTTAATTATCGTATGTGACGTGGCGAGCCCATATATGGAAAATTACGAAGCCAACAAAAAAAAAGAATACGCGTTTTGGAGAAGGCTGACACCCGGTTTGATATTTACTGTCAATTCTCTTATCTTATTAATAAGCATCTTTTTTATCAGCTTTAGCTTTGGACGTAACTTAAAGATCCCGCTGCTGGTCTCAACAATCATTTTTACTGTAAGTGTTATTTGCTTTTTAGGAGCTAATCTGTTAAAATCTGTCCCCAGGCGGCTGCACGTTCCTTCCGCTTTCTTAAAGCCTATTGGTAAACTTTTAAAGCTTCGGCTTGGTGTTTATGAAAATATGCTTGCAAACAGGTTGAATTCAATGCTGAAGATGACGAATGATGTTTTCCTGAAGCATATCAGGAGGTTAAACTACAAGGCAATATTCAATGATCCCAGCTGGAAAAACAGAAGGATAATGAATGCCATTTATGAACTAAAGGAAGATGAGCCAAGAATACAGGATAAAATAAATAGCGGCGTTTTGCCACAGGCACTTTTCCCAAGCCTTTCCTTACAAAAAGTTGCAACAAAAGCGTCAGGCCTGGGTACGACACTTTGGTTTACCAAAGAAGAATTGGAAAGGAATCAGGACAATCCGTATTGCCTGCTTGATTCCGTGATCGCTTGCGGTCAATTCACAATCTGTTGGAACTTGCTTGAATATATCGAGAAAGTCAAAAAGGATAATACGAATACGGGCCCTGGCATAGATCGAATACTTGCCTGTGAACAACAGCTAATGGAGGATTGGCAAAAATTCAACGAAGATCCGTATTGGTTTACGGCACATTATTATAACTAAAATTAATATTTATGAGTATCGTTAAATCTATTTCAGTTGGTAATGGGGATATGTTTTATATAAAACATGGGTCCGATAGTTTTACTATTATAGACTGCAATTTATTTGAAGATGATAAAATTGTTATAATCAATGAGTTAATAAAAGAATCAAAAAATAAAGGTATTGTTAGATTTATTTCCACTTCCCCAGACCTTGATCATATCAGGGGACTTAAGGAACTGGACGAAAAAATGGGGATTGTAAACTTTTATGTAGTAAAGAATAATGCTCTAAAGAATGAAGAGAACGAGGATTTTGCAAAGTATTGTGAACTGAGAGACCATACCACTAAGGCTTTTTATATCAGCGCGGGCGTTTCAAGAAAGTGGATGAATGAAAGGGATGAACAAAGAGGATCTTCTGGAATTAACATATTATGGCCCATTTTAGCCAATGAGCATTTCCTAGAAGCCTTAGCCGACGCTGCAGAAGGAATTAGCCCTAATAATATATCGCCTATCTTCCGATATTCTCTTGAAAGTGGCGCTTCTGTTATATGGATGGGAGATTTGGAAACGCCATTTATGGAAAAAATAATCGATGACATTAAATTGCCCCAAACTGACATACTAATTGCTCCACATCATGGCCGAAATTCCGGTAAAGTACCTACGAAATTCTTAGAACAGCTTCAGCCAAAGGTGATTATAATAGGAGAAGCATCCTCTGATGATCTTTATTATTACTCCGGTTATAATACTATTACTCAGAATTCTGCCAGGAACATCACGATGGAGCTGGTGGCGGGTAAGGTACACTTTTATTCGTCCAGCACAAGCTATGACGTGGATTTTCTGGTAGATGAAGATATGGATAGCGATACAGATCTTGGTAGTTACCTGGGAACACTTGTTCTTGATTAATTAATACCCAAATCAAGGCGCTTTTATAATGACAGCAACATTTATTTTCCATATAATATCGTAGATATGACAGTAGCAGAAAGGGTAATTAAACCAAGAAAACCCGGAATTTTTAGAACTGTGTTCTTATATACAGGTCAGGGAGAATCTACCCTGCTTGTTATTCCGAACGGCCCCAATGTCGGCGACTACCTGTATGTTCTTGTTGATTCTGACCAGGACAAGGAAGAAAGTGAAATTGACCTTGTTAAAATGTTCAAGGATCTATTTAGAAGTAGCGGAAAATTGAGCGTCTTTATAAATACGCACCCTCATAATGACCATATAGGAGGTATTAAGGATATTTATGAGGAAATTGGATTTACTGAAGTTTGGCATTCAAATCACAAGCCAGGAACCAAACATAAAGAAAAGTATGAAGATTTAAAGTATGTGATAGATAAGGTGGGCAAGAAAAATGAATATTTTCTATTAGGCACAAATGATTTAAACAAGGTGAGGAATTCCAATAACG
>Ga0055526_1002112_pt1 | contig 13645 bp, 11 predicted proteins | sample AraplaCol_mMF_r2_FD_55013 | JGI IMG/M metagenome (GOLD analysis project Ga0055526, IMG submission 55013) | Arabidopsis root microbial communities from North Carolina, USA - plate scrape MF_Col_mMF_r2 | ecosystem: Host-associated > Plants > Roots > Endosphere | place: USA: North Carolina... | reverse complement strand
AGATTTTTATATTGTGAAGGTTGCGACCGTAGATATTGCGGAGGCGCGGATACCTGACCTCCCAGCGCTGCGGCTGCATGCCAAGGCCAACGAGGGTCGTAGAGTGCGGCCCGTGCAATTGCGACCAGATCCGCGTCACCGGTGGCTACGATCGCCTCAGCTTGCACAGGCTCAGTTATCAAACCAACCGCCACGACCGGGATCTTGATTTCATTCTTGATGGCCCGCGCAAGTGGGACCTGATAGCTTGGTCCCACGGGAATGGCTTGCTTGGCATCCAGCCCGCCGCTTGATACGTGGATCGCGTCGCATCCCCTCGCCTCAAGCTCCTTTGCAAAGACGATTACCTCCGCCAGTTCCAGACCCCCCTCGACCCAATCCGTCGCCGAAACCCTCATCGTCACGGGCCTGCCCGCCGGAAATGCAGTCCTAACGGCATCGAAGACTTCCAGAGGAAAGCGCATTCGATTTTCGATCGACCCTCCATAGTCGTCGGTTCGCCGATTGGACAACGGTGAAAGGAATTGATGCAGAAGATAGCCATGCGCACCGTGGATCTGGACAGCGTCGATGCCGATACTGGCAGCACGTTTTGCCGACGCGACGAATGCGTCGCGAACACGCTTTAGTCCCTCCTGATCGAGCGCTGTAGGCGGCACGTACTCCTGAAGGAATGCCACGCCAGAAGGCGCTTCAGTTTGCCAACCATTATCGTAGCTTGGCGGGATCTGCTTGCCTCCCAGCCATGGGATATCAGTCGATGCCTTGCGACCGGCGTGGGCAAGCTGAATAGCAATCGGCACATCCGAATATCGGCGCACTCCATTCAGCGTCTGAGCTAGGGCAGCTTCGGTTGCGTCATCGTAGAGACCGATATCCGCGAATGTGATCCGCCCTTCTGGCACTACAGCGGTAGCCTCGATGGTCAGCAAACCCGCGCCGGAGAGCGCAAGCTGCCCCAAGTGGATAAGGTGCCAGTCAGTAGTGCATCCATTCTCCGCTGAGTATTGACACATGGGCGCGATGACGATGCGGTTCGCAAGCTCCAGCCCGGCAACCCGGAAAGGGGAAAACAGAACAGGGTTTGGCATTGGGTCTCCTTGATCAGGGAAATTCCATTTCAAGAGGTCTACTTTCAACGGCTTCCGTTGAGCGGGCTTTTCAATAACATATTGTCTTTGAGTTGCCACTTCCCGGACGCAGAAATGGCACTCCAGAGTCGACGCTGGCGCTTGGCTCATAGCATTCATATACTTACTCGCCGCTCCGACGCTATCCCTGCGATCGGTCTGCCGCTGTTCCATGCTCACCGCTTGCTACTCATTTCTTGACGATCCACACACTGCGGACCTTCCACGATGAGCTTCTGCTGAACAGGCCACCATCGACTGCCTCTCGCTGGACGAAATTTCTCAGCATCACTACAAGTTCTAAGGGTATCGCCAACTTGAGATACAGATAGCTCTCTATCCTGGAGGCCCCAATGCGCCGAGTGACTTCTCAACAAGTTCAAACCCGAAATTTTGAGAAGTTGATGAATCATGCGCACATTGAATTTGGGCATCCTAGCTCATGTGGATGCAGGGAAACCTAGCCTTGCGGAACGCCTCCTTTTCGATACAGGTGCAATCGCCAAACTCGGCAGTGTCGATGGCGGCAACACCCAAACAGACAGCCTCGCCATAGAACGACAACGCGGGATAACCATCGCTGCGGCTGTAGTGTCGTTCCGGATCTAGGATCTGGACGTCAACCTGATCGATACTCCCGGTCACCCAGATTTCATCGCCGAAGTCGAGCGTATATTGAGGTTGCTCGATGCGGCCATTGTGGTCGTATCGGCCGTCGAAGGCGTACAAGCTCAGACGCGAGTACGGGTACGCGCCCTGCAGCGGCTCGGCATTCCGTTCCTTGTCTTTGTTAACAAGATCGACCGGATGGGAGCGCGTTACCTCGACGTCGTTGCAGACATCGCCAAGCAATTGGCGGTGCGGCCGATAGCCATGATGGAAGCGAGGGATATCGGAAGCCGCGTTGCGACCGCTAAATCAATCGATGTCAGCCACGATCCGGGTTTTTCGGCCCTTTGCGAGATGCTCACCGTCAATGACGACTGCCTGCTTCGTGACTTCGTTGCTGCTCCGGAGCGGTTGACGCCAGCGCGGCTTGCCAAAGCCTTTTCAGATCAGGTCGCCACAGGCCTGATTCATCCGGTGTACTGCGGGGTCGCAATGACCGGCACCGGTGTTTCGGAACTCCTCTCAGCAATCGAGACCTTTTGCCCAGCAGAACCCTTCTCCTGACGGCCCGGTAAAGGGAAGCATCTTCAAAATCGAGCGTGGTTGGCGCGGAGAGAAGCTCGCCTACCTTAACCTGACTTCTGGCACGGTAGCCGCGCGTGGACAGCTTCAACTGCCAACTGGCAACGCGAAGGTAACGAGCATCCAGGTTTTTGGCGAAGGAAACCGCCATAGACACGAATATGCACGCGCCGGTCAGATCGCCAAGATTGGGGGCTAACCGGCGCGCGGATCGGGGATGAAGTTGGAGCAGACGGTCGCTCTTATCTCGAAGGGCAATTCGCACCACCGACACTGGAGACCCAGGTCTCACCGCAACGTCCGTCGAAAAGCCGCGCTTTATGGGTTGCCCTGCAACACCTGTCGGAACAGGATCCATTGATCAACCTGCACACAAATGAAGATGCGAGTGAAATGTATCTGTCGCTTTATGGCGAGGTTCAGAAGGAAGTCATCCAGTCAACCATACTTGCAGACGCTGCGTTCTCGGCCTCTTTGAAGGGGTCGTTACGGGGCAGCCGACGGATACGCGCGGATGACAGATCGCCCCGCAGCGACTTTGCTTCATACGGGCCCTGGCCTCGCAAACGGATTGGCAAACCTCCACAATGCACGTCGGGCCCGAGTTCCCATGATCAACATTGTCGGTGATCATGCCTCCTATCACCTCCCACTCGACGCCCCGCTCACCAGTGACATTGAAAGTCTCGCAGCGCCTATGTCTAACTGGGTGCATCGCATCCGCAGTTCTGAGGATGTGGCCCCGTCCATTAAGTCTGCCTACCGGGCAGCACTATCTCCCCCAGGGATAGCGACGATAATATTACCGGCGGACGCGGCATGACGACGTGGCAGCACTAGCTAGACAGATCAGCGATGCCATTATCGCTTAACATCCGACTGTCCAGCGCTACCTATCACATAATGCGGATGGATCTGACGTTTCTGTTTCCGCCGTTGGCCGATTCTTTCGGGATCGCGAAGATAATCCTGTCCAGTATGCTGGCATTGTGGTACCGGCCGAAACGGAGCCTGGTCGCTCTACTACTCACTGAACGCTCTAGACGTTTTGACGACCCCGCCATGCAACATCACGAGATCGCAGCAGATCAATGTACCGCTTGGGAAGCAATCTCGCCTCTCGCCGGTCTCCTCTCTCCGTAAACAACCAATGATTCCGCCCTCCACAACAGGTCCAACTTGCAAAACGGCCGCGAAACAGGTATCTCAGGCTCGGTGACACAACCTACAGGAGGCGTGCAATGGCAGAACTCATCATTTCGCACGCCGCCGCCGGTTGAGATTTCGCCTGCTTCTTTAGGCTCTAAGAGCTGTCCCTTTTCAAGCTGAGATCTTAGTCGGACTGGCGGTTCGGAGTTGTCGAAGAGACAAGCTCTACCAATCATTTCCGATGCTTAAAGAAGGCGCGGTTGGAACGCCGCGATCCATCATGAGAAAAATTAGAACGACGGGCGTCGATGAAACGACGCTCGGAACGGCACAACCACGCTTAGCGGTTGGCCCAGTGGCTTCGATCTTCGATCTGATCATGAGGTTTTTTGGCCTGAAGCGACGCGTCAACAAAGTGACCATGCTATCCAGCTGGCTCAAGAATGATATCGGAAGCCTGTGATATAGACTTCGAGCGACCTCGGGGGGAGCCCTGAGGTCGTGTCATGCTGGCGAGAACGATATTCGGCTGACTGAAACCGTCATTCAGGAGTCGCAAGCCAATACGTCGGCTTTGAAGTCTGCGACGCTCCGCAACTATCTTTTCGGCGCATCCGCATTGGTTCTCTGCGCCGGGATTGCCTTCGCCCTCGCGATTTCCCCCGACTGCTTCGACTTGCGAAAAGACCGTCAGGAAACCGGGAGGGTGTAACCACATAACATGCTCAAAGCTACCTGCGCTCGTGCGCAGGGTACTGGTTTGTGCTCCTTTCAATTGGCGATGACGCCGCACGGCGGCCCCTTATGGCCTGAGTTTCGCCAATCTTCTGAGGTCTCCAATTTGGATCCCTCTTGCATCTATGGCAAAGTGACCCAAGGAGCTGAACGCACCGTCAAGATCAGCCGCCGAGCACAAATCGAGAAAAGGCCAGAGAGTTTCGAGCATCCTCGTCCATTTTCGGTTCGCCCGCGCCGTCGGTAAGGTCGCGCCAGACCCTGATATCAGATCCGATCGTTCCACCGGTCTTTACGAACGGCTCCATGACCACAGCGCCGGTATAGTTGATCTCGCGAAGTGCCAGGCCGACCTCGTGCCAAGGAATTCTTCCTTTACCGGGCACTCGACGGTTGCTTTCACCCGTATGGAAATGTCCGAGCAGCGGGCCGGCGGTGCGGATCGCCTCGCCGAAGCTGTCCTCCTCGATGTTCATGTGGAAGGTATCGAGCATCACTTTGACATTCGGCTTCCCGACATCCCTCACGAATGCGACACCCTCTGCGGCGGTGTTGAGAACGTGGTTCTCGAAGCGGTTCAGGACTTCGATGCAGAGGTTAATTCCCAAGTTGGCGGCGAAATCCGCAATGCCGTGAATACCCTCGACTCCGCGNGCCCGGTCGCCCTCCTTGTCGACTGGCTTCGAGTAGTCNACCGGCCAATAGGAATGCAGCGCNCCGCCNATCGTCNTGATGTCAAGCTTTGCGACGTTTGTAAGCGTTTGCTCGAAGAATGCNTTTCCCGCCTGNCGCACNGCAATGTCCGGTGATGAAAGNTTCTTNGATTTCGAAGGACCGATCCCGGCCGTGAGGACGATGTTATTGTCCGTNGCGGTCNGTCTGATTTCTGCCAGTTCGGNGTCGCTGTATTCATTGATATGGTGTGCAGCTACCTCGATGACGTCGAAGCCGAGTTTGGCTACCTTCTCGACGTAGGGGCCGAATTTTGCGCTCCACTCGTGTTCCCAGTAAGAGTAGTAAATTCCGTGTTTCATAGGAGTCTCCAATGTAGTAGATCCCGCCGAATGTCCCTGGCGGCGTTGGCAGTGGCGGACCGCAGCTACCTCCGGTCGACCTTCACTGATCAGTTGTTCTCGATGCGGAGGTCGGGCTCTGCGCTTCCCGCTACGATCGCAAGTCCGTTCGGCAGATCGTTCTCTTCGACCTTCCGATTGATCTCCGTCGGATCGAGGCCGTAGCTCCGCCAGCGGTTCTGAAGTCTCTGCCGCAGGTGATCCTCGTCCACGTCAACGAATACGGTGAAGTCGAAAATCTCCTTCAACTTGTCCCAGGGCGACTGGCGCGCCAGCAGGTAGTTGCCTTCGCAGACAATGATGTTCGTCGACCGGGGAATTAGATTGCCGCCAGCCCGCGCGATCTCGATAGAGCGGTCGAATACCGGAACGGCAACGACGTCGTCCTCGTTGGCCTTCAAGCGCTTGAGCATGTGACGCAGACCATGAGCATCGAAGGTGTCGATTGCCCCCTTGTAAGGCCGGCGCCCCATCTGCTCCAGGACGACATCGTCATAGTGGTATCCGTCCATCGGAAACAGGGCTGCGTTGAGGTGATGATCCTTGTTGATAATCTCCACGGCGCGCTCCGCGAGCGTGGATTTACCTGAACCGGGTGCGCCCGCTACGGCTATCAGAACTCGCCGACCGTTGCTTTCGTTGAAGCGTTGCGCCGCGATCTTCGCGATATTCCGCGCGTTTCCTTCAATCTTGCTCAAGGATTTCCTCCCGTTGCCACTTCGCACTTTCCGCTACCAACGCCGTTGGAGGGCGCTGACCATTGCGAAGTCATGCCAGTTGGTATTGTGCGGCTTTGTTGCGCAGGAAAGAGAGGCCATTGCCCATGACTTCCTCCTCGTCACGCGCAACCGGCCGCCAGGTCGATATGTCGCCGGCCATCTCCGGCGGCATGCTGACGAAACTCTCCAGGGCAAGCGCGCCCTTGAAGCCGATCGCCGACAAAGCGGCGAAGATCGGATCCCAAGGCACGTTGCCTGCACCGGGGGTCCCGCGATCGCTTTCCGAAAGATGCATGTATTTGAGGTGATCGCGCGCGGCCAGGATGCCGTTTGCGGCCCCCTTCTCCTCGATGTTCATGTGGAACGTGTCGAGATGGACGAACACGTTGTCCACACCGATGCGTTCGACCAAAGCCACGGCTTGTTCGGCCGAGTTGACCAGATGGTTTTCGTACCTGTTCACGGCTTCAACGCCGAACTGGATGCCCTGGGATTTGGCATGCTTCGCGGCCGCCTCGAGCGCACGCGTGACGTTGTCGTACTCCGCCTGTGTCGGAGGAGCTCCAGTGCGTTCGTTGGTACCGCCGTAGGTGACGCCCGTAAGTGCCTCGGCGCCCATCTCGGCCGCCTTGTCTATCGCCACCTTCAGGTGCCGGATAGCGGCGTCCGGCCGTGCCGAGGCCCATGCCGCTTCCGGCAGCACGAGCGAGCATGCCGCACGCAGGCCATGTTTTTCCAAAAGGTCGCGAGTGTGCTTGGCATCGACCGACGGCGCGTCAGCGAGTGGAATTTCGATAAATTCCATCTTGTACTTTTTAGCACCGGCAATGGCCCGCTCCGCGCCTGCGCGGTCCCAGTTCATAGTCCACATGCTCGCGTGAATTCCGAAACCTTGCACGGTCATCCCTTCTTTCTGCGTGATGCGATGTAAGTTGAAACGATAGTTCTTGCGGCCATGACGACGATCATCAGCACGCCCCAGAGCGCCGTTGCCAGATGCTGGTTTGCACCCATCAGGTTCAGACCCGACGAAAGGAGCTGGAGCACGATGAGAGCGACAAAGACCGGCAATACGCGACCGAAACCGCCGAACGGGTCGATGCCGCCGAGAAACGCGGCGAGCACGGTGATGAGCAGATAGGACTCGCCGTGGCCGACGCGGACCGAGTTGAAGCGGGCGAGCATTATCACACCTGCGACGGCGCACATCAGACCCGACAGCGTGTAGACCAGCACCAGTATTCGACGCGTATTCAGGCCGGAGTATCGAGCCGCCTCGATGTTCGAGCCGATCATCAGCAGGCCGAAGCCGAGCTTGAAGCGCGTCAGCAGAAGCTGCCAGATCCCGACGCAGGCTATGAAAATCAGGAGCGGAATAGGAAATCCGAAGATCGACCCGTGTCCGATAGGAGCGATGAAGCTCGGAAATCCGGATACGTCACCGCCTCGGGTGAGGAACTCGCCAAGCCCGCGCAAGAAGATCATCATCGATAGCGTGACAAGGATCGGGTGGGCCCGCGTGTAGGCAATGGCAGCGCCGGTCATGAGGCCTGCGGCGCCGCCCGTCGCCAGCGCAGCAAGGACGCCCAGAAGGAATGCAGCCGGCGAGGCATCCACGCCGCCGTACGATTGCATGACCCAGGCGGCGGCCAGTCCAGATAGGTTTGCGGTGAACGTCACCGAGAGGTTGATCCCGCCGGTCAAAAGTGGCAGCAGCATCGCGAGCGTCAGAAGCCCGAGTTCGGGAAGCTGGAATGCCACCGATCCGAAGGTTGCCGACGAAATGAAGTTGTTGGCGGCCAGTCCGAAGATCACCATCACTGCTAAGAATGCGATTGCCGGGCCGGTCATATCCGCGCCGAAGGTGGCGTTGAACTTTTGAGCGATGGCTTTCATGAGTGCGAGCTCCCCCTTTTGGCGTTGCTTTTCGCGAGGAATGGCAGAAGCTTGTCGATGCGCGCGGAAGAGAGCGTGATGGCGATGAGGATGATTGCGCCGACGATCATCTTGAACGCGAAGGGCGACACGCCCATCAGGTTGAGCCCGTTTTGCGTGATCGAAACCATCAAGACGCCGAGGACGCAGCCAATAACGGATCCCTTACCACCACCCAGCCGGGCACCACCGAGAACCGTGGCGGCGAGGACGTCGAGTTCGCGACCATAAAGCGCATTCGGAACAACTTCCTCGGCGTAGTGAGCCTGCATCAAGCCGGCGATGCCAGCCATCAGGCCAAGCCATCCAAACGAGATGTAGTGCATGGCGCCGATGTTGATCCCGAAGCGACGAGCTCCTTCGGGATTGTCGCCGAAAGCGTAAAGCTGGCGGCCGATTGTCGTCCTCGAGATCATAAACCAGGTCGCAAAGCAGCAGAGGATCATCACCACCACCGGAAGTGTGAGTTCGACCCACGATCCATCGGCCATCTCGTGTTCAAAGAACACGACGCGCGTCGTCAGCCATTCCGGCAGATCGTAGATCGACACGCCCTTGGTGAAGAACATCAGNAGTCCGAAGAAGATGTTGAAGGTCGAGATCGTCGCTACGATCGAGATGATGTGAAGCCGGTAGACCAATGCGGCATTGATCAGCCCGAGGCAGATCCCAACGGCCCCCGCGATGATGAAGCCTTCCGCCCAGTTGCCGCCACCCAGCGCGCCAAGCGCAAGCGCCGTGACGTATTGGACCACCGATGCGGCAACGGCGAAGGAGATGTCTATCCCGCCAGAAATCAAGACGACTAGAAGTCCGACGGCAAAGATGATGTTGACGGCCGAGACGTTCAGCACATCAAAAGCGTTCGAGATCGTAAGAAAACGCTCGGTGCCAAAAGACAGCCCGATGCAAAGCACGACCATGACCGCCAGAAGTGTGAATTCGGTTGTGTGTCCAAGGATCAGCCTACGCATAGACGGCAGACTCCAGTTCGCTGAGCGACAACTGTCGCGGATCATAGGTCGCGTGGATCTTGCCCTCGACCATGTGAATGATGCGGTCGGCATTGAAGTAGACCTCGGGCGGNTCGTCGGAGATCAGAATGATCGCCAGCCCCTGAGCCGCAAGCTTGCGCACAATGTCGAAGATGCCCGCTCNCGCGCCGACGTCGACNCCTACGGTTGGGGCGTCCAGGATGAGNATCTTCGGGCCGATCGCGAGCCACTTGGCGATNGCCACGCGTTGTTGGTTGCCGCCNGACAANGTCCGGATGGGGTCGTCTGGCGTTCCAATCTTGACGCCGAGCGCCGAGATCCAATGGCTGACAACGCTCGCCTTCTTGGCCGGCGAGATCATCCCGCCGGACAGCAGCTTATCAAGCGATGCCATAACAAGGTTGTCGGCGATCGACTGTGGCTGATTGAGGCCAAGCGACAAGCGGTCTTCCGAAAGGTAGGCAACACCAGCACGAATGGCGTCTCGATTGGAACCGAACCTGACCCGCTCACCTTCGATGGTGACCTCGCCCGCGTGTGGGCGGTGCATCCCAAAGAGCGTAAGAGCTAGCTCGGTGCGCCCTGCTCCGAGAAGGCCGGTGATCCCGAGCGTCTCTCCTCGGCGAAGATCGAACGAAATATCCTCGAACTCGCCGGCTCGCGTCAGTCCGCGCACGGAGAGCACGACCGCCTCGTTGTCGTGATCGGTAGCGATAACGGAACTGTCGAAGTTCCTGCCGGTCATCAGTTCGGTTACTCGTGACTGCGTCATCCCCTCGACTGGGAAGACACCAACGAGCGCCCCGTCGCGGAGCACGGTCATTCGGTCGGATATTTCGAGGACTTCCGCAAGACGGTGCGACACGAAGACCACCGCCACTCCTGAAGCGGAAAGGTTGCGGACGATGTCAATGAGATAGTCGGTTTCCGATTGGGTCAGCGACGCCGTCGGCTCGTCCATGAAGACGAGCCGGGCTTCGCCCACAAGGGCGCGCGCTATCGCAACGATCTGGCGCTGCGCGATCGGCAACTCCTTGAGGGGGAGATGAATATCGATGCTCACCCCAAGGCGGGCGAGTGCCTTTTCAGCCGCGTCCTCGATGGCACGCTTGTCGACAAGCCCATATTTGCCGTTGACGGCGTACTGGAAGCCTATGTTTTCGGCGACGCTCATTTCGCCGAACAGCGCCAAGTCTTGCCAGATCACCTGAATCCCGAGCGATTGCGCCAGAGTGGGTGTCATGGCCGAGATCGGGTTGCCGTCGAAATAAAATTCAGCACCGTCCTGTGGCTTGTAGACGCCGGTAATCACCTTAATGAGCGTGCTCTTGCCGCATCCGTTCTCGCCAGCAAGACAGTGGACTTCTCCGGGGTTGACCTCGAAGGACACACCCTTCAGCGCGCGTACGCCGCCGAAGGTGACCTTGATGTTCTTGAGTGAAAGCAGCGGTTCGACGCTCATGGAATATCCTCCTGTTCAACCGCTGCTTCAGCGGTCGGGCCCAGGTTTTGCATTGTCCGTAAGGAGGTCGCGGGGAATATGTCCCCGCGACCTCAGGGCGTGGGTCCCGGGAGGATTAAAGGCCCATGCCAACGAGCTTGTCGATGCTGTCCTTGTTGATGGCCAGCAGTTGGTCGACGATGATGGTGTTGCCCTCGGGATTGATCTTTCCAAGGCCCTCAATGTCGTCGCCAGCCTTCGGCGTCTCGCCCTTGGAAATTCGGTCGGCAAGCGTCACGAAGACCTGGCCAGCCTGCTTCGGGTTCCACATGAAGCCGCCAGTCAAAGCACCTGATTTGATGAGCTTTGCTCCCTGCCCTGGAGAGAACGGACCGATGACGAATACCTTTCCGTCCTTACGGCGCTCTTCCACCGCGCGACCTGCGCCAATCGGACCCTGCGAACCGAATGCCAGGAAGCCCGTGAGATCGGCATTGGCCGCCATAAGGTCGAGAGCGGTCGAGCGGCTTTTGTCGACGTCTTCGGCAACACCATAGCGGTCGCCCACCAGCTTCATATCGGGATAGTTGGCCTTGATATAGGCGATCGCCGCGTCGGCCCAAGCGTTGTGCAGCGGAACGGTCAAGGATCCGACGAACACCGCATAGGAGCCCTTGCCGCCCATCTTCTCGGCGAGGAGCTTGCCATGTGCTTCGCCGAAGCCCTTGGCCGAAGCGAGTTCAAAATCCCAGTCGGCACCGACCTGCTTGGGCGATTCATGCGTGATGACCTTGATGCCGGCCTCCTGCGCCTTCTTGAGAACCGGCTCCAGTACCTTCGCGTCATTCGGCACCACGCCGATATAATCAACCTTCTGCGCGATCAGATCTTCGATGGCGCGGACCTGGAGTGCCGGGTCTGCACTGGTCGGCCCAACCATAAAGCCTTCGACGCCGAGCTTTTCACTTTGTTCCTTGATACCAGCTTCCATGGCATTGAACCACGGAATGCCGCCGATCTTGACGACGACGCCGATCTTCGGACCAGCGAAGGCGGTGGATGCCAGAAGTACAAGCGACAGACCAAGCGTCGCGGCGAGCATTTTTCTCATTGGATCTTTCCTCCTCCAATAGTGCTGACAAGCAAGATCCGTTCACAGGAACGGTAGCGCTCCCGCGTTGAACGTTTCGGCTCCGACCATCGGAACCTCCTCCCTGTCACCTCCTCTAAGTGACTTGCCATCGTGNACAATCGCTCTTGCAATTCAGCACCATCGATGGTGCAATAACATTAGCACGGAACGGACTTTCGTCAAGAGGACCATTGATCTAGAGAAACGGGGCGCTGGAGGAGTCTGCGAATGACGGAAAAAGAGCAAAAGAAAGCAACAATTTACGATCTTTCGGTGATCTCGGGCGTAACCGCCTCGACTGTAGCCTCCGTCCTCAATGGCACGTGGCGGAAGCGGCGGATATCGGAAGAAACAGCCGAAAAGATCCTGTCGCTCGCAAAAGCGCATCGCTACACCGCCAATCGCCAGGCTCGGGCGTTGAGAAGCTCCCGCTCGGGNCTGGCCGGNCTGCTCTTGCCTGTTTACGACACCCGCTTCTTTTCCTCGATGGCTCAGACCTTCGAGGCGCAGGCACGCAAGCGCGGATTNCTGCCGGTGGTCGTCTCCGGCCGGCGNGANCCTGAGGAAGANCGNCGNACCGTAGAGTCGTTGATCGCGTATTCGATTGATTCGCTATTTATCGCAGGCGCCACTGATCCGGACGGCGTCCATCAGGTGTGCGCCCGTGCGGGATTGCCGCACGTGAATATCGACCTTCCCGGCAAGTACGCACCGTCGGTGATCTCGGACAACCGACAGGGTGCAGAAGCGCTGACCTCGGCAATTATCCGCCACGCTGAAGGAATGGGGCCACTCGGTGCTGAGGACGTATTCATGTTTGGCGGCCGCGACGACCATGCCAGCCGCGATCGCATCCTGGGCTTTCATGCGGTGAAGCGATCTATTTTTGGAGTGGATACCGAGGGCGATATCGAGACCACGGGATACTCGCCGGGCATGACACAGCTTGCCTTCGAGCGGTTCTTCGAACGCCATGGCAGGCTGCCGCGCTGCTTCTTCATTAACTCGTCCATAAATTTCGAGGGGTTGCTGCGCTTCATGAGCCGCCACGACGGGGTAGCATTCGAAGATATCGTGGTCGGATGTTTCGACTATGACCCGTTTGGTTCATTTCTGCCGTTTCCGGTCTATATGATCAGGCCGAACACAGCTGATATGCTCGAAAGAGGCTTCGAGCTTTTAGAAGAGCAGGACACGAACCCGCAGCTCGTGATGATCGAGCCACAGTTGGTTCCGCCGCGGACTGCGTTGGAAGGGCCGCTCGACGCTTTGAAGGATCCGATTGCGGTACATGACCTCGCGCGTCGATGACGTGGTGAAACGTCTCGATTCGTAGCAGGTGAGCAATCGCCACGCTTTGCGGATGAGTGCCGCCTTCACGTTTGGTGCGACGTCGCCGTTCGAGAAAAGCAGACAACGGCCGTGGCTGGCTTGCGACAATTGCCGCCATGGGGGCTAATGCACTGAGATGAACGACCTCGATACCAGGCGATGCAACGTCTCGCACGGCGCCGTAAAGAAAAAGCATTTGAACAATCGAATACCGGTATGTGGTAAGACCTGTATGAATTGCGGTCGCAATAAGCTCTTTGTGGCGTCTTGTTGATCTCGCCGCCCAGTGTGCTGCAGCGTGATTTTCTGCGCAAATTGAAACGGACAGGAGGAGACTAAATTGCGTCGTTCAGGGTGGGCGATTCTCACTGTTCTACTCGCAATCCTCATCGCGATAGGCGTTACGTGGGCCTCACTTGCATTGTGGTATCGCCTGCCCGTTTCGGAGTTGGCCAGAGGCTTTGCAGCCGGGCTGTTCTCTCTTTTTGGGGTGATCACAATCACGACATTGTTTGGCCCGAGGCGTTTCAAAGCCATCCTCGCATTCACAGCGGCGTTCGCACTTGTCCTGATCTGGTGGAATTCGATCCAGCCTCTCAAGAATGCATCCTGGGCACCCGATGTCGCTCGACAGGTCACAGGCGAATTCAACGGCGACCTGCTGACACTGACAAATGTGCGGGACTTCGAGTGGCATAGCAGTACTGACTTCCTCGAGCGATGGACGACGCGCACCTACGACATGAGCAAGCTTCGGACGATCGACCTGTTCATGTCCTATTGGGCCGGGCCAGAGATTGCCCACGTGATTTT
>Ga0055526_1002082_pt1 | contig 13744 bp, 11 predicted proteins | sample AraplaCol_mMF_r2_FD_55013 | JGI IMG/M metagenome (GOLD analysis project Ga0055526, IMG submission 55013) | Arabidopsis root microbial communities from North Carolina, USA - plate scrape MF_Col_mMF_r2 | ecosystem: Host-associated > Plants > Roots > Endosphere | place: USA: North Carolina... | reverse complement strand
CCACCGGCTCGGCGCCCTGTTCGATCAGCCGCTTGCGGATCTCGGGCCGCGCCAGCACCTTGACCATGGCCTGGTTCAGGCGATCGACGATCGGGCGCGGCGTATGGGCCGGCACCATCAGCCCCTTCCACGCCGTCACCACGTAGCCCTTGAGCCCGGCTTCCTCGGCGGTGGGCACGTCGGGCGCACCCGAGGCGCGCTTCTCGCTGGTCACCGCCAGCGCCCGCAGCTTGCCCGACTGCACGTGTGGCCAGATCGCCGGCATGTTGTCGATCATCAGCGTGATATGGCCGGCGATCAGGTCGGCCACGGCCGGGCCGCTGCCCTTGTAGGGCACATGCTGCATCTTCAGGCCGGCGGTCTGGTTCAGCAGTTCGCCGGCCAGTTGCGCGGGGCTGCCGTTGCCGGGCGAGCCGAAGGTGATCTGGTTCGGATGCGCGCGGGCGTAGGCCACGAACTCCTTGACGTTCCTGACCGGCAGCGATGCGTTGACGGCCATCATGTTGTGGTCGCGGGCAATCATCGTCACGGCCGCCAGGTCGCGCGCAGGCTCGTAGCTCATCTTCGCGTACAGGCTCGGATTGATGGCGATCTGCCCGGCGGCGGCCATCAGCAGCGTGTAGCCGTCCGGCGCGGCCTTGGCCACGATATCGCCGCCGATATTGCCGCCCGCGCCTGGGCGGTTGTCGACGATCACGGTCTGGCCCAGTTCCTCGCGCAGCGGCTCGGAAATCAGCCGCGCCACGATGTCGGTAGACCCGCCCGGCGCGAACGGCACGACCAGGCGGATGACCTTGCCGGGATATTTCGCATCGGCCTCCGCCGCGTGGGCCGGCATCATCGGTATCAGGGCCATGCCGCACGCCAGGCCGGCGGCAATCAGGATGGGCTTGAACATGTTGTCTCCGTCTGTGTCGATGGCACGGTGCCGCTCAGCGGGTGCCGGCCTGCGCGAACGTGCGTTTGGCAATGTTGAGCTGATGGATCTGGCTGGTACCCTCGTACAGCCGGAACAGTCGCACGTCGCGGTAGAAACGCTCGATGCCATAGTCGGCGATATAGCCGTAGCCGCCGAACAGCTGCACGCAGCGGTCGGCCACGCGGCCGCACATCTCCGACGCGAAATACTTGCAGATCGACGCCTCCATCGTCACGTCCTGCCCGTCGTCGCGCTTGCGCGCCGTGTCGAGGATCAGCGCACGGGCGGCGTGGATGTCGGTCTGGCAGTCGGCGATCATCGCCTGCACCAGCTGGAAGTCCGCCAGCACCTGCCCGAACTGCTTGCGCCCGGTGACGAACCGCACCGCATCGTCGAGCATGCGGATGGCCGGCCCGGTACACAGCGCGGCCAGGTGGATGCGCTGCTTGTTCAGCACCTTCATCGCCGTCTTGAAGCCCTGCCCTTCCTCGCCGCCGATCAGGTTGGCGGCCGGCACGCGGCAATCGTTGAAATAGACCTCGGACACCGGCGAGCCGGCCTGGCCCATCTTCTGGTATGGCTGCCCGGTGCCGAGCCCGGGTGTGCCACGCGGCACAATGAACGCCGAGATGCCGCCCGCGCCGGCCTTGTCCGGATCGGTGCGCGCCATCACCGTGAATAACCCGGCAATGGGCGCGTTGGTGATGAAGCACTTGGTGCCGTTCAGGATGTAGTGGTCGCCGTCGCGCACGGCCGTGGTCTTGAGCGCGGTGGCGTCGGACCCCGCGTCGGGCTCGGTCAGTGCAAACGACCCGGTCAGTTCGCCACTGGCCAGCCGCGGCAGGTAGCGCGCCTTCTGCTCGGGCGTGCCGTCGGCCACCAGGGCCTCGGAGCCGATCCCGGTATTGGTCCCCACGCGGGCGCGGAACGCCACCGAGCACTGCGACAGTTCCATCGCGGCCAGCACCAGTTCCTCGGTGGTCATGCCGGCGCCGCCGTATTCCTCCGGAATCGAATAGCCGAACATGCCCTGCGCGGCCATGGCATTGACCACGTCCTCGGGCACCAGGTCGCGCTCGGCCACCTCGGCTTCGCGCGGTACCAGCCGCTCGCGCACGAAGCGGCGCAGCGACAGCAGGAACGGCTGGAATACGTCCGGATCACGAATCATCGTCTCGCTCCATCGATCTCTTGTCTTGTGATGGAACCGAAGCGTACGCCCCGCTTCGATATGGCGGCATCGTTGTTTCGCTATCTTGAACGTTGGACGGCGCGGCGCCATACTGGCTTCGGTAGGATGACAGCCCATGCCCGTACCCAAATTCCCCCACCATCATCCCGATCCGGCCTTCGCCACGACTCTGGCGCACGGTCTGGCGCTGCTGCAGTGCTTCCGGGTGGGCGAAACGGTGCTCAGCAACAAGGAACTGGCCGAGCGCACCGGGCTGTCCAAGGCCACCATCAGCCGGCTGACCTACACGCTGGCCGTGCGCGGGCTGCTGCTCTACGACGACCGGCTGCGCCGCTACCGGCTGGGATCGACGGCGCTGTCGCTCGGGTATCCGCTGCTGGCCAGCCTGCGCGTGCGCCAGGTGGCGCGCCCGCTGATGAAGGCGCTGGCCGACCGCATGGGCGGGTCGGTGTCGCTGGGCCTGCGCGACCGCCTGCGCATGGTCTATGTGGAAACCAGCCGGGGCCACGACGCCATCGCGTTCCGGCCCGATATTGGCGCGTCGCTGCCGATGCTGGCTTCGGCCATCGGCCGCGCCTGGCTGGCCCAGGCCCCTGCGGACCTGCGCGCCGCCGTGCTGGCCGGTCTGCGCGAGACCGAGCCCGACGACTGGCAGCGCCATGCAGGCGCCATCCGGGACGCCATCGACGATCTGGCGGCGCTCGGCTTCACCCGCTCGGCCGGCGACTGGCTGCCCGATGTCCACGCCGTGGCCGTGCCCATGCGGCAGCCGACCGATGGCGAAACGCTGGTGTTCAACTGCGGCGTGCCCGCCACGCGCATGAAGCCCGGCAAGCTCGAACGCGAGATGGGACCGCGCCTGATCGAACTGGTGGCAGAAGTCGAGGCGCTGCTGGCATGACACGCGACAGCCTCCCCGGCAGCACCGCCTCGTCTCTGCCAGCCCCGGGCGACGACCCGGCCGACCGCCAGTTCGCCCGCACGCTGGCCAACGGCATCGACATCCTGCTGGCCTATCGACCCGGCGAGGCGCTGCTGGGCAACCGCGATTTCGTGCAGCGCACCGGACTGTCGAAATCCACGGTGGCGCGGCTCACCCACACGCTGGCCGTGCTGGGCTACCTGCGCCATGAGACGGCGCTGGGCAAGTACCGGCTGGGCGCGCCGGTGCTGGCGCCGGGCTACCCGCTGCTGGCGAGCATGCAGATCCGCCAGGTAGCGCGCCCGCTGATGAAGGCGCTGGCCGACGAGATAGGCGGCGCCGTGTCGCTGGGCATCCGCGACCGCACCCAGATGATCTACGTGGAAACGGCGCGCTCGACCGACAACCTGGTGATGCCGCCCGACATCGGCGCGGCACTGCCGATGCTGACCACCGCCATCGGCAAGGCATGGCTGTGGCGCGTGCCGGCGCCATTGCGCGATCCGGTACTGAACCGCCTGCGGCTGGCGTCGCCCGACGCCTGGCGCCGCGCCGCACCGGCCCTGGCGCAGGCGCGGCAGGACCTGGAAGTGCTCGGCTATTGCTCGAACCGGGCCGAATGGCGGCACGACGTGTTTGGCTTCGCCGTTCCGCTGTGCAGGCCGGTCGATTCCCAATGGTTCGTGGTCAATGGCGGCGTTCCGGCACGGCCGGGCACGTTCGACACCATGCAGAAGCGCGTCGGGCCACGCGTGGCCGCCCTGGCCCGCACGCTGGAAGACCTGCTCGGGCTGCGCTGACCCTCGGCCGGACACCCGGCAAGCAGCGGACCGGCGCGCCTGTCTTGTCCGGATTGCATCCACGCGGCGACGTGTTGGAAATATGACGAAGGCCGTGCCGGGACCATGGCTTTTCCTTGACGATTCAACGGCTCACTGGGCATCATTCGCCCCTTGATTCCGTAATGCGAGTTGTTCGCATTACGGTTTACGTTTTCATTTGTGAGCCAAACCGCACCATGACGTCCTGCCCGTCGCCGGCATCCCGCCGCCAGCACGCACCTTCGCGCATCCGCCCTCTCGCCGCCTTTGCCCGCATGGCTGTCCTGGCCGGCTTTCCGCTGTGCGGCACTGCCATGGCCCAGACCGCGCCGGCCGAACAGGCCCTGCCGTCGGTGACGGTGAGCGCCACGCAGGACATCGATCTGGGTCCGCAGCTTCGGAAAAAGGCTTCCGGCGGTGCGCTGGGCAGCCGCTCGCAGCTGGACACGCCGTTTTCCACCACGGTCGTCAGCGGCGAAGACCTGGCTGACCGCCAGGTGACCAAGGTCGGCGATGTGTTCTTCAACGACGCCTCGGTGTCGGACAACAGCAACGGCAACAACGCCTGGGCGTCGTACACCACCGTGCGCGGCCTGCAGCTGGACTGGCGCAATGCGTACAAGATCAACGGCATGCCGTTCATCGCCTACGGCATTACTCTGCCCTACGAGCAGCTGGAACAGGTGGAACTGCTCAAGGGCGCGTCCGGCTTCATGTACGGCTTTGGCAACCCGGGCGGCACGGTCAACTACGTGACGAAGAAGCCGACGGACCAGTTCACGGCCAGCGTGGAACTGGGCTACCGGTCGTCACATGTATGGACGGAGCACGTGGACGTGGGCGGCCGGGCCGGCCCGGACAATATGTTCGGCTATCGCCTGAACGTGACGCACGAGGAAGGCAAGCCGGCCAATGCCGTGGGCATCAACCGCAATTCGGTGTCGCTGGGCCTGGATGCCCGCATCACGCGCGACCTGACCTGGACGTTCGACAGCATCTACCAGGACCGCAATACCTGGGGCGCGACGCCGTCGTTCTACTTTGGCGGCCTCGGCGGCAACCAGCTGCCCGGCGTGATCAGCGGCCGCGGCGGTCTCTACGCCGGTCCGGACACGCATTTCTACTCGAACCTCCAGGTCTACCAGACCGGCCTGCGCTACAACCTGAACCCCGACTGGACGGTCAGCACGACCTACAGTTTCAGCAAGCAGGCGCGCAGCCGCAACGAAAGCACGTTCTTCGTGTCGGACGCTGCCGGCAACTACACCAGCTCGCGCTACGACGGCGCCGAGAACCAGCAGTTCAGCAACTGGACGACGATGGTCGAGGGCAGGTTCCGCACCGGCCAGTTCCGCCACGAGCTGGTGGCCGGCGTGAGCTGGCAGCAGCAGATCGACCGCTATACCAGCAACTTCTTCAACGACCCGTTGCTGGCCTCCGGCAACCTGTATGGTCCGTACACGGGCGTGCACTACAGCAACACGGCGTTCCAGAAGTACCGCGCCGGCGATACCACCCAGAAAGCCGCCTTCGTCAGCGACACGATGCACCTGACCGACAAGTGGTCGGTGCTGGCCGGCCTGCGCGTGACCAATTACGAACAGAACAGCTTTACCGGCACGGGCACGGGTGACACCAGCTTCACCAAGAACGGCCTGCTGACGCCCACCGCGGCGATCATGTTCAAGCCGATGCCAAGCACCACGCTGTACGCCAGCTACGTGGAGTCGTTCGACGGTGGCGGCGTGGTGGCCACCAACTACGCGAACGCCGGCCAGGGCCTGACGCCGGCCAAGAGCCGCCAGTACGAGGTAGGCGCCAAGACCGACCAGGGCGTCTGGACCGGTACCGCCGCGCTGTTCCGCATCGAGCGCCGCAGCGAATTCTCGCGCGACAACGGCGCGGGCGCGCTGCCGACCTTCGTGCAGGATGGCCAGTCGGTCTATCAGGGCCTGGAACTGGCCGGCTCGTCGCGGATCGGCTCGCAGTGGGAAGTGGGCGGCAGCGCGATGTTCCTGCACACCGAGTACACCGAAGGCGATACCAACATCGGCAACCGCGTGGCGGGCGCCCCTAACTTCATGCTGACCGGCCGCGTGGCGTACCGCATTCCGTTCGTGCCGGGCCTGAAGGTGGGCCTGGACGGCAAGTACACCGGTCCGATGAAGGCCGACGCCGCCAACAACCTGAACCTCGGCGGGTACACGGTGTTCAACCTCGGCGCCACGTACAACACGCGCGTGTCCGGCAAGGAGCTGACGCTGCGCGCGGCGCTGACCAACCTGACCAACAAGCGATACTGGGCCTTCCAGTACGAAAACTACGCCCAGCCCGCCGACCCGCGCGCCATCAGCCTGAGCGCGAAGATCGCCTACTGATTGCCGGCCCCGATGGCCTAAGTCAGGCCAGAGACCGTGGAAAGGGCCCCGCTCCGGCGGGGCTTTCCGTTTTTGGCGCGGCGCTGGCCCGTGCCCCTGCCAGCCGTATACAATCCCGTTTTTTCCTTCCCGCCGAGCCCCCGCCATGACCACCCTTGGAACCCCCCTCTCCCCGTCCGCCACCAAAGTCATGCTGCTGGGCTCCGGCGAGCTTGGCAAGGAAGTGCTGATCGCGCTGCAGCGTCTGGGCGTGGAAACCATTGCCGTGGACCGCTACGAGAACGCGCCGGGTCAGCAGGTGGCGCACCACGCGCGCACCATCACGATGAGCGATGGCGACCAGCTCAAGGCGCTGATCGAAGCCGAGCGCCCCGACCTGGTGGTGCCGGAGATCGAAGCCATCGCCACGCCGATGCTTGAGGCCCTGGAAGCCGCCGGCGTGGTCCGCGTGATCCCCACCGCCCGCGCCGCGCGCCTGACGATGGACCGCGAGGGCATCCGCCGCCTGGCCGCCGAAACGCTGGGCCTGCCCACCAGCCCGTACAAGTTCTGCGATTCGCTCGAAGAACTGCAGGCCGCCATCGACGGCGGCATCGGCTACCCGTGCGTGGTCAAGCCGGTCATGAGCAGCTCGGGCAAGGGCCAGAGCAAGATCGACGGCCCCGAGGGTGTCAAGGCGGCGTGGGACTACGCCATGGCCGGCGGCCGCGTCAGCCACGGCCGCATCATCGTGGAAGGCTTCATCGATTTCGACTATGAAATCACGCTGCTGACCGTGCGCGCGGTCGGTGCCAATGGCCAGGTGGAAACGCAATTCTGCGAGCCGATCGGCCACGTGCAGGTGGCTGGCGACTACGTGGAAAGCTGGCAGCCGCACCCGATGCACCCGAAGGCGCTGGAAACGGCCCAGCATATCGCCCGCGCGGTAACGGCGGACCTGGGCGGCCAGGGCCTGTTCGGCGTGGAACTGTTCGTCAAGGGCGAGCAGGTCTGGTTCAGCGAAGTCAGCCCGCGTCCGCATGACACCGGCATGGTGACGATGATCTCGCAGTGGCAGAACGAATTCGAACTGCACGCCCGCGCCATCCTCGGACTGCCGGTCGACACCAGCCTGCGCGCCCCGGGTGCCAGCGCGGTGATCTACGGCGGCGTCGACGCCCAAGGCATCGTGTTCGACGGCGTGGACGATGCCCTGCGTGTGCCGCAGACCGAGCTGCGCCTCTTTGGCAAGCCCGAGTCGTTCACCAAGCGCCGCATGGGCGTGGCGCTGGCCTACGCCGGCGATGTCGATACCGCCCGCCATCGCGCCAAGGAAGCCGCCAGCAAGGTCAAGCCGCGCAAGGCCTGAGCACCGCCTGACGCACGGCCCGACGGTTGACTCCCGTCACATCACCCGGTCTGCCCGGTCCGTGGGCGCCGCCATCGGCTCGCGCGCGCCCGGGTCGGCCGCCGCCGCGGCCAGCGCCGCATGCGCGCCGCGCGGCGAATCGCGCAGGCCGCTCAGGTCGGCCCCCGACGGCGCCTGGTACAGGCGTAGCCCCAGCTCCGGCAGGATCGCAAACAGGTGGTCGAAGATATCGCCCTGGATGCGCTCGTAGTCCATCCAGCCCGTACGCGTGCTGAAGCAGTAGACCTCGATCGGAATGCCCTGAGAGTCCGGTTCCATCATGCGCAGGTTCAGCAGCAGGTCGTGATGGATATCCGGATGCGCGCGCAGGAACGCGATGCCATAGGCGCGGAACGTGCCCAGGTTGGTCAGCCGGCGCCGGTTCACGGGATCGGCGTCCGGGCCCTGCAGCGCCCTGTTGGTCTGTTCGACCTCCTGCTGCTTGACCTCCAGGTAGTCGTGCAGCAGCCGGAAGCGCATCAGCGCGCGCACTTCGGCATCGTCCAGAAACCGTACCGACGTGGCGTCGATGCGCAGCGTGCGCTTGATGCGCCGGGCGCCGGACTCGAACATGTGCCGGTAGTTGCGGTAGCTCTCCGAGAACAGTTTGTAGGTCGGCACCGTGGTCACGGTGTTGTCCCAGTTCTTGACCTTGACCGTGTGCAGCGCGATGTCCATGACGAAGCCGTCGGCATTCGACTGCGGCATCTCGATCCAGTCACCGATGCGCAGCATGTCGTTCGATGTCAGCTGCGTGCTGGCCACCAGCGACAGCAGCGTGTCCTTGAACACCAGCAGCAGCACCGCCGAAAGCGCGCCAATACCGGACAGCATCCACAGCGGGGAGCGGTCGATCAGGATCGACAGCACCAGCACCCCGCACACCAGCCACAGCGCCAGCTGGGCAATCTGCACGTACCCCTTGATCGAGCGCGTCTGCGCGCGGCGGCTGTTGGCGAAGACGGTCTGCCAGGCGCCAAGCACGCCCGACAGCATCAGGAACACGCTGACCCACGTGCCGGCATGCGCCAGCCGCTCGATCAGGATCGAGAACTTGCCCAGGTCCGGCACCTGGCTGATGCCGACCGTGATCACCGCCAGGAACACCGCGTAGCCCAGCCGGCGGTAGGTGCGGTGACGCATCAGCGCGGCCGCCCAGTCGCGGTTGCCGGACAGGCTCAGCACGCGATACACCACACGGCCCACCACACGGGCCACCAGCCACTGCGCGATGGCGGCAATCACCATCAGCGCCAGCACATAAAGCGAGATCTGCGCCCACGGATGGGCGGGAATGCGTTGCTGGAACAGGTCCAGCAGGGCGTCAAATGTCATCAAGGCAATGCAAAGGCAATCGGTTCGGAACAGGCGACAAGTCTACTAGCCATGCGCCCCGGCGCCACACTTTGCGTGCCTGATCCTGCAAATTCGGACTTGTCTCAAGCCGGAAGCAGCTTCAGGCCGCCGATCCCGACGAAGATCAGCGCGATCAGCGCCAGCCGGGCCGGCGACGCGCTTTCGCCCAGGAACAGGATGCCCACCAGCGTCACGCCGATGGCCCCGATGCCGGTCCAGACCGCATAGGCGGTGCCCACCGGCAGCTGCCGCAACGCCGCGCTGAGCAGGTAGATGCTGGCCAGCGCCGCGCCAATGCCCAGCAGCGTCGGCCCGGGGCGCGTCCAGCCATCGGTGTGCTTCAGCGCCAGCGCCATCACGATCTCGATCAGTCCCGCCACGACCAGCAGCGTCCACGCCATGGTGTTCTCCTCCTCTCGGACAACCCCGGTTGCCCTTCCTTCCGCCACACTGTAGGCTCTGCAGATCGGCATAACCATTCGCACAAATCGCGGAAAGGCAATGCAAAAATGCAGGAGGCAGACTGGGACGACCTGCGCGTCTTCCTGGCCGTGAGCCGGCACGGGTCGCTGGCGGCGGCGGCGCGGGCGCTGCGGGTCAATCATTCGACCGTGCTGCGGCGGCTGAACAAGCTGGAGGAAGACCTTGGCACACGGCTGTTTTCGCGAGACCTGGGCGGCTATGTGATGACGCCGGCCGGCGAAACGCTGGCCGGGCAGCTTGACGGCGTGGGCGAGCAGATCGACGCCGCCCAGCGCGTGCTGGCCGGGCGCGACACCGAACTGGGCGGCCCGCTGCGCGTGACCACCACCGATACGCTCGCCTATGGGCTGCTGATGCCGATCCTGGCCGATTTCAGGGCCCGGCATCCCCGTATCGAACTGCAGGTGGTGATCCACAACAACTTCCTGAACCTGACCCGCCGAGAGGCCGACGTGGCCGTTCGGCCAGCCTCGGCGCCGCCCGAGCACCTGCTGGGCCGGCACGTGGGACGGCTGCAGACCGCGCCCTATGCGTCGCGCGATTATCTGGGCCGCATGGAAGCGCCCGCCCAGGCGCACTGGCCCGGCCACTGGTGGGTAGTGCCCGACGACAGCCTCGCGCATCTGGCGCAGTCCCGCTGGGCGCTGGCCAACGTGTCTCCGGACCGCTGCGCCGTGCGCGCGGACAGCCTGGTGGCCATGGCGCAGGCCGTACGGCTTGGCATGGGCGCCGGCATGCTGCTATGCATGCTGGGCGATGCCGACGCGTCGCTGGTGCGGCTGGACGAACCCGACCCCGCCCTCGATACCCCGCTGTGGCTGCTGACCCATCCGGACCTGCGTCACAGCGCCCGCGTGCGCGCCTTCAACGACTTCGTCACCGACGCGCTGCGGCTGTCGCCCTGGGTACTGCAGGACTGAGACCCCCTGCGCGCCGCCCTACTTTGCGTGCGGCGCGTACATCGCCATGAGCTGTTCGTCGCTGAAACCCCACTGGCGGGCGTCCTCGAACGCGATCACCGTGTCGTCGGCCTGGGTCAGGTCCAGCACCTCGGGCGGCAACGGCCTGGCGTCGGTCACCGAGTAGAACACCATCACACGCGGCCGCAGCGGCTCGCCTTCGTTCTGGCCGCACACTACCGCCAGCCGGCCCGAACGCAGCCGCAGCACGGTGCCCAGCGGGTAGATGCCGATGGTGCGCGTAAACGCCTTGAACACGCGGCGGTCGAACAGCGTGTCCACGCGCACCGCGATGTATTCCATGGCGCGCGCCGGCGACCACGCCGGGTGGTTCGGGCGCGGCGAGGTCAGAGAATCGTAGGTGTCGCAGATGGCCGCGATCTTGGCGTGCACGCTGATCTCGTGCTCCAGCAGCCCGAACGGGTAGCCGCGCCCGTCCACCCGCTCATGGTGGTGCACGCAGACATCGAGCGGAATGTTGGTGTAGAGCCGAGCCTCGTTCAGGATGCGGTAGCCGGCCGACGGATGGCGGCGCATCTGCTCCTCTTCCGATGGCGACAGGTCGCCGCCCTTCATCAGCAGGGACTCGGGCAGCGTCAGCTTGCCGATATCGTGCACCAGCCCGGCCAGGCCCAGTTCGCGCACCTCGCCGTCCGGCAGCTTGAGGTTGCGGCCCACGGCGATCATCAGCGCGCAGACCGAGAACGAATGCAGGTACGTGTAGTCGTCCTTGACCTTGAGCCGGGCCATGGCCAGCAGCGCCTGCGAATGGCGCGACAGCGATGTCGACGCCGAGTCCACCAGCAGCAGCGCGCCGTTGGTTTCGAGCGCGCGGCCCATGCGGACGTCGTTGAACAGGTTGCCGACCAGCACGCGGCCGGTCTTGATCAGTTCGCGCGCACGCTCCAGTTCGTCCTCGAAACTCGACTCGGGATCGTCGCTGGCGTCGTCGGCCTCCATCGTTTCCGGCGCCGCCGGTGTCGGCAGGTTCCGGCCCTTGAGGATGTCGATCCAGACGTCCTGCACGTTGGCCGACTGGATCTGCTCCACCTGCTCGTCGCTCGTCACCAGAAAACGCGAGCGCCAGAACGGGTGATTGATCCACGGCCCGCCCAGCCTTGCCACGAACATGCCAATCTGCAGCTGTTCCGCCTTGATTCTTCTCAGCATGCACTCGCCCCTATCAAATGGCGCACGAAGCCCCTGCCTCGCGTACCCGTTCAAGCGGGGCTCTGGTCAGGCTGGCCCCTCGCTCTGATGCTCATCATTGGCCGCCATTATCGGCAGGCAGCTGGATTTCTTTAGTGTTTTCTGCTGACGCGCCGATCCTGCGGCATCCGCATCCGCATCCGCCACCCACGCGACCCGGCCAGCAGCCACGCGCCGAGACCGACGGCACCGACGATCAGCCCGAAGCCGGCACGCGCTGGTCACCCAGCAGGTAGTTGGCGCACAGCCGCGTTTGCGCGTCGACGAAGAGCATGCCAAAAGTCAGGGCCATCCAGACCATATTGCCGCCAAAAAACAACACCAGCGGCCACGGCGCGATGCGCAAGGCCGTGACGCCGGCCAGCCTCGCCACGCAGACCGACACATCGCGCGCCACCCCAGATGCCAGGACATGCGCGACAGGTCGATGGCGATCGGCAGCATCCAGACACCGCTCGCCACCGAAGCCACCACCAGCAGCGCCAGGGCATGGGGTCGTAGCCACGCCAGCGCAACGGCGCAACGGCGCAACGGCGCGGCGGCGCGGCGGCGCGGCGCCAGCAGCGTCGGCGCCAGGCAGCCCGCCGCGCGCGTTTCCCGCCCCGGCGCGGGCCGGGCATGGCATCCTCAATCCGGACAGCACGTGCCGGCGGCGCTTTGTTCGCCACCCCGCAGACCCCATCCCCCGGTTGCGCGAGACTTGTCCGCGCCAGGCCCGGCCCGCGCGATCAGGCTTGATATTCGCGGCGACTTGCCGTTATCTGTTGTCGACCACCGCCATTGCGTCTTTCTGCTTGATGCACACCCACTACGACAACCTCAAGGTTTCACGCGACGCCCCGACCGAAGTGATTCGGGCCGCCTACAAGTCCTTGAGCCAGAAATATCATCCCGACCGGCACGCCGACAGCGAGGAAGCCAACCGCATCATGCGGCTGCTGAACGCCGCCTATGAAGTGCTGCGCGACCCCGAGCGCCGCGCCGAGCACGACCAGTGGATCATCGCCGAGGAAAAACGCGAGGCCGAGCGGACGCAGCGCCAGGCGCAGGCCCAACGGGCAGCGGCGGCTCAGGCCCAGCGCCAGGCCGCACAACGCCAGCAGGCCGCGCGACAGGCGGCTTCCCGCCCCGGGCAGCAGGCGCGCGCCGCCGATCCGGAGCCCACCGATGCGCCGCCCTTCCGTTCGCGCAAGGCGCGTCCGGACCGACAGGAGCGCACCCGGCGTGCGGCCCGCGAACGTGCGCCCGATGGACCCGCCGTACCGCTGCCAAAGTACGGCTCGGTCGCGCTGTATGCGGCCATCGGCGCGATCATTGTGATCATGCTGGGAGACTGGTCGGGCACCGGCGAAGCCACGGCGGGCAGCCCCGACGCCCGGGCCGTGCCGGCCAGCGCCGCGCAGGCTTTGGCCAGATCGGTGTCACCGGGGGTGCAGCTGGTTGCCCGCGATCGTGGCTACACCCGGCCGGCGATGACGCCGCGCGGCATGCCCTGGCCCGATCATTCGGGCTATCTGCCGGGCTATCCGGTACTCAACGGGAATGGGCTGTCGACGCTGACGGTCGACAATTCCGGCAGCGCGTCGGACGTGCTGCTGAAACTCGTGGCCGTGGACGGCAATGCGCCGCTGCCGGTGCGCACGAGCTTCGTGCGCGGCGGATCGTCGTTCACGATGGAAAATATCTCGCCCGGCGCCTATGACCTGCGCTACCAGAGCCTGGACTCGGGTGAGATCTTCCGCTCGGAACGCTTCGATCTGTCAGAAATCCGCGAGGCGGCCGGCACCAGCGCCAACCGCAATGTCTTCAAGCTGTACGCGGTACCGGGCGGCACATCGCGCTCGGTGACCATCTCCGAGCGCGAATTTCCCTGAGCCGGGAACAGGACACCGGCCCGCAGGTGCGGGAAAGCGTCCAGCAGGGATCAATAGGGCTTGGGCTGGGGCTGACCGTTCGGCGCCACGTATGGCTTCGGCTTGGGTGCCGCTGCCGGCACATTGCCGTACAGCTTCTGCCAGCGCGACTTTAGGCCGTCGGCGATTTCCTTCTGGTTGTACTGCTCGGCGAAGTCGATCACCGTCATGCCCTGCTGGTTCTTCAGGCGCATGTCGGCACCTT
>Ga0055526_1002076_pt1 | contig 13758 bp, 12 predicted proteins | sample AraplaCol_mMF_r2_FD_55013 | JGI IMG/M metagenome (GOLD analysis project Ga0055526, IMG submission 55013) | Arabidopsis root microbial communities from North Carolina, USA - plate scrape MF_Col_mMF_r2 | ecosystem: Host-associated > Plants > Roots > Endosphere | place: USA: North Carolina... | reverse complement strand
ACCACCTCCTCCTCAACGAACTTGGGGTGCGCAAGAAAATGCACGCCGACTTCGATCCTGCCGATGTCGGCTACCTGTCCGGCCACGTTACCGGCCTCCTGCCGAAATCACAACCCTGACGGGGCGACAACCGTTTTCCCGCCAAAAGGCGATAATAACGATCGCGTTTCGCGGTTCTAATAGGCAAAGACTATTGAGTCTATTTGAACAATCAAATTTCCAAATCTCAGTGAAAGCCTTAAACTGGCGTCTCATTGATTCACAAACCCACGAGGAAACCACAATGTCCCTGATTAACACCCAAGTAAAACCATTCAAGGCCACCGCATACCACAACGGCAAATTCGTTGACCTGAGCGAAGAATCCCTGAAAGGCAAGTGGTCCGTATTCGTGTTCTACCCAGCCGACTTCACCTTCGTGTGCCCAACCGAGCTGGAAGACCTGGCAGACCACCACGCAGAATTCGCCAAGCTGGGCGTGGACGTGTACGGCATCTCGACCGACACCCACTTCGCCCACAAGGCATGGCACGACACCTCCGACGCAATCAAGAAAGTGCAGTACGCCCTGATCGGCGACCCAACCGGTACCCTGTCCCGTAACTTCGAAGTGATGATCGAAGAAGAAGGCCTGGCACTGCGCGGCACCTTCGTGATCAATCCGGAAGGCTTCATCAAAGTGATGGAAGTGCACGACAACGGCATCGGCCGCGACGCTGCAGAACTGCTGCGCAAAGTGAAGGCAGCCCAGTACGTTGCTTCCCACCCAGGCGAAGTGTGCCCAGCCAAGTGGACCGAAGGCGCGGCAACCCTGAAGCCATCGCTGGACCTGGTCGGCAAGATCTAAGCATCTTAGTCTGCTAATGGCTTGAACAGGCGACCCCACGGGGTCGCCTTGGGGCGTTGAAGCGGTACCTACCGCAAGCGACTAATCAAGAAAGGAATAGCCATGCTGGACGCAGACCTGAAAGCCCAACTCTCCTCCTACCTGGAGCGCGTTGTCCACCCGATCGAGATCGTGGCGCACACCGACGCCTCCGCCAAATCGCAGGAAATGTCGGCCCTGCTGCAGGACATCGTATCCGCAGGCCACGGCAAGATCACCGTCGTCGCAGGCACTGACGACAAGGCCCGCAAGCCTTCCTTCGACATCAACCGCAAAGGCACCGATATCGGCGTAAGCTTCGCCGGCATCCCGATGGGCCACGAATTCACCTCCCTGGTGCTGGCACTGCTGCAAGTGGGCGGCCACCCGATCAAGCTGGATGAAAAAGTCATCGAGCAGATCCGCAACCTGGACGGCGATTACGTCTTCGAGACCTTCATCTCCCTGAGCTGCCATAACTGCCCGGAAGTGGTGCAGGCGCTCAACGCCATGTCCGTGATCAACCCGCGCATCAAGGTGGTGGCGGTGGATGGCGGCGTGTTCCCGAAAGAAGTCGAGGAACGCCAGGTGATGGCCGTGCCGATGATGTACCTGAATGGCCAGCACTTCGGCCAGGGCCGCACCAATGTCGAGGAAATCCTCGCCAAGCTGGATACCGGCGCCTCGGCCCGCGCTGCGGCTGAACTGAGCAAGAAAGACGTGTTCGACGTGCTGATCGTCGGCGGCGGCCCTGCAGGCGCTGCTGCGGCCATCTACACGGCGCGCAAAGGCATCCGCACCGGCGTGATCGCCGACCGCTTTGGCGGACAGGTGCTGGATACCCTGTCGATCGAGAACTTCATCTCGGTCAAGGAAACCGACGGCCAGAAATTCGCCGTCGCGCTGGAGCAGCACGTCAAGGAATACGAGGTGGACATCATGAACACCCAGCGCGCATCGAAGATCGTGCCGGGCAAGATCAAGGAAGTCCATACCGAGAGCGGCGCTGTGCTGAAAGCCAAGTCCGTGATCATTTCGACCGGCGCCCGCTGGCGCGAAATCAACGTGCCGGGCGAGAAGGAATACCGCAACCACGGCGTGGCCTACTGCCCGCACTGCGATGGCCCGCTGTTCAAGGGCAAGCGCGTAGCGGTGATCGGCGGCGGCAATTCGGGCGTGGAAGCGGCGATCGACCTGGCCGGCATCGTTGAACATGTGACCCTGATCGAATTCGGCGCCGAACTGCGCGCGGATGCGGTGTTGCAGCGCAAGCTGGCCACCCTGCGCAATGTGAAGGTGATCAAGTCGGCCCAGACCAATGAGATCCATGGCGACGGCAAGAAAGTGAATGGCCTGAGCTACACCGATCGCGAGACCGGACAGTCGCATCGTGTCGACCTGGAAGGCGTGTTCGTGCAGATCGGTCTGGTGCCTAACACCGAATGGCTGAAGGGCACTATCGAGCTGTCCAAGCATGGCGAGATCGAGGTGGACGCCAAGGGCCAGACTTCGGAGACAGGCGTGTTTGCTGCGGGCGACGTGACAACCGTGCCGTACAAGCAGATCGTGATTGCGGTGGGCGAAGGTGCGAAGGCGGCACTGGGGTCCTTCGATTACCTGATTCGCTCTTCGGCGGATGATGAGCCGGCGGCGATTGCGGCTTAAAACCGGTAAACCTGGGTCAGGCACAAGTGCCTGACCCATTCTGCGCAACAGCTGTTGGTGTTGGTTCTAGGCCTTTGACATTCGACGAAGATCAACATCGCACAACCTAACCCGGGTCAGACACAGGTTTACCGGTTTCAGAAATGAAAAAAGCCCCGAATTTCTTCGGGGCTTTTCTCTGAATATTGGCGGAGCGGACGGGGCTCGAACCCGCGACCCCCGGCGTGACAGGCCGGTATTCTAACCAACTGAACTACCGCTCCAATTCTTCATCAGTGTGACTGGTGGGCGTTGAGAGGGTCGAACTCCCGACCTAATCCTTGTAAGGGATCCGCTCTACCAACTGAGCTAAACGCCCCTGCCTTCACTGTCGAACGTTTGTCACAACGTTCAGAAGAGGCCGCATTATAGGATGGATTTTGAAACCCGCGCAAGCCTTTTTCCAAAAAACCTCAAAAATTATTTGGAAACCCCGATTTGCGATAGCAGCCAGGCCATCTCGAAAGCTTTCTCGCCCAGGGCGTTATAGCGCCCGGACGAGCCGCCATGGCCCGCCCCCATGTTCACCTTCAGCAGCAGCGGGTTGCTGTCGGTCTTGTTGCGGCGCAGTTTGGCCACGTACTTGGCCGGCTCCCAGTACATCACCTGGCTGTCATTCAGGCCGGTGGTGACCAGCATGGCCGGATAATCTTTCAACAAGATGTTGTCATACGGGGAATAGCTGCGCATGTAGTCGTAAGCCGCTTTCTCGTTCGGATTGCCCCATTCCAGGTATTCGCCTGTGGTCAGCGGCAGGCTGGCGTCCATCATGGTGTTCATCACGTCCACGAACGGCACGGCCGCATGCACCGCCTTGAACAGGTCCGGACGCATGTTCACCACGGCCCCCATCAGCAGGCCGCCGGCGCTGCCGCCCTGGATCGCCAGGCGGTCGCGCGAGGTCCACTTTTCCTTGACCAGGTATTCGGCGCTGTCGATGAAGTCATTGAAGGTATTCATCTTCTTCATCAGCATGCCGTCGTCATGCCATTTCTCGCCCAGGTCGTTGCCGCCGCGGATGTGCGCAGCCGCGTAGACCACGCCACGTTCCAGCATGCTCAACCGAATCAGCGAAAACGTCGCTTCCTGCGGGATGCCATAGGAGCCATAGGAGTACAGCACCAGCGGCGCCGATCCATCCAGCTTTACGCCCTTCTTGTACGCCACCCACAGCGGCACTTTCACACCGTCGCGTGCAGTGGCCCACAGGCGCTTGGTTTCGTACTGGCTGAAGTCGAAGCCCCCCGCCACTTCCTGCTTTTTCAGCACGGTGCGCTCGCCGGTCTTCATGTCGACGTCGATGGTCGAAGGCGGCGACAGCGGCGATTGGTAGCTGATGCGGTACTTGGTCAGGCCGTATTCCAGGTTGGTGGACGGCATCGACACATACACCTCGTCGTCGAACTTCACCGTCAGCCACTTCTTGCTGGCGAAGTCGTAGATGCGGGTGCGGCCCAGCGCCTGCGACTTTTCCTGCACGGCCAGGAAGCCCTTGAACACGGTCGCGCCTTGCAGCAGGGTGTCCTTGTCATGCGGGACGATCTCGGTCCACTTCTTCGGGTTGGACACGGGCGCGGTTACCAGCCGGAAGTTCTTGGCGTCCTTGTTGGTGCGGATGTACAGCTTGCCGTCGCGATGGCCCATCACGTAGTAGCGATGGCCCTTGCTGCGGCCCAGCACCGATTTGAAGCTGCCCTTTGGCTGGTCGGCCGGCAGCATGAAGACTTCGGTGGTATCGGTCGCGCCGGACAGGAGGAAGACATGCTTGTTGTCGGAGCCGGAGAAAACCTGCAGGGCGAACTGTTCGACCGGTTCGTGGAACACCTGCTCCGGCTGGCCATCCAGCGTAAGGCGGAACAGGCGGTCGGAGCGCTTGGTGGTCGGGTCTTCCTGCACCACGAACAGGGTCTTGTTGTCGGCCGCCCAGGCGATGGTGGTGGTGCGCGGCATGGTGGTCGACAGCACCTTGCCGGTGCTGAGGTCCTTCACGTGCANCTCGTACTGGCGGAAGCCGTTGTTGTCGGTCGTGTAGGCCAGCAGCTTGCCGTCCGGGCTAGGCAGCACCATGCCCAGCGCGAAGAACTTCAGGCCTTCGGCCATGGCGTTCTGGTCCAGCATGATTTCTTCCGGGGCGGCGGCATCGTAGCTGCCGTCCGCCGCAGCCTTGCGGCGGCAATTGAGCTGGTACTGCTTGCCCGCTTCGATGCGGGTGTAATAGTAGTAATTGCCGCGGCGTGCCGGCACCGACAGGTCGACCGGCTGCGTGCGGTCCTTGAATTCCTTGTACAGTGTGTCGGCGAACGGCTTGATACCTTCGGTCATGGCCGCGGTATAGCTATTTTCCGCGTTCAGGTATTCAATGACGGCAGGATTGCTCTTGTCCTGCAGCCAGCGGTAATCGTCGGTCACTTGTTCGCCGTGGCGGGTTTCCATCCACTGCGTCTTTTCGGCGACAGGCGGCTGCGGCAGGTCCGCAGCGAANGNCGGTGCAGCCAGCAGGGGCAGCAACAGGCTGGTAATAAGGCGTTTGCTCACTTCTTCAGCTCCCAGGGGAAATATGTGCAATGATTCTAGGGTGCCATAGTTGGAAATACAACAAGAATGATCACTACCGAAAAGCTGTATGCACGCGTCAGCTGGCGCCTGCTGCCCTTCCTGTTCCTGTGCTACGTGGTGGCATACCTGGACCGGGTNAACGTCGGTTTTGCCAAGCTGCAGATGCAGGTGGATTTGCAGTTTTCCGACACAGTGTACGGGCTGGGCGCCGGCATCTTCTTTGTCGGCTACTTCCTTTGTGAGGTGCCCTCCAACCTGCTGATGCTGCGCGTCGGCGCGCGGCGCTGGATCGCCCGCATCATGGCCAGCTGGGGCTGCTGTCGGCGGCCATGCTGTTCACCACCAGCCCGCTCAGCTTTTATGTGATGCGCTTCCTGCTCGGCGTGGCGGAAGCGGGCTTCTTCCCCGGCGTGATCATGTACCTGACCTACTGGTACCCGGCGCAGCGGCGCGCCCGTATCGTTGCGATTTTCATGAGCGGCGTCGCCGTAGCCGGGGTGGTGGGCGGCCCACTGTCGGGATGGATCATGTCGCACTTCGCCGGCCGCGGCGGGCTGGCCGGCTGGCAGTGGCTGTTCCTGCTGGAAGGCTTGCCGGCAGTGGCGCTGGGGGTGTTGACGCTGGCGCTGCTGGATGATGGGATCGACGATGCGAACTGGCTGGACGACGAGGAAAAGGCGCTGCTGAAACACGAACTGGCACGCGACGGCGCACCGCGCGCGCAGTGGGGCCTGCGCCATGTGTTTGGCAGCAGCCGGGTGTGGATACTGGCGCTGGTGTACTTCCTGCTCGTGATGGGACTGTACGGGGTCGGCTTCTGGCTGCCGCAGCTGATTCGCAACAGCGGCGTACAGGACGTGCTTGATATCGGCCTGCTGACTGCCATCCCATATGGCATCGCTGCGCTGGCGATGATCCTGGTTGCGCGCCATTCCGACCGCACTGGCGAACGGCGCTGGCACGTTGCGCTGGCCGCCTTCATCGGCGCTGCGGCGCTGATGGCATCGACGCATTATGCGAACAACCCGGTGCTGGCGCTGGCGGCCTTGAGCGTGGCGACCGCTGGCATCCTCAGCACCTTCCCGGTATTCTGGAGCATACCGACAGCAATGCTGGGCGGTTCCGCTGCAGCGGCGGGCATTGCCATGATCAATTCGCTCGGCAACCTGGCCGGCTTCGTCAGCCCTTACCTGGTTGGTGCGATCAAGGATGCCACGCACAGCACGGCGAACGGCATGCTGCTGATAGCGGCCAGCCTGGCGGCGGGCGGCGCGCTGGTGCTGCTGTGCGTTGGCCGCAAAGGAGAAATGCTGTGAAGACTGGCCGGGAGCTGCTGTCCGAATTATTCAACGCCGCCTTGCGCGCGGCCGACCCGCTGGAAACCATCGCCGCCCACTTGCCGCCGCCGCCGAAGGGCCGCACCGTCATCATCGGCGCCGGAAAAGCTTCCGCACGCATGGCGCAGGGCGTTGAGCGGCACTGGCAAGGCCCCCTGAGCGGCGTGGTCGTGACGCGCTACGGCCATGGCGCGCCGACCAGGCAGGTGGAAGTGATCGAGGCGGGCCATCCGGTGCCGGACGACGCCAGCCAGGCTGCTGCGCGCCGCATGCTGGCCGCCGTGCGCGGCCTGGGGCCGGACGATATGGTGCTGTGCCTGATGTCCGGCGGCGGCTCGGCGCTGATGTCGCTGCCTGCTCCCGGCATCACGCTGGAGCAGAAGCGCGACATCAACAAGGCCTTGCTGCGCAGCGGCGCGCCGATCGGCGAGATCAATATCGTGCGCAAGCACCTGTCGGCCATCAAGGGCGGCCGACTGGCGCTGGCTTGCGGTGAGGCGCGCGTGGTAACCCTGGTGCTGTCGGACGTGCCGGGCGACGATCCGGCGGTAGTAGCAAGCGGACCGACCCTGGCCGATCCATCGACGGCGCAGGATGCGCTGCGCATCCTGCAACAGTACGGCATCGAGCTCGCGCCTTCCGTGCGCGCCGTGCTGGAAGATCCTGCCCAGGAAACGCCCAAGCCCGGCGACCCGCGCCTGGCGCGCAACAGCGTAGCCGTGATCGCCTCAGCCAGGCACGCCTTGCAGGCGGCGGCAGACATGGCCCGCGCCGAAGGCCTGCGCCCGCTGGTGCTGAGCGACCGGCTGGAAGGCGAGGCCCGCACGGTGGCCGTGTCCCATGCGGCGCTGGCGCAAAGCGTGATTGACCACGGCAGCCCACTGCGGCCGCCGTGCGTCATCCTGTCAGGTGGGGAAACCAGCGTCACCGTGCGCGGCACGGGACGCGGTGGCCGCAATGCCGAGTACCTGCTGGCGCTGGCCGTTGCGCTGCAGGGAGCGCCGGGCGTGCATGCCATCGCCTGCGATACGGACGGCATTGACGGCACCGAAGACAATGCGGGCGCCGTGCTGGGGCCGGATACGCTGCAGCGCGCCGCCGCCCTGGGCCTGGATGCCGGCGCCCTTCTGGACAACAACGACGGCTACAGCTTCTTCTCCGCGCTCGGGGACCTGGTCGTCACGGGCCCCACGCGCACGAACGTAAACGACTTCCGGGCGATCCTGCTTATTTGATGTTGGCCGCCAGCTTGGCCCACACCGCGTCGCCGATATCGGGACGGCCATCCGGTGCGCGGAAGGACAGGAAGAAGGTCTCGTTCTTCTTGCCGGTCGCCATGTACATGAAGTAGGCCGGCTGGCCGGTGGTGCCGCTGATCATGGAAATCATCACCGCCGGGTTCCTGCCCTCCTTGAACTGCTTGACCTGGATATTGGTCGCGGCGCCGCGCAGCTTGTTCAGCGAACCCGGGTCGTCGATGCCGTAAAACACATGATGCTGGGCGTCATACGTGACGTTGGTCGCGGTCGACCCGTAGAAATAGCCGTTGCGGTTCGGCAGGGCGGCGGCAGTCGCCGTGGCCGCATCGGCCGGGCGCATCCAGTACGAGTAGCCGATCTTCTTGACCTTGGACTGCTCGTATTCCACCGGCACCGGCACATTCAGCGGAATCACGAAGGGCAGCCGGCCCTGCATGAAGTCGTTGACCGGCACGTCGCGCGTCTGCACCGCCACGGGAGCCGTGGCCGCAGCTGATGCAGCGGGCTTGGATGCCTTCGCCGAGGCCGACGCCGCCGGAGCGGCAGTCGCCACAGCGGCAGCGGTGCTGATGGCCAGGCCGGCCACAAATAAAATCGATTTCAACTGGAACTCCTGTTTTTTCATTTCTACTATCCGGGAAGGCTAATCCTCTCACGGCTTCCCTTTGCGTTGCAATGTTGTTTGGTCAAGCAGGGCAGCGGCCTGCTGGTCGCCGGCTGCCACAGCCTTCCTGAGCAGTTCCTGCGCTGCCTCCCGGTCCCCGCGCGCGCCTCGCTCGAGCCTCAGGACGGCCGCGTTATAGGCGGCGATCGGATTCCCCAGGGCTGCGGCGGCATCAAAGGCCTTCCAGGCGCGCTCGGGGCAAAGGCCGAACGCTTCGTGGCCGACGCCGGCACGCAGCAGGCCGTCGGCGTCGCCCTGCTTGGCAAACGTTTCTTCAAACTGCGCCGGCCAGCCTGCAACCAGCGCTGCCATGACCGGTTCCCCTTTTTTGACGGCATAAGGGCCCNTCNCGAATGCTGTAAAAGCTTGCTGTGTGGTGGTGAGCTTGCCATCCTTGCTGTACCACAGGAAGCCGTCGGCGCCGCTNACCTTGACGTCGCCGAGCTTGCTGGANAGTTGCTGGGCCAGAGGCTGGTGATGCTTNTCGGGCGCGNTCCCGCTCCACGAAGACATCAGCACGACATGGCGCAGCTTCTTTTTCTTATTGCCTTCCTGCCGCAGGATCCCTGCCAGGGTGTCGATCGTCATGATGCGCGAATCGGGGCCATACAGGTGCCAGGGGCTGCCATGGAGGGCGATGGTCATCCCCTCATCCCCGCCGTCCGGTACGGCTTCGGCGTACTGGTACAAGGCATCGGCGGCCGGCACGCAATCCTCGCGCATCGGATAGCAGTTATCGACATTGAGCACGCCTTTCAGCGGCAATGTCGTTGGGCAGTCGGCTTGCGCAACGGCGCAGGCGGCCAGCAGGGAAATGAGGGCAAATCGGTGGTGGAGCGTCACATGGATTCCTGTTTGATTACCTGGGAGGTAATCGTCGCATGGCGTGGTTTTGTTGACAATGGCTTCATCAACCACAGAAAGGAGAAACACCATGCAAATCGTCGAAAAATACCTGGCAGCCTGGAACGAACGCAACACCGAGGAGCGCCGTGCCCGCGTAGCTGCAACTTTCACTCCGGAAGCCGCCTACAAGGATCCCTTGATGCAGGGTGCCGGCCATGCCTCGATCGATGCGCTGATCGCCGGCGCGCAGGAGCACTTCCCGGGCCACCGCTTCGAACTGGCCGGCACTCCGGACAGCCATAACGACGTGCTGCGCTTCTCGTGGACGCTGGGCGCGCCTGGCAGCGAACCGGTGGCCAAAGGCACCGACTTCGCGCTCATCGCAGCCGACGGCCGCCTGGCCAGCGTCACCGGCTTTATCGACTACTTCGCACAGTAAGCAAGGGAGGCAATCATGACCGCATACCAAACCTCCGGCGCCCGCGTGATCGAACCGAACACGGTGCGTACTGCCGACGGCGTCAACCTGTTCTACCGCGACTGGGGCGATGGCGAGCCGGTGCTGTTCGTCGGTGGCTGGTCGCTCGGCGCCGACTCCTGGTGCTACCAGATGCTGGCGCTGGCGGAGCAGGGCATGCGCGTGATTGCCTTCGACCGGCGCGGCCACGGCCGCTCCAGCGATCCTGGCCGCGGCTATGACTTCAACACCCTGGCCGACGACCTGGCTGCCGTGCTGGAAGCGCTTGACCTGGATGAAGTCACCCTGGTGGCCCATTCGATGGGCTGCAATGAAGTGGTGCGCTACCTGACCCGCCACGGGCAGCGCCGCATCAGGCGCGTCGCCTTGCTGGGGACCATGACGCCTTGCATCGCCAGGTCTGCCGACAACCCGGACGGCATCGATCCGGCGCTGCTGGAATACTTCCGCAAGGAGCAGCTGATGAAGGACCTGCCGAAATGGATCGATGAAAACCTGCCGCCNTTCGTGGCCGAACATACGCCGCAAGGCATGCGTGACTGGCTGCGCGCCATGCCGCTGCAAGCCTCGCTGCAGGCACTGTACGAATGCAACCGTTCGCTGCAGCGCGAAGATTTCCGTGCCGAGCTGCCGAACATTACGCTGCCGGTTCTGCTGCTTGCCGGCACCAATGACGCCAGCGCGCCGTTCGAGCTGACCGCCAGGCCGAGCGCCGCACTGTTACCCAATGCGAAACTTCAAGTGTACGAAGGCGCGCCGCATGGTATGTTCCTCACCCACATGGCAAGAGTGAACAGCGACTTGCTGGACTTCGTACGGTCTTGAGGGGAGCGATATGGGAGCGGCGGCACCAGGGCAGTATTTCAGCGACTACGCAGCGGCGATGCGCTATTGGCGCGGCAAGCGCGGGTTCAGCCAGCTGCGGCTGTCGGCCGAGAGCGGCATCTCGCAGCGGCATATCAGTTTCCTGGAAAGCGGACGCTCGCAGCCCAGCCGCGAAATGATCCTGAAACTGGGCATCGTCCTCGACATCCCGCTGCGGGAGCGCAACGTGATGCTGCTGGCAGCCGGATACGCGCCGGCCTACCAGGAGCGCAACCTGTCCGATCCCGAAATGAAGGCGGTGAAGCAGGCGCTGGACTTCATGCTGCGACAGCAGGCGCCCTATCCTGCACTGGTGGTGGACCGCTTGTGGAACCTGGTCATGAGCAACGGCCCGGCAGCCAAGATGATCGAGTGGCTGCTCGATGGCCCGCCTGCTACCTCCAACGTGATCAAGCTGACCCTGGAGCCGAATGGCCTGCGCAAGTACATCGTCAACTGGGAGGATGTCAGCGTCGACCTGCTGCAATGGATTCAACGGGAGGCCATGGGCGACGGGCCGGGCAGCGAAGCCACCATGCTGCTGGAGGAGCTGCTGGCGATTCCAGGCATCCGTGCGGCGTCGAAGACTGCCAACCTGGACCGCCGCGCGCTGCCCTTCCTGCCGTTCACGGTGCGCAAGGATGGCGTGGAGCTCAACCTGTTCACCACCATCACGACGCTCGGCACGCCGCACGACGTCACGGTGCACGAGTTGCGCATGGAAGCGTTCTTCCCCGCCGACGAAACGACGGCGGACTGGTTCCGCAAGCTGCCGGCCTAAAACTCTTCCCAGTCGTCGCCCGGCGGCGTCGCGCGCGCCGGCGCTGCCGCCGGCCTGGCCGAAGCGGCACGTGCAGCACTTGCGCGTCCGCCTGCGCGCGCGGCGCCAACCCGCGTTGCACCGGCTGGAGCGCTCGCCGCTTCAGCTTCCCCGGCGTCCCCGGCCCCGGAACTGTCATTGTCGCTTGCCGCCGCCACTGGCGCCGCCCGCCGTCCCGCGCTGCTTGCCGCCCCACTGCCCGCAGAACCTCGGGCAGGCCTCAGCGCCGGCACCGTGGCCCGCACTGGCACGCCAAGCGCAGTGGACTCGCGCGCAGCCGGCGCCGCATAGGCTGCGGCCGATCCTTCCATCCGGAACACCGCAACCGCCTCCACCAGCCGCTCCGACTGCTCCTGCATGCTGCGTGCGGCGGCAGCCGCCTGCTCCACCAGCGCTGCGTTCTGCTGGGTCGCGTTATCCATCTCCACGATGGACGTATTCACCTGTTCGATGCCGGAAGACTGCTCCTGGCTGGCCGACGTAATCTCGTTCATGATGTCCGCCACCTGCTGCACGGACGCCACGATCTGCTGCATGGTCGCCCCGGCGCGATCGACCAGGGTGCCGCCCGCATCGACCTTGGCGATCGAATCGTCGATCAGCTCCTTGATTTCCTTGGCCGCTGCTGCGCTGCGTTGCGCAAGGTTGCGTACTTCCGACGCCACCACCGCAAATCCCCGCCCCTGTTCGCCGGCGCGCGCTGCTTCGACCGCGGCATTCAGCGCCAGGATATTGGTCTGGAACGCAATGCCATCGATCACGCTGATGATATCCGCCATGCGCGCAGAACTGGCCTTGATCGCACCCATGGTATCGACCACCTCGCCCACCACTTGCCCGCCTTCGCTGGCATGGCTGGCGGCGGACACCACAAGCTGGTTGGCCTGGCGCGCGTTGTCCGCGTTCTGCTTCACTGTCGACGTCAGTTCCTCCATCGACGAAGCGGTTTCCTCCAGGCTGGCAGCCTGCTGCTCGGTGCGGCGCGACAGGTCGAGATTGCCCGCCGCGATTTCCGCCGCCGCGGTATTGATGGTATCGGTGGACGCGCGTACCGAGCCGACCGTGCGCTTCAGCGAGGTCACCATTTCTTGCAAGGCATTCAGCAAGCGCCCGGTTTCATCCTTGCGGCTGGTGTCGATGTCGGCAGTCAGGTCGCCGTGGGCCACGGTTTCGGCCACCTCCACCGCCTGCAGCAAGGGCCCGGTCACGGAACGGGTGATCAGGTAGCCTGCCGCCACCGACAGCACGGTTGCCAGCACCAGCAGGCCGATCATCAGCATGGTTGCATTCGATGCGGACTCGGTCGCTTCCGCGCTATCTTGCCCCATCAGCTTGTTTTGCAGGGCAAGGATGGCATCGAGTTTGCCGAAATAGGTGTTTTGCAGCGGGATGGCCTGCTTGAACAGCGTTTGCACCGCGCTGTCCTGGTCGCCTTCCTTGAACAGCTTGACCACCTCATCGCGCTTGGCACGGAAGGCTTCGAACGCCTGCGTTTCTTCGGCAAACAGTTTCTTGGCCTCTTCCAGTACCAGGATCTTCTGCAGCTTTTGCGCCGCCGCGGCGCCGGCCGTATCAGCTTCCGCCATGCTGGCCAGGAAAGCGTCGCTGCTGATCTTGTCCGGCGCCAGCATGGCATTGCGCAAGGCTTGCGCCGAGCGGTTGGAATAGCTGCGCATCTCGTTGGTCAGCTGCACCTTCAGGTAGCGATCGCTGATCAGGCGCTCGGTCAGGGTCGAGTTGTGGCTCAGGCGGCTGATCCCTGTCAGCGACATTGCCAGCTGGATCGCAATGGCCAGCGCAAAACCGATCGCCAGCTTCACACCGATATTCATGTTCGAAAAGCTCATGCCAAGCCTCGCCAGAAAGTGGTTTTTTTTCGATGATCGCACAGGCATGGTAACGCGGCGCAGCGCTCAATGCCACAGCAAAGTCAGGGAAGTTGCTGGTACGCTGAAATGATGCCACGNCCATGGTCCGGCACCAGCGCGCGGCCATTCGCTTCGCCGACATATTTGCCGTAGATGCGCGCCACAGTGCCGTCGGCCACCATGCCGAGCAAGGCATCGGCAAACACCTTGCGCGCGGCCGGGGAGAGGCCGCTGCGAGAGAGATAAGCGCCGGCCAGCACGGGGAACGATTCCGTGACCGGCATCACGCTGACGTGCCCCTGCAGGCCGGCGCTTTGCAGATAGCGCGAATAGATCGTCATCGGCGCCAGCGTCGCCTCGGCGCGTTTCGAGGCTATTTTTCGGAAGGCGATATCAAAGTCGTTCACCACTTCGACCCGGCTTTGCCCGCGCAGCCGCGCGACCTGGGCTTCGACTGCGGGCGTGTACAGGATGCCGCGCACCAGGTTCAGGCGCGC
>Ga0055526_1002060_pt1 | contig 13811 bp, 14 predicted proteins | sample AraplaCol_mMF_r2_FD_55013 | JGI IMG/M metagenome (GOLD analysis project Ga0055526, IMG submission 55013) | Arabidopsis root microbial communities from North Carolina, USA - plate scrape MF_Col_mMF_r2 | ecosystem: Host-associated > Plants > Roots > Endosphere | place: USA: North Carolina... | reverse complement strand
TGCAAGAGGAGCTGATCGACCGCTTCGGCAAACTGCCCGATTCCGCCAAGGCCCTGGTGGAAACCCACCGCCTGCGCATCGCCGCCAAGACCGTCGGCATCATCAAGATCGATGCCCACTCGGAAGCGGTCAACCTGCAGTTCATGCCCAAGCCGCCAATCGACCCGATGCGCATCATCCACCTGATCCAGAACCAGCGCCACATCAAGCTGAATGGACAGGACAAGCTCAAGATCACAGCGAACATGCCTGACCTGGCGGCCCGCGTGAACCAGATCAAGACCGCCATCAAACAGTTATCATGAACAACGACATGACCATGAACCTCGTGCTGCAAGGCGTCGGCGACTGCGCCGCCCGCCTGCAGCGCATCGCCGCCCTGACCGCGCCCAAGAACGTCGTCACGGTTTCCGACAACGCCCTGCGCTGCGAAGGAATCAGCTTCACGCCAGCGCTGCGCCAGACCATCGAGATAGCCGCCCAGGCAGCCCAACTCGACGCCACCTACATGATGGGCGTGCGCCGCCTGGACGAATTCAAGCTTGTGGCAATGGATATGGATTCGACCCTGATCACGATCGAGTGCATCGACGAAATCGCAGACATGCAGGGCCTGAAGCCGCAAGTCGCCGAGATCACCGAAGCCGCCATGCGCGGCGAACTGGATTTCTCCGAAAGCCTGAAACGCCGCGTAGCGCTGCTGGAAGGCCTGGAAGCCTCGGCGCTGGAACGCGTCTACGAAGAACGCCTGCGCCTGTCCATGGGCGCCGAAAACATGCTGAAAGCAGTGCAGGCTGCCGGCCTGAAAACCCTGCTGGTATCGGGCGGCTTCACCTTCTTCACCGAACGCCTGAAATCCCGCCTCGGCCTCGACTTCACCCGCGCCAACGAACTTGAAATCGTTGACGGCAAACTGACCGGCAAGGTCATCGGCGAAATCGTCGACGCCACCGTCAAGCGCAANACCGTGGAGCACGTCTGCGCCGCCATCGGCATCNTGCCCGAGCAAGCCATCGTGATGGGCGACGGCGCCAACGACCTGAAGATGATGAGCATTTCCGGCATGTCAGTCGCCTTCCGCGCCAAACCGGTGGTGCGCGAGCAAGCCAACGTCGCCCTCAACTTCGTCGGCCTGGACGGCATCCTCAACCTGTTGGCGCATTAAGCCGCCTGGCTTGGAAAATCATGCCAAGCCACCACCATCGTCACATATGCGGCCGCTTGTTCTCAGGCCGCGACGTAATCGCACCGCAAGCGACGCTCTGCCCAGTTCCTACAGCATAAAGGACCACGGTAGGATATTTTTCAGGACCCGACAGGTAGGGAGATGGCGCACGCGGGGGAATCAGCGCGAACTCCTTCTCGACGCTCCCCCATAAACTCTCCGCAACTAGAATCGGCTCGCCTTCGAAGCCCCACGCCTGGCTTTTTCTATTCGGATCGCTGCTTTTGCCATCAATTCGATTCGCATCGGCCGGGTCAAGGTAGTCGCAGCTGTTCGAATCAAAAAGCCGTACTTCGTACGCTGCGTTCCTTCTGAGCCCACTCGCCGAAATTCGCAATCGCGTAATGGATGAAGTGTGAATCCCATAGCCCATTGTCACAGAGCCGTTCACGCCACTTGCATTCATCGGCGCCAGAGCCGTCCTTGTTTGATATTCGAAGCCCTCTTCATAAGAGCACCCTGCCACGATTACCGGGCAGGCAATTGCAATAAATAACTGTCCAAAAAGAGTGGTTCTAGTCACGACCTTGTCCCTCTGCCATAGAACTGCTTTCCAAAATTGTCGTGCATCGCAAATAAAGGGATCACCAACGTTCTTCTATCTTTCCCAGATCAACTCTAAATCTCCGTCTACGAACCCTATCGCAACGGCATCCGCTTCCTTCAACTTTGCTCCAGCACCAGAAGNCTTTGCCAGCTGGCCCTTGATCAGGCGACTAGTCTTGCGCAGACAATCTTCCCAGTTTCCACCTTCAAATGTGCGGGGGATCGGNATAGAGCGAGGAGTTCCAGCCCAAACCTCCGCGCAAGCCCAGTCTGGGTCGTCCTCGTCAAATTCGTCCGCGCCGATCAGTTCGATACCATACTTTGCGTCGGGCGAATCTAGCTCGAAGAGGTTAAACGAAAACGCAACAACGGTACTTGGCACATCTGATGCAAGTACAGTCTCCAACCATAGTTCGAAGCTCTGAGAAAAATCCATGTTCAGTTCAATGAGTAAAGCATCAGGATAATGGAAAGGCAATAGTGGCGCCAGAATGTTCCGGCAAGTCATGAGCGATGCGCCGCAGACCTTCGAAGAACAGCGGCTCCTGCCGTCTCAGTTGATCTGTACTGATAAGGATTAGCTGGCATTCACCAGGCCATCCAGGACCACCTCCTGAAATAGCGTCCCAGAAAGCATCGAGATTCCGGCCAAAGTGCTCCGCGCCTTCGGGCTGGATAACATCGAGGTAAAGGTCCCAGAAATCACTCTGGCAACGGATTCGAGAACAATCAAGCAAATATGTCTTCATTCTGCAGGTGTAAGTTTTGCAGCCAGCGCAATGCTGCTCGAAGTTGTGCGTAAAGGTACCGGCATAAACACCCGGCGTCTTATCTCGAATTGCGCCAAACCAGTCTTCAACCCTGACGGTTTAGAAATCAAGCGACAACACCGCGCTCACGCAGTGCCGCGATTTCGTCTGCGGCGACGCCCAATGCAGACAAGACGCTGTCCGTGTGCTCGCCCAACGTTGGCCCCTGCCAGCGCACCTCGCCTGGCGTTTCCGAAAGCTTCGGCACGATGCCCGGCATTTTCACGTGCACGCCATCGGGCAGTTCGGTGTCGAGCAGCATGTCGCGCGCCTGGTAGTGTGGGTCGGCAACGATGTCCTTGACTGAATAAATTCGGCCAGCCGGCACTTCGGCGCGCTCCAAAACCGTCAGCACTTCGTCGATGGTGTGCGCAGAGGTCCAGCCGGCGATCGCAGCGTCGATCAGCTTTTCCTGGGCTGCGCGGCCGTCGTTCTGCGCGAACTGAGGGTCTTCTGCCATGTCGGCGCGCCCGATTGCGTGCATGAGGCGCTTGTAGATCGGGTTGCTGTTGCCGGCGATGACGACGTACGAGCCGTCGCGCGTTGGATAGGTATTCGACGGTGCTATGCCCGGCAACGCACCGCCGCTGCGTTCACGCACGTGGCCAAGCAGGTCGTACTCGGGCACCAAGGACTCCATCAGGTTGAACACGCTCTCGACCAGCGACACGTCGACCACCTGCCCATCGCCGTTGCCCATCTTGACCCGCAGCACAGACATCAGCGCCCCCATCACGGCATGCAGGGAGGCCAGCGAATCGCCAAGGCTCACGCCCACACGCGCCGGCACGCCGCCCGCCTCGCCGGTGGTGTAGCGGATACCGCCCATCGCCTCGCCGATGGCGCCAAAGCCCGGCCGGTCCTTGTACGGGCCAGTCTGCCCGTAGCCGGAGATCCGCACCATGGTCAGCTTGGGATTCAGTGCGTGGAGCACTTCCCAGCCAAGGCCCAGCTTCTCCAGCGCGCCCGGCTTCATGTTCTCGATCAGCACATCGGCGTCAGCACACAACTGTTTGACCAGCGCGATGCCTTCCGGCGCCTTCAGGTTGATGGAGATGGACTTCTTGTTGCGCGACTGCAGGTACCACCACAGCGAAGTCCCCTTATGCAGCTTGCGCCATTTGCGGATCGGATCGCCCTCGCCCGGCGCCTCGATCTTGATGACCTCTGCCCCGAATTCCGCCATCAGCCGCGCCGCAAACGGCGCCGCGATCAGCGTTCCAATTTCGATAACTTTAATTCCCTGCAACGGACCCGCCATTTCGCCCACTCCTCTTGCAATTACATTATCATTAGCGCCAAGCCAATCATTCTAACCGGAGGCGAAAAATGCTGTACAAGGGAAGCTGCCATTGCGGCAATGTGAAGTTCGAGGCAGAAGGCAATATCGAAGGCCTGGTAGCCTGCAACTGCTCCATCTGCCAGCGCAAAGGAGCATTGATGTGGTTCATTCCTCGCACCAGCCTGAAACTGCTGACGCCGGAGGAAGACCAGGCAACCTACGTTTTCAACAAGCACGTGATCAAGCACCGCTTCTGCCCGAAGTGCGGCATCCATACCTACGGCGAAGGCACAGCGCCAAATGGCGGTGAAATGGCCGCCGTTAATGCCCGCGTGCTGGAAGACATTGAACTGGACAGTTACCCGGTCCAGCATTACGACGGTCGCAAACTGTAAGGAGCCAAAATGGCACAAGAACTCGTTTTCGACAGCCAGACCCAATCCGCCAAAGACTGGGCATTCTGGCTTTACCTCGGCCACGGCTTGAGCGTGTTCTTCACGCTCGGCGCCGCGTCCTTTATTCCCCTGATCCTCAATTACATCAAACGCGACGACAGCGCCGGCACCTTCGTCCACAGCCACCACGGCTGGATGATCCGATCGTTCTGGTGGTACCTGGTCTGGATCGCTGTCGGCTGGATGCTATTCATCACCATCTTCGGCATCCCTCTCGCATGGATGGTCTGGGTTGGTGCCTGGCTGTGGAAGATTTACCGCCTGATTCGCGGCATCTCGGCCCTCAACAGCAACGTCCCAGTCGGCAATTCATAAGGTGCGCAAGAAGGCCACCAAGTCGGCCTTCTCTGCCGCTGTCAGCTTCGTCTCGAGGATCAGGTTGAAGAATTCCACCGTATCCTCGAGTGTCAGCAGCCGCCCATCATGCAGATAGGGCGGCGACTCCTTGATGCCCCTTAGCGGGAAAGTCTTGATCGGGCCATCGCCCACCATCATCGCGCCCTTCACTTCATGCGGCTTGAAGAAGCGTTCCGTGTGCAGGTTGTGCATCATGTTGTCGCTGAAGTGCGGCGGCGTATGGCAGGTGACGCATTGGGCCTTGCCGAAGAAGAGCGCCTGGCCGCGCAACTCCTGTTCGTTTGCCTTGCGCGGATCGAGCTTGCCGGTGACACCCAGCTTGGGGGCTGGCGGGAAATCGAGCAATTCCTGGAATTCGGCCATGAAGTGCACCTGGCTGCCGCGCTCCAACACGTTGACGCCCTTCTTGGTCGCGATCACAGGGTCGCCGTCGAAGTAGGCGGCNCGTTGCTCGAACTCGGTGAAGTCTTCGACCGACTTCAATGCGCGCTGCGAGCCGAANAGGCGCTGCAAGTTTACGCCGCGCAGCGATGGCGTATCAATGCGGTGCCGGAATGCCTGCGGCCGCGCGTCGCCTGCCAGGTGGGTCGATGCGTTGGTATGGCCGTTCGCGTGGCAGTCAAAGCAGGTGACGCCGCGGCTTGGCCGCTCCGAGCGCCGGTCTTCGGTCTGGTTGAATTGCTGCTGCGGGAATGGCGTCAGCAGGAGCCGCAAACCCTCCAGCTGCTTCGGGTTCAGGATGCCGTTGAACATCTGGTGAAAGTTATCGATGGTCAGCAGCTTGCCCTTCGATACATCGCCGAGGTCCGGGCGCGTAGTCAGGAAAATTGGCGCGGGAAATTCCGGCAGCAGGTGGTCGGGGAAGTCGAACGCCAGGTCGAAGCGATTCAGGTCGCGCTGTTCCTGCTTCTTGATTTCATCGATGTGAAACTGCGGGAACAGCATGCCGCCTTCGGGGTGATTCGGGTGCGGCAGCGGCAGGAAGCCATGCGGATACAAGCCCTTCTCGCGGATTTCATCCGGACTCATAGCGCCCAACTTGTCCCACGTCGTACCGCGTGGTAGCTTGACCCGGATGCCCTCCTGCACCGGCTTGCCACGGAACATGGTGACGCCGTTCGCGGGGCGATTCGACAAGTCATACCGGCTTTCAAGGAAGGCCGCCTGCTCCCGCACCAGCCCCGCCCGCGCCGCCTTCATCCTTTCGAAAGTAGTCTGGAAATCTTCCTTCGCCACCACGGGCATATAACTGGTTGGCGGCGCCGCAGAAATCAAACACGTAGCGCCACACAGCACGGCGCCTGCTGCAATCTTTAGAATTTGCATGACGGTCTCCCCTGCTTGATGTCCGACCAATTTAAGCAAGTAGGGAGGATCGATCAATACGCGCACGCCATTGTATTGATCTATCGCATAGATAGCTGACTAGCTACATAGTTGCCAATGCGCGCTCGATGTCTGCGATCAGGTCTTCCGGATCTTCAAGGCCGATGTTGAAGCGGACCAGGGTGCCCTTTTCTTTCCAGTTTTTGCGCATCGCGTGGATTCGGTATGGAATGCACAGACTGTGCGCGCCACCCCAGCTGTAGCCAATCCCGAACAGCTTGAGCGAATCGACGAAGCGGTCGGTTTGCCCTTCAGTGTATTTCTCGTCGAATAGCACGGAGAACAGGCCGCCGGCGCCAGTGAAATCGCGCTTCCAGTTTTCGTGGCCGGGGCAGTCCTCGAAGGCGGGGTGCAGGACTTTGCGGATTTCCGGGCGAGCTTTCAACCAACTCGCCACTTTGCGCGCAGAAGCGTCGTGCGTTTCAAAGCGGATTTTCAACGTGGGCAGGTTGCGCAACACAAGGTATGTGTCGTCAGCGCTGACGCCCATCCCGAGGCGCATGTGAGCCATGCTGAGGCGCTCGTGCAACAGCGGGTCGCGCGTGACCAATGCGCCCATCAGCACGTCAGAGCCACCGGACTGGTATTTGGTCAGCGCCTGCATCACGATGTCGACGCCAAGGTCGAAGCCGCGCAGGGCCAGGCCAGCGGACCAGGTGTTGTCGAGTGCGACCAGTACGCCCTTTTGCTTTGCCGCGTCGCAGATGGCGCGCAGGTCGGGGACTTCCATGGAGACCGAGCCGGGGGCTTCGGTCCAGATCAGCCTTGTGTTGGGCTGAATCAGTTCTGCGATGCCGGCGCNGATCATCGGGTCGTACAGGCGTGCGGTGATGCCGAAATCGGCGGTCAGCCATTTGCCGAGGTCGCGGTTGGGGCTGTANACGTTGTCGGGCAGCAGGACNTCGTCGCCGGATTTCAGCAGTGCGAAGTCGCACATGGCGATNGCGGCGAGGCCGCTNGGGGCTAGCAGGCAGTGAGTGCCGCCTTCGATTTCAGCCAGGCGGGCTTCCAGCGTGAAGGTGGTGGGAGTGCCGTGCAGGCCGTAGGTGTAGGCGTTCTTTTCTTTCCAGTCGCCGGAACGCATGGCGGCGACGTTCTTGAACAGGACGGTGGACGCGTGGTGGATTGCGCTGGGAAAGGCGGCGAAACCTTCGGGCGGCACATAGTCCGTGTGGATGATTTGGGTTTGGAGGTGCTTTTTGGTCATGAAGGCTATTCTAACCAAAACCCGGTAAACCGGGGTCTGACCCCGCGGGTCAGACCCAGGTTTACCGGTTTTACTGCGCCTCGCCCCAAAGGTCGTGCGCGTCGGCGGTAGTGATCTCTACGTCATAGAACTGCCCAACCGCCAGCTTCTTCTTCGGGTCAAACGGACGCTTGACATGAACAACGCCATCAATCTCCGGCGCATCCGCAGCCGAACGGCCAATGGCGCCACTAGGCGTCAGCTCATCAATCAGCACCTTCACGGTCTTGCCAACCTTCGCCTTCAGTCGATTGCGGGAAATCTCTTCCTGCAACAACATCACACGGCCACGGCGCTCCTCGCGCACTTCATCCGGCACAGGGTTCGGCAGTTCATTCGCGGTAGCACCTTCCACTGGCGAATAGGCAAAGCAACCCAGACGATCAATCTGCGCTTCCTTCAGGAAGTCCAGCAGGTACTCGAACTCCGCCTCAGTCTCGCCAGGGAAGCCAGCGATGAAGGTCGAACGAATCACCAGCTCAGGATTCATCTCGCGCCATTTCAGGATTCGTTCCAGGTTTTTCTCGCCGGAAGCCGGGCGCTTCATGCGCTTCAGCACATCAGGATGCGCGTGCTGCAGCGGCACGTCCAGGTAAGGCAGGATATGGCCGTCGCCCATCATCGGGATGATTTCATCCACATGCGGGTATGGATAAACATAGTGCAGGCGCACCCACGCGCCATACTGCTTGGCCAGCTCGCCCAGGGCCTGGGTCAGCTGGGTCATGTGGGTCTTCACCGGACGGCCATTCCAGAAACCGGAACGGAACTTCACGTCCACGCCGTAAGCGGAAGTGTCCTGCGAAATCACCAGCAGTTCCTTCACGCCGGCCTTGAACAGGTTCTCGGCTTCCAGCATCAGTTCAGCGATCGGGCGCGACACCAGGTCGCCGCGCATCGAAGGGATGATGCAGAACGAGCAGCGGTGGTTGCAGCCTTCGGAAATCTTCAGGTAAGCGTAGTGCTTGGGGGTCAGCTTGATGCCCTGCGGGGGCAGCAGGTCGATGAACGGCTCGTGTGGCTTGGGCAGGTGGGTGTGCACCTGCGCCATCACCTCACCCACGGCATGCGGGCCAGTCACGGCCAGCACCTTCGGGTGCACCTTCTGAATGATGTCGTCGCCGTCCTTGTCCTTCTTGGCGCCCAGGCAGCCGGTCACAATGACCTTGCCATTTTCAGCCAGCGCTTCGCCAATGGCGTCCAGCGATTCCTGCACGGCGGCATCGATGAAGCCGCAGGTATTCACGATCACGAGGTCGGCGCCGTCGTAGGACTTGGCGGTTTCGTAGCCTTCAGCGCGAAGCTGGGTCAGGATCTGTTCGGAGTCGACCAGCGCCTTTGGGCAGCCAAGGGAGACAAAACCTACTTTTGGAGCTGGTGCGCCGTCGGCGGGAGTGATGCGGGTGATTTGCTTGGATTGCATGGCAGAAAGCTGATGATGATTCAGGGCAATCCACCATTATAGCAAAAACAGTGCCGTAAAAATGGGGACGTACCCCATTTTTTACGGCCCATTTTTTGCTTACTTTTTATCTGTTGGCGGTGCAGCAAACGGGAAGCTGCCGAAGATATTCTTGCTCTGGTTCTGCATTTGCTCNTGCATTTGCACAAACAGGCTCTTCGACTGGTCGATGTAGTTATTCATCATNCCCTGCATGATAGGCGCTTGCACATTCATAAACTGNGTCCACATTTCGGGGCTGAACGTCTTGCCATCGAAAGTTGCGGCACCCTGCGTAAATTTGCGCTGGATATCGGTAAATGCCTGGATATTCTTTTCCAGGTAAGAGCCCATCATGCCCTGCATTGCATGGCCGTAGAAACGGATGATTTGTGCCAGTACGTCGGTAGAGAACATCGGGACGCCACTCGCTTCCTCTTCCAGGATGATCTGGAGCAGGATGCTGCGGGTCAGGTCTTCATTAGTCTTGGCGTCAACGACGGTAAATTCCTCGGCATCGAGCACGAGTTGTTTCACGTCCGTCAGGGTAATGTAGGAACTGGTCTGGGTATCGTAAAGACGGCGATTTGGGTATTTCTTAATCAAACGTTCAGTACTTTTNTTTGCACTACTCATCGCTGTGTCCCGTTGATAATATTTGCAANCCCATTATAGGGCGAAAAAAAAGCTTTTGGCACGACAATATTGCATTGCAACTTAACGTTACCAAAAATCAATCAGCCTTAGCTTTTACATATCGCCCAGGTGCCGGTTCGATTGGTTCGTATTTGGTATTGCCCAGCTTGGTACGCGCCTTCACGTCCTTCCCGCCATGTGCCGCCAGGAATTCCGACCATTCGCCCCACCAGCTTCCCGGATGTTCTGCGGCGCCCTTCAACCACTCCTCGTGCGACGTTGGGCGGGCGTCATTGGTCCAGTAGCTGCGCTTCTTCTTGGCCGCCGGATTGATCACGCCCGCGATGTGGCCTGAAGCGCCGAGGATGAACTTGTTCAGCTCCGGGTTCTTGTTGTTCAGGATCCGTGTCGACAGGTAAGCCGAGTTCCACGGCACGATGTGGTCTTCGCGCGAAGCGTAGATGAAGGCTGGCGCCTGGATCTTCGACAGGTCGACTTTCTCCCCCGCCACCGTCAGCTTGCCCGGCACCTTCAGGCTGTTTTCCAGGTAGGTGTTGCGCAGGTACCAGCAGAACATCGGGCCCGGCAGGTTGGTCGAATCGGAATTCCAGTACAGCAGGTCGAACGGCGGCGGCTCATTGCCCTTCAGGTAGTTGGACTGCACATAGTTCCACACCAGGTCGTTCGGACGCAGGCTGGAGAAGGTGCTGGCCAGGTCGCGCCCCGGCATCAGCCCGCCGGATTTCAGGGTCTGCTCGCGCAGTTGCACCTGCGGCTCGTCGACGAACACGTTCAGCACGCCGGTGTCGCTGAAATCGAGGAAGGTGGTCAGCAGCGTGATGCCGGCAGCCGGCTGTTCGCCACGCGCAGCCAGCACGGCCAGCGCGGTCGACAGCAAGGTGCCGCCGACGCAGAAACCCAGCACGTTCAGCTTGTCCTGCTTGGTGATCTCACGGGCGATATTGATCGCATTGATCGCGCCTTTTTCGATGTAGTCGTCCCAGGTGGTATTGGCCAGCGACTGGTCCGGATTGCGCCACGACACCAGGAATACGGTATTGCCCTGCTCCACCGCGTAACGCACCAGCGAATTCTCCGGCTGCAGGTCCAGGATGTAGTACTTGTTGATGCAAGGCGGCACCATCAGCAGCGGACGCTCGCGTACGGTCTTGGTCAGCGGCGTGTACTGGATCAGCTGGAACAGCTCATTCTCGTACACCACCTGGCCTTCGGTCGTGGCCAGGTTGCGGCCCACTTCGAACGCCTTTTCGTCGGACAGGGAAATATGCCCCTTCTGGATATCGCCCAGCAGGTTGGCCAAGCCCTTGGTCAGGCTTTCGCCCTTGGTTTCGATCAGTTTCTGGTGTGCTTCCGGGTTCGTAGCCAGGAAGTTTGCCGGTGACATGGCATCGACCACCTGCTGCACGGCAAAGCGGATTTTCTGTTTCTGGTGAGGGCTCGCGTCAACGGCTTCCGCCATTTGCATGAGGAATTTGCTGTTTAGCAGGTATGATGCCGCATTGAACGCGGACACCGGATTGCCCTGCCAGGCTTCGGACGAAAAGCGGCGGTCCTTCAGGGACGGCGCTTTACCGGCCAGGAATTCTTGCCACAGCGCACCGAACTCGCCCATGTATTCGTTTCGCAGTTGCTCCATCGCCTCCGGGCGAACGGTTGCACCTGCATCGCGCAGCAAGGCGGCGCCGGGAACAGCATCCATTTCCGGCATCATCTTGAACCAGGTCTGCCATTGGTTGGGATCGCTGATTTGCGCCATCCATGCATTTGCGAAAGCTTGCGGGTCGGGCATGTTCATTTTTGAGTCCGTTAAAAATACAATTTTGGAAGAAAAATGTTGATTGTTGCTGTTGCCTGGCTCTACGTCACGATCCTGATGGCGTTCACGGAACCAACCGTGGTCGCCGGGATCATGACTTTCCTGCTCTACGGCTTGTTGCCATTAGGAATACTATTTTATCTAACTGGCGGCAAACGCCGCAAACGCAAACGGGCAGCCGAAGCCGCCCGTCGTAATGAACCGCCTACTCCTTGATCCAGATCAAACTCGCCTGCCTTCCGGTCACCTTGTCCCTGCGGTAGGAATANAAGCGGCTGGCGTCGGTGACCGTGCATAAATCGCCGCCGCTGACGTCCGTCACGCCNACCCGGCGCAGCGCAAGCCGCGCCAGCGCATAGATGTCCGCNAGGTACTTGCCCGGGATGCCCGGCCGTGCAACGAAGGCCGCGCGAACCGACGCTTCATCCACCGCCGCGCCATCGGCGCCNGCCAGGAATGCCGCCAGGACGTCTTCCCCAACCTCGAATTCTTCTGGGCCAATCGCCGGGCCGAGCAAGGCAATNATCTCGCCCTCGCCGGCTTCGGCGCGCATTGCGTCCACTGTCGCCTCCAGGATGCCGCCGGCCAGGCTGCGCCAGCCAGCGTGGGCTGCGCCAACAACCGTTCCGGCCCGATTTGTCAGCAGCACTGGAAGGCAGTCCGCAGTCTGGATGGCACATACCGCACCCGGCATGGCCGCGATGCTCGCATCGGCCTCCGGCACTTCGCCACGCCCGAGCCGGTCAGCACGCACCACGGCAGTGCCGTGGACCTGCGACAGCCAGGCAGGTTCGGTCGGCAAGCGCCCGCGCAGGATGGCGCGATTGAACGCAACGTTGGACGGATCGTCGCCAACGTGAACGCCGAGATTCAGGCCGCCGCCGGCAGAAGGCGTAGCCTGCGGGCCCGGACCATAAGGGTCAGGGCTAATGCCTCCGCGCCGCGTGGTACAGACAAAACCGATATTGGCGGGTGCGCCGGGCCAGTCAGTCGCCAGCCATTGCACCCCTTGGAAAGATTGCTGCATTTATTCGTCGTCGAATTCGTCGTCGTAGATATCGTAGTCTTCGTACTCGCCATGCGTCGCTGCGGCAGCCGACAGGACCGACTCGTCCGGCTCCTCGATGCCCGCACGCTCCATCAGCTCCTTGAAGTCATCCGCCAGCGGCACCAGCCACTCCACCTGCTCGCCGGTCACCGGATGCACCAGGCCCAGACGGCGCGCCTGCAGCGCCTGGCGCGGGAATACGCTGGCCATATGCTGCTTGCCGTACACCTGGTCGCCGATCAGCGAGAAGCCCAAATGCGCCATGTGCACGCGGATCTGGTGGGTGCGGCCCGTCTCCAGGCGGCACTGAACCAGCGAGACCGGGCGGCCGTCCAGCGTGCCTTCCGCCAGGCGCTGGTAATGGGTGATTGCAGGCTTGGAGCCCATGCTGGTGGAAACCGCCATCTTCACGCGGTCCTTCTGGTCGCGGCCCATGGATGCGTCGATTGTGCCGCTCAGGCGTGGGGTGCCCCACACGATGCACCAGTAGACGCGTTTCACGGTGCGGGCCTGCAGCTGGCGCACCAGGTCGGTCTGGGTCGGCAGGTCCTTGCCGACCACCATCAGGCCGCTGGTGTCCTTGTCCAGGCGGTGCACGATGCCGGCACGCGGCACGCCGCCCAGCTGCGGCCAGCGGAACAGCAGGCCGTTCAGCATGGTGCCGGACCAGTTGCCGGCGCCCGGATGGACCACCAGGCCAGCCGGCTTGTTAATCACCAGCAGGTTGTCGTCTTCGAAAACGATATCCAGCGGCACGTCTTCCGGCGTGAACGCCACGTCTTCCGGTGCCGGCTGGGGGATCACCACGATCTTCTCATCGCCATACACGGTGGCGCGGACTTTTGCCGGCTTGCCATCGACGGTAATATGGCCTTCTTCGATCCAGGATTGCAGGCGGCCGCGCGAAAACTGGGGCACCATGCGTGCGACGACCTTGTCCAGGCGCTCGCCGCAGTCGGATTTACTCAGTTCAAGTTCGATCGGCGCGAGGGGATCGGCCGTTAAATCACCTTCAAAATCGGCGTCAAAATCGTTATCAGGCAATTGTTCTGCCGAATTCATCTCAGGTTTCAATATCACAGCATTCCCATCGGCTATAATCAGCCAAGTTTAGTATTTTGGTTAACGATTCCTTGCACATCAACATGCAAAAAAAATTATCGGTAGTTGCAGCAACAGTCGTACTGTTTAGTTTGTCAGCTTGTGGCCTGTTACCAGATCGTGCAGACGAGACTCGAGGCTGGTCCGCAACGAAATTATACTCGGAGGCCAAGGAAGAACAGGCGAGTGGCAACTATGAACGTGCCGTCCAGCTCTTCGAACGCCTCGAATCCAGCTACCCGTTCGGCACTTATGCGCAACAGGCGCAGATGGAAATCGCCTATTCCCACTACAAGGCGCAAGACCAGGCCCAGGCCCTGGCAGCCGTGGAGCGCTTCATCAAGCTGCACCCGAACCATCCGAACGTCGACTACATGTACTACCTGCGCGGCCTGGTCAACTTCAACGATTCGATCGGCCTGCTGAACTTCCTGTACGAACA